>Ga0153915_10000720_pt1 | contig 30581 bp, 16 predicted proteins | sample Opewatmetagenome_2_FD_107003 | JGI IMG/M metagenome (GOLD analysis project Ga0153915, IMG submission 107003) | Freshwater wetland microbial communities from Ohio, USA - Open water 3 Core 3 Depth 3 metaG | ecosystem: Environmental > Aquatic > Freshwater > Wetlands | place: USA: Ohio, Lake Erie... | reverse complement strand
TTGAATATGATCCGGTTATCATCGCCGGACGCTGCCGTACTGACAACATACAACTCCGCACCCGAGATTTCGGATATGTTGACCGTGCCCGGGAACGTGATCCGGGTCACCGCATTATCTGAATCAACACCAAATTCCGGGTTTGCATAGACCGCATCCGATCCTTCCCCGATCCAGTACTCTATGTCATGACCATCAGGATCTTCATAGACAACAAGAAGCATGATGCCATACACGGCAAACTTGTCCGGTTTTTCTCCTACATTGGTGATCGTGAACGAAAGGGGTGTATCTGCAATCTGATTTCCTTCGACCGCATAACAATGGGTCTCGACCGGGTAATCGTATGTCCCATCCCCTTTGCGGTCGGAATATACCTGTTCTCGTGCCAGGTGCTCCCCGTCGAGATCTACCTGGAGTGCTGCAGGTTTTCCCGTGAGCGTATCCGCATCGTAACTCCACGTGGAATATACATACAGTCGTGCATCTTTCACGGTCGCATTCGTCGTCAGGTTGGCGGTGAGGGGATAGGATACACTCATGTCTTTTCCGAGCAGGCCGGAATAACTGCTGGAATCCGCGAACGTCAGGCCGCCATGCACGGAACCATGGTTGTACAGCGAGAGGGATTTGCCGGTATACCCCATGGATTCAGTTGCATTCCCGGATCGTCCGGTTGTATTCCCGGATGTGGATGTTGTATTGACACCCGATTCAACAAGAATCAGTGCCACTTCTTCAGTCGATTCTTCTTCAAGGGTGAGCGTTGCGTTTACATCCGTATACCCGGGCTTTTTCAGGAGGATCGTGTGATCGCCGATGATCACGTTCTCCAGAAGGGTATCCGTCCGGGTGGACAGGTTCGTGCCATCCAGATAGATCCAGGCACCGTCAGGTTCGGACGAGATATCGATGGACCCGTTGATCGGGGGGATGTCGAAATGAACCGCTGTTGTTTCCCCGGTTTTGATGGTGACGGTCTTCTCGTCCGGTTCACGGTACTTCGCATTGTCCACCAGGATCGCCTGTACCGTATGTTCTCCGGCGCTGATCTCCGTTAAGGTCTGGTTGGTGGTCTTTTCGAGCTCTTCTCCATCCAGAAGGATCTGCGCACCCGCAGGAATGGACGTGACCTCAAGCGTGCCTTCCGGCTGCTCCTTGAACTTCACCGTGAGGAGTGCAAGAGGCAGTTTGAAGTACGAGCCGGATCGCGCATACTCAAGCGTACTATCCTCGTCAAGCACAATCGAATCGGATACATCCCAGTCTTCAGAGCCAAAATACGATCCCTGGGGATCGCCGTTGCCGGGAAGTTCATCCCCGTTGAAGGTGTAGACCCCATCATCGCTTGCCATGTACAGGGAGGAGAGCGTTGCCGTGTATTCCGCATCTTCGTCAGCATCGATCTGGGATGTGGCAAACTGGGTCTCCCCGGTGTAGCCGTTGTCATTCGCGAAGTCCATTGGATCGTGCCCCTGGTTGACCCAGTAATAGATCTTATCCCGGTCTCCGTCATTGTAGGCAACGACGAGGGCGATGAACTTGATCCTGCCATCAAACGACGACGACGGCGAGGCTTTGGCAGTCTTTACGCTCGCGCCCACCCGTTCACCGGTGATCTGGTCCTTGACATCATACCAGAAGAGATAGTCGCTCGTCACCCGGTTGCCATGTCCCAAATATACCGGCCCGGTTCCCTTCTCCCCGGGATAACTGTAGGGAACATTCATCGATTCTGTGGCAAGGAGAACATCGTCATTCCCGTCACCGTTGACATCAAGGTTCACGGTGGCGGTTCCCTCGTAATTATTCTGTTTGTGGCCGCAATAGACACTCACATACAGCCGTGCCCATGCGATATCCTTGTACGCGGGCAGGGTAAATGACTGGTACGCAGAGGTGGAGAATCCCGGGTAGGTACTGTAATACAATCCCCCGGAGACCACGCCGTTACTCACCGTCTGTAACGGGATGCCCCCCATGTATTCATTAGCACCGGCAATGCCGGTGCCCGCCAGGATCGCAACAAGCACCACAATGGTCGTGATGCAGATCCTGCGCCCGACCGGGTTTTTTCTTCGGGAGATTCCGCGTATCTTCTCCCGGTTGCCCGCCGTACTCTGCATCACCGGAACGATCCTGTTGCGAGCGGACTGTCCTGAGGAGCCGGGCCCGGAGAAAATCATACTTCAAACTATCTATTGCGCCTTTATTAAAATTTATTTAAATTATCGTAATACCAATTACGATGTTTTTGACAATCCGTTTTATGCATTTTCTCCAGCATGGTTTATACTCAACGATGGTGTGAAGCAGGGAGTCCATCCGGTTCATCACGGAACATCCATTATTTCAAGGGGGGAGAGAAGACCGGCGTGACATTCGCTCCCTGGACGAACCGGCCCGCATAGTCATCCAGTATTACCGATGGATGGATATCCTCAAACTCATCCGGATGGAGGATCTTTGCAATATACACGAGACCTACCGCGGACCGGGGCCCGTACGTGACGCTGTTTGACATCACATAGACCTGCCCGTTCCGGACTGCTGCGGTATTCGCGATACCGGTCCTGCCTGCGATCGTATCCCGGATATTCCGGAGTTCCGATTCATTCTTGCCCGATGCAGCGACTTTCACGATCACCTCCGGGTTCTCGGCATAGACCCATTCCGCATTGACTTTGGGCGATGATACCGGAAGCATCCCGGCAATATTACTCCCCCCCGCCATGGTGATCAGCAGGTCCCCGCCGGATCCGGCGGTCAGGGCAGAATAGTCGGAGTAGGATTCGAAATAGACCCGGGGCGTTTCAACGGAGGTGAGATTTGCAATGCGTGACTGGACGAGCGCTTCGTTCTGCTCCAGGAATGCAATATACACCTCGGCCCCCTTTTCCCTCCCGGTCAGGTTCCCCAGTTTCCGGGTGTCGGATGCCAGGGTATCGATCTTGTAACAGTCGATGAGGAGGAGCGGGATACCGGCTGACGTGATCTTGTCGATATTTTTTGGCGTATAACTGGAATAACTGATCACCGCGTCAGGGTGGAGCGCGAGGATCGTCTCGACATCGGGGGTCTGCCAGGAGCCGATGCTCTTCACCCCAAAAAACCGGGGGCCGAGCACCGGGTGCGACTTCACGGTATCGGATATGCCGACAACCTGGTCCTGTGCGCCGATGGCCAGCAGCAGTTCCGCGGCATCGGCATTGGTGACGATGACCCGTTGCAGGGGAGCAGCCGGCTGGAGCGTGGCAGGGGCTGCCGGCACGGGGGCCGGGCCCGGGGATGCTGCGGGGGGGGTCGTCACTGCCGGTACCGGGGCAGATGACGGATGACTGACACACCCGGCACCTGCACATGCTGCAATAACCAGGAGTGTGAAGACAATGAGCACTACGATACAGGAATCCGGGGAAAGTCCCGGGGAGTATTTTTTTGTTACCATAATGTTTCAGTCCGTATTTTTGATGCAGGGATCGTGGATCCTGCGGTTTCGGGTTCTCCGGCTGAACCCTTGACCGGGGAGTACCGGAACCCTGCGTTCATGCGTGTTACCCTTCACTTACGTGTGACGTATTGCATCCACCGGGTTAAGGCGGGCTGCCTGCAGGGCCGGATAGATCCCGGAGAGGAGCGAGAGAACGACCGCGACAAGGAAACCCATGACCAGGATCTCCGGTGTCACGAGCGTTAGGTCATAGCGGGCGAACCCGGAGAACATGTCGCCCATCTGCGTGATCAGGTATGCCTTCCCGACCGAGTTGATCGCCCAGGAGAAGACGATCCCCAGGAGATCTCCCAAAAGCCCGCCGATCACGCCGATATACAGGCACTCCATCAGGATCAGGGTGACGACATCCCCCTGCGATGCCCCAAGGGCCATGCTCACCCCGATCTCACGCGTCCGTTCATAGACCGACATGATCATGGTGTTGACGATCATGAGGGCGCCGACAATCAGGGAGATGGCGGCAAAGATCGACAGGAACAGGATGACCAGGTCCATGAGCCGGTTGACGGATTCGATCTGGCGGAACGACCCGTTTGCCGAGAGGCCGAGGGACTGGATCTCGTCAACCACGGCAAATACATGCTCCGGGTTGTCAACGCGTACATACACGGCATTGTAGGGAGTGGATTCATTGGAGAGGGCGCTGACCGAATCCCGGTCCATGAGAAGCAGGGAATCCAGGCTGTCCCCCCGTTCCCTGAGGGCACCGCTTGACTGGATCGCCAGCTTCCGGTCGGAGGGTGCCCCGTTCGGGTCATAATCCCGGATAACGACCGTGAAGAGATCGCCCTGCCGGACCCCTTCGTATTTTTGCAGTTTTTCCGCGAGTTCGTGCCCGAAGATCACCTGGTTGGAGGCGGGGTCATACATTCCACCTGAAGCAAAGGACGGCTTGAATATCTTCTGCAGATCTTCGCCGCTGATACCGGTCACACTGATATAGGTCTGCCGCAGCGTGGAGAACGACACCTGGTATACCGGGCCGGCCGCTTCGACATGGGGGATCTTTTGTATCAGGGAGACCTTGGATTCGGTGATCGGGATGACCGTTCCGTCCCGGACGGATCCCGTCACTTCGATAAGGGTGAGATCCGACTGCTGTTTGATGGTCTCGATCGCCTGGTAGCGTATCCCCTCCCCGAACGAGATGATCCCGACTACTGCGGCTATACCGATGGCGATCCCGAACGCGGTCAGGAATACCCGCATCCGTTTCTTCATGAGCTGGCGGGCGGACAGTTTCGCGTAGTCAACCAGTTTTGTCATGCACCAGTCACCTTCCCATCGATGAGCTGGAACGATCGATCTGCATATTCACCGAAATCCCGCTCGTGGGTAACGATGAAGAACGTGGTCTTCTTCTCCCGCGCAATGGACTGCATCAGGGAGAAGATCTCCTCGCTTGTCTTCTGGTCCAGGTTGCCGGTTGGTTCGTCGGCAAAGATGATGGGAGGATTGTTGATCAGCGCCCGGGCGATCGCCACGCGCTGCTGTTCGCCCCCGCTCAACTCGGACGGGTGGTGGTGTCCCCGGTTTGAGAGCCCGACACAGGTAAGCAGTTCCTGTGCTGCACGGGCCCGGACCTCCGGCTCCCGGTAATTGAAGAGCATCGGGTACTCGATATTTTCCTGTGCCGTGAGGTAGGGGAGGAGGTTGAACTGCTGGAAGACGAACCCGATCTTCCTTCTCCGGAGAGAGACGAGCAGGGAAGGGTCCCGGAAGTTTACCGGTTCCCCATCCAGGGTGAGGGCCCCGGAGCTCGGGCTGTCAAGACACCCGAGGATGTTCAACAGGGTGCTCTTGCCGGACCCGCTCCTGCCGATCAGGGTGACAAATTCCCCTTTTTCTATACGGAATGTTGCTTCAGCGAGCGCGGGGACATCTCCCCGGTAGGCTTTTTTCAGGTGGTCTGCTTCGATGATTGCTGGCATGGCTCCTCCGTTATGCATATTCTATATGCAGGATCGCGTTGGTCAGGAGGAGATAATCCCCCCGGTCCTGCACGGCAATGAAATTTGACCTCTTTGTAATGTACGGGGTAACATCGCGTGTGTCGATGCCGATCTGCTGCTGCTGGTCGGAAAAAAAGACATCCGTCCATTCTTTTCCCTGTGCATTGGGAAAGACCAGGTCGAGGATTACCGTGAAGAATGACGGGAGATCCGGCTTCTCCTGGCTGTTCACGTACAGGGCGTTTTTCCGGATGATGTCGGAACGGGAATACCCCCCGGAAGGGGCGACGAGTTCCAGGCTGGCTTTTTTCAGGTGGTCAGTATCGACATCATGGCTGAAATCCACCCGGCTCGTTGCCATCTGGGGGGTGATGCCGAAACTGTTGTAGAGCATGTCGCACCCCTCCTCCACGATAACGAGTCCCTTCGGTGACGAGGGGCTCTCGTACACGGCAATGATGCCGATCCCCTGGATCACAAACGTGCTGTTGCCTTCCCCTGCATTTTCTACTTCAAGAGTAACCTCGTTCTTTCCGGGGGAGAGTGTTCCTCCGGAGAAGGTGTCCATCCCGGAGTAAAAATCACTTGGGCTGGAGAATCCCTTGTTGTCAACATACCGGCTTACCGGCTCCAGCGGACTTGTGGGAACCGGTTCGCGGGTCACGGCAATTGTGGGATACACCGTCTGCTGGTCTCTCCTGCTCCACGCCCAGTACACATAGTACCGCTGGTACTTCACGATGGCATCCTGAGGAAGGTCTACCGTGAATGCAACGGGATACCGTCCCCCTGCGTACAGGGTGCCACTGTAGGTACTGTTCCCGGTAGAGAAGAGGCAGTCCCCATTTCCCTCATAACTGAATGCCCCGGTAAGCGGACGGTCCGCGGCGTACGTGGCAGCAGCGGGCATGGCGAGGAGCACTACGCCGGCAATTATCATCAGGGCCTTATACCGGGAAATCATAACGGCCCTGGACAATGTTGTTGTTCCGGTTGTTGTCCCGGACTGCTCCGGCTTCATCCACGGTGACCTTCAGCTCGTGGGAGCCTGGTGTGGTAAAGACGGGGATTTGGACCGGCACTGAGGAATGTGCCCTGACTCCCGCATCTATCTGTTTTCCGGCAATCTTTTCGCCGTCAAGGTACACGGTGACCGTGAAGGCCGGGGCATCGCTCCCGCCATTGTTGGTGATCGTCAGGGGAATGGAATACTCCTGTACCCCGTCAACGGCACCCACAGGTGCGATGATTGCGGGGAGGGCAAGGACAACCGCAAGGACAAGCACGAGTGCCGGGGCGGCTGACAGGGGCCGGCGGCCCCGTACGAACAGGAGTGTACCGATCGCCGCAATGATCGGGATGGCGGACAGGGGCGATTTTGTGGGAACCGTACCGGCAGCATCCTCTTTGTGAACCGGTGAACCCACGGACACGGAGAGATCGGGGGGCGTCCCGACTGCTAGTTCCCGCGAGACTGCGTTGTTATCCGGCCGGGAATCCGCGGCAGCCGTCACTTCAGCGGACAGGGTGTGCGTTCCCGCTTCTGCATTCCAGGGAACACGCACTATGGCAATACCGCTTTTTGGGATCTGCACCTGCGTGGTGTTGATGATGTTTCCATCTACCCTGAAAGTGACGGGGACCAAATCCTGCGGGAGCGCGCCATAACTCCGGACTTCAACGCTGATGATGGCGGATTCTCCCGTGTATGCATTTTCCGCATTAAGGTTCCCGCTTGCAAGATCACTATTTGCAGTACTGCCGGGTCTTGTCAGCGTGAGGAGCGCGATAACGGGATGGATGTAATCCTCTCCTTCCGGGGAATCGCCGTTCGTGTCGATGACACCATCCCCGTTCAGGTCAAGGCCCCGCATGAACTGTACGGTGTTTGTATCCTGTACCTGGGATGTGACATTGAATGTTTCCCTGTCGGTATACCGTGACGGGATACCGGTACCGCCTTCGGCATTGAAGGAGACCTCGTCGCCGATATCGGTGACATTGGTCCCGTTCATGACCCGGGTGGGGATCCCGAGCGAACGGCCATTAAACCGGACATAATCCGGCTGGCCTTTTCCCCCGGCAAGGAGAAGGACCGAGAGGTTGGCCCGGGTGATACCCGCCGGGGCGGCATTGGTGAAGGTGATATTGGTTTCTTCATGCTTCGTCGGGTTGGTCCCGGCCCAGCCTTCGCCATGGAGGTTCTCGTTGCCCTCCGCGATCCAGTACTGGGTTGACTCCCCGGATTTCGGATCGTCGACTACCGCAACAACAAGGATGCCGTATACCCGGCCGTCCAGTTTGTTGCCAGGATCATTCTTGCTTGTCGTGACGGTGATAACATTATCACCCTTGTTGAGAAGAGCGGTCGTGTCGTAGGCGATCCAGTAGATGCCGTGGCCCGATTCGTAGAGTTCCCGGTTCTGGTCACGATCGCCATTCAACAGGTACCGGACTTTCTTTATGTTATTGATGGTCAGGTCTGCCCACCCGGTATATTTTTCTGTGCCGCCCCAGACCCCGGTGTACACCCGGGCATACCGCGGGGTGGACGGCAGGGTGAACTGGAGTTCGTACGGGGGATTGTCAAGGCCGTAGTTCCCGAACGTGAGAACGTCGCCGTTTACCGTCCCCTGTGCGGTTACGGTAAGAGGGAGACCTTCGAAATCGTAGAGAGCCGATACCGGGCACATGACGATACCCAGTGCCAGCAAGGAGAGGAGAACCGTTACTGGTGTTGAACGTACCATGGATACCATCCCGAAAAAGGAACCATTTCATTATACCTGCTATAATAATTCAAATAAAGATTGTGATTTTGTTGTAATAAGTAATATTGTTTTGATTTTCGTGATACCAATACATCAGAATCAGGATTCTTCTGCTCCCGTGGCCAAAGAGAGTACGGTACCCTTGCGCGCCCCTGCCACCTGCCGGTCAGTGTAATCGTACTGGGAGATTTTTCCTATGATTACATGGAACATGTCGCTGTGCCGGTGATTATACCGGATGGCCAGTTCCTGTATAAAATCCGGGATCTGTGAACGTTCCAGGTACCGGTGACGGGACCAGCTGGTCTGGGCAAAACGCCAGAATACCGTGAGCGGCGGCCAGGTTCCCCGGTTTTTTGGTGTGTAGATGACGGTTTCCTGGTTGCAGCGATCCGGATAATAGGCAATGAGGCCCTGATACTGCTTCTCGCAGGCATCGATGAAGAGGACGGTACTGCGGATCGACCATGGAATCTCCATCTGGATGATCAGATCCGGAAATGGGGTTTCATATCGTTCGATCTCGATACTCTCGGCATGAATGCGGATACCGAAGACGACCGGATCCGCCCGCGATCCAGTATGGTGCTGCAGAATATTTCCCTCGGTTGAAAGATCCGGTTCGGGTATGGCCTGCCCATCAATGATTGCGAGGCGGATACGTCGATAGATCCTGTTCACCATCGCGCTCTCCATGTGCAGCTGCGCGACTGCTTCATCCGGGGAAATGTCATCGGCAAACATCCTGATCATACGGATGAACTGCAGGTAGGTGATATGCGTGTTCTCGATAATGCTTCCCCGTCGGAGACCCCAGGTAAAGCCACAGTCGCTGCACCTGCTCCGGCCCCGGCTGGCGGATGCCACCCGGGTACTGCCGCATAGGATGCAGGGCTGAACGGCCCGGAGGATGCCGGTACCTATCAGGAACTCCTTTGCAACGGATTCGTTGCGTATCAGGTTCTCACTGGTGACTCTCATTTTTTAGTATCCCGTTCCACGTTTCTGTTTATTGGTAATAAGTTATATTTCATTTTTTACACTAAGTAATACTTTTTAAAAAAAAGTCTTACATCCTATATATATTCTTTTAAAACGACCGGGTCCGGATTGTACTGCCGAGTGCCATTGCAACCGGCATTGGTAGTGCACAGGAATATTCGTGGTAAGGGAACACAGGGCAGGACAGTTCGGGGGGTCGCGTGGGTGCAGGATGTTGAAGGGAATGATAGCAAGGGATATTGTGAAAAAGATCCACCGATCCACCCCGCGCCATTTCTCCGGCCAGCCAGATCTCCGGATTGTAAACCGATCCTCCACCGGGGAGGTCCTGTATTGACATTTTTCCGGGATATTATCCCGCTCCGATTGCCGAAATACCCCCAATTCATCCCCATTTCGGAATTACTGCACGCTAATTCGCAAAAAAGTGCGACTATCAGAAAACCGACCTTTCATAATGGGCTCCGATTGGCAAACGGGGCGTTTTCAGGGCAGTTATTTTTCAGGCGGGCCCGGGGTTTTTCTGAATCGGAAAAAGGAAAGATGGATATGAAAACAGGAATACCGGATTTCAGAACTCTTCTGCGATCCCGTATCCCCACCGGTAGAGCGTTGCAATGGGATCAGATTTTGGAAACAGGTTGCAGATCAACCCTTTTCCCCGCAGGAACTGCTCTGCCGTTGTTGGCGAAACCGGAATGATCTTCTCCTTGATTGACCTGCTGGTCGACCAGAGATGAAGGTAGAATGTAGTCCTCTTTTCAACATCCATATGGAAATAAAGATCCTTGCCCTGCCGCTGGATATCTGCGGCCTGCCGGGCGGGTCGCGGAGCGGCATAAAGGCATTCATCATGGCGTGTGTCCACCGTGATCTTCCTGCTGCCATCGTACAGTTGTGTTTTCATGAAATCCACTCCTGTTGTCGGGGATCATTTTCCCCAATGAGCCCGACAACGATGCTTGAGTGTAACTATTTTCGTCGAAAGTGCGGGTCTTGCTGGATAGCCAGAAATACCCTGTATCGTATATGGGGGGCCAACATTCTTATATTTTTTCATTTTTGTATGATAAAATATGTAAAAAATTAAAATATGTATTACAGACAGCCGGGGGGTTTCAGGTGATTCTACCGGGGCATCAGATCCAGACCATAGACCCACGAAGAAGAGGAGCCTCACAATTAACCTATGAGGTACTATCTGATAACTCTCCAGCTAAAAAGCACTATACGGATCTGGTAACGGAGCCGACACCGCCGCTCGCTCCGGTATCTCTAAAATATACAATTACAATAAGGGATTCCGGACGTCCGGCAATGTGTCAGGATTTGTATTCACGGGTACGGTCGCGATCTTGACGGTATCAATCCCTTTCTTCGCAGTCAAGGTTTACAAGGGCTTTGATCTCCCTGGAGCTTCCAAGGACAATGAAAATTTCAAGGTGTTTATTCCAGGTAATGGATCTCTGGATAGATGTCCGAATGATCTTTTGGTGTTTGTATCTGTAATCAGAAATCTCTGCCATCAGATTGTCATCCCGGCAATTGTAGAGCGCCGTGATTGCGCCATAACGTTCACCATCGCTGTCAGAAAGCACTGGTTGTTGGTATTATAGATCCGGATGGCAACGCGGACTCCTTCTGAACGGGAGGTGTATTTTCTGAAACTCAGTATCTCATTAAATCGTCAAGCAGATTTTTCGGGAGAGATATTCCAAGCCGGGAAAGATCGTCATCAGGGGTCATGATCGTATCTGTTCTCTGTTTATGGTCTTCAATAATATGAAATTTTTAAAATTTGTAATACAATGAATTAAAATTTGCATTATAATCCGCGGGTTCTATGAGAAAATCGCTATCCCGCAGATGCACCCCCTGTCGGTACTCGGGGCTGAATCAGGACGATTAAAAAAATTATTTTCATACGAAAATTCAGAACATCAGATCTCTTACAAATCAGTAATCGAATCAAAAAAGAGAACTATCGGGTATATGCACACCGGTCTTTTATTATCACTTACGCCAACGCTCCTTCACCCTGATATGGAAACCGGTGTGCAGCCATCCGATCTGTCCATGATCGATCTTATCCGTGTGCAGCGGATTTTTTCCCTTACGGTACTGGATACTCCATTGAATGCTGCTCGCATTATCCTCGGTCTGGGGTTTGGAAGAGATCTTATGCTCTCTATAGGGACGTGGGAGTCGTACTCGTTGAATTGCAGACTCTGCTCCTGGGAGATACACCTCCGTTCATGTGTCCCGGGGAGCCCTGTGCCCCCGTGGACGTGGGTCGTTGATGGAAGGATTGTTCCATTCGAACAAACGGGTTGACTGTTTTTTTGTCAGCCCCGTTTCTTGGGTTTGCAGGAAATGCATATCAACTTTCTGATTCGTATCAAATATTACAATAATTTTAAATTTTTGTAATACTTTGACGGGCTTCAGTTCCTCAAATAATTCCCGTGCATATCTGCACCCCCTTCGAAGTTCGGCATTTTACCCCCCGATTCACCTCGTCGGGATTTTACAAACCCCTCCGACATTGAGGAGGAGAAGAATTACCCGGCTGCCCGGGGGCAGGTCCGTAATATACCCTTTTTGAGGGACTAAATCGCCAAAAAGAGGGACTAAGTATTTCGATTCCTGTGCAATATGGTCGGATCGGGTGATCCGGACCTTTTGCGGGCCCCGGCAAATCCGCAAACAGCGCTAATTGAGGCGAGGATCGGTTGATGAATCGGGCGGCAGTCAGAAAAAGCGGAGGTGAACCCTATTTTGACCCCCCTTTTTCCCGGGGTAGTATCAGTTCCGGGCAGTCTGCCCGAATAACGGATTTTCACCTTAGGATCTGCCCGGGTTGAGGGCCCGTAATGAACCGGAAATGATGGGCTGTTGGCAAGATCCCCTGGCAGGGAGTCCTGCAGCGTCTCGTGGAATCCCGGATCTGTTTTTTTATCCGGCAGGGCTGTGCAGTATTTCAGCTTTGCCGACCGGGCTTGTGATCCGGAATTTCCCCGATGGAACGAGCATCTCAAAACGGACGCCGGAACCCGGCTCCCCGGTCTCGGTGATGGTGATCCCGGTTATGGCAAGAATCTCCCGGGTAAGATACAGTCCGAGACCGGTATTTTTACCAAACCCCCGGTCAAAGATCTTTTTCTTTTCAGCATCGGGGATCCCGACACCGTTATCTTCGAAGACCAGAATCATGCCATTACCAGAATCCCTGCAATGGATGCGGATTCCCGTTGTGTGTTCCCCGTGGCGGAGGGAGTTGTCGATGAGGTTGAAAAAGATCTTTTCAAGCAGGCGATCGGCAAGAATCTCCAGACCCCCGGTCTGGACTTCGCAGGTCACCCTGCCCAGGGGAATCTGCGCAATGGAATCTGCAACAAGGTGCGGAATATTCTGCCACTCGGGAGCCCGGATCCCGATATCCTGGAAATCCCTGGTGAACAGGATCTGCTGGTGGATCTGTTGGATAACCCGCTCCTGACGCTCCAGGTAATCCTGCAGGGTTGCATCGTCGGTCTGGGACCGGGCAAGGGCGGTATATCCCTGTAATACCTGGACCTGGTTGAGGATATCGTGCCGCGTGATGGAGTACATCAGCTGGAGCTTCTTATTGGCAAGATCGAGAGCAGAAGAATAGTGCCTGAGTTCGGCATTCTGGGATATGATATGCCCTTCAAGGGTTTTTTGTGCGGATACATCCCGGAACAGCACCTGGGTGGCGCGGGTGTCCTGGTAGCGGACCGGTGAAAATGCAGCATCGGCAACGATCGTACTGCCAACGGGATCCATGATGTGGTATTCGCGCCGGGGGAGCGGGATACTGCCCGCAAGGGTAAGCCGGGACTGGGCATCGATATCCGATCCCTGATCGGCTCCAAAGAAGGAAAAGAGGGATTGCTGTCGGGTCTCTTCCGGGGAATTTTTCCGGAATAACCGGAGTGCCGCAGGGTTGACAAAAAGGATCTTCCCGTCATCGTGAATGATCAATGCGTCCGGCAGGGATTCAACCAGGTTCCGGTAATTTCTCTCGCTGTCCTGGAGAAGCAGGTGCTCCTGCTGCTGCTCCTCGAAGGTCTGCCGGAGTTCTTCTTCAGCAGCTGCCAGTTGTTCGTTCCGCTGCATGAGTTCCGCGTTTTTACGGGCAAGCAGATCGCGGTCTCTCTTCCGTTCGTCAATAATTTGTTTCCTGGCCGTAATGTCCCGGATCGATTCTATGACTCCGGTGACTTCACCATCAGCATCATACAGCAGCGATGCCGTCTCCCACAGTTCGAGTTTCCTGCCGTCGGGAAGCGAAGCCTGGCATTCGCCGATCAGGACATTTCCCTCTTTTTTTCTCACCCGGTAATAACGTGCCAGGTTGTCATTGTCAGGATTTATCAGAAGATCCGCAACAAGGGGCCGTTTCTTCCCAAAAAACGGAATGGTATATTCATAATCTCCTTTCCCCATCACGTCGGATGCCATGACACCGGTCATCTCTTCGGTGGCACGGTTCCACATGATCAGCCGGCCCTCCCTGTCCATGGCGATGGTTGGATCGGGCAGGAAATTGATGAGCTGCTCTACCCTGCGCTTTGATTCCCTGACCGAGCGTTCGGCCCGGCATTGCCGGACTGCCTGGCGGATCTTGTGCACCAGTTCCGCATACTGGGCTTTTGCATCATGCCCTTTCTGGAGGTAGAAGGTTGCACCATTATTGAGGGCTTCGATGACCACCTCTTCCCTCCCGCGCCCGGTAAAGAGGATGAACGGGAGTGTATTACCTTCGGATCGCAGGTGTTTCAAAAAATCAATGCCGTTCATCTCCGGCATCTCATAATCGGAGACAATTGCATCGTACATATTTAAAGAGAGACAGTGCTGTGCGGCCCGGGCAGATGCTGCGGTATCTACCATGATATTCTCAGATTTTGTCAGGAATATCCTGCCCAGTTCGAGAAGAGCAGGTTCATCATCGACAAGCAGTATCCGGATTCCCGGTGAAATACAACAAACCCCCCGTACGGGTAGCATAAATTGCTACGATATTCTCTCTTTTTATGCTTATTACAATTATAGGTTTCTATTTGAACAGAATACGAATTCCCGCGTGAAATTGCAGAATTGTCCCAGGAATCAGGATTATATGTCCGGAGCATGGGCAAGTTCCGGTTTCCGGTAACTCATGTAGAGCTGGTTATGCTGCTTTGCCCACTTCAGCAGGGGCCCGATCGCCACCCGCAGATCCCGCCCGTGGTCCGTGAGCGAGTACTCTACCCGCGGGGGGACCTCCGAATAAGCAATCCGCTGGATCAGGCCGGTATCCTGGAGATCCTTTAACACATCGGCCAGCGACTTGGGACTGATCTCCCCGCAGTCCTTCATGATCTCTGAGAATCGCATGGAAGGCCTGCGGCCCAGCTCTGATATGATACAGATCGCCCACTTCTTTGAGATGGTGGGCATGATGCCCCGCAGGCAGCAGAGGCAGAGGTGGTCGCTTTCTTCCTCCATAGTTACTGCATTGCTATAAAGTTTATACTATTAATAATTCTGGCACATTTGTAATATGAAATCATAAGAATTTTTCAATTGGTGCTATTATGTATTGCAAGATATCGCTACGACCACTGACCGCTGCCCGCATGCCGAAACAGTACGGCTCACCGGCAGCCGGAACTCGCGGGAGGGGATGAGCATGGCGCATTACACTGAAACTATTGACCTCTACTCTGATGAAGGGAAACTGCTGAAGAGTAACGTACAGCTGCACCGCATCAGCCCGCTCCTGAATCCTGCAACACGGAAGATCGTTGACCTGACAAAAAGGACGATCAACGTAAACCTTGCCGGTATCGAAGAGGCGTTAAAGACCGCAAAACTCGGCAAGGGCCGTATCCCAGGTCGGGAACTCGATCTCCCGATCATGGAACGAAAAGATGCGCTCATCGAGAAGATAACATCGATGGTGCAGGTAGAAGACGGGGATGATACGGATATCCTGCAGTTCAATGGCGGCAAGCTCCTGCTCGTGCGGGCACCGACCCTCCGTTTGACCGGGGCGTCGACATATGATGCCGCCATCACGGCTGTTGCCTCCGCAGTGACCTACGCAATCGTGGACGAATTCGACATTGACGCGTTCAATGCCTCGACCGTCAAGGCAGCCGCCTGGGGCAGTTACCCCCACACGCAGGACATGGAAGGAGCTCTTGTCACCTCGATTCTCACCATCCCCCAGAACAATGAGGGGATCGGGTATGCGCTGCGCAATATCAGCGTCAACCACTTCGTGATGATGACGAACCGGAACGCCCTCCAGGGGGCTGCCCTCTCATCAACGTACGAGATGGCCGGCGTCTTCGAGATGGGCGGGGCCATCGGCCCGTTCGAGCGCAACCAGCTCCTCTGCTATGCGTACCAGGGGCTGAATGCCAACAACATGGTGTACGATATCGTGAAGGAGAACGGGCAGACCGGTACCGTCGGTTCCGTTGTCCAGTCGCTCGTTGACCGTGCGGTCGAGGACCGGGTCATCACACCCGGGAAGAAAGGCGGGTACTTCCAGTTCTATGACACGAAGGACCCGATGCTCTGGAACGCGTACGTCTCGGCCGGCACCCTTGCGGCAAGCATCGTCAACTGCGGGGCCGGCAGGTTCGTGCAGGCAGTCTCGTCCACGCTCCTCTACTTCAATGACCTGATTGAGCACGAGACCGGCCTTCCCGGTGCGGACTTCGGCCGCGTGATGGGAACTGCCGTCGGGTTCTCGTTCTTCAGCCACTCGATCTATGGCGGAGGCGGCCCGGGTATCTTCAACGGCAACCACGTGGTCACCCGCCACGCGTACGGCATGGCGATCCCCTGTGTCGTTGCCGCAGCCGCGATGGATGCCGGCACCCAGATGTTTGCACCGGAAGGAACCTCAAAGGTCATGGGCGAGACTTACGGGAAGATGGACGTCTTTTCAAAACCGATCCACCAGATCGCGCAGGTGGTCTGACATGCAGGAGACCGTAACCTATCCCCAGTGCCGCATCGTCCCGATGCGCCTCCTCTCCCCGGACACCACAAAAAGGCTGCTTGAGAAGATTGTCAGGGTGCCCGCCATCCGCAGGATACTCCTGAACGGCCAGAACATCCCCCTCACCGTCCCCTATGGCCCGGCGCGGGGCACGGAGAACAAAACGAACCTGCGTAAGACCATCGAGATCGCCGGCAACACCGTGGATCTCCACGTGCTGGTCGGCACCATTACTCTCGAAATCGAAGACAAGACCGTGATTGAACAGATCCGTGCGATCTGCGATGATTTCTTTGTGGACTTCCCGTGTTCTGTCCAGGAAGGGCGGTTCATGAAGTCGCAGCCGAGCCTTGTCGACTATGCAAAGTACGGTCCGCAGGCAGACCCGTCCGTGATCGGTCTTGTGGACCCGAAACGGAAGGAGAAGCCGTCGTTCATCCATCCCCTGGGCGACAGGGTCTGCGGGGGGTGCGAACTGTGACCGCACGTACACACCAGTACGGGCCGGGGACATCGATCATTGCAATCAACCGGCGAAAACAGATGGACCCCGGGCACAAGCTCACCGTCATGCGGAGTATCACGGACGAGGACATCGTGCTTCTCCTTGGCCACCGGGCTCCCGGCGCGAGCTTCAAGACCATGCATCCACCGCTCTCTGAGCAGCAGGAGCCGGACTGCCCGATGCGCTTTCTCGTGAAACCCACGGAAGGGGCAAAGCACGGCGACCGGGTCCGGTACGTCCAGTTCGCCGACTCCATGTTCAACGCCCCCTGCCAGCCGTACCAGCGGACCTATGCCGAGATGTACCGTTTCCGGGCCATCGATCCCGGCACCCTCTCGGGCCGGCAGATTGTCGAATGCCGCGAACGGGATCTCGAACAGTACTGCCGGCTCCTGATCGAGACCGAGATGTTCGATCCCGCGCTCGTGAGCCTCCGCGGAGCCACGGTTCACGGCCACTCGCTGCGGCTTTCGGAGGACGGGATGCAGTTCGATGCACTCCAGCGCTGTGTGCTGGGAAAAGACGGGATGGTCCGGTACGTGAAAGACCAGATCGGTCTCCCGCTCAACCGCCAGGTGGAGGTGGGAAAACCCCTCGACCAGAAATGGCTCAGGGAACATTCCACGATCTTCCACTGCCTGGTGGGTACGGCCCTGCGCGATGATGCCGAGTATGTCGAATACCTGCAGCGGATCCACACGCTGCGGACACGCTATGGCTTCATGCCAAAGGAGGCCTGAACGATCATGACATCCGTAGAGCATTCCCAGAAACAGTTCTTAAAAGCACTCAGAGAAAAATTCAAAGGACAGGATGTCGAATCGCAGAAGACCGAGTTCTATAAGTTCGGCGGCGTCCGCCAGTCTCCCCGGAAACGGGAGTTCATGGAGGAGACAAAGAAGATCGTGGCGGATCGCGGGATCTCGATGTACGATCCCGAGCACTGCCACCTGAACGGCATCCCGATGGGCCAGCGGCAGCTGATGACCTACGAGGTCTCGGGCACCGGTACGTTCGTTGAAGGCGACGACCTCCACTTCGTGAACAACTCGGCCATGCAGCAGATGTCGGACGAGATCAAGCGGACGATCATCGTGGGCATGGACATTGCCCACAACACGCTCCAGAAACGACTCGGGAAGGAAGTGACGCCTGAGACCATCAACGAGTACCTCCACATCTTAAACCACGCGATGCCGGGCGGTGCGGTCGTGCAGGAGCACATGGTCGAGACCAATCCCGGCCTTGTGGATGACTGTTATGTCAAGGTCTTTACCGGGAACGACGAGGTTGCGGACGATATCGAGCCGCAGTACCTGCTCAACATCGAGAAACTCTTTCCTAAAACGCAGGCCGAGGCACTCAAGGCCGAGATCGGGAAATCAATGTACCAGGCCATCCACGTCCCGACCATTGTGGTACGGACATGCGATGGCGGCACCACAAGCCGGTGGTCTGCGATGCAGATCGGGATGTCCTTCATTGCCGCATACCGTACATGTGCGGGAGAGGCGGCGGTGGCCGATCTCTCGTTTGCGGCCAAGCATGCCGGTGTGATCCAGATGGGATCGCACCTGCCGGCCCGCAGGGCACGCGGACCCAATGAGCCGGGCGGGATCAAGTTCGGGATGTTCTCGGATATGGTCCAGGCCGACCGGAAGTACCCGGACGACCCGGCCCATGCGGCACTCGAAGTGGTGGCGGCGGGTGCTGTTCTCTTCGACCAGATCTGGCTTGGCTCCTACATGTCGGGCGGTGTCGGATTCACGCAGTACGCGACTGCGGCATACACCGACAATATCCTCGACGACTTTGTCTATTACGGCATGGATTACGCCAAGGACAAGTACAAGTATAATTTCCGTGAGCCGGGACCTGACAAGGTGATCAGGCCCAACCAGGATATCGTCAACGATATCGCGACCGAAGTGACGCTCTACAGCATGGAGCAGTACGAGAAGTTCCCGACCCTGATGGAGGACCACTTTGGCGGCTCCCAGCGGGCGGCCGTGATCGCCGCTGCATCCGGGATTTCCACGTCCCTCACCACCGGCAACTCGAATGCCGGCCTGAACGCATGGTATCTCTCGATGATCATCCACAAGGACGGCTGGTCGCGGCTCGGGTTCTTTGGCTACGATCTCCAGGACCAGTGCGGGTCTGCGAACTCGCTCTCGATGGAGCCGGACCGGGGCGCCATGGGCGAACTCCGGGGCCCGAACTACCCGAACTACGCGATGAACGTGGGCCACCAGGGAGAGTATGCGGCGATAGTAGCCAGCGCTCATCTGGGCCGGGCCGATGCCTTCTGTTTCGATCCGCGGGTGAAGATCACGTTTGCAGATCCCTCGCTGAAGTTTGATTTCTCACAGCCAAGGAAGGAATTTGCAAAAGGTGCGATCCGCGAGTTCGATCCGGCCGGCGAGCGGTCCCTGATCATACCGGCACGGGGATAATTTTCCGGCCGGTGCACGTCCCTTTTTTGTTTCAGGTTTTGAAAATTGTGGAGTTTTCCACCTGGTGTCCGTTCTGCTGGCTGTTGATATTCGCCAGATACGGCGGTGTGCCTTCCTGCAGCTGAAGGTGAACACCGAACGGACGATGCATGCATCTGTCCTGTCTCCCGGAATGATGATTCAGGCAGGACACCTGTCGGATCCTGGATGAAGGGATATCAGGATGTTCCGGGTGCCTGCCCGGGATAAAAAACGGTAATCTTTTAGCAATATACTATGATTATGTAATACTTAATAAAACAAATTGGAGAATACTCATACTATGGATCTTCCGGTATTGCTGCACGGAGAACAATGGGTGGTGCAATCAAGGGACGTGACGGTCCGGGAGATCCCGTTTCATGCATATCTTACGAACCGGCGGGTGATCCTGCAGTCCCCCCATGATCAGCGTATCAGGGACAAGGAGCTCGCGCTGGATCGTGTTGAGGGACTTGAATCCCTGGCAAACGATGCAGGTGAGCCCGTGCTTGCTATCAGTGCGAAGACTCCCTCTGTGGAGAGCCGGAGACTGTTCATCACGTTTGCCGGCAAACCATCCGGACGATTGAGAACTGATGAACGGGATGCCTGGCACCGGTATCTCTTCAGTATCCTGAATGTTCCTGCAACGGCAACATCCCGTACCCCGGTTGAGCGTGCTGCCCGTAACGATGAGGACCGGCGCGTCCGGTACGATCCCGGGAAACTGGTGTTCAGCCCGGGAATCTGCGATGCGGGAGATCCATCCCCAAAGAAGAAAGAGGTGCGTCTGGAGATCCGTGGTGTCCCAAAAAGCGATCAGGGTTGCCATTTCCCTCCGGGAATACCCGGGCCATCCCCGGAAATACTCCGGCAGTCCCCGCCCGTATCCCGTCCACCGGATCGTACCCGGCAGCTGCCATCATCTCATCCCGGCGCACCCCGAACGGTTCGCCCCATGGCATCATCCGGTGATGGCTCGTTCTTCTGCACAACCTGCGGGGGCCGGGTCCGGGCCGGTTCGCGGTACTGCGATCGCTGCGGGGCAAAAGTCATCCCCCCGGACCCAGTACTTCCGGCATCTCCCTCCGATCTCCCGCCATCTCCTGCCAATACCAGCAGCCTGCCGGGAATGGCCGGGGATTCGTACCCGCAGGTCAAGGATACCGGCCTGCATCTCCAAACCGGCGAACGGGGCCGGGGGGGATATGGCGCAGTTCCCCCCGTCAGGTCTGAAACGGGTACCGATGACGTTGATGCCAGGAGAAATCTTCCCTCCCCGGAACCCATGAGGAAAAAATCCGTGTTCCCTGCATTCCGGAAGAGTTCCTCATCCGAGAGTCGCGATACGGCCAGCCTCCCGGTCCCGCGAGAGCGAGGCCGCAGGTCGCACCGATCCCGTATTGCAATTTCCCTTGTTGCCGCGATTATGGTGATCTGTGTCATTGTGGGAGTGGTTGCTCTCGTTTCCCCGGGTGACTTTTCCAGGGCGCTCAGTGGGATTGTTCCTGTTGGGGTATCCGTCAATGGGACGGTGACTCCCACCCCGGCTGTTGCCGGTAATGCCGTGCAGGGCTCCCCCATGGTGAAATCCGGGGAGACCCGCGTACAGAATGCCGTTTCATCGGTATCCCCGGTGGGGATATCATTAAAGATACAGTATTCCGGGCCCTGGTCGGGATCCTACGACATGGTGGATTCCAAGCAGGCTGTCGAGGGTACGGGAGAAAAAATTTTCACGGTGGAGAATGTCGAAGATTCGGTTACTGCGAACATCAAAAAAGAGGATACTTCTTCGAATAATCTTGTTGTCGAATTATACCGGAACGGAGAAATGATCGCCACCGGCCATACAACGGAACCCGGGGGCCAGGTTACGGTATCGGGCTCGATCTGATCGTAAGTACGTCTCTTTTTAGTGTAAGGATATTCACGGGGGTCAACCCCCCTGTCCTGTTCAGAGAGGAATAAAAATGGGCCGTAACAGGAGTTCTCCGGAGTCGGATTAGGATCTTTTATCAACGTCCCGATCCGGACAGGGCCCCCATCATTTGTTGCAGCGGTAGCCCGGTTGGGAGGATGTCACCCCCGGCATACCAACACTCACATCAGGACTCTTCGCCCGTCAGCTTCCATGACGCGACAAGAAAAAAAATGGTGATTCCTTAATTAAAGCCACCAGTAAATTTTTGTTTCAGGTTTTTAAAGCAATCGTATACGCAATATATCAGACGTTCTTGGGGGCTTTGGTTTCACCTCCGCCCCCGCGGCCCCAAATTGCGATGACGACGTATCCCCTATTACCGACCTCTTCCCATCATAATGCGCCCCGTCCCCCTCGGGGGCCTGGTGGCGCAAGAGGGGGGTATGGTATAAATTAGTGGCTCATATTGAGGAAGCATCAAAAAAAAATTAATCTTCCCGGAAGAGGGCCGGGTTCTGCCGGCGTTCCCACCAGCGTTTGCCGATGACGACACCCATGATGACGATGACGATCCCCCCCACTGCCACAATGAGTGCAGGCAGGGGGAGTGACGGGGTGGTTTCCGGACCGGTGGCCGGTGCAACGGTGGTCTCGGTGGGGGCGAGTCGCTGAACGTCCGCGGATACCTGGGCTGCGGTGCTTCCCGCGATAGCGGGTTTGACCGACAGAAGCGTGAACGTACAGAGGCCGTTCGGAGATTCTGCCCGGAAGGTCAGGTATCCGGTATCAAGATCATATCTGCTGAACGTGGTGGTGAGGAGTTCCGCGACACCTTCGTCGCTGACACGGAAGATTCGGATCTGGCTGACCCCCCCGTTATCGGTTACCCACTTCTGCGGGGCTGTCATCTCAATAACACCATCTTTTGTGACGCCGATCCGGTCATCCTTCTCAACACTCATCGCATAGGCAACGGACGACACGTCCAGGCCCTGCCCGGCAAGATCCGTCCGGTAAGACGCAATTACCGTATCGGGAATCGTGCTGATAAGACCCGTACTGATCTTCCCGCCACCGTCGGGATCGCTCACGATCTCTGCACTCCACGATGCTTTGGCACCCGGCATGGATTCCGTCTCAACGATGAGGGGAGTGACAGAGACTCTGCCCTTCGCTGAGATCGTGGTTGTCTTAAACACCGTGTTTGTGTCAAACGGGGCGAGCTGGGCATAGTCGTAAACCTTCCCTTTCTGGTTATCCGTTGTTGTCTTGGAGCTGCTACTGCTGCCCCCCGATGACGAGCTGCTGTCACCTGATGAACTGCTGCTGGATTCACTCGTGGTGGTTGTCGTGGTTGCCGTGGTTGCCGTGGTTGCCGTGGTTGCCGTGGTGATCGATGAGACCGAGGCGAGCGAGAAGACCGAGAGACCCTTAGGGGAGACCACGGTGAGGATGTAGTTCCCTGAGGCATCGGTACCGGTCAGTGTGGGTGTCAGGATCTCGGTGGTGCCATCATCGGCCTGACGGAGGACCTTGATGTCGTCGAGTCCACCGTTGGCAGCGACCCAAATCGGGCTGACCGTCAGGGTCAGGGTGGCGGACTGGATGATCCCGCCGTCCCCGTGATTGGCCAGGTTGGTCTTTTCGATGTTGATGGTGTACGCGATATTGTCGATCTGTTTCCCTTCCGAACTGGCGAAGAGCGTGAACGCGCTCTGGGCCGTGCTGTCCGGCTCCTTTGTTATCGTCTGCGTGATGGCGGAGGTTGTACCGGGCATCTCGCTCAGGTTCAGGGCGATCTGGACCGTCGGGGTACCGACCGATTCGATCGGCACGGTGACCGGTTCGGTCACGGCCTGGACCGCCACGACAGTGCCGTTGATGGTTGTCGCGCCGGTCTCCGTGTCGGTCATGGTGATGACGAGCGATGACCAGCTGCTTGTGTTGCTGATCGTCACAACATTGCTGGAGGTAGTGACATTGGCACTCGTGGTGTCGATGGTCACGTTCTGGCCGGTCCCGGTGGTGGTGGTCGTTACTTCACTGACCACGAAGGCGTTGCTCTCAACAACCGGTGCTATCACGGTAATGTACGCGGACTTCACTTCGCTGTCACTTCCCGCAGTGTTCGTTGCTGTGAGACTGACCGTGAACGTCCCGTTGGCGGTGTACGTGTGAACCGGGCTCTGCACCGTGGAGGTGCTGCCATCGTCGAACTCCCAGGACCATTCTGTCGGCGTGTTGGTGGAGGCGTCTGTGAACTTCACCGTCATCGGCTTGTCGCCTTCCGTCTTGTTGGCCTTGAAGGCCGCGACCGGTGCTGCGGTCGGCGCGGTTGCTGCCGTGACCGTGATGTAATCCGTTCTCACCCGCGTGTCGCTGCCGACTGCATTCGTTGCCGTGAGGTTGACGGTGTAGGTGCCGGCGGTTGTGAACGTGTGGACCGGGCTCTTCTCAATAGAGGATGAGCCGTCGCCGAAGTCCCAGGACCAGCTGGTTGGCGAGTTGGTCGAGGCATCCGTGAACTTTACGGTGAGCGGGGCATAACCGGCGGTGACGTTTGCCGTGAACGCTGCTACGGGTTCCGACACCGACGAGGTATATTCCACAATCAGAATCTGCTGGAGAGCATCCATCCCGCCACTGCTCGTACCCTGGATCGCGGCTTCATTGCCGGTGGCAGCCAGGAAATTCTTCACGTCAAATACCTGGGCACCTGCACTGCTCGAAGTTCCCTGCCAGGCATTTGTTCCTACCGTGTTCCCGTTGAAGAACAGGTTGCCTTCATCAGGCCCGGCACTTCCGGCGAAACTATACAGGGTGGCGTTCTTAACGGCTGCCGTGTTGATGGTCATATCGGTGAAGGGTGCGTAGGCGGTTGCTTCTTCCAGGGTGGTCCCATACGTGGTCTCGGAATACAGCAGTTCATCGCATTCTTCGTTGATGAAGATCTGTTTCCGGGTTGCTGTCGGGTCGCTGTAGATAACGACCAGCGTGCTCGGATAGAGTGCGTTCTTCCCGACACCTTTTGTCATGACCAGGCTGTTTCCCCCGGTACTGAACCGGCTGGTAACATCATACCGGTACAGGCCGTACCTATAGTTGGCATATGAGCCGAAGTTGCTCTTATCGGTATAGAGGAGTCCACCCGACAGGGTGTTGTCGTTGAATTGTGCCGTCCAGTCCGGGACGCCGCCCGATGTGGTGTCCCAGTTGTAGGTGATGTAGAGGAAGACGGTGTCAATGGTTGCATCGCTGGGGAGGGCGAGATCGCTTGCGCTCCAGGTCTCGGTCCTTGTTTTCCACCCGACCGCCTTGTATGCATCTGATGACTGGGTGGAATAGATCAATCCTCCGTTAAGGTCAAAGGTCTTCTGTGTTGTGATGTTACTGCCGCCTTCCCAGTACAGTTTTCCTTTGTACCCATTGTATCTGACCGATTTTTCGTCGCTGGTCGCCGCGTTGTTGGTCTCACTTGTCTCCGCCACGAGATTGTCCGGGTCCACTTTTGCCGTGTAGGTTACGGTTCCCCCTTCGAGGTTCCTGACTGTCGGGTCGGTAACGGAGAGGTCGGTGGTTCCTGAACCTGCGAGAGTGGCGACGGTGGTGGTGTTGACCGGCACCGTGGTGCTGACGTCGCTTGCATACAGCGCCACTTTGATGTTCGTAAGGGTGGCAGTCCCGGTGTTCGTGATACCGGGGATCGTGACGATATTGGGCTCTTTTGCAAAGACCGCTACCTGGGGTACCGTGTCAACGGTCCCGGTAATGGCGAGGTCGTTCGTTCCCGCACTGCTGATTGTGATGTGACCGGTCTTGTTCTCATAGTCACTGCCCGCCGCGTTGGTGGCGGTGAGGTTGACGGTGTAGGTGCCGGCTGCGGCGTAGGTATGGACCGGGTTCTTCACTGTGGCGTTGGTGGTGTTACTGTCACCGAAGTCCCAGAGCCACGATGTCGGCGTGTTGGTGGAGGTGTCGGTGAAGGTGACCGTGAGCGGTGCGGAGCCGGATACCGGGCTCGCGGTGAACGCGGCGACCGGGGCTGCCGAGGGGGTGGTACCGGAGGTGGATGTTACGGCAAGGGTTGCAAGGATGGTCTTGTATGAGGTGGAGGTGTTATGCAGATAGGTAAAACTGGTATCACTGCCTGCATTCAGGAAGGTACTGGCATTCCATTCATTCACTGCAAAGGAGGGCAGGCCACTTCCCTGGCGGGAGAGAGTGTTGCCGTTGAGGGTATAGATGGCGTCCTGCGAGGAGAGGCCGACATTTTTGAGGGTTGCATTGGTCCAGCCGGATGTGAGCGAACCCGTGGCAAACGTCGTGGTTACGGCACTGCCGGATGATGTCTGGAAATCGTGGCCGTCGTTCACCCAGTACTGCACCTGGTCGGAGTCGCCGTCATTATAGGCAACAACGAGCGTGAGGGTCTTGAGCCGGCCGTCAAAGGCCGAACTGTTCAGGTTCTGCGTAACGATCTGTGCATTGACCGTATTGGCATTGATATACGGGGTTACGTCATAACAGATCAGGTAATCCGAGTACTGCCGGTTTACATGGTCGTTGACCGGGTACACATCCGCTGCGCCGGTTGCCGGGATGGCAAGCATCTCGGTGCCGAGCGCAGTCTCGTAGGTGCCATCCCCATTGCCGTCAAATGATACGACTGCCTGGCCGGCACGGTTGTCAGTACCTGAGGCATAGACCGCGGCATAGAGCCGGGCCCACGGGATACTGGTGTGTGCCGGGATGGTGTATGCCTGTGTGAAGGTCCTCAGGCCGGGGGTGGTCGACTGGCTGCTCCACGCGACCGGCTGGTATGCACCCACGTACAGGTCGCCGGATACCGTGCCGGACTGCGCGGTAGTCAGCCGTTTGGGGCCGGCGGATACCGCGATGACATTCGGTTTTGTGATTGCTGAACTACCGCTGGCATTGGTGACGGTCAGTTTGACCGTGTAGGCGCCAGCGGTGGTGTAACTATATGTCGGGGACTGTTCGGTGCTGTCCACCGTCCCGTCGTTGTTGAAGTCCCATGACCATGCGGTGGGGGATGTGGCGGACTGATCGGTGAACTGGACGGAGAGCGGGGCCGGCCCTGCGGTTATGCTGGTGAGGAACGCGGCGACCGGTGGTGCGCCGCTGCCCGCCGTTGTCACGATGATGTGACCGGTCTTGTTCTCATAGTCACTGCCCGCCGTATTGGTGGCGGTGAGGTTGACGGTGTACGTCCCGGCCGATGCGTACGTGTGGACCGGGTTCTGGACGGTGGCGTTGGTGGTGTTACTGTCGCCGAAGTCCCATGCCCAGCTGGTCGGGGTGTTGGTCGAAGCGTCGGTGAAGACGACCGTCAGCGGTGCCGTGCCGGAGACCGGTGTCGCGCTGAACGCGGCGACTGGTGCAGTCCCGGTGGCAGTCGTGTATTTCACCGCAAGCGTTGCGAGGGTTGTCTTGAATGAACTGCCAGTCGCCGTGAACCCGAAGGTATTCGACGGTCCTGTGGTCAGGTTGCCGGTGACATCAAAGGAGTTGTACTTCCAGTAACTGCTTGATCCCAGGGTGGTTGGCGTGACGTTGCTGCCGGACGCCGGGAACGTATAGGTTGCATCCATGCTGGAGAACGCAACGTCCTTCAGCTCCGCGCTTGTCCACCCACTGGCGAGCGAACTCGTGTCAACGGCGGTTGAACTGCTCCCCGTCATCCAGTCGTTGCCATGGTTCACGAAGTACTTCACGACATCGCTGTCGCCATCGTTGTAGGCAACAACGAACGTGATCCCCTTGATCCTGCCGTCGAACGTATATCCCGGGAGTTCGGTATTCGTGACCGTGACAGCCGGGCTGGCGGAGGCGATCCTGTCGGTCACATCATACACTGCTTCGTAGTCCGAGTAGACCTTCATGACATGGTCGTTGACCGGGTAGGCATTCCCGTTCTTGTCGGCCCCCACGTTCAGGGTCTCGGTACCAAGAGTCGTCCCATCCATCAAGACTGTCGATGTCAGTCCATGGGTACCTGCTGCATTGGCCGCGTAAGAGGTGACATACAACCGTGCCCACTGGACCTTCCCGACAGCCGCTGCCGGCAGGGTGAATGTCGTGGTATTGGTTGTTGTCCAGGGACTTACGGAGTTCACGTAGAGGTCCCCGCTGACCGTGCCGCTCGAAACGGTTGCCAGGTAATCATGGGCAGTTGCCACGGCAAAGACGTGGGTCTTTGTTACCGCGTCGCTCCCTTCACCGTTGGTGGCGGTGAGCCGGATATCGTAGGTGCCCGCGGTTGCGAAACTATATGTCGTGTTCTTTTCTGTCGAGAACTGTGCCCATGTGCCGTTGTCAGCGATCCTGCTCTCCCATTTCCATGCGGTAGGGGTGTTGATGGAAGTGTCGTTAAATGTCGCGGAGACCGGGGCAAGCCCGTTGGTGGCAGCCGTGGTGAAGTTGGCGACCGGTGCGGCGCTGCCTCCCGGTGCGGTGACCGTGATATACCCGGTCTTTGCTTCACTGTCGCTGCCGGCTGCGTTGTTTGCGGTCAGGTTGACGGTGTAGGTGCCGGCTGCGGCGTAGGTATGGACCGGGTTCTGGACCGTGGCGTTGGTGGTGTTACTGTCGCCAAAGTCCCACGCCCAGCTGGTCGGTGAGTTGGTGGAGGCGTCGGTGAAGACGACCGTGAGCGGTGCGGTGCCGGATGTTGTGTCGGCCGTGAACGCGGCAACCGGTGCAATGGTTATCGATCCGGCACTTGCGGTGATGTAATCCGCCTGGACCGACGAACTGCTGCCCGCGGTGTTCGCTGCGGTCAGGTTGACGGTGTAGGTGCCGGCCGACAGGAAAGTATACGTCGCGTTCTGTCCGGTACTGTCAACGACGCTGTCGTTATTGAAGTCCCACGACCACGCGGTCGGAGAGTTCGTGGATGCGTCCGTGAACTCAACCGCGAAGGGCACCGTGCCGGACGTCACGTTCGATGAGAATGAAGCGACCGGTGCGGAGACCGTAGTGGCATATTCCACAACCAGGATCTGCTGGAGCGCGTCCATGCCGCCGCTTGCATCTTCCTGGATGGCGGCTTCATTGCCGGTGGGGGTTAAGTAGTTTTTCACATCAAAGGATTGTGCCGATGCGGTGCTGGAGGATCCCTGCCATGCAGCGGTTGCAACGGTAGCGCCGTTGAAGAGCAGGTTGCCTTCGGACGGCCCGGCGCTTCCCGCGAAACTGTGGAGGGTTGCGCTCTTGACGGCTGCCGTGTCAATCGTCATGCCGCTGAAGGGGGCGTAAGCAGTGGCCTCGCTCAGCGTGGTCCCGTAACCGGTCTCGGAATATCCCAGTTCATCGCATTCCTCGTTGATGAATATCTGTTTCCGGGTTGCCGACGGGTCGCTGTAGACGACAACCAGTGTGCTCGGATAGAGTGCGTTCTTCCCGGCCCCTTTGGTCATGACCAGACTGTTTCCCCCGGAACTGAACTGGCTGGTGACGTTATACCGGTACAGGCCGTATATATAGTTGGCATATGAGCCAAAGTTGCTCTTATCGGTATAGAGCATCCCGTTGGTAAGAGTGTTATCATTGAATTGTACCGTCCAGTCCGGGACGCCGCCCGATGTGGTGTCCCAGTTGTAGGAGATGTAGAGGAAGACGTTCTCAATGGTTGCATTGCTCGGGAGGGCGAGATCGCTTGCGCTCCATGTCTCGGTTCTTGTTGACCACCCGACCGCCTTGTATGCGGTTGATGGCTGGGTAGAATAGATCAATCCTCCTTTAAGATCAAAGGTCTTCTGTGTTGTGATGTTACTGCCGCCTTCCCAGTAGAGGCCCTTCCCCTTGTATCCGTTGTATTTGACCGATTTTTCGTCGCTGGTCGCCGCGTTGTTGGTCTCACTTGTCTCTGCTACGAGATTGTCCGGGTCCACGGTTGCCGTGTAGGTTACGGTTCCCCCTTCGAGATTCCTGATAGTCGGGTCGGTAACGGAGAGGTCGGTGGTTCCTGAACCTGCGAGAGTGGCGAGGGTGGTGGTGTTGACCGGCACCGTGGTGCTGACGTCGCTTGCATACAGTGCTACTTTGATGTTCGTAAGGGTGGCAGTCCCGGTGTTCGTGATACCGGGGATCGTGACAGTATTGGGCTCTTTTGCAAAGACCGCTACCGAGGGTACCGTGTCAACGGTCCCGGTGATGGCGAGGTCGTTCGTTCCCGCACTGCTGACCGTGATATACCCGGTCTTTGCTTCACTGTCGCTGCCCGCCGCGTTGTTTGCGGTGAGGTTGACGGTGTAGGTTCCTGCCGCTGCATAAGTATGGACCGGGTTCTGCACCGTGGCGTTGGTGGTGTTACTGTCGCCGAAGTCCCAGAGCCACGAAGTTGGCGTGTTGGTCGAGGTGTCGGTGAAGGTGACGTTGAGCGGGGCGGTGCCGGTTGTTTTATCGGCGCTGAACGCGGCCACCGGTGCAATGGTTATCGATTCGGCACTTGCGGTGATGTAATCTGCCTGGACCGATGAACTGCTGCCCGCCGCGTTGGTGGCGGTCAGGTTGACGGTATATTTCCCGGCCGACATGAATGTATAGGTTGCGTTCTGCGTGGTCGCATCGACCGTCTTGTCGTTATCGAAATCCCACGCCCAGCTGGTCGGAGAGTTCGTGGATGCGTCCGTGAACTCAACCGCGAAGGGCACCGTGCCGGACGTCACGTTCGCGGTGAACCCGGCAACCGGTGCGGATACCGAGGCACCCGGGTACTTGATCGCAATGGTCGCGAGCGTGGTCTTGAAAGACGGTGCTACATAGCTGTACTGGAAGACGCTGCTTGCAGCGGTGTTGACGGCGCTCGTTACCGACCACGTATGATTCTCGTAGTAGTTGATGGGTGCGACGGGGTCTGCACCCGCAAGGGATACCCCGTTGAAGGCATAGGTGGCATCACTGCTGGAGAGTGCAACGTTGCTTAACGTCGCGTTCGTGAACCCGTTGGCAATCCCGGCCGTGCCGAAAGTGGTGGACGAGCTTCCCGAATTGAACCAGTCCCCGCCGTGGTTGACGAAGTACCGGACCTGATCGGTATCGCCATCATTGTAGGCAACAACCAGCGTGACCGCCTTGAGCCGACCGTCATAAAGGCTTCCGGTCTTCTCGTTCTTTACGTGGACTGCCGGAGTCGTGGATGTGATCAGGCTCGTCACATCATACTCGGTCTCGTAATCCGAATAGACGCGGTTCGTGTGGTCGTTGAGCCAGTACACCTTGCCATCACCGGAATAGGAACTCATGCTCATGTTTTCCACGCCGAGGATGGTCTCGTAGGTTCCATCACCATTACCATCGAGCGAGATCGTGGTGCGGGAGGGCCAGTTGGCGGACCCGGAACCGGAGTAGACGTTGACGTAGAGGCGGGCCCACTGGATGTTCGTGAACG
>Ga0153915_10000719_pt1 | contig 30602 bp, 27 predicted proteins | sample Opewatmetagenome_2_FD_107003 | JGI IMG/M metagenome (GOLD analysis project Ga0153915, IMG submission 107003) | Freshwater wetland microbial communities from Ohio, USA - Open water 3 Core 3 Depth 3 metaG | ecosystem: Environmental > Aquatic > Freshwater > Wetlands | place: USA: Ohio, Lake Erie... | reverse complement strand
GGGGAGGATCAGACTTTGGTCCGAGAGCCCAATCCCTGACGCAGGGGGGGAGGCGCGGAGTCGGGCCAGTGCTTGAGCACCTGTTCGACGAGCATGTCGAGCCGCACCGGCTTGAAAAGCACCTCGCGCAGCCCGGGCACGTGGCTGAAGTCGGTGCCGGCGAGCTCGATCCGATGCCCGGTGATCATGACGGCCGCCGCGTCGGGGACGAGCGCGTGGGCGCGGTAGAGGAAATCGACCCCGTTCATCTGCGGCATCGAATAGTCGGTGATGATCAGGCCGACGCCAAGCTGGGGCAGCGCGGCGAGCGCCTCGTCGGGCCTCGTAAACGCGGCCACCCGGCATTCCAGCCTCTCCGAGAGAAGCTCCGCCACGAGTTCGAGATAGGCCTCCTCATCGTCGACGACGAGGAGCGATCGGGCGGGGATGGGGTCCATCTGAGGAGGAAGGTGACGACTTACGCCAAGACGAATTTACTAGGAGACGGTTTCGCGTAAAGATCCGATTTTTGCGGAGCGCCGGGCTTGCCGGCGGAGGCGCTGGCCGCTACGCGAGGGGAATGCTGCATCTCGTGCTGTTCGAACCGCAGATTCCCCAGAACACCGGCAATGTCGGCCGGCTGTGCGCCGTGACCCGCTCCCGGCTGCACCTGATCCACCCGCTGGGATTCCGGATCACGGACCGCCATCTGAAGCGGGCCGGCATGGACTACTGGCACTCGCTCGACGTGCAGCACCACGAAAGCTGGGAGGCGTTCCAGGGGAGCCCGACGCGGCCCTCGCGGCTGTGGCTGTTCACGACCAAGACGAGGCAGTCGTTCTGGGACGTGCGCTTCGAGGACGGCGATGGCCTGCTGTTTGGCAACGAGGGATCGGGCTGCCCGGATTGGCTCCACCAGGCGGTGGGCGACCCCTGGCGGGTGAACATCCCCCACGCGAACGAGGCGATGCGCTCGCTGAATCTCTCGACGGCCGCGGGCATCGCATGTTACGAGGCGCTGCGGCAGACAGGCGCGATCCGGCCGCGCCGGGGCTAGGCGGCGGGAGGGATCTCCGCGGCGCGGATACAAGCGACTTCGCGGCCGCCGGCGCCGGGCGCCAGGGAGGGGGCCGCGACACGGCATTCGTCGCGCGCGAAGGCGCAGCGCGGATGGAAGCTGCAGCCGGCAGGCGGGCGCAGGGGCGAGGGCGGCTCCCCGGGCAGCACAATGCGCCCGCGGCCGCGGGCCGCCTCGGGATCGGGCACGGGAATGGCGCTGACAAGCGCCCGGGTGTAGGGATGCTGCGGCCGCCCGATGACCTCGCCGGCGGGCCCCTGCTCGACGATGCGGCCGAGGTGCATGACGGCGACGCGGTCGGAGAGATGCCGGACGACCGAGAGATCGTGGGCGATGAAGAGCAGGCCGAGGCGCCGCTCGCGCACGATGCGGGCGAGCAGGTTGAGGATCTGGGCCTGGATGGAGACGTCGAGGGCCGACACGGGCTCGTCGGCGATGAGCACCTGGGGCCCGACGCCGAGAGCGCGCGCGATCGCGATGCGCTGGCGCTGGCCGCCGGAGAACTCGTGGGGGTAGCGGTCGCGAAGCGCCGCCGGAAGCCCGACGCTCTCCATCAGGGCCGCGACGCGTGCGGGCACCTCGGCATCGGGGCAGAGGCGGTGCACCCGGAAGGGTTCGGCGAGCGCCGCAAAGACGGTGAAGCGCGGATTAAGAGAGGCGTAGGGATCCTGGAAGACCATCTGCAGGCGCCGGCGCCAGTCCGGCGAAGCCTGGCCGTCGATCGGCGTTCCCCCGAGCAGGATCCGGCCCGAGGTGGGCCGAACGAGTTGGAGGACGGTGCGGGCGAGCGTCGACTTGCCGCACCCCGATTCGCCGACGAGGCCGACGACCTCGCCGGCCCCGACGGTGAGGCTCACTCCGTCGAGGGCCTTCACTGTTTCTCCGGAGCGGGAGAATCCAAATCCGCTGCGGACCGGGAACCAGGTCCTGACGTCGTGCAACTCGAGAAGCGGGGTGGCCATGGGCGTGGGCGGGGCGCTAGAGCTCTCCCGCCTGCACGCGAAGGCAGGCGGCGGAGTGAGCGGTGGAGACCTCCGCGAGCGGCGGATCGCGATCGAAGCAGGACGGCACCGCCGCGGAGCATCGGGGGGCGAACGCGCAACCGCGGCGGGGCAGCGACAGATCGGGCGGGGCGCCCGGAATGCTGAACAACTCGGCGCCCTTGGGCTGGAGCGACGGGATGGAGCACTGCAGCGCCCGCGTGTAGGGGTGGCGGGGCCCGCTGAAGATCGCCTGCACGCCGGCGGTCTCGGCCACGCGTCCAGCGTACATGACGAGCACCCGGTCGCAGAGCCCGGCGACGACGCCGAGGTCGTGGGTGATGAAGAGGACGGCCATCCCTGTCTCGCGGCGGAGGCGCTCGATGAGCTCCAGGATCTGCGCCTGGACGGTGACGTCGAGGGCGGTCGTCGGCTCGTCGGCGATCAGGAGGGCCGGGCGGGTGATCAGCGCCATCGCGATCATGACGCGCTGGCGCATGCCGCCCGAGAACTCGTGGGGATAGCGGTCGAGCCGGGCGGCGGGGTCGCTGATGCCCACTGCCTCGAGCATGGCGAGGGCGCGGCGCAGGGCCGCGGCGTGCGAGATCTTCTCGTGGATGGCGAGGGGCTCGACGAGCTGCTCGGAGATCCGAAGGTACGGATTGAGCGAGGTCATCGGATCCTGGAAGATCATCGCCAGGCGCCGGCCCCGGAGCGAGCGCGCCTCCCGCGGCGGGCAGTGGAGCAGGTCGACGCCATCGAACATTGCCGTTCCCGATTCGATGCGGCCTGGCGGCTGAGGCACGAGCCCCATGAGCGAGCAGGCGGTGACGGACTTGCCGCTGCCCGATTCGCCGACGATACCGAGCACCTCTCCGGGTTCGATGGAGAAGCTGATTCCGTCGACCGCGCGGACGACCCCGTCGCGGGTGTGGAACGAGGTCCGAAGATCGTTGACGGCGAGAAGGGGCACGGGGGTTCTCAGGCGAGCAGCGTCTCGACGGCGCCGGCCACAGTGCCGGGATCGAGTGCGTCCAGAGGCATGCCACCGGTCGCGGGGCATCCTGCCGGCTGGAGGATGGTGACGGGGGAGGTGAAAACGGGGCGCGTGCGGACGGGATTGGTCGGCCCGAACAAGGCGACGACAGGCACGCCGAGGGCATTGGCGAGGTGCATGCCGCCGGTGTCGTTGCTGACGAGGAGGCGGCAGCGGGCGAGCCGCGCGGCGAAGCCGGCCATGTCGGTCGTGCCGGCAAGGTCCGCGACGGAAGGGCCGAAGCCAGCCGCGACCGCGCCGGTGATCGGCCTGTCGTTGGCCGTGCCGAGCAGGGAGAAGAATATGCCGGGGCGGGAGGCGGACAGCCTGGTGATCAGCTCGCGCCAGTGGGAAACCGGCCAGCGCTTTTCCGGGCTGTTCTCCGATCCGCAGATGAGCCCGATCTCCAGGGTATCCTTCGCCGGTTCCGCCGGCGGCGCGGGAAGCGGGGAGAAATCAGGCGCGGACGCGAGGCCGAAGGCGCGCAGATACTCTTCCCAGAACTCGACCTGGTGGCGGCTGCGCTCGTCGAAGGACGGCGGCACGGACCAGCGGCAGGTGAGCAGGGGGCGCCGCCGGCCCTGCCGGAGGACGCCGAAACGCTGAGGGCAGCGCGTGAGCCATGCTTCGAGATCGCAGCGCTGGGAGGTCGGGAAAAGCAGGTAGCAGTCGGGGTATTCGCGGCGCCTGCGCCACATTTCGAGGAAGCTGCCGCAGCCGCCTGAAGGGAGGGAGACGATCCTGTCGGCGGCGCCGGACAGGCCGAGGATCGGTTCGAACCGTCCGCGCGCGACGAGCGTGATCTCGGCATCGGGCCGGGAGGCGCGGATGGCGCGGAGCAGAGGGATCGCGATGACGACGTCGCCGAGCCAGTTGGGGACGCGGATCCAGAGGCGGGTGCGGCGCGGGAGCGCCTGGAGACCTCGGGTGCGGAGGTCGTCGACGAGAAGATTGCGCTTTGATTCGAGGCGGAGCCGGCGTTCGGGGACGTCCTGATGGCGCCAGCGGTCGTGGGCCCAAAGCCAGGAGGCGCACAGGTTGTCGTCCGACGCGAGGTTGTCCTCGATCCAGCGGTTGAGGGCGATGGTGATGGCGCCGGCCGAGCCGTCGCTGGCGAGCGGGGCGACGTCGACCTCAACGCGCCAGAATCCGGCACGGCGCGGATACATGACCATGGCGGTCCCGTGGAACTTCTCCGCGATGAGGCCGAGCAATTCGCTCGTCGAGGCGACGCGGCCGAAGAAGGTGGTGAGGGCGCCCTGGAGCCCCGCGTTCTGGTCAAAGAGGATGCCGATGCAGCCGTTGCGCCTGGCGATGCCCATGGCTTCCCGGAAGCCCTCCTTGCGGGAAAGCAGGTGCATGCCGAAGCGCTCACGCGAGCGCCTCACCCAGGCGTCGGCGGCGGCGTTGTCGAGCGGGCGGAAGATGACGCCGAACTCGGGGAGGGGAGTGGAAATGAGCAGGGAGAGGACGGTCTCCGCCTCCCATCCGCACAGGTGGGCCGTCCCGAAGATGATGGGGTAGGGTTTGCCGGTGGCAGCCGCATCGCAATGGGCGGCCATTGCGGCGGCGAGGGCCGGCGAGGCCTTGAACGATGTGCGCAGGCGCTTCTCAGGGAGGAAGGGCAGGGCGGCAGAAAGCAGGACGGTCTCGATGAGCCGCCGGCAGCTCTCGCGCCCGACCGCGGCACGCCACGCGGCGGTCCGCTCCGGGAAGGCATGGTGGAGATTGGAGAGGACCGTGCGGCTCCGGAACGCGTAGAAGACGATGTCACCGAGGCCGCAGGCGAGGCACCGCACCAGCGGCTCTGGGAGACGGGCAAGCGTCCAGCCTGTGAGTTTAAGGATGAATTCAAGCACGGGAGCTCGGGGTTGCGGAGCCGGGGCGGATATTGCCGCAGATTGCTCTGATTAACATTTGCCTTCGGAAGGAAACCCCATGAAACGTATGCGTCGCGCGGTTAAAAGCCTTTTCGGCGCCCGCCCATGACCGAACTCCTTATCATCAAGCCCTCCTCGCTGGGGGACATCGTCCACGGACTGCAGGTGGCCGCCTCGCTGAAGGCGCAGCGCCCCGACCTGCGGATCTCCTGGATCGTGCGCGAGATTTTCGAGCCGCTGGTGCGCACATCCGAGGTGGTGGACTGCTGCTACACCTTTCACCGCAGCGAGGGGCTGCGTGGCTTCCTGAAGTTGATGCGCGAGGTGAGGCAGACGCGCTTCGACTACGTGTTCGACATGCAGGGCCTGCTGCGGACGGGGCTGATGACCTGGCAGGCGCGGGCGGCAAAAAAGGTGGGGCGGAGCGACGCGCGAGAGGGCTCGACGTTCTTCTACCAGCAGAAGGTGCCGCTTCCGGCCGGGGGCGAGCAGAGCCACGCGCTCGACGTGCTGCTCCAATTCTGCCCGGTGCTCGACGCCAGGGCCGAGCTGCGGGGCCAGTTGCGCTTCCGCGAGGCGGCCGACCTTAACCTCGGTTTCGTCGAGGGGAGGCATGGCCAGAAGCCGATCCTGATCTTCCCCGACAGCCGCCGCGCCGAGAAGTGCTGGAACGGGTTCCGTCAGCTCACGGATCTGCTGCTCCGCGACGGATCGGGGCGGAAGGTGATCTGGGCCGGCAACAACCTTGTCTCGTACCGGGAGAATGCCCCGGACGGACAGTTCCTCAATCTCACAGGGAACACGAGCCTCACCTCGCTCCCGGCGCTGATCCGGCGGGCCGACTGGGTGATCTGCAACGACAGCGGCCCGCTGCACCTGGCGGCGGCGCTTGGCGTGAAGGTGCTCGGGGTTTTCGGGCCGACCGACCCGCGGCTCTTTGGCCCGTATCCGCTCAACAGCCCGACGAACCACGTCGTGCAGGCGCCGGTCGGCGACTTGCGCCTGCTGACGGCGAAGGACGTCTACATGCGCTTCACGCGCCTCGATGCGCTGAGCCGCGGGCAGACTCCGCCAGGCTCTGCGGCTCCGTGGCCGCACAGGACCGGTTCCTGAAGGCAGGACTTGCGCGCCGGCGCCGGATCCGTTTCGGCCAGGCGCGGTCCGCGAAGACCATTTATGAGACTCGGCGTACGCGCACACGACTTCGGCAAACACCCCGCCGGCGAGCTTGCAGCGAAGATCGCGGCAAAAGGCTTCTGCTGCGTGCAGCTGGCACCTCCGAAGGCGATCGCAGGATTTGACGCCGACGAAGGCCGCCTGAGTCCGGGCTTTGCCACCCACGTGAGGGAGGCTCTCCAGGACCACCGCATCCAGATCGCGGTGCTCGGGTGCTACATCAACCTCGCCGACCCGGACGAGGCCTTCCGGCGCCGCCAGATGGGGCGCTTCAAGGAGTACCTCCGGTATGCGAGGGATTTCGGCTGCAGCATTGTCGGCACCGAGACCGGCTCGCTGAACTCAGACTACTCTCCCCATCCGGGCAACCGCGGGGAGGATGCCTTCCAGCGGGTGCTTGCCGGGGTGCGGGAACTGGTCGCCGAGGCGGAACGTTTCGGGTGCATTGTCGGCGTCGAGGGCGTCGAGCGCTACGTGATCTCGGATCCGGCGCGCATCCGGCGCCTGATCGACGAGGTGGGCTCGAACAACCTGCAGATCATCTTCGACGCGGTGAACCTCCTGTCGCCGGCGAACTACCAGCGGCAGGACGATATCATCAAGGAGTCGTTCGATCTCTTTGGAGACCGAATTGCGATCATCCACGCAAAGGATTTCGTCATCGAGGGCGGGCAGATGCGTCCGGCCGTGCTGGGCCAGGGGCTCGTCAACTTCGGCCTGCTGACCGACCTGATCAAGGTCCGCAAGCCGTATATCAGCGTGCTGATGGAGGATACACTGTCGGCAACGGTTGACCAGGGAGCTGCGTATCTCAGGAACTGTTTCGAGTCCTGATCCGAGTCCGTCCCCATGCCGGGAAGTTCTTCCGACCTGTCCTCCAGGTAAGGGGCACTGCCTCCTGAAACGCCTGCCCGGCTAGGTGTGTCGCTTTGTCGCACCTTGGCTTGACCGTCGGGGCGGCGGGGACATGAATAAACGCATGGTGCCCAGCGTTCTGATCGTAGACGACGAGAAGCACACCCGCGAGGGTCTGCAGCAGGCCTTGGAGGAGCATTACGACGTCTCCGTGGCCGGAAGCGCCGACGAAGCCTTCAACCTGATGGAAGTGCAGGAGTACGACGTCATCGTCACCGACCTGCGCATGCCGGGGAAGTCCGGTCTCAAGGTGATCGACAAGGCGCTGGCGCTCGCGAACCGCCCGATCGTCATCATGATGACCGCCTACGGGAACATCGAGACGGCGGTGGAGGCGATGAAGCGCGGGGCATTCGATTTTCTCACCAAGCCGGTGAATCTCGAGAAGCTGGAGATCCTGATCCAGCGCGCGCTGAAAACGAAGACGCTGGAGGTCGAGGTGAAACAGCTGCACGAGCGGCTGGACGACCGTTTCAATTTCAGCGAGATCGTGGGCAACTCGGAGAAGATCCGTGCGGTGCTCGATCGCGTGAAGCTCGTGGCGCCATCGAAGGCGACGATCCTGATCGACGGCGAGACCGGTTCGGGCAAGGAGCTGATCGCGGAGGCGATCCACCAGGCGAGCCCTCGCGCGCGGGCGCCGTTCGTCGCCGTGCACTGCGCCGCCCTGCCGCCCACGCTGCTGGAGAGCGAGCTTTTCGGACACGAGAAGGGCGCGTTCACGGGAGCGACCGAACGGCGCGTGGGCCGGTTTGAGGCGGCGGATAGCGGCACGCTCTTCCTCGACGAGATCGGCGAGATCTCGCTGGCAACCCAGGTGAAGCTGCTCCGGTTCCTTGAGACGAAGGCCATCGAGCGCATCGGGAGCATGAAGCTGATCTCGCTCGACGTCCGCCTCGTGGCAGCCACGAACCGCAACCTCGAGCAGATGGTCAAGGAGGGCACATTCCGCGAGGACCTCTTCTTCCGGATCAACGTGGTGCGCGTGCCGGTGCCGGCGCTCCGTGAGCGGCCGGAGGACATCCCGCTCCTGCTCGATCACTACCTGAAGGTGTTCAGCGAGGAGAACGGCGTGCCTCCGCTCACCATCGAGCCCGGCGCGATGCGCCACCTGCAGGCATACGCCTGGCCGGGGAACGTCCGCGAGCTGCGCAATTTCGTCGAGAATGCGGTGGTTCTCCACCGGGGCGGAAAGCTGACGGAATACGATCTCGAACCCCGGTTCCGCGGCGAGGAGGCCCCGCTCGCCGCGCCGGCGGCGGCCGGTCCGGCGGTGCCGGAGGCCCATTCCCTCTCCGTCGAGGACAACGAGAAGCGGCTGGTGCGCGAGGCGCTCATCAAAGCGCGCGGCAACCGCACCAAGGCCGCGGAGCTCATGGGGGTCAGCCGGCGCACGCTGCATCGCAAGCTCGCGGCTTGGCCTGAGCTCGACGTGATCGATCGTTGAGCATGAAGGTTCCCGGCTCCGCACAGGACTGGATCCACTGGATCGAGGTGGGCGGCGGGGCCGGGTGGGTCCGTCGCGCCGCGGTGCTGCTCGCGCTGCTCCTGCTCTCTGTCCTGGCGGTGTACAAGCAGTATCACGGCCCAGCCGACGAGCAGACCCTGCTCCAGGCGGACGTGGGCCGGCAGCTGGCGGCGGGACGGGGGTTTACGACCCTGGTCAACTATCCGCAAACGGCGGCGGTGATGCAGCGGCGCCAGGGGCGGGCGCTCGACCGCGCGGAGCCGTATCCCGAGCTGCATCACGCCCCCCTCTATTCGATCACCATCGCCGCCGGATTGCGGTGTCTGCCCGCTCCATGGCGCGAGGCGCTTTTCGCGGCACCCGGAGCGCCTGCCGACGCGTTCAAGGCCGACTTCTTCCTCGTCGCCCTGAACGTGATCTTTCTCTGGGTCGCCGCCTGGCAGTCCTTCCTGCTCGCGCGGAGGCTGTTCGACGAGCGCGTGGCGTGGGTGGCCATGTTTGCCCTGCTCCTGTCGGTCGGCGTCTGGGACCGCGTCCTGCTCGTCGACGGGCTTCCCCTGCTCATGATGCTTTCGCTGGGCGCGTTCCATCTGATGGCGGCGCTCGACACTCCGGGCGAAGGCGAGGGGACGGGCGAGTCGCTGACGGTCGGCGGCCTGGTCCTTTGGGGCGCGCTCGGCGGCGTGTGCGGGCTGCTTTTTCTCGCTGAATACTCCGCGGGCCTTCTCGGGGCTGTCGCCGCTGCGTTCGCCTACTGGAGGCTTCGGGGGAACGACCGATGGATGGCGGTGGCCGCCCTGACGCTCGGGTTCGCGTTTCCGGCGCTGCCGTGGATGGTGCGCAACGTCGCGCTGACGGGCGATCCGGTGGGGCTGGCCGCGCAGAATCTGGCGCTCAAGGCGGGCGATTCCACCGCCGAGCCCGCGATCCAGCGCACGCTGTTTTCGAGCGAGGCGCCGGCGCTCGACCTCAACAAGATCGGGAACAAGGGGCTCACCGGCCTGCAGCTGAACGTGAAGGAGAGGCTGTGGTCTGGCGGCGGCTATTTTCTGGCGGCCTTCTTCGTCGTGGGCTGGCTCTATCCCTTCCGGCGGGCGTCGACCAACCGGCTCCGCTGGGCGTGCACCGCGGGCTGGCTTCTGCTGATCCTGGCGCAGCCGTTTCTCGGTTCGGGCGAGAGCCCGCGGCTCCCGGTCTTCTATCTGCTGCCCCTGATCCTCATCTTCGGAGCGGGTTTTTTCTTCGTGCTCGTCGAGAGCACTCCGACCACCCGGGGCCATGCCGGGCTGGCGACGGCGCTGCTGCTCGCGCTCCAGGCCTCTCCGCTCGCCCACGACCTGCTCCAGCCCCGCTAGGGCCCCTTCTTCCATTACCCGCCGTACTTCCCCACGCTGTTCATCCGGGTCCACGCGGACATCGAGCGCAGGGGAGGACTGGTCGGGATGGGCGTGATGGCCGACGTCCCCGCCGGGGTCGCCTGGTACGGGAGGCAGCGGGTGTGGGCGCAGCCCGAGCGCATCAGGGACTTCTACGCGATCACGATTGAGCAGCCCATCGGGATGCTCGTGCTCACGCCGGTCACGCTCGACAGGCCGTTCTTCGCGCAGCTCGCCGCGGGAGGCGCGACGCCCGAGGCGCGGGCCCAGAAGTACGAGAGCTGGGGCCCTGTCTACGCGGGCTTGGTCACGGGCAGGATGCCTTCGGAATTTCCCCTGCGGATACGCCAGAAGCTCACCGACAACCTCATCCTTCTCATCGACCCGATCATCCCTCCCGTCCGGTGAGGGCGTCGCCGGCGCGCGTGCCGCTCTCGAAAATCGCTCGCCCTCCAGGGGCATCTCTGTCATCCCCACAGTCGGATTCCAATGAAGTCCCCCCGTCTGGCTTTGATTGGCGCATTCCTGCCCCCGTGCCTTGCCTGGGCGGTTTACGCCCCGATCCCCGAGCAGGAGCAGGGCAAGGCGTTCACCGTGACGATCACTTCCGGCGCGATGCATGACAGCAACCTTTTCGGCGCTGCCACCGGAGGCATCTCGAGCATGGTGTACTCCGTCTCGCCGAAGCTGGCGTTCAACGCCTCCGTGTCGAAACAGACCTTCCTGTCGGCCTCCTACGAGGTGACGGCCGACTATTTCGACAACAGGCCGACCGACAAGGCGCTCTTCAGCCACGGCGCGGACCTGCGCCTCGCCCACGCCTTCAGCCGGGTGACGAACATCGACCTCAACGACGCGTTCCAGATCGACAAGAACCCGCAGTCGCTCCTGGCGGGCAAGCCGCTCAACACCGACCAGTCGTATTCCCGCAACCAGTTCGACGGCACCCTCACGACGACGCTCGACGCGAAGACGGGGATGGTCCTGAAGTACCGCAACCTCTATACGCACTACGACAACGTCAACCTGTCGCGCGACCTGAACCACATGGAGCACCTCACCGGGCTCCAGGTCGAGAACAAGGTGCTGCCCGAGCTCTCGCTCGGCGGCGAATACCGCTTCCAGGCGATCGTCTACGACCATGCCGGCACCTCGAAGGACAAGACCTCCCACTTCTTCCTCGGGGGCGCCGACTGCGCGCTGGCGAAGAAGTTCACCCTTTCCGCCCGCGCCGGCGCGGAGCAGCGGCATCGCGACGGCGACCGCGGCACGACGGCGCCCTTCGCCGAGTTCGTCTGCCAGTACACCTACGGCGAGCGGTCGTACGTCTCGGGCGGCTACACGTATTCGCTGGCCGAGGCCGACGACCCGGTGAACTACACCGACTCGAAGCAGAATCAGATCTTCGTGAATGTGCAGCACGCGGTGGCCGCGCGCGTCGTCATCTCGGCCTCCGCCACCGCGGGCCCGGCAGCCCTCCAGGGCCGCGGCACCGTCGCCAACCTGAACGAGACCACCCTGCGTCTCGGCGGGGCCATCACCTACGTGGCCCGCAAGAATTTCAGCGTCAGCGGGACGGTGGACTACGACAAGGTCGACTCCGACCTCTCATACCGCGAGCAGGCGCGCACCCGGTGCGGAATCAGCGGGCGGCTGACCTTCTGAGCGGTTGCCGCGCGGGCGGGTCTCCCTCTGGCGCATTGACTTGCCGAGGGCTATGGGGGCACGCTGGGGAGCATCCCCCCCCCCTCCATGGGCTCCCAAAACGAGAATCCGGAGCGCACCTCGCTCGCCGACTTCCTGCAGATGCTGCGGCGCCGGCGGTCGCTCATCTTCCTGATCCTGGCGCTCGTCGTGCTCACGACGCTTGCGGTCACCGCGATGCTTCCCCGCTGGTACCTGTCGACGGCGAAGATCCGCGTGGAGAAGCCCGAGGGCGAGGTGAAGCTCTTTCAGGCCCAGAGCAGCCAGTATTACGATCCGTACTTCATCCAGGACCAGTTTGAGATCATCCAGTCGCAGCGGATCCTCGTCCCGGTGGTTGAGAACCTGGGGCTGAATGCCGCGCTTGCCAGGGAGCTGGGACTTTCCGATCCGCTGCCGACCAGCGCCACCTGCCGGTACGTCATCGAGAAGATGCTGCGCGTGGAGTCGCGCCGCAGCACGTCGCTCATCGAGATCAACGTCTACGCGCGCGAGGCCGCCCTGGCTGCCCGCATCGCCAACGAGATCGCCCGCGTCTACTCCGAGGACCGCATCGCCTTCGCCACCGCGGGGCAGAGGGAGGGGCTCGAGGAGCTCCGCAAGCAGCTGGCCGCCCAGGAGGCGGTCGTCTCGAGGCAGCGCGACCTCGTCGAGAAGCTCCGCAAGGACCTGAACATCTCGGGCGTCGACCTGAACGCGCGCTATTCCGACATGGAGATCGACCGGCTCCGGCAGATGCAGAACTCGCTCATCGCGCTGCGCGTCGACGCCATCGGCCGCAAGACCCGCTGGGAGCGGTTCAAGGGCATCCCGGCCGAGGAGCGCCTGGCGCTCGTGAACTCCGAGCTGATCCAGGATGCGAACATCCAGAACCTGCTCCAGGCCTATCTGGTCGCCGATCAGAATCTGACGCGGCTCAAGGCGCGGCTGGGAGCGGCCCATCCGGACCTCGTGGCGGCCGTCGAGAACCGCGCGAAGATCCGCGAGCAGCTCGACTCGCTGCTGAAAGGCTACGAAGAAGCGCTCGAGATCTCGTGGAAGGAGGCGGGGGCGCGGGTGGCCGAGCTCGAGGTCCAGCTGGCCGCCGCCAAGGTCGACCAGATCCTCTCGGCGCGCGAGCGCATGCGCCCGTTCGAGGAGGCCGCCCAGAAGCTCGACGACGAGTCGCGCCTGCTCACCACGCTCAAGCTGACCCTGCGCCAGCGCGAGATCGATTTCCAGGTGCCGAAGCGCACCATCGAGATCCTCAACGCGGCCGAGCCGGCGCGCCGGCCGAGCCGCCCGAACTGGGGGCTGAATCTTTTCCTTGCCATCGTGTTCGCCGGGCTGCTCGGGATGGGGGTGGCCTTGGGCGTGGAGTATGCCGACACGAGCTTCCGCAACGTCGGCGACGTCGAGCGTCGGCTGCAGCTGCCGGTGCTGGGCGTGATCCCGGTGGCGCAGCACAAGGGGAAGCCGGGGAGCGGGGGGCTCGCGGAGGAGGAGCCGTTCCGCGTGCTCCAGACGAACATCAACTTCGCCTTCGGCCCGGGAGGCGCTCGGAGCCTGGTCATCCTCTCGGCGGGGCCCGGCGAGGGGAAATCGACGATCGCGCAGCACGTGGCGCGGAGCATGGCGGCGGCCGGGGAGCGGGTGCTGCTGATCGACTCCGACGTGAGGCGGCCCACCCAGCACCATTGGTTTGGTCAGCCCCGCGACAGGGGCTTCGTCGACATCATGCTCGGCAAGGCGGAGCCCGACGCGGTGGTCCGCCGCGAGATCGCCGCGCGGCTCGATTTCATCGCGAGCGGGGAGGGCGAGAACTTCGTGCTGAGCCTGCTCTACGCGAAAAAGCTGAGGGAGTTCATCCGGGAATGCCACGAGCGGTACGACAAGATCGTGCTCGACTCGCCGCCGATCATCGGGGTGAGCGACGCGGCGGTGCTGACGAGCGTGGTGGACGCGGCGGTGCTCATCATCCAGTACCGGCGCAATCCGGAGAGCATGGTCGTGCGCGCGCGCCAGATCATCGACGGGCTGAAGATCCCGATCCTGGGTGTGGTGCTCAGCCAGGTGCCCGAGGGGGCCGGCGACGACTACGCCTACTACACGACGAACTACGCCTATTACGGCGAAGAGGGCGGCGACCACCACCGGCATCATTCCCCCGGGACGCCCGGCACCGCCTCCGGCGGCACCGAGCGCATGAACCTCCGGGAGCCGGGGGCGAAAGATTCGTCGCCGCCATTAGCCGGATGAAGAACCCCGGCGCGCCTGCCGCGAGCTTCACCCAGTGGTTCAGGCCGTAGGCCCAATCTGCGGCATAGGTCTTGCCGGACCTGACCTATCAGGCGTCGAGCTGCAGGGGGCCTCCTGCAGGATGCCACCCCGTGGCCGACGTTGTTACGCCAGAAAAAACCGCCGGGATCGCCCCCGGAATTCAGCCGCCACTTGTGCAGTCCGCTGACGGCCCAGTTCTCAAGCACGGGGCTCCGCTGATCGGGTGCCTCCAAGTTGACGTAGGGGAGATCGGCAAACAAGGCGCGGCACCCACTCAATCCTAGTGAACGAAGGGGCGCCTCAAGACGGGAGGCAAGAGTCGCCAAAGGGGCAGAAACGAATGCCTAGAATGGCTTGATCCGCGATTTTTCCCAGTGCCGTGGCACGACTGTAGCCTTCAGGGCTATCGAGGCTGGGAGCAGCGCCGCTGGCGAGGAGAACGGCGAGAAGGCCGGTTAGGAGAAGCGAGGCGAGCGGGGTTCGGGAGTAGCAGGTGTGAGACATGAGTGCGAAGAAGGAGACAGGATGGCTGGAGCCATGAAAGCGGGAATCGGCGCCAACGAGAGGCTCTGTTCAATCAATGATCCGCAGAGTTCCGGAGCGTACAGAGAGGAATTCGTGGATCACCGTGTTCTTCGCGTCACTATTGCCAGTGACTCACGCCGGGTAATCCAGGGCCTCGGGGATCATCACCGCAGTCAGCGCGTCGGCGGCGCGATCCTTGGCGAGTCGCGAACCGGCGAGGGAGGCATCGACGTTGGCGCGGAGCCCGGCGAAAGGCTCGAGCGCGGCCGGCGCGGCGCCGCCCGCGGCGGGGGCGTTGAAGCCGTAGGCGAGCTCGGCGCAGATGCGCGAGGCCTCTCCCGCGGCCGACGCGGCCTGGACGGCGGCGAGGTCGGAGAAGAAGTTGACGTAGCCGGCGAGCCCCTCGGCGACGACGGGGTTCTGCGAGCCCTTCTCGGCAAGCTCGATGACATCGAGCATCTGGAACCGGGAGGCGACGAGCCAGCAGAGCGCGTCGGCGAGCGGGAATACCACGCCGTGCCGGTTGCCCGAGAGGAGCTTCGCTCCGTCGGCATCTTTCGCCGTCTGCAGGTGTTGCAAGGTCCAGAGCCAGAGGTCGAAGGCGCCGGCGAGCGCACCTGCGCCGAGTTCCGGCCGGGCGGCCGCGATCGCGCGGAGCTCGGAGGTCCAGGAGCGGACGATGGCGAGGAAGACCTCGCTGGTCATCGTGACCGAGATCTGGCGGCGCTGGACGGCTTCGGGGCCCTCGTAGGTGGCCTCGAGCTGGGAGTCCATCCACTTGTGGCCGAGGAATCCGGGGCAGTCCTCGGTGATCCCGTAGCCGCCCATGAGGCTGACGGCCTCGCGCATCACCGTGGCGCCGTGGCCGGTGTTCCAGAGCTTCGTGGCCGGGCAGAGGACGTTGGCCTGCGAATCGAGGATGAGGTACCGGACGAGCGGGTCGGCCTTGAGCGCCTCGTAGCGGGCGGCATCGCGCCCGGCCGCCGGCTTGGCCTCGAGGGCGATGAACTCGAGCGCCTGCTTGGCGATCGCGCGGAAGGCCTTCATCTGGGCCATGCCGCCGACGATGCCCTGCTCCTGGAACCGCTTCTCCTTGATCTTCTCGAGGGGATCGAGCTGGTCGAACAGCCGGGCGGTGGCGAGGCCGAGCGAGGCGGCCGCCTCGCCGGTGGCCCAGACGTCGATGAGGCGTTGGAGGCAGTCCTCCTTCTGCTGGAGGCCGAGGTCGTGGCGCGGGGTGCCGGGGCTGACGCTGGCGGCGCCGCGGAAGCGGTTGCGCTGATAGCGGATGACGGGCTCGACGGCCGAGAGGAGCTTGGAGGCGGTCATGACGCCCACTGTCACGCGGGTGCGGCGGAAGACCGCCTCGATGATCTCGCCGTGGCTGAAATTCGGCACGATGCAGCCGTCCTTGACCGTGTATCCGCCGACAATCCGGCTGGCGGGAACGGTCATGGCGAACGAGGGATCCTGGGTCGAGGAGAGCTGGTGCACCATCTTGTGGGTGGGCGTGCCGCGGTCGAAGACGCCGGGGTCGGTCTCCTCGAGGATTACCATGCAGCTCGACTTGATCCGGGGATCGTCGGTGTCGACGGCGACCGTGGAGAAGTTGGCGAATGCGATGTTGGTGATGAACCGGGCGCGCTTGTCGACCTGGAGCATCGGCTCCCCTCCCTCCTTCCAGTCGGCGATGCGGACCTTGCCGCAGAGCAGGCCGGTCTCGACGCCCGCGTAGGGGAGGGGTTCGGTGAGGCTGAAAGCGCCGCGCCAGACCGGGCGGTTCTCGCCCGGCTGGGGAGGCACGCAGCGGCTCATGTAGCGGTCGCGCTGTTCGGGGGTGCCGCGCTCGTGAATCGGGCTGAGGGCGAGGTTGCCCGCGAGGCTTCCGGTGGCCGCGCCGGCGTCGACCCAGGAGAGTTCGAGGGCGACCAGCGCGAGCACGAGGTTCTTCGGCCCCTCGATGAAGCCGCCCTGGTGGGGATCCATGAAGCAGGTGGTGATCCCGGCCTCGTCGTAGGCCTTCAGGAGGGCGTTCTTCTCGGGAGTCCACTCATGGCTGTTGCGGGCGCCCTGGGCCACGAGCCGGGCGACGAGGCCCCGGGCCACGCCGCGGGTCGACTGGACGAGCATCTGCAGGTCGTAGCGGTCGGCGTAGCGCCACATGATCTGGCGCACGTCGTCGCCGGGGAGCGTCTTGAGCGACTCGCGGGGGGCTGTGGAGGTGGAGTTGTCCATGGGAAATTGGATGCGGCCGGCCGGATCTGTGGAGCGTGTCCGCGGAGCCGGCGTCCTGCGATGCCGGCCCGGGACGGGATCGTGCGAAGCCGGGATTCTCGCATCACCCCGACCGGGGCTAGCAAACCTTTTCGCAGGCGGCCGCACTCACGCGCCGGCGCCTCAGGCCTTCTCCCTCGTATCGATCAGGATCGTCACCGGACCGTCGTTGACGAGCGACACCTGCATCATCGCGCCGAATTCGCCGGTGCCGACGGGCCTCCCCAGCGCCGATTCGAGGTGTCGCACAAATTCCTCGTAGAGCGGCCGGGCGAGTTCGGGCCGGGCGGCGTCGTTGAACGACGGCCGGGTGCCCTTGCGCACGCTGGCGTGCAGCGTGAACTGGCTGACGACAAGCGCCTCGCCGGCGATGTCGACGACGGAGCGGTTCATCTGCTCTTCGCCGTCGGGGAAGATGCGGAGCTTGGAGACCTTCTCGGCGAGCCAGGCGGCGTCGTCGGCGGTGTCGTCCTTGCCGACGCCGAGAAGCACCATGACGCCGCGGCCGATCACGGCCGAGGCGCCGCCCGCCGTCGTGACGCTGGCGGAGGAGACTCGCTGGACGACGGCACGCATGCGGGGTGGGGTGTGTCTGTGCCGGCGGCCGGTGCTCAGGCTTCGAAGGGGATGTGAGGCTCGACGTCGGCGTCGTAGTCCACCCCGGCGAGGCCGAAGCCGAAGAGCTTCAGGAATTCGGCGCGATACCCGGCGATATCGGTAAGCTGTTCGAGGGTCTCGGTGGTGATCCGGGGCCAGCTCTCGATGATCTGGCGCTGCACCTCGGGGCGCATCTCGAAGTCGTCGAGCCGGACACGGCCGGCGTCGTCGAAGGCGAGTGCGGAGCCGTTGTACATCTGGGTCGAGAACAGGCGCTGGATCTGTTCGATGCATCCCTCGTGGGTGCCCAGCGCCTTCATGACCTTGTAGAGAGTGGCAATGTAGAGGGGGACGACAGGGATCGCCGAGCTGGCCTGGGTGACGAGTGCCTTGTTGATCGAGACGAAGGCCCGGCCGTATCCGTTGACCTTCAGCATGGCGTCGATCCGGCGCGCGGCGCGCTCGAGGTCATTCTTGGCCATGCCGATCGTGCCGTTGCGGTAGATCGGCCAGGTCATCTCGGGGCCGACATAGGAATAGGAGACGGCGGTGGCTCCGGGGGCCAGCAGTCTGGCATCGTCGAGGGCCTGCATCCAGAGCTCCCAGTCCTCGCCGCCCATCACGGCGACGGTGTCTGAGATCTCCTCCCGGGTGGCCGGCTCGATCGAGATATCGCTGACGACGCCCGTGTCGGTGTCGACCGTCTTGTTGCAGTAGGGCTGTCCGATCGGCTTGAGCGCGGATCGGTGGACGGCTCCCGTCCTGGGATGGACCCTGCGCGGCGAGGCGACGCTATAGACGACGAGATCCACCGGACCCAGTTCCGCTCGGATCCGGTCGATAGCCTGCGCCTTGATCGCGTCGGAAAACGCGTCTCCGTTGAGGCTTCGGGAGTAGAGCCCGGCGGCCTTGGCCACCCGGTCGAAGGCGATGGTGTTGTACCATCCCGGGGTGGCGGGACGGCCGTCCTCCGACGGGCGGTCGTAGAATACCCCGAACGTGGACGCGCCCGAGCCGAAGGCTGCGGCGATTCGGGACGATAGACCGTAGCCCGTCGACGCTCCGATCACGAGGACCTTCCTCGGGCCGCTCCTGATGGGCCCCCTGCCCTTCACGTAGGCGATCTGCTCCTGCACATAGGCGGCGCAGCCAATCGGGTGGGCGGTTACACAGACAAAACCGCGGACCTTGGGTCTCAGTAGCATGCAGAATCGAGTTTCGAGGCGCCTCTACAGGTGACAAGAAACAACTGAGGCGCAACTTCCGATGGCGGATTCCTGTCCGACTTGATATAAGTCGCTGATTTTTATGATATTAAGGCCACTGGAGAACCGCGGTTCCCTCCGGCTGGGATGAGCCATCCCGGGGTTCCACGGTCACGGTCAGGGCAGTCGGTTCCTCGATGGCAGAGACGGGGTGGAAGGCGACGGGGGCTCCCCGAGCTGCCGGGGGCGCCGTGAAAACGGCTGTGCTTTGCGGCGATGGCCTCCCGGGGGAGGCCATCCAGAGCTGGAAGGATCTGTCGGTGGCGAGCGGAGGCATCCCGGTGACGATGAGCCGGCCTTCCTGCTTTGCGGCATCCCATACTGCGAGGCCTGCGGCTTGGGAGGAGGTACCGACCGGAGCGCTGAGAACGAAGAATTTCAGTTCACTGAGGTTTGCAGGGAAGGTTCCCCGGGAAGCCCCGTGCTCCGCAAGGATATGTTCGGCCTCGATGCTTTGCTGCAGACTCTTGATTTCGAGACGCGCAATCTCGGTTTCCTCGCGCAGCAGGAGGATCTCGGCTCGGGAGGACAGGTTTGCCTGGATTAGGAACCCGGTCAGCAGCAGGCCGGCAAAGGCGAACGCCCAAAAGAGCGGTCGGAATCGAACGGTGGCAGCCGGCTCTGAACCAGGGGCCTTGGGGGAGTTATCCATGGGGACGGAGGGCCGTCAGAGCAGCGCCATGCCGACAACGCCGAGGACGAGCAAGGCGGCGATGACGGTGAGAACCCTTCTTTCCTGTTGTGTGACGCGGAAGGGCACGGGCTATTTCGGAGGCATCGAGGTCCTGATGGTGACAGTCGGTTGCTCGACAGCCGCCCCGAACCGGTCGAACAGGGCGTAGATCATATCCATCGACAAGCCGGGCAGCATGGGAAGGATCGCCCCAATTTTGCCGGACGCGGCTGCCTGCTTGAGATAGGTCTCCACCGACTCGATCCGGCTCACGCGGGAGCCGGCGATGTCCTTGAGAATCTTGGCGGTGTCGCGCATCCCGTCCTGATCGCCTCCGATCGTGCTGGTGACATAGAAGGCCAGGAAGGCGGGATAATTGGCGGCCTCGGCCGCGATCTTCGACCTCTTCACGCAGCGGCTGAGGGAGGCGAGGGTGGCGGGGTCGGGATGTCGGACGAGGAAAGTGCAGATGATGTCGAGCTCGGGGGCGTTCACGCTGCCCTGATCGAGGCGTGCGCGGAGGACGTCGGTGCGCCCCAGCGCAGAGAGGATCTCGAGGCGCAGCTGGAGCTGATCGACCTGGCCGAGGCGGTTGGCCGAGGCATAACGGCCGAGCATGGCTGCGGCCTCATTGGGATGGCCGAGCTGCGTAAGGCGGCTAATCTGGAAGTAGGGGCCGTACGGTCCGGCATCGGCGGGCAGTTCGGCGGTGAGTCCGGGAAGGAGCTCGGCGCCCTTGTGCTGGCGGATCTGGAGCTCGGAATTGATCAACGCGGTGTAGATCGTGGGCAGCTCCTTGCGGGGAGGGGAGACGAGCGCGCGCAGGGGGGCGTCGTTGCCGAGCTGGCGCGTCGCGAAGAACAGAGCATGGAGCCAGGCGGGGCGCCGATCCGCGTCGTCGATGAGGCGCGACGAGGACAGGGTGGCGATCTGGGCGAAGCGGCCGTGCACCATGAGCGAGCGGTACCACGCCTCGGCGATCACGGTCGCCTGGCCTGGGTGTTCGCGCATGAGCTTGGCGAAGATCGCGTCGGCGTAATCGGGCTGTCCGAGGGAGAGGAGCTGGGCGTACTGGAGGCCCAGGGTGAAATTGCGCGTGTTGCTCCGGTAGGCGATGTCGAGCGAGAAGATCGCGTCGTTCACGCGGTGCTCGTCAAGGGACTTCTTCGCCTTGGCAAAGTAGTATTCGCTCCGGGCCGCGGGAAAATCGGCCCAGCGGGGCGGCCACACCAGCACCACCGGGGAAAGGGGATAGCCGATCAGCCTGAGGAAAGTGAACGCGCCGATCGTGAACAGGAGATAGCACGCGAACAGGCCGCCGGCGAAAAAGACCGACGCCCTTCCCCAGAAGGGGCGCACATGCCTGGCATCGACTGAGCAACGCAGCCCCTCCGGAGTTGTCTTGATCAGCGGGCAGACGAACCGGAAATGCTCGGGCCGGTGCCAGTCCTGCGCGGCCTCGCAGGCAGTCTCGCCGGCCAGACCCGAGTCGCTCAGGTTCTGGCAGGGGCAGCGACGGCGGTCGGGATTCCGCTGGAACATCCATTTGCGGACGTTCCAGTATGCGAGTCCCCACCAGAACCGGAGAAAATCGGCGAGTGAGCCAATCACAGCGAAAGACTAGACCGCCGGCACTAATGCCGCCAAGCCAAAGAAATGCGCTGCCGATCGGGGCGGCGACTGGCGATTGCGGGATTCCGTGGCATCTTGCCCGGCATTCACACGCCTATGAAAATACTCGCTTTGTCCCTGATTTCAGGGATGGCTTTCGCGCTCTCCACGGCCCCTGCCTCTCTGGCGGCCTCCGCCGAGGTGGGACAGCCCGCCCCCGAGTTCACGCTCACCGATATCGACGGAGCCTCGCACCAACTCTCGGAGTACCGCGGAAAGATCGTCGTGCTGGAGTGGGTCAATCCCGAGTGCCCCTTCGTCAAGAAGCACTACAACCGCAGCGGCAATATCCCGGGCCTGCAGAAGGCCGCGGCCACCGACGGCGTGGTCTGGCTCTCGATCAACTCGGCGGCATCGGGCAAGCAGGGCGACTTCGACGCGCCCGCCGTGAAAGCGTGGCAGAAGCAGATCCAGGCGGCCGCGGCCGACTATTTCCGCGACACGACCGGCGCTGTCGGTCACCTCTACGGCGCGAAAACGACGCCCCATATCTTCATCGTCGATAAGGCGGGCACGCTCGTCTATGCGGGCGGGATCGACAGCATCGCCTCGGCTGATCCGGCGGACATCGCCCGCGCGGAGAACTACGTCTCCGCGGCCCTGGCCGACCTGAAGGCGGGCAGCCCGATCGCAAAAGCGAATACTCATCCCTACGGCTGCTCGGTGAAATACTGAGCCATCCGGCTATTCCTCCCGACCGCAGACAGAAACGCTCCCTGTTTCTCCAGGGAGCGTGAGAAATCAATCCGTCCGATCGGACGCCTGATCAGGCAGTCTTCTTGATCCTGCCGGTGAGATCGGATGCCTTCGCGTAGAAAATGATCAACAGTATCAGCGCCGCGAGGGGCGCGAGAATTCCGATGATGGGGATGATCGAAAGAAGCGGGCAGATGCATAGCCAGAGAGCCACCGTTGCGCCGCAGTCGTCAACGGTGTTGTCGCCGGCCGCGTCAAAGTAGCTCTTCAGGGAGGAGGCGACTTTCGGGTGCACGAAGAACGCCCAGATGAGGCAGAAAGGGGCGCGGCTGAAATCCGGCCCTCTCCGGAGGCGGCTGCGTAGGCCCCGTCGTCGATGACACGCGGCCCTGCGTGGAGGTGCAGGGCCACGCGGAGGCCCGATTGTCCCGCCGCTTTGGCGGCGGGCTTTCCGGCTCAAGGCAGCCGTTGCATGCCTTCGGCGCGGATCGTCCAACTTCCGTCCTTCGGGAATCCGGGATTCGTCTCCGGGCATCCATCCCACCCGGCGACCATGAGCGCGACCGCGGAGAGGAACGATCCGTTTGCCGGAAGGTAGACGGCGATCTCGCGCTTGCGCGCGCCGGAGTTGGGGTGGAGCGGGGCTGCTTCATCGCTGCGCTGCGGGCAGTGCCCGTTGGGCAGGTAGCGGTTGTTCGGCGCGTCGCGCATCAGGATCTCCACTGCGGTGTCGGGGCGCCCCAGGCGCGTGGCGGTCATCGCGATCATCGGGTAGTCCCAGCCCCAGATCTTCGTCTGCCAGTCCCAGGTGGTGAGCACGGCGTCGAGCGTGCGCCCAATGGTGGCGCGGTCCACGCCCGTGCCGGGCAGGAGCCCCAGAGGCGCCAGCATCGTCGGGTGGTCGTGGCGGTGAGCGATGTTGTCGAAGGTGTCGGGCAGCGATCCGACCGCGACGTACCGGCCGTCCTTCTCGGGAAGGGGGGAGAGCTTGGCCAGGCGGTCGTCCCAGGCGGCGTTCCGCGGCAGGCCGAGGCGTGTGCGCCAGAGCTGAGCTGTCTCGAGTCCGTACCTCCAGTACGCAAGCTCGAACGACGGATTCTGCGCGGTGGCCTGGTCGTAGAGTTCCTGGGCGATCCACAGCGGCGGACCGAGGACGTAGCGGCCGCTCGCGGAATCGAAGTGGAGCATCGATGACATCGCCTCGGCGGTCTCGAACACGAGGTCGCGGTAGCGGGCGAGGATCTCCGGGCCGGGATGCGCCCGGTAGAGAAGCTCGCAGAGGTAAATCGGCTGGGGCTGGTTCCAGACGATGAGCGGATTGCCTCCGGGGCTTTCGCGACAATCCGGGCCGGTCATCTTCGGCCAGCGCGCCCCGATCAGGCCCCGCGCTTTTGCCAGCGCCCGTGCCTCGGGCAGGTGGTCATTGAACCAGTCCATCGCCCGCGCCAGCGGCTCGGAATGTCTCCAGAGCGCGAAATGCGCGAGATGCCACCACATCATCTCGGTGTGGAATTTGCCGTACCACGTGCTGCACGTCAGACCCGACTCTTGCGGAGGCACCGCGCCGCCGAGCTGAATTGCTGTCAGATAGAGCGAGAGAACGATGCGTTCCTCGATCTGCGCGGCGCGCGGATCCCGGCTGCCGGAGAAATCGACCGCGGCGCCGCTCCGCCAGAACGACTCCCATGCCGCCGCACTCGCGGAGCGCGTCGCTTCGAAGGAGGGCAGGGCTATGGGAAGGGCGCCGGGCGCGAATGCCACGACGAAGGTCAGGATCCTGCCGCCGGTAGCGGCGAGCCGGAAACGGTGCGGGCCGGTCTCCGCGAGCGCGGCAGGGACTTCCCAGGCTACCACCGCCGCGTAGCGGGTGGCGTCGATCGCGCGGGCGAGATCAACGCGCCCGGCCTCCTGGCGGATCACGGAGGTCTGGTGCCGTTCGGCGCCGCTCCAGTCGGGGGCGGGCGTGTTTTTGACCTTCGGATCATAGCCCCGCGGGAAAGCCACGGTGACGCCCAGGCGGCCTGCGGCGAGAAGCTCCGACTCGATGCGCACGGCAATCAGGTCGAGCGACGGATGGCAGATGGTGGTCACGTGGACGGGAACGCCGGCGATCTCGTAACGGCTGTCGATCGTCCCGCGCCACAGGTCGAGTGTTTGGACCGGATGCTGGATATCGGCCGGGGCAAGCGGACCGCCGTCGTCCTTGGCGAGATCGAGGGCGATCTGGGCCAGCGGAAAATCGTGGGGATTGCGCCGCAGCCATTCCCCAGCCGGGGAAGATGCGTTGGTCGGGTAGCCCATCGTCCGGCCGAACGCCGTGTAGGGGCGCATCGTGTCCTCGAGTGTGTACCCGTGCGGGTTGTCCTCGGTGTGCCAGGCCCAGCGCGCAAGCGTCTCGGTCGGAATCCCGGTGCGGTGGTAGAGTTCGCTGAAGCTTTGCAGGCCGGTGATGTCGGCGGTGAAAGCGAAGCCCCCGTTGCCCACCGAGAGCGGGGCGTCGACGTCAAGCCGCCGGAGTATAGGGTTGTGCCGCGAGACGAGAGCCTCGCGGTCGATGGGAGCGGCGGCATTCGCCGGCGAAAGGACTGCGGCGGCCAGGGCGGCGGCGGGGAGGAGGCGTCGGATCATGGGGGCGGGGGCAGGGGAGACCCGACTGCGGCGCGCGGCAACGCTATTCCACCTGGACGGTACGACCGCGGCGGCGCGGGATTGCCGCCGCGAAGTAACCCAATGCGTTACAGAAGCGGGTCGTCCGATTTGTAACGTAATGCGTTACAAACTCGATGGAGCGCTCGATGCGGGGGCGGCTCCCGACGTCCGGGGTTTTGACTCGCCGGACGGCTGCCGCGATCCAGAATGTCCGATGGAGCTGGGAGGTTCCGCCCGGCTCGCTGACGAAACGATCTCCATGAGCACCAGCACCAAGACGGCCGCGCCCAAGTTCCACCCGCGCAAGATCGCCCTGATCGCGCATGATCACAAGAAACAGGACCTGCTCGAGTGGGCGCGCTTCAACAGGGAGACGCTGGCGAAGCACGCCTTGTTCGCCACGGGCACCACCGGTCGCGTCCTATCTGAGGAACTGGGGCTCAAGGTCACGCGGCTCCAGAGCGGCCCGATCGGTGGCGACCAGCAGATCGGCGCGATGATCGTCGACGGCGCGGTGGACTTCCTGATCTTTTTCTGGGATCCGCTTGCGCCCCAGCCGCACGATCCCGACGTGAAGGCGCTGCTGCGGCTGGCCGTCGTTTGGAACATCCCCGCGGCCTGCAACCGGGCCACCGCCGATTACATGATTTCATCGCCCTTGATGGCGAGCGACTACGAGCGCCTGATCCCAAAATTCGATTCCTACCTGAAGCGGTCCGTCCCGCTCGAAGCCGAGGCTGCTCTGGAGCCGCCGAAACCCGCCGCGAGCTGAGGCGCGCCGCTTCGGTATGTAGAGGCGCAGGCTCGCTGCGTCCCTGCGGGTGGTGCCCCGTTGCGCGCCCCCATTGGCCGGTGCAACACCGGCATCAGGTTTCCCGAATGACGGGGGAGTGCAGACACCAAACTTCCCGCTCGGACCAAGGGATGGAAGACAAAGGAAATCCCGCGACGGGTTGTTGAGGCTCCGGCTAGACCTCAACCTTGAACAGCTCCGGATCGAGGGTGCCTTCGCCCACGCGCACGACCGGGCCGGTCATGCGGATCGCGAAACCGTCGCCGATCTCGATGCGAATCCGGCCCCCGGGCATGTGGACGGTGACGTCGCGGCCGACCAGGCCGAGCCGGTGGGCCACCGCGGCGGCCGCGCTCGAACTGCTGCCCGACGCCAGGGTGTAGCCCGCGCCGCGCTCCCAGATCTCGATCCGGATGTTCGTCCGGTCGAGCACCTTCATGAACTGGACGTTGGTGCGGTTGGGGAAATTCGGGTGGATCTCGATTTCGGGCCCGTAGCGCCGCGCGAGCGCGGGCGAGACCTCGGGAAGCGGGATGACGCAGTGCGGATTGCCAATGGAGGCCGCGCAAAATTTGAAGTTGCGGTCCTGAATCGCGAGCGGCTCGCCGATCACCTCTCGCGGCGCGCCCGCCACGGGGATCCTGCGGCTGTCGAAACTCACGTGCCCCATGTCGACCGTGATCGAGTCGGGAGCGGCGACATGGACGTCGACGATGCCGCCGGGCGTGCCGATCCGGAAGCGCGGCGAGGTCGCCAGGCGCTGGTCCCAAAGATAGCGGGAGAAGATGCGCAGGCCGTTGCCGCTCTTCTCGGCCTCGGAACCGTCGGGATTGAAAATGCGGAGTCCGAAATCGGCGCCGGCGAACGGGCTGGGGCCCCAGAGGATGCCGTCGGAGCCGATGCCGAAATTGCGATGGCAGATCGCGCGGATCTTCCGAACATCGGATACGATGTCGGCCGGGCATTCCCGGGGATTCATCACGAGGTAGTCGTTGCCGAGGGCGTGGTACTTGTAGAAGCGCATCGAAGATTCAGGGTGAGAGATAGGGGAAGGGCGTGGCGATGACACGAAAAAAGGCGAAAGAGGCCCCCTGAAGAGGGATCGTTATTAATTGTTTGGTGTTTGGAGGAGCGGCGCCGCGAGGCGTGTGCATAGCCTGACGGAGGCGATCCGGGTTTCGTTTCGAAAATTTGGATTGCCTTGGGAGAGGAGATTGCGGCCGACTTGTCACATGAAGCTTTCGGTCAAGGTCGAGTATGCGTGCCGGGTGATGATCCACATGGCGCGCCTCCATGCGTCGGGCACGCTCGCCCACATCGAGGATCTCGCGCGCGCCGAGGCGATTCCGCAGGACTACCTGCCCCAGATCCTGGGGGAGCTGCGCAACGGCGGCCTGATCACCAGCAGGAGGGGAAAGCAGGGCGGCTATGCGCTCGCGCGCAATCCGGAAGAGATCTCCCTGTGCGACATCGTGACGGTGATCGAGGGAGATCTGCTCGAACTCAATGAGTCCTCCCAGAAGGGGGCCGGTCGCCGCGTGACGGAGGCCTGGAGGGAAATCCGAAAGATCCTCGAGGAGAAAACCCGCGAGATCACGCTCGACCGGCTTGCCGCCCGGAGCGGAGAGCTGATGTACTTCATCTAGCAGGGATCTGCCGGACTTCGTCCGCAGATTCCCCCCTCGCTTTGAGGCGGCTGGCGAACTCCGCTCAGCGGTCCGCGATATCGACCTGGGCGTTGCCGGTGGAGAGCTTGTTCACCCCCTCGGTGGTGGTGATCGTGGAGCCAACCATCCGGACATCGTTCGCATTGTAGATCCCGAAGGGGCGGTCGGCGGTGATCTTCACGTTCTCCAGCCGCAGGCCGGTGACCGGCGCCTCGGGCAGGCCCCAGATGAGCCCGGCGCGGCGGCCTTTCTCGGCGGTGGCGGTGATGTTCCGGAAGACGATGTCGCGGTAGATCGGCGTCCGCGGCTGGAGGGACTGGCCGGGGTACCGGGTGGCGATCTCTGCGGTAAGCTTGTTCAGGTCGCGATACTCGCGCTCGGGCGCCATGTAGGCGGCGTAGACCAGGATCGGGCAACGCACGTCGGTCATCCGCAGGTTCTCGTAAAGCAGGTGGGTGACGAGCCCGCCGCGGTCCCGGTCTGACTTGATGCGGATGCCGCACTCCGTGCGGTTGAACGTGCAGTCGACGACGGCGAGGTTCGACACGCCGCCCGAGGTGGGGCTGCCGATCGAGACGCCGTGGCCGTAGCCATAGGTGTTGTGGGTGATGAGCACGTTGGACGTGCCCCCGCCGCAGGTGAAGTTGTCGTCGCCGACGCTGATGTCGCAGTCACGGATGAGGATGTTGGTGCCGCTCACGTCGCAGGCGTCGGAGTTGTGGCTGGGGGCGACCGGGTCGTCGGACGCCGGGGCGTGGATGGTGACGCCGCGCACGGTAACCTCGGCGGAGCGGCCGCTGATCGCGATGTGGAACATCGGCGAGTTGACCAGCGTGACCCGCTCGATCAGGACGCGCTTGCAGCCGGAGAGCTTGATCATGCGCGGGCGGCCGGCGCCCTTGACCTTCGCGAACGGCCACCAGGGCTTCCCCTGGCCGTCGATCGTGCCGGAGCCCGTGATGGCCACGTCGTGCAGGTCGGAGCCCTCGATGAAGTTCCCGGGGCTGGACGTGCCGCCGGGATACCGATCGAGGGGCAGCATCCGCAGGGTCGCGCCGGCCTCCACCCGCAGGTTGATGTTGTTGGCCAGCCTGATCGGGCCGGAGAGGAAGGCGCCTGCGGGCACGATCACGGTGCCCCCGCCCGCCTTCCGGGCGGCGTCGATGGCCGACTGGATGGCCTCGGTGTTCGCCGTGTGGTCATCGCCGACGGCGCCGTAGGCCTTGATGTCGAAGGTGCGGTCGGGAATCCGCGGCAGCTCTGGCTGGAACGCGGCCCGCACGGCCGGGTTGAAGAGATCGGGCGCCGCATCCAGCGCGGCGGCCGCCACCGGAGCGGCGAGGATGACGCAGGCGGCCAGCGCGCAGCGCGGAGGGAAAACGAGAGAGGAGTGCTTCATGGTGGCGAAGGAAGGTGTCGGGCGGGAGCGGCCGTGGCGATCCTGTCGGGGATCAACTCCCCGGGACGGGGAAGGCTGCCTCCAGGAAACAGCAGAATTTGCAGAAGCGGAAGGAATATCATGAGAGGGAATCAGAATCGCCTTTTGTAATAGTTTGCGCCCTCGAAATAGAGTTACTATCCCGCCTCGCCATGAAATCCCTCCCCATCGCCGCCTCCGAGTGCCTGCGCGATCTTGCCTCGTCAATGGGTGCCACCCTTCTGTGGGTGATCTTCGGCGTCCTCATCGCCGTCGCCGCGCTGAAGGTCTTCGACGTCCTCACGCCCGGCAAGCTTGCCGACCAGGTCTTCAAGGAGCGCAGCGTGTCGGCGGCGATCGTCTATGGCGCCGTGTTTCTGGGCGTCTGCCTGATCGTCGCGAGCGCCATCCACTGATGGCGCGGCCTCCGATCGCCCGCAGACGATGAAACGTTCGGTGAAGATCACACTGCTCCTTTCGGGAGCGCTCTACACCGTCGCCGCGCCCACCGGCTGCCGGAACGATCCCGCGCCTCCTCCGCCCACCTCTGACGCCGTGATCGGCCAGTACCGGGAGGATCAGGACCAGGACAACAACTCCTATGTCCCTGGCGTTGGGTACTACCATTCGGCGTATCACACCTGGTATCCGTATCCGTTCAACTGGTACTATCCCCGCTTCGGCTACTACTACGGCGGCGGCTGGCACGAGTCGCCGGTCAGGGGGGCGGCTCCCGCGAAGAGCCGCCCGCTCGCGCCGCTGCCGCGCAGCCAGTACTCGGCCTCCCGCTCCCCTTCCGTCCCGGGCGCCGTGGCGGCGGCGCGCACGGGTCATGCCTCGGGCCCGAGCCATCCTGTCGGGATCTCCCGCGGCGGATTCGGAGGCACCGGCCACGCGATCGGAGGACACGCCTGATGCGGCGGCTCGGCTGCAATCCCCGGGTGGACTGGAAGGCCGCGGTCGAGTCGGTGGGGCTCACGTTCCACACCCACCTCCAGGGCGAGACTCCCCAGCCGTACTGGTGCGAGAGCGCCTACTATGAGTTCACCGCCGCTGAAGTGGACCGCCTTGAGAAGGCGATCCGCGATCTCCATTACCTCCTGATCGACGTCGCGGAACAGGTCGTCGCCCGCGGGCTTTGGGAGCGGCTGGCGATCCCGGAGCATGCGGTGCCGATGATCGAACGATCCTGGCAGGCCGACGATTTCAGCCTGTACGGTCGCTTCGACCTGGCGTTCATCCCGGGCGGGGAGCCGAAGCTCCTCGAGTACAACGCGGACACTCCGACATCCCTGGTCGAGGCTTCGGTGGCGCAGTGGCACTGGCTGCAGGCGAAGCAGCCGGGGATGGACCAGTTCAACTCGATCCACGAGCGGCTGATCGACGCCTGGAAGCGCTACGGGTCGCTTTACCCGTCGCTGAGGCTGATCGATTTTACGAGCGTCTCCGAGAATCTGGAGGACGAGCAGACGATCTCGTACCTCGTGGACACCGCGCAGCAGGCGGGGTTCAGGACCCGGTGGACGGAGATCGGCGAGATCGGCTACGACAACGATCGGCAGTGTTTCGTGCCCGGGGGCGGACCCGATGCCGAGCCCATCGTCGCCTGTTTCAAGCTCTATCCCTGGGAGTGGCTCTTTCGGGAGGAGTTCGGCCAGTTCATCACCGAGGCTCCCACCTTCTGGATCGAGCCGCCGTGGAAGGCGCTCCTCTCGAACAAGGCGATCCTCGCCCTCGCGTGGGAGCAGCACCAGGGGCATCCCAATCTGCTGCCCTGCTTCTTCGAGCCGGAGCCGCTCGGCGGGTCTTTCGTGAAGAAGCCGAAGCTCAGCCGTGAGGGGGCCAACATCACCATCCAGCGCAAGGGCGACCTTCCGACTTCAACCGGCGGCGACTACGGCCAGGACGGCTACGTCTACCAGGCCCTGGCCGATCTGCCCGTGTTCGACGGCATCCGGCCGGTCGTCGGCGGCTGGGTAGTGGACCACGAACCGGCGGGAATGGGAATCCGCGAGGCAGACGGCCTGATCACCGACAATTTCTCGCGCTTCGTGCCGCACTGCTTCGCTTGCTGAGGATTGCTTGAAGGAGTGATATAAGGCATTTCCTGTGCTCGGATGCAACATGGGCATGCCAATGGGACAGAAGATCGACGCGGAGGCGTTGCGGGAGCGGCGGCTCGCCGCGAAGCGACTCTTGGAGGAGGGGGTGGCGCAAGCGGAGGTGGCGCGGCGGCTGAAGGTGAGCCGGCAGTCGGTGAGCCGCTGGGCGGAGACGCCGGCAGGAGAGTTCGCAACGGTGCGCCGCTTCGGCCGTAAGAGCACGATTCGAGAGGCGTTGCTGGAACGGTTGCGTCGATGTCTGCTGGCGGGAGCCAAGCAGCAGGGATACGCCACCGACCTGTGGACCTTGCCGAGGGTGCGGGCCGAGATCGTCAGGCTCGGAGGCCCCAGCTTCAGCACCGTCCACGTCTGGCGACTGTTGGGCCGGATGGGCTTCAGTCCGCAGCGGCCGGTCAGCCGGG
>Ga0153915_10000718_pt1 | contig 30609 bp, 22 predicted proteins | sample Opewatmetagenome_2_FD_107003 | JGI IMG/M metagenome (GOLD analysis project Ga0153915, IMG submission 107003) | Freshwater wetland microbial communities from Ohio, USA - Open water 3 Core 3 Depth 3 metaG | ecosystem: Environmental > Aquatic > Freshwater > Wetlands | place: USA: Ohio, Lake Erie... | reverse complement strand
GTATTTCATTAAGGCGGGACGAGTTTATTTATTTTAGCGAAATGGAGTAATTTTTTTAGTAATTCTTTTGCAGAGCATGTTTCTTTTGGTACTTTTCTTACGTTAAGAAAAGTACGAAAATAAAAATTACTTAATACCTCAATCAATTATTACTCCTCAATGCTAACATTGATTTTATACTGAATTTTGCAAAAATTTATTTTGGACAGATATGATGATTCTAGACCATAGAGTCATGCGTATCATCTTTTACGTTATGTGCTTTGCGATCCTTCCTCCTTCACTAAAATAAATGTACTTGCTATTATTGCACTTACAACAGCCGACAATGAGAACGGAACCGCAGAACCGAATTGATCCCATAAAATCCCTGCTACCAATGAGCCAAGCATAACTGCCAGACTGGATAACATTGTCATCAAGCCTATTGCAGAACCGAGCTGTTCATCGGGAATTAAATCAGACACCCACGCTTTTACTACTCCTTCCGTTGACGCGGCATAGATTCCGTAAAGTGCAAACAAAATCCAGATGAAATATATGTCCGGAAACAAAGCAAAGCCCAGATAAACGGCTGCAAATATGTAGAGTCCCGCAACATAAACTTTCTTCTTCCCTATTTTATCTGCATACTTACCGATCGGATAGGAAGAAATTGCATATATCAGGTTGTAAAAGATGTATCCCCATATTGCAAGCGATGCAGAGTTCGAGATAGCTTTTGATTTTAATATCAGAAAAACGTCGCTGCTGTTCGCAAGAGAAAATATAGTTATAAGAAGAAGAATAATTTTATACTGATGCGGGGCCGATCGCCAGAATCCGGCATAATTTCTTTTTGTAACATTTTTAAATGATGCGGGATTATCTTTTACGAAAAGAGTAAGCATAACTGCTGCTATTGAAGGAGCAAAAGCAACGAGAAATATTAATATATAATCCCCGGGATGAAAATGAAGAAGTATCAGTGCGGCTATGGGACCGATTGCTGCACCAAGAGTATCCATCCCGCGATGGAATCCGAAAATTGATCCCGTCTTTCCCTCCGCATATGTTGCCAACAATGCGTCCCTCGGCGCAGTTCTAACTCCTTTCCCTATTCTATCCGAAATTCTTGTAGTAATTACTGCCGTGATTGTCGGAAAAAGTCCAGGCAGCGGTTTGGAGAGTGCAGAAAGCAAATATCCGGATACAACAAATACAGATCGTTTTTTAATTTTGTCGGAGAGCCTGCCGAAATATCCTTTCAGCAATCCGGCGGTTACTTCAGCCGCCCCTTCAATTATTCCCACAACAGCCATTGACGCTCCCAGCACTGCAGTAAGAAATATCGGTGTTACCGGGTAAAGCATTTCACTTGCGATATCGGTGAAAAGACTTATAAAGCTAAGTACTAAAACCTGAGTGGGTATATTTTTTAACTTCATTCCATAAAAATATAATTAATCGATTCATTATAAAAATAACCGTAATCAACCTCATGCAATCATCCAGCCATGCAATTTTAGCGCGGCAAGCCGTCAACCAAAAGTATAAGCACTAACACTTAGCTGACATTATTAAATTCCAATTTATCCAACGAAACGAAGTAAAGGTGGACTATTCCGCTCCTCCATCAATCCATTCCTCCAAACATTTTTTTATCCCTATAAATTCTTTAACTAAAAATAAAAATTGGACCAGAAATACTATATCAATGTTCATCCTGACGATGCATACCGTTTGAAGTAGTTCTTTCACTTTACTATTTTTAGAGATACATCAAAAAATGATTAAGGACATCAATGCGAAAAAAGATTATAGCCGGCAACTGGAAAATGAATAAGAATTTAATGGAATCCCAGTATCTCATTTCAAAATTAGCCTCAGGATTAAGCAGTAAAAAATTAAATTGCGAAGTAATAGTTTGTCCCCCCTTCACTTCTTTGAGTGAAGTAAATACATTGATAAAAAATACACCTCTCAAACTGGGGGCACAAAATCTGTACTTTCAGGAGAGCGGTGCATATACGGGCGAAATCTCCGGGACGATGTTAAAGAGTGTGGGCTGTGAATATGTTATAATAGGACATTCAGAAAGACGAACTATATTCAATGAATCAGACGGATTAATAAATAAAAAAATTAAAGCTGCCTTTGCTGCCGGATTAAAACCTATTTTCTGCATAGGGGAGACCCTTGAGGAAAGAATAAGCGGGAAAGAAAAGGATATTCTGAATAAACAGCTATCCGGCGGACTGGCAGAAATTTCCATGGAACAAATGAAGATTCTAATCATTGCTTATGAACCTGTCTGGGCTATAGGGACAGGCAAAACCGCTACACCTGAGCAGGCTGAAGAAATGCATCAGTTTATTCGCATGTATATTAAAAACGACTTTAATGAAGAAACTGCCGATAATCTGATTATCCAGTACGGCGGGAGTGTAAAACCGGAGAATGCAAAAGAACTTTTATCTCAGCCTGATATAGACGGTGCACTTGTCGGCGGTGCATGCCTTAATGCGGAATCGTTTATCAGCATAATCGAAGCAGCCGGCTAATACCTTGTAGAATTTTAATACTACTTTAAAGATAAAAGATTAAAGTCAAAAGAATAAACAAGCGAAAAAAAGAGACAAGATCAAAGTTAATAGAAATGGCCGGTAATCTCGAAGGGATCGGAAGTCAGATGTCATAGAGTATAAGGGATGAGGCTATTTTTTATGTTAATCTGTGATAATTTGGAGTTTATTTGTACTAATTTTAGAATTAACGAATTGTCGGATTATTGAATTGGATTGCAGAGTTATCAAGTTCGCCTATCCTCAAATTCGGGAATTTCAGTATACTTAGTCAGAACCTCCAATACCGGAAGAACTTTTGTCATTCTGCTATTTAATCTGCGTTCATCTGTGGTTTCTGTTTTTCTTGGGACCCTTCAAAGGTGTATTTTCTTCATTATTTTAACCTTTTAAGCACTTTTGAGGTAAAAATTACATTGCTTTCCCTTCGTTTTCAGCTTATATTTGTAGGATTAATTGAATTATTTATATAGGATAACTTATTCGGATGGGTTCCCCCAAAATTCTTCTTATCACATCATTGTTTTTATTTCTTTTTCTCCCTTTTACAAAAGCTCAGATTGTTTTTAAAGAACTTCCTCAATATAAAATGGCTGAGGATGACTCCCTTTTCTTTGATATTTCTTCAAAAAGAAAGATAATTTCACTGAACGGAACATGGAAAGTACATCCCGCCGATGATGAGGATGCTCCAAAAGTACCCGTGATGGTTCCCTCTGTTTTCCATGGTGAGGGAGAATTAATATTTGAAAAAAGTTTTACAATTCAGCAAAATGATTTAAAAGATTACCAGCTTCAGCTTGTATTCTTCGGAATAAATTACTCTGCAGATATATCGGTAAATAAAAATATTATCTACCGGCACCCTGGCGGAGAGTTCCCTTTTCAATTGGATCTGCCGAAGGATATCCTTAACTATGATAAAAGTAATGTCATCTCAGTTAAGATAACCTATAAACTTGATTCCGAAAATACCATCCCGGTAAAACAAAGATTTTTATTCCCGCAGAATTTCGGAGGTATTATCCGCGATGTTTATATCCATCTTATCCCAAATATTTCTCTGAAGGATGTCGATATTGCCTATAAATATTACCCCGGATCGAATATTGCTTCATTCTTTATAAATTCCCGTGCGGAGAATAAAGAATATTCAAGATCTGCTGACAGCCTTCTGAATCAAAATGAATTAACTTATAAAGTCAATGTTATTGCACCTAACGGTAGCCTGGTAAGTACTCCGTTTGAGACAGGTTTTGAATTGCAGCCCAACAAAAACAAAATATTCAATGATAAAATAAACCTGAGCGACCCGCTTTTATGGTCTCCGGTAAATCCCGAATCTTATATTATTTCACTTGAACTATGGCGCGGTTCTGATCTTATCGATAAAACAAAAAGGACTGTAGCCGTATATTCCCTGATTCCGGATGCTGATTCTCTCCTCTTTAACGGAAATAAATTTGAACTGAATGGTGTCACGTATATTCCATCCAGTAGTACATATGGAAATCTTAAAACATATTCCGATATGGATAAAGAAATAAAGCTGATCAAGGAGACAGGGTTTAATGCATTGAGGTTTGCTAACGTTGTACCGCACCCTTATTACCTGCATCTGTGTGAAAAATATGGTGTCCTCGCCTTCATAGAGCTTCCACTTAATTTTATTCCGGAAAACCTTGCCCAGAGCAGTAATTTTATCGAACGAAGTAAGAATTTTCTACTGAATTTTATTCGTGGTTATAAACAGTTCAGTGCTGTTGGTGCAGTCGGATTGGGTAGCGGGTATCTTCCTGAAATTGATACTCATATGCAACTGATTAACAGACTCAATGATAATTTAAAACAGAACTGGGATGTTCTGTCATATGCTTCTTTTGCGGATTTGAAAATTGAAAAAAGCGGCGGACCCGATTTATACGGGATCGAATTACTTAATATTTCCCCTAAAGAAATTTCTGAAAAATTAGATAATTTAAAAGATAAAGTCGGCAAAGGAAGATTTTTTATAAGCTCGGCAACTTATACGGTAAATGCAGGCAACACGGACGGCTATATAAATAAGTATTCCTACGAAGGCCAGGCAAAATATATGGATGAAGTAATGGATTTCACCGAAACATCCGGAATATCCGGTTACTTTATAAATTCGATGTATGATTACTGCGGTGATTTTCCTTCGCTTATAAACGGCTATAGTGATAATAATACATATACGATTGGTATAGCAGGAGCAGACAGAAATACCAACCGGCTGGCATACAAAGTAGTCTATGCGAAATTACATAATGCCGAACCTGTAACAATCCCTATCGGCAGTAAAAAAGATTATGCACCGATGGTTTTTATAATCTTCGGATTATTTCTTGCACTGATCATGGGTGTGCTCGTTAATTCCGGAAGAAAGTTCAGGGAGGATTCATCACGCGCACTGCTGCGTCCGTATAATTTCTATGCCGACGTCCGGGATCAGCGTATCATGTCGGGCTATCATTCAACTATACTTGGATTTGTAATCTCTGCTATTCTTGCACTGCTCGTCAGCAATGTACTTTTCTATCTGCGCGATAATATCATGTTCGAAAAATTTTTACTCTCATTCGGAAGCGCAGGATTGTTATCCAAATTCAGTTATCTTGCCTGGCACCCGGTGCTTGCTCTTCTATGGCTGACTGTTGTTTTTATTATTATGATCCCTCTGCTTTCAATTATAATAAAAGCAGCTTCATTTTTTGTACGCACAAAAGTCTTTATCTCCAGTATTTATTATACCACAATCTGGTCATTGCTGCCGATGGTTTTACTTGTCCCGGTAGGGATTATACTTTACCGGATGCTTGCAGCAGATGTGGCTAATGCATATATTTTCCTCGGATTATTGATATTTGTCCTCTGGTCTTTTTACAGGCTCATTAAAGGTATCTACGTTATTTTTGATGTAAATCCCGGCACTGTTTATTTTTATAGCATTCTGCTTGTGCTGTTGATAATCGGCGGATTTGTTATTTACTATCAGATAACTAATTCGGTAATTGATTATATGAAATTAGTTTTTATACAATTTAACGGTTAGGTACAGAGTGTATTTATCCAGACTTGAAATACTCGGATTCAAATCCTTTGCACTAAAAACGGTTATAAATTTTAACGAGGGAATGACTTCTATTGTAGGTCCGAACGGTTGTGGAAAAACTAATATCGTCGATTCGATCAGATGGGTGCTTGGTGAGCAGAAAAGCGGAACGCTGAGAAGCGATAAGATGGAGAACATAATTTTTAACGGCACCGGTATAAGAAAACCGATGGGGATGGCGGAAGTTTCACTTACAATCCATAATAATAAAGGGATTCTTCCTACCGAATACACCGATGTAACCATTACAAGAAGAATTTTCCGCTCGGGTGAAAGCGAATACCTTCTTAATAAAAATATCTGCCGCTTAAAAGATATCACAAATCTTTTCCTTGATACGGGAATAGGAGCAAATGCCTACTCCGTAATTGAACTTAAAATGGTTGAAACAATCCTCAGCAACAAAGCCGATGAAAGACGTACGATGTTTGAAGAGGCTGCAGGTGTAAATAAATATAAACTTAGGAGACGACTTGCATTAAGGAAACTGGATGAAGTTAAAGCCGATCTTACAAGAGTGAATGATATCGTTGTTGAGGTTGAAAAGAAAGTTAATTCGCTTGAGCGGCAGGCAAAGAGGGCGGACAGGTACAACAGGATTTCAACTACATTACGTGAACTTGAACTTAACCTGGCTGAACGAGAATTCGCACTTTACCATCTTCGCAAAGGTGAGGCATTAAAATCAAAAGAAGAAAATCTGCAGAAAAAAATATCTCTCGAATCCGCACTTACGAAATTAAATGATGATCTGAAATCAGTAAAACAGAAACTGGCTGAAGTAGAAAATGCTTTAAAGAATAAGCGCTCGGAAGTCACTTATAAAACTGAAGCAGTTCATAAAATTGAAAATTTCCTTTCGGTATCAAATGAAAGAAAGACCTCGCTTGAAAAAAATATTGAGAGATATAAAGAGGAGCTGATCGAACTGGTTGTCAGGCTTCGTGATACGGAAAATCTGATTCACGATAGTACGGTAATGATTTCATCCCTGACTAATGATATTGTGCTCAAAGAAAAAGAAAAATCCGGGCAAAATGAAAAGGTCAATGAATTTCAGACAGTACTCGAAGCCAAAAGGAATAACTTAAAAGCACACTCCGAACTTCAACTCGAAAAATTCAAAGAGATAACCGGTAAGGAGAATGAGCTTTCGAATCTTGAAAAAGCTCTTGAAGCAAAAAATCTTGCTATAAATAAGATAAATCAGAGAATCCAGTCGCTTACAGGTAATATTGCAAAAACTGTGGGCTATATTGAAGAGCTTGAACAGGAAAAGAAGGAACTGGAGCACAAGCTTGCAGTATCCGAAGAAGTTTATTCGAAAAAGCAGAAAGAGAAAGAAGACCTTGAAAAGCAGCTCGGGTTATTGAAGACAAAAGAGCTTGAGGATAAAAGTTATTTAACCACATTAAAGGAAAAAATAAATTTTATAGCGACGCTGGTTGAAAATCTTGAAGGTGTATCGAAAGGTTCCAGGGCACTGCTTGAAAATAGTAATTGGGCAAAGGGAGATATAAATCTGCTGGCTCATATCGGCAATACCAAAGATGAATACCGATTTGCTGTTGCAGCATCTCTCCGCGGGGATATAAACAATATTATAGTTGAAACTCTGGACGATCTTTATAGGGGTATCCGTCAATTAAATGAAAATGAGATCGGCAAGGCTTCCTTTTATGTAAAAAATCTTCCCCCTGATACCGGAAAAGGATTTATCAACAAACTCAAAAATTATTCGGTCAAAAGAAAGAAAAAAGCTCTTGCCCGTGAAAAAGGTTTCATCGACTGGACTTATAAGGTTATTCAATCAGATCCTAAATGGGAATCATTCTTCACCCGGCTTTTGACCCGCACAGCGATAGTAGAGACAACTGATCTGGCGTTTAAACTTTCGGAAATATACCCCGATTTTAATTTTGTATCGCTTCAGGGTGATTTCATTTCCAGCACAGGCCTGGTGGAAGCGGGTTCAGCACCAAAACTCGATGATTCACTATTCGGAAGAATGAAGCTTCTCGAAAACTTAAGGAATGAATTTCCCATTAAGGAAAATGAACTGCATAAGTTTCAGCAGAAGATTGAGGAAGTAGAGAACAGAATAAATTCAATTGACTTAAAAATTCTTTCGGAACAGGGTCGGATGATTGTAAATGATCTGTCAAATGTCGAAAAACAGATTTCACAATTTGAATTTGAAAAAATTAAAGCCGTAGATGAAATTGAAAAATCTAGGTCCGAGATACAGGATCTTGCTTCCGATTCCAACCGTCTGGATACAGAGCGGAATAATCTTTTGGCAGTGCTTGCAGAACAACTCGAAGAAAAAAGAAAAGCGGATGATGAGACAAAAGAACTCGAGACTGATCTCCGTAATGCAGAAGAGGAATTCAATAATATATTAAGAAGCCAGAACCGGATTAATCTTGAACTGGAACGGCTGCTCGGTGAAAGAAAGAATACAGAGAATGCTATCGAACGCGCCAAAGAAACTGCAGAAACAATAAATAAAACCATTGCAAAAAGAGAAGCCGATATAACAACTTTCCGGGACGAGACGCAAAAACTTGATGTCCTGATTAAAGAAAAATCAATTGGGGCAGATGAATTAAAGGTCGCAAAGTTAATACTCATTAATGAACAGGAAGAACTCGATTCGGAGTATAATAGAATTCAAAACAGAATAAATGAGCTCGAAGAAGAACAGAACGGCATAAGAAAAGAACGTGAACAGATTTCGGATGAAATGCATGCATGTGATATTAAAATTAATGAGCTCATGATTAAAACTAATAACCTCAGGGAGCAGATACAGGAAAATTATTCTCTTACTCTTGAGCTTAAAGAATTTAATGATCTCGAGGTGTTTGATTTTAAAGAAAAGTCGGATGAGGTGCACAGACTTAAAGAGCAGATTAAGAACCTGGGACCTATAAATCTTCTGGCATATTCCGAATTTGAAGAAGAAAAGCAGCGGTTTGAGTTTCTTACAAATCAGAGAGACGATCTGATCAAATCGGAAAAAGATATCGTAAAAACTATTGAAGAAATTAATACAACGGCACAACAGCTCTTTAAGGAAACATTTGATAAAATCCGGGAAAATTTCATCAACATTTTCAGAGGATTATTTAATCCCGGAGATGAAGCAGATTTGAGAATTGAGGAGGATGGAGATCTTCTGGAAGCAAGAATAGAAATAATAGCAAAACCTAAAGGCAAACGTCCCACTTCCATCGATTTATTATCGGGAGGGGAGAAAACATTAACTGCTATAGCACTCCTTTTTGCGATTTATCTGGTAAAACCAAGTCCGTTCTGTATACTTGATGAAATTGATGCACCTCTGGACGATGCAAACATTGACAGGTTCACAAAAATTATAAAGGACTTCAGTGTAAATACTCAATTCATTGTTGTTACTCATAATAAAAGAACAATGGAAGCCGCTGATAGTATGTATGGTGTAACAATGCAGGAGGAGGGAGTTTCAAAGCTCGTTGGTGTAAGATTTAACGAGGACTTAAACTTTGCCAGTGCCTGATTACTTTGCACTCCCTGGTTTTTCCGGCAGCGGGGCCGAACTTAAATGTCTTCTTTTATTATTTATGCTTTTTGTTCTTCCGGGTAGAATAAATGCACAATGGGTAAATGATCCTGCTGAAAATACACGTGTTGTCTATGACCTCAATGACCCCGTAAATATTTCCGCAGTTGGTGATATGAACGGCGGAACTTTTATTGTATGGGAAGATAATGTGACCGGCTTACAAAATGAAATAAGTTTTATGCATATTGAACCGAATGGCAGTATAAGCTTTCGTGCTGATGGAATAAAGATCTCGCAATCTGTAGGCGATCAGAAGAATCCGCAGATAGTTGCAGCAGAAAAAAATAATGCGGCAATTGCCTGGAAAGATTTTTCTATGAATAAAAATGGAAATCTGTTCATTCAGAAAGTTCAGGCGAATGGAATTACTTTGTGGAATTCGGGAGGAATTAAAGTAAATAAAACCAACAACAGGATTATCGATTACTCGATGTGTGCCAACAAGGCAGGCGAAGTTTATATTTCATATCTCACCGAAGAACCGGGTAATTCCTTTAATTCCAGAATAATACTGCAGAAAATTTCGCCGGATGGTATTTTTATGTATGATTCTCTTGGAGTAACCGTTTCGGGTTCAGAAAATGGTAAGCTGCTCCCTTGTGTTCTATCCGATGATTCATCCGGATGTTATGTTTGCTGGATTGAAACTATAGGCGGTAAAGGAGTAATTCTTTCTCTGCATTATAATAAGTCCGGCAGCCCGCTCTCGGGAACGAAACCTCTGAATGTTACTGATAATAGCCTGAATATTATAACATATACAGCAGCTTTTTCTAAGGCGGGACTCTACCTGGCATACCAGGTTATGAAAAAAGATAAAAGCATTTATCACCAGTTTATCAGTTATAATGGTAAATTATCGTGGGGAAAAAACGGAAAGCTCTGTACTAATCAAAAAGGGAGTCAGTCAAATCCTCAAATATTTGCTGATGATGCGGGATTGATTTTATCCTGGACAAACGAATTTAATAATGATCGGGATGTTTGTATTCAAAGATTCGACAGGAAGAGCAAACCGGTCTGGCAGAACGACGGTATCAAGGTGACAAATATGAAAGGTGATCAGTTTGGACAAAAAATTATTTCCGATAACAGAAACGGGGCAATAATTGCATGGGTTGACAGAAGAACTTCATCCGCTGCGGGAAAAATTTATGCACAGCGGATAACTTCGGAAGGAAAAATTTACTGGGATTCCTCCGGTATTGCAATCGGTTCATTCTTTAATTCTCCTAAAAGTTATCTCAACCTCCTCTCTGATGGAAGAGGAAGCGCCATTGCGGTTTTTAAGGAAAAAAGAAACCGCGAAAATGGAATTTATGCTCAGAAAGTTTTTAATACAGGGACTTTTGTTTCGCAGATGATTGGTTTTAAGGCTGAAGTGGCGGCCGACTCTATTAAAATTCAATGGTACTCGGCTAATGAATTTCCGAACAGTACATATACTATTGAAAGGTCGATGCAGACTGATTCAGGAAATACTGACTGGGAAAAAATAACCTCCGTAAGTTCCGTTAGCGGGAAAGCATCAAACTATTATCAATATTTTGATAAACCGGATACTTCAGGAATTTTTTATTACCAGATAACCTTAAATGATAACCACGGAAATACTCAGACATCTGAAATCTCAAGAGTTAATTTTATTGAATCCGCTAATTATATAATTGTCGCCCAGAATGAGCCGAATCCTTTTTCCGATTCTACACAGATAAAATTTTATCTGCCCGATGAGAGTGATGTTAAGATAGAATTCTTTGATAATCGTATCGAAAAGATTGATGAGTTAAACCGCACCTTCCCTGCCGGAGAGAATTCTGTTACATTTTCGGCAAAGAACAGAAATCCGGGAATTTACTTTTACAAATTTGAATGCGGTGACTTTGTAGATGTAAAAAAAATGGTTTTGACATACTGATTTATGATGGATAGAGTATTTAAAGTATTTGTTGATTTTGACGGAACGATAACTAAGGAGGATACGGGTGATGCCATATTTACTCGGTTCGGTGATACCGGATTTGTACAGAGGGTTATTAAAGATTTGCTGAATGACAGGATTTCAGCCAGAGAATGCTGGGTAAAATTATGTGAATCAGTAGATAATATTAATAGGAATGAGCTTGATGATTTTATCCTGAAATTAGAAATCGATGAGACGTTTCATTCATTTGTCGATTACTGCAATAAGTATGGGATTAAATTGTATGTACTCAGTGATGGATTTGATTATTATATCGATTTAATCTTCCGGAGAGAAAAGTTAAATCACCTGACGGTATTCTCTAACAAACTTAAAATAGATGAGAGAAACAAAATGATTCCATATTTCCCGTTTTATGATTCGGGATGTACCAGTTCCGCAAATTGTAAAAGGAATCATATCATAAATAACAGCGGGGATGATGAATTTACCATTTTTATCGGAGACGGTAATTCGGATAAATATACGGTTCAATATTGCGACTTCATTTTTGCGAAAAAAGATCTTCTTAAATACTGTGAAAAAGAAAGAATATCATATTTCCCGTTTAATGATTTTAATGATGTTGCTCAACGTATGGAAATCCTCAGGCAAAAGAAACGACTGAGGAAAAGGCGTCAGGCTGAACTAAAAAGACAAACTCTGTATATAAATGAATAAAGAGTGATTGATGTCGACACTTGCTTCTAAATTTTTCAGATACCGGAGTTATACACCCGTTCCTTTTGTCCTGGTAATGCTGCTCTATGCTTTGCCAAATATATGGAGTTTAATACTCGGATTTATTATTGCGCTTTCGGGTGAGTCGCTAAGGTTATGGGGTGTAAGCTGGGCAGGAAGTGAAACACGGACTACAGGAAGAGTCGGAGGTACTTATTTAATTGTAAGCGGACCGTTCGCTCACCTCCGTAATCCGCTTTATCTTGGGAATATACTTATATATACCGGACTTGGGGTAATGTCGTTTGCCCTTTTTCCATGGCTGCAGATAATCGGTATCATCTTTTTCTCAATCCAATACAATCTTATTGTTAAGGAAGAGGAAAAATATCTCGCCGATACTTTCGGAAGTGAGTTCAGCGAGTACCGGAAACACGTACCCCGGTTCATACCGAGAATTACTAAATACAAAACCGGAAGTATTGAACAGCCGGTTTATAATATTAAAAAAGGATTAAAATCTGAGAGACGAAGCCTTCAGGCATTCGGATTTGTTACTATAACAATTTTATTACTCTGGTTCTTTAGAAGATTATGATATGAGTGAGAATAAAAAAAAGAATATAATGATTATCGCCGGGGAAGTTTCGGGAGATTATATCGGGGCTTCTTTAATAAAGGAATTGAAAAAGCTGGATGATGGGATTATGGTGTTTGGTATCGGCGGCGACAGAATGCTGGAAGCAGGAATGAAAATCCTTTACCATATAAAGAAAATGGCATTCCTGGGATTTGTGGAGGTCGTAAAACATCTCCCCTTCATCAGGCACGTCCAGACAGAACTGCTTGAGACAATTAAAACCAAGGGGATAAAATATGTCGTGCTGATAGATTACCCGGGCTTTAATCTGAATTTTGCAAAAAAATTGAGGCTGCTGGGAGTGAAGATTATCTATTACATTTCCCCGCAAATCTGGGCATGGGGTGCGGGCAGAATAAAAAAGATAAAAAAATATGTGGATAAAATGCTTGTCGTCTTTCCTTTTGAGGAGGAATTATATAAAAAAAATGGTGTGGATGTTGAGCTTGTAGGTCATCCCCTGGTTGACAGAACATATGAATACATATTCTTAAGACGTGAAGAATTATTTAGCAAATATAAACTGGATGATAAAGATATTTTATTGCTTATGCCGGGGAGCCGTGAACACGAAGTGTCAAAAATATTTCCTGTAATTATTAAAGCAGCCGGGAGGATAGCCGCGGAATTCAATCTTCAGATAGTAGTTGCCTGTGCATCCAATTTTGATGAAAATATTTTCTATAAACCGGAAATTGCTGAAAAATTTAAGGTTGTTAAGAATTTCACATATGATTTGATGAAGTATTCCAAACTTGGAATAATAAAATCCGGAACATCTACGCTGGAAGCAGGAATCTTTGAACTCCCCATGGTAATTGTATACAAAACCAGCAGGCTGACGTATCTTATCGGGAAAAATCTTGTGCGACTGAATAATATAGGGATGGTCAATATTATTTCGGGAGAAAAGATAGTTCCGGAATTAATTCAGAACGATGCAAGTGAAGAGAAAATTTATGCTGAATGTAAAAAAATATTATCTGATAATTCATTTTACCGGGATATCAAAGAAAAATTAAAATCATTAAAAGAGAAGCTGGGCTCAACCGGAGCCTCCGGAAGAGCCGCCAGGATAATTTATTCTTTATTAAATGAAGCTTAAAAAAATTAAGCGGGATGCACTGCGTTTTGCCGGTAATTTTGTTCTTTTTCAACTCGTAAATATTCTCTGTTGGACGCTGAGAATTAAATTCGCAAATAAAACAGCGGTTGATGAACTGGAGAAACAGAACAGAAATTTTATTCTCGGATTCTGGCATTGTACAATGATTCTTCCCTGGTATTTAAACCGGAATAAAAACTTTGCAGGATTAACGAGTAAAAGTAAAGACGGAGATCTTCTCGCAAAAGTTCTGAAGAAATGGAATTATACGGTGCTGCGTGGTTCCAGCCGCGAAGGAGGTGATATTGCTCTTGGTCTTATGGTCGATTTTGCTAAAAATGGCCATTCCATTGCAGTAACCCCTGACGGACCAACAGGACCCCCGTACAAGCTTAAGGCAGGAGCAGTTATCTCTGCAAAAAGAGCTAAGCTCCCGCTGGTGTTGGTTGGAGTCGGATTCAGGAAGAAAAGATACTTAAAAAGCTGGGATAGGTTTCAGGTTCCTAAATTTTTTACTCGTGCAAATGTTATTTATTCTGATCCCGTAATCATTCCTGAAAATCTGACCCGGGAAGAAACTTCTAAAGTGATTGATGATTGTGAAAAGAAACTAAATGAACTTCAATTAAAAGCTGAAATTTTCTGATAGAATTAATAATGAAATTATTAAAGCTGATATTGTATCCTTTCATACCGTTTTATGCATTTGTAATCGGTGTCAGAAACTGGTGCTTTAATAATCATGTATTCAAAGCTAGAAGTGTAAAAGCGAAAATAATCTCCGTCGGAAATATTTCGATGGGAGGATCAGGTAAGACACCGTTGGTGATAACTTTAACAAATCTACTGAAAAATAACGGTAAGAATGTCGGTGTGCTTAGCAGAGGATACAGACGGAATACCCGTGGATATAAACTCGTAACCGATGGAAAAAATATTCTATTGCCGGTAAATGACTGCGGGGATGAAATTTTTATCACTGCTATGGAATGCCATACTCCTGCTGCAGTATCAGAAAAAAGAGTGGAAGGTGCTGAAAATTTTATCAGAGATACAGGAGTTGATGTAATAGTTTTGGATGATGCATACCAGCACAGGTGGATTAAAAGAGATATTAACCTGCTCATATTTGAACAAAGGTTTCTAATGGAAAATGATTTCTTCAAGAAAAATTTACTCCCCACCGGGATGATGCGTGAGCCATTTAGTTCGATTAAAAGAGCTGATGCCGTTTTGATTAATAGGAAGTTTACTGAGCAGGAGAAAATTCCGGACAAGTATAATAAATATTTAGAGTATAAATTGACATTCACATCTTTTTATAAGGCGATCGGTTTTGTGGACGTTAAAAAAGGTGAAGAGTACGGACTGGAAGAATTTAAGGGACAAAAAAGTCTTGTGGTTTCGGGAATAGCTAATCCGTTCTCATTTATAAATATTCTGAAGCAAACGAGTGTGGATACTTCGAACCAGATAATTTTCAGAGATCATAAAAATTATACAATTAAGGAAGTACAGGAAATCAGAAAGAAATTTTATTCGACCAATTCCCATTCGGTTGTTACAACGGAAAAGGATGCGGTTAAATTAACACAGTATTCAAAAGAGCTTGATGATATAGATATATATTATTTAAAGATAGAATTAGTGATGGATAACGAAAGAGAATTTAAAGATTTTATTCTATCCCGGTTAACCTAAAACTTTTTAACAAATTAATTTGAAAAGCTAAATTTCTAAATGAGAGGAAAAATTAAATGGCTAAAAAACAGCAGAAATACGTATACTTTTTCGGCGGAAGAAAGGCAGAAGGTAAAGCAGAGATGAAAGCACTTCTGGGGGGTAAAGGAGCAAACCTTGCGGAAATGGTTAATATTAGTCTCCCCGTCCCCGCGGGTTTTACGATTACAACTGAAGTTTGTACATACTATTATAATAATAGGAATAAATATCCAAGGGACCTTGACAGACAGGTTAAAGCGGCACTCCTGAGAGTTGAGAAGGAAATGGGGAGTAAATTCGGTGATCCGGAAAATCCTTTACTTGTTTCGGTCAGGAGCGGTGCACGTGCATCTATGCCCGGAATGATGGATACAATCCTGAATCTTGGATTAAATGATGAAACCATAGAAGGAATAATTAAAAAAACTAATAACCCACGCTTCGCATATGACTCTTACAGACGATTTGTGCAAATGTATGGTGATGTGGTTCTTGGCTTAAAGCCTCAGGATAAAAAAGCCGAGGATCCTTTTGAAGTGATCCTGGAAAGAAAAAAAGCACAGCACGGTTTTAAGCTTGATACAGAACTGGATACGGTACACTTAAAGGAACTTGTACAGGAATTTAAAGATGCAATTAAAAGGGAAACAGGGCATGAATTTCCTGAAGATCCTGTAACTCAGCTATGGGGTGCAATTGGGGCAGTATTCGGCAGCTGGATGAATGAAAGAGCAATAGTTTACAGAAAGTTGAATAACATTCCCTCGGATTGGGGAACAGCCGTAAATGTTCAGTCGATGGTGTTTGGAAATATGGGAGAGGATTCTGGTACAGGAGTTGCCTTTACGCGTGACCCTGCAACCGGTGCAAATGTCTTTTATGGTGAATATTTATTTAATGCACAGGGAGAAGATGTTGTGGCTGGAATAAGAACTCCTTTACCTATTGCAAAGTTAAAGGAGGATGATCCGAAAATTTATAAGCAGCTCGATACGATAAGAAAAACACTCGAAAAACATTATAAAGAAATGATGGACATCGAGTTTACTATCCAGCAGGGAAAATTATGGATGCTGCAATGCAGGGTAGGGAAACGCACCGGCTTTGCTGCAGTCAAAATGGCAGTAGATATGGTTAAGGAAAAATTAATATCTACAACGGAGGCTATCGAAAGGATAGAACCAAATCAATTAAACCAGCTGCTCAGACCGATATTTGATGCTGAAGAAAAAAGGAAAGCGATTGATGAAGGAAGACTTGTTGCCAAAGGATTAAATGCCGGTCCGGGTGCTGCCTCCGGAAGAATAGCATTGAGCGCTCAGGATGCTGAAGAAATGGCAGGCAGAGGGGAAAAGGTAATCCTCGTCAGAATAGAAACCTCCCCTGAAGATATAAAGGGAATGAATGCTGCAGAAGGAATACTTACTGCAAGAGGAGGAATGACTTCACACGCTGCTCTTGTTGCAAGACAGATGGGAAAAGTTTGTGTTGCCGGATGTGGTTCCCTGAGAATAAATTATAAAGAAGGTAAGATAAATGTAGAAGGTAAAGATAATATCGGGCTTAAAGAGGGAGATTTTATTTCCCTGGATGGTACTACTGGTGAAGTTATTTCCGGAAAGCTCGAAACAAAACCTTCAGAAGTACTGCAGGTTCTTTTAACCAAAACACTTGATCCGAAAGACTCCCCTGTTTACCAGACTTATGCAAGTCTTATGAAATGGGCTGATAACCTCAGAAGATTAAATATAAGAACAAACGCCGATCAACCCGATCAGGCTGCTAATGCTGTTGCGTTCGGCGCCGAAGGCATAGGTCTCTGCAGAACTGAACATATGTTCTTCGGCGGCGACAGGATTATGAGTGTGAGAAAGATGATTGTATCAGAGACAATAGAAGAAAGAAAAACCGCACTCAATGAATTATTGCCATTGCAGAGAGAAGATTTTCTTGGAATATTTAAAGAAATGAAAGGATTACCGGTTACAATCCGTACCCTGGATCCCCCGCTGCATGAATTCCTTCCTCATGAAGAAAAGGAAACAAGAGAACTTGCGGAACAGCTGAATATATCTGTAGAAAAATTAACCGAAAAAATTCACAGTCTGGCCGAATTTAATCCTATGCTCGGATTCAGAGGCTGCCGGTTGGGAGTTGTTTATCCCGAAATTACCGAAATGCAGGCAAGAGCAATATTCGAAGCAGCTTATCTGGCAATAGAACAGGGATATAAAGTAAAACCTGAGATAATGATTCCTCTGGTAGGTGAGCTTAATGAATTCAAGCTTCAGGAGAAAATAGTCAGACGAGTGGCAGATGAAATTGCACAGGAAAAAGGTAAAAAAATCAGTTATCTCGTCGGAACAATGATTGAATTGCCTCGTGCATGTGTTACTGCGGATGAAATAGCAAAAGGTGCTGAGTTCTTTAGTTTTGGTACGAATGATTTGACACAGACCACATTCGGACTTTCAAGAGATGATGCAGGAAAATTTCTTCCATTGTATGTTCAGAATGAAATTATTCCTAATGATCCTTTTGAAGTGCTCGATCAGAATGGCGTCGGTCAGCTTGTAAGAATGGGAACCGAAAAGGGACGCTCAACACGGAAAGATTTGAAGGTAGGGATCTGCGGCGAGCACGGTGGTGAACCTGCTTCGGTAGAATTCTGCCATAGAGTAGGCTTAAATTATGTAAGCTGTTCACCTTTCAGGGTGCCTATTGCACGGTTAGCCGCAGCCAGGGCAGTTGTACACGAATTACATTCGAAACCTGGATCTCGTTCGAAGTCGAAGAAATCAAAGTCAGGAAAGAAAAAATAATAAATATTAAAGAGGGAGTTTTTACTCCCTCTGATTTATTCAATCATAAAAGGTAGCAGAGAATGAAATTATCAGATTTCAAATATAACTTGCCCAAAACAGTTATTGCTAAGTTTCCTGTATCCCCCAGAGATAAAGCAAAACTTATGGTCCTCGACCGGGAAGATGAAACAGTTGAAAATAAAGTATTTAGCGATGTAACTGATTATATGGAAAAAGGGGATGTGCTTGCAGTAAATGAGACACGGGTTTTCCAGGCAAGATTAAACGGGAAGAAAGAAAAAACTAATGCTAAGATAGAGGTTTTCCTGTTGAGAGAATTAAATTCCGAGGAATGTATATGGGACGTTATTGTTGATCCGGCAAGAAAAGTGAGAATAGGAAATAAAATTTATTTTAATGATAAGCTTTGGTGTGAAGTAATTGATAACACAACATCACGCGGAAGAACGGTAAGATTTAACCAGCCGGGAAATGTATTCAGTGCAGTTGAAAAAATAGGACTAACTCCCCTGCCTCCGTATATTAAAAGAGAACCGGTGCCTGAAGATAAAGAAAATTACCAGACAGTTTACGCCAGGGTTGACGGTGCTGTTGCTGCTCCGACTGCAGGACTGCACTTTACCGAAAAGCTTCTCGCGAAAACCAAGAAAAAAGGTATCGATGTCGTACCGGTAATTCTTCATATAGGACTTGGTACCTTCCGCCCTGTTGAAGTAGAAGATCTTACCAAACATAAAATGGATTCTGAATATTATGAGATCTCGTCAAATTCAGCTGAGAGGATAAATAAGTCGATCCTTGGCAGACATAATGTTTTTGTTGTAGGAACCAGTACTGCACGTGCTCTTGAAACAAGCATTACTGCTGATGGTCTGGTAAAACCCGGAAGAGGATGGACGGATAAATTTATCTATCCGCCTTACGACTTTAAGATAGTTGATAAACTGATAACTAATTTTCATCAGCCCGAATCTACATTGCTGATGCTTGTTTGTGCATTTGCAGGGACGGATTTTGTAATGAAAGCTTATAAGAAAGCTTTGAAGGATAATTACAGGTTCCTTAGCTACGGCGATGCTATGCTGATTTTATGAAAAGAATTGTAATTATACCTGCAGGGGGAAAAGGAATCCGGACAGGATTCTCTAAACCAAAGCAGTTTGTAAAAGTTAAAGACAAGGAGTTAATCGTATTTTCCCTTGAGACTTTTCAAAAAAACAAACGGATAGATGAAATTATTATTTCCGTAGATCCTGAGTATTTTAATTTGATTGAGAGACTCAGAAAGAAATACAAATTAACAAAGATATCTAAAATTATAGAAGGCGGAAAGAGGAGACAGGATTCGGTTTATAATGCACTTTCCGCCATATACGCAGATAAAAATGATTTAATGATTGTTCATGATGCAGTACGTCCTTTACTTCCTCAGAATGTATTGAACCGTGCTATTAAAACTGCAGAAAAGAAAGGGAATGCCGTGGTTTGCATTTCAGGGAGTAATACCTTAATAAAGGGGAAAAACATTATTCAGTCTTATATAGAAAGAAACGATATCCTATATGTTCAAACCCCCCAGATTTTCAGATATGGGGTACTGCTTGAGGCGATGAAAAAGGCAAATAAGGATAAATTCTATGCCACGGATGAATCGATGCTGGTAAAGAGAACCGGAAGGAAAGTAAATATTACTGAAGGTTCAACCCTGAACTTCAAAGTGACAACAAAAGAAGATTTTCAACTATTTAAATCCCTGGTTTAATAATTGCATCTAATTGATATTGGTGAAGAATAACCTGTATTTTCCATTAATTCTATATTCATTGAATATTACTCTGTTTATACTTAATTTAAAGTTCGCTCTATTTTTACGGAATTTAGAATGTATTTACTCGCAACAATAGTCATATTATCGTACCTTATCGGTTCAATACCTACCAGTATAATTGTAAGCAAACTTACCAGAGGAATTGATATACGTGAACACGGCAGCGGTAATGCCGGCGGCACAAATGTTATGCGTGTTCTCGGATGGAAACATGGATTGCTGGTAATTTTACTCGATACACTGAAAGGTGTTCTTGCAGTGGTTGTTGTTGCAAGGCTGCATTACGGTTCAATACCCTTCCAGAATGCTACTCCTTTCGATGATTTTACACTGGTCCAGATCATTGCGGGAATCTCTGCGGTTATTGGACATATCTGGACAGTATTTGCCGGATTTAAGGGGGGTAAAGGAATAGCTACAGCTCTTGGTGTGCTGGTAATGATTATTACTATAGATATGCTTGTAGCAGTCGGAATCTTTGTTCTTGTAGTTACTATTTCCCGCTATGTTTCTCTCGGTTCTATTGTCGGAGCTGTTTCAGTTCCCCTTACTCTGGTAGTAAGAGAGAACCTGTTTGATGCGGGCATACCGGGATACAACATGCTTCTTCCATTCGTCATTTTTCTTGCTATGCTTGTTATTTTTACCCATCGTAAAAACGTTATCCGTTTACTTAACGGAAATGAGAGTAAAGTAAGCTTTAAGAAAAAGACTAAATCTTTCCAATGAAAATTGCAGTTCTGGGAGCAGGCGGCTGGGGTACTACCCTTGCAGTGCTGCTTCATTTTAACGGACATAATGTTACCTTGTGGGAATATGTTAAGAGTTATGCCCGCGTCCTTGAAAAAACAAGAGAAAACAAAAATTTCCTTCCCGGTATAATCATACCTGATGAAATTAGAATAACCCACGATCTTGATAATGCCACATACCAGCAGAATATGATAGTCCTTGCCATACCATCTCAATTTTTAAGAAGCGTAATTAAGAATGCAAATCCTCCACACCTGAAGAATGCTATCCTGGTGAGTGTTGCTAAAGGTATAGAAAATCGAAGTCTGATGACAATGTCACAGATGTTGAAGCATCAGGTACCCTCAATCGATTTAAACCAGGTTGGAGTAATTTCGGGGCCGAGTCACGCCGAAGAAGTCTCCAGAAGAATTCCTACGGCTGTTGTAGCAGCTTCAAAGAACGTAGAGACAATCAAATCCATACAGGCAACATTTATTACTTCTTATTTCAGAGTTTATGGATCAACAGATATCCTTGGAGTGGAACTCGGAGGAGCCTTTAAAAATGTTATAGCTATCGGCGCAGGTATAATAGACGGCGTCAGGTTCGGAGATAATACAAAAGCAGCTATAATGACGAGAGGGATTGCTGAAATATCAAGACTCGGAATTGCACTTGGCGCCCAACCCGAAACATTTGCAGGGTTATCAGGAATGGGAGATTTAATTGTTACCTGCATGAGCCGGCACAGCAGGAACCGCTTTGTAGGAGAACAGATCGGCGCTGGAAAAACCTTAAAACAGGTTTTAAAATCTATGAAAATGGTTGCCGAAGGAATTGAAACGAGCCGTTCTGCCTCTATGCTTGCTAAAAAGTTTAAGATTGATACCCCTATAACACACGAAGTCTACAAAATTCTTTTTGAAGACAAAAACCCCGTAAAAGCTGCCACTGATCTTATGACCCGCGATATGAAAATGGAATAACTCTAACGCTCTCTGCTCCATACGACCTAAAATCCTTGTAATTTTTTAGTCCTCAAAATCGTCCCCACAAGGGTAAAACAAGTGAATACCTGCTATCTTATTTCAATAAATCCAATTAGTTGTTAAAATCTCCTTCAGAATTCATGATGATTTGTTTTGGACATATATAAATTGGAAATGCGGCCGGATGAAGTGAATGATTACTCCGAATTATTTATTTTACCGTAAATGATTTCTCAAAATGAAAATATTCTTGCACAGTCGGTCCAGTATTTGAAATCTGTCGGACCCAAACGCGCGGAGGCTTTCAAAAAAATCGGAATAAAGACCATAAGGGATATACTTTTTTATTTCCCGTCACGTCATCTCGACAGAACGACGACCCTTACCGCCTTAAAAGCCTATGGCTATATCGTAAATGGTTATGATGGCGAGCTGACCGTTATCGCAAGAGTGGAAGATAAAGCAAAAAGAAGATACGGCCGCAAGGAGATAATGAAAGTCCAGTTCAGGGATTCAACAGGATTCTTTGAATGTGTCTGGTATCAGGGAATTAAATATTTTTATGATGTATTTGATGAGGGTAATTACTTCGCGGTTTCCGGCAAACCGACTATATCAAATCGCGGCAATCTTCAGTTTATACATCCCGACTTCGACAGGCTCAGTGAAGATGAATCTAAAATGCTGAACACTGGAAAGATTATTCCATTCTACAGAATTCCCAAAGAGCTTAAAGAAACAGCAATTGGTGATTTCAGCTTGAGGAAAATCATTTCAGCCGCTGTAGAAAATTATGCCGGTAATCTTGAAGAAACGTTGCCTGTGAACCTGCTGAAGGAGAACAATCTTACGGATATCGTTTTCTCCGTAAAAAATTTTCATTTCCCTGTAAATCAGGAGAGCCTGGAAGCAGCATCCCGAAGATTTAAATATGAAGAGCTTTTTTATTTGCAGATTTTGTTAGCCTTAAGAAAACATAATTATAAAATAAAGCAGGAGGGGCATTCCTTTAAGATAAAGACCAGTCTGGTTAAAGACTTCCTGGGAACTCTTCCCTTCGTCCTGACAAAGGCTCAGTTAAAAGTCTTAAGTGAAATAAAAACGGATATGGAATCATCATCCCCGATGAACAGGCTTCTGCAGGGAGATGTCGGCAGCGGAAAAACTATCGTTGCTCTTATTGCAATGCTCATTGCAGTAGATAACGGTTACCAAACAGTAATGATGGCTCCAACCGAAATACTTGCCGATCAGCATGCTAAAAATATTTCCGCAATGATGAAGCAGCTATCGGAAGTACATAAGAAGAGAACTATTAAGGTTAGCTTGCTTTTAGGAGGTCAGAAGAAATCTGTCAGGGATAAAAACCTTCAGGCTATAGAACTGAATGAAGCTGATATTATAATCGGTACTCACGCCTTATTTGAAGAGAATGTTAAATTTCATAACCTTGGTCTTGTTATAATCGATGAGCAGCATCGATTTGGTGTGGCACAGAGAGGAAAATTATTAAGCAAGGGTATAACACCCGATGTAATTGTAATGAGTGCTACGCCGATTCCCCGGACTCTTTCAATGACATTATACGGTGACCTTGATGTTTCAATCATTAATGAAATGCCGAAAAACAGGAAACCAATCAAAACGGTTCTCCGGGGAGAGAATAAACTTCCGGAAATATTTAAATTCATAGTTGACAAAAACAGGAAAGAAGGATACCAGTCGTTTATTGTTTACCCTCTTGTCGAAGAATCGGAAAAGCTCGAATTGAAGGCGGCAGAAACTTATTATAATGAATTGAAAGACTCGTACTTAAAAGAACTGAACATCGGGATCATCCATGGAAGAATGCCGTGGCGTGAAAAAGAAGCCGTTATGCTTGAATTCCTTCACAAAAAGTATGATGCACTTATCGCAACCACCGTCATCGAAGTGGGTATTGATATCCCGGATGCAAATATAATTCTGATAAATGATGCTCACAGGTTTGGGCTCTCCCAGCTCCATCAGCTGAGAGGAAGAGTTGGAAGAGGAACCAAACAAGCTTTCTGTATATTGGTTACCAAAGACTCTTATGCGGCAGCGAACGAAAGACTACCATCCGATATTACATATTTCTCTTCGATACAGCTCGAAAAGTATAAAGCCGGGATAAGATTGAAAACAATGGTTGAGCAGCTCGATGGATTTAAAATTGCCGAAACTGATATGAGGCTGAGGGGTCCGGGAGATATATTCGGAACAAAGCAAAGCGGTTTCCCTGAATTTAAATATGTAAATGTTATTGATGATATGGTACTCCTCATGTCGGCAAGGGACAGTGCATTTAAAATTGTTACCGATGATCCTCACTTTAACAGAGATGAAAATAAAATCATCAGAAGAATTCTCTCCGAACATTACAAACCTCAGCTCGAGTTTATAAAGATCGCATGAAGAAAAATTTTTGTGAATTGGATCAACAATAAAAGTTGATTAATAATTTTTTTTGTTTGAAATTAGTTCGTGTGAATTTAAAAATTATTTCAGATGTTCTTTAATAAGTTTTTTGAGATTAAAAAAATTTTTTCATAAAGAAAAAAAGTTGTTGACTTCGAGTATTTAATAATTATATTTGCTAAAAAAATTTTTTAAAAGGAGAAAAAATTTTATCTTCTTCTTTCTTTAATGAGAAGTTGAACGTTGCTTTAACATTCAACGTCAAACCAGAAAGTGAAACTTTCCAAGAAATAATATCCCCTAATCGAAACAAACCCAAAGAAACAAAGCAAAAAGCCGTAGATACGTATGCAGAATGGGATACGTGGGATACTATAAATGCCGTCAAACAGGCTATTGAATGCTTCCACAATGTCAATCTTATCGAAGCCGATCAAAATGCCTACAATAAACTCATTGAAACCAGACCTGATATTGTTTTTAATATCGCTGAAGGCTTTAACGGAATCAGCCGCGAAGCTCAGATACCTGCAATACTTGATCTCCTCGGTATCCCTTATACCGGATCGGATCCGTTAACCCTTGCAATCTGTCTTGATAAAGCTCGTACCAAAGAAATTTTATCTTACAATAAAATACCGAATCCAAAATTTATTATTGCTGACAGTCCCGATAATGTAATAGATCCAAGGTTGAAATTCCCTTTAATTGTTAAACCGGTCTCTGAAGGATCAGGTAAAGGAATTTTTTCTTCTTCCTTTGTAGAAAACTTAAAGGATTTGAGAAAGGAAGTAGAAAGGATTACTTATGAATACCGGCAGTCTGCGCTGGTCGAAGAGTTCCTCCCCGGAAGAGAATTCACAGCGGCTATCCTGGGAAACGGAGATGAAGCCGAAGTTCTCCCTGTTGTTGAGATAAACTACACCGAATTCCCGGACAATTTTATCCCGATCTATTCTTACGAAGCGAAATGGATACTGGATACGAAAGAAAATCCTCTTAACGTATTTCATTGCCCTGCAGATATCAGTTCTGAGTTAGAAATGGCAATTAAAGAGACTGTACTTAAAACCTATCGTGTCCTTCGCTGTAAGGATTGGAGCAGAATTGATCTGAGGCTCGATGGTCGGGGAGTTCCGAATATAATTGAAGTGAATCCGCTCCCGGGTATTCTTCCAAATCCCGAGGAAAATTCCTGTTTTCCAAAAGCGGCAAGGACTGCCGGTTTAAATTATAATGACATGATAAACAGCGTTCTTTATGCTGCGGCAAAAAGATATAACCTGGTATGAACTCAGATACTAAAATTTTAATTTGTTATAACACTCCTGTTAGTATCTTTACGGTTTATGACGGAAAACCTGCAAGGGGTAAGTATTCCCGGAATGATCTATCCGAAAGCGGATTAGTAACAGAGGTCGCTCAAATAAAAAAAATCCTGAAGAATTATTTTAATGATGTGCGCTCCCTGGCAATAGACCGTGATGTCCAGAAAACTGTAAGAAATATAAATAGATTTAAACCTGATGTAATATTTAATTTCGTAGAGTCGGTTGAGGGAAACGCATCCCACGAGTACTGTATGGCAGGTTTGTTTGAGCTGCTTGGTTATGAATACACAGGCAATGGTTCCTCCTGCCTCGGAAACTGCCTTAATAAATCACAGACTAAAAATATCCTCGGATCATACGGAATTGCTACTCCCCAGTCGCAGATAATAAAAAAATCGGAAAAAGTTACATCCAAAGATATAAAACTTACCTATCCGATGATTCTTAAACTATTATATGAGGATGCAAGCATTGGCATTTCCGAATTTTCTGTCGTTAATGATTTTGAATCCCTGGAAAAGCATCTTTGTTTTCTTCAAAGGACGTATAAACAGGATGTCTTAGTTGAAGAATATATAGACGGGAGGGAACTTAATATAGCTATTCTCGGCAGAACGGTACTCCCTGTTTCTGAAATAATTTTTATAGGACTCCCGGAAGGTTTACCCAGGATTGTAACTTACGATGGCAAGTGGATAAAACGAAGTATATATTACAAATATACTACCCCCAGATGCCCTGCAGAGTTAAATAAACGGCTCCAGAAGAAGGTCGAAGAAATTGCGATGGAGGCCTTTGCTGCGATGAATTGCAGGGATTACGCACGAATCGATATAAGAGTTGACAGGAATGATAATCCGTATGTTATTGAGGTAAATCCTAACCCGGATATATCAACCGATTCAGGATTTGTCCGGGCTGCAGCAACTGCCGGGATAGACTATTCCGAATTGTTGTTATACATTTTGCAGTTAGCACTATCGAGGAAACAAAGTGATACGCAAATTAAAGCAGGGTGATTCGGAAAAACTGGAAGCAATGCTGAAGAGGATTCCGAACTTTAATCCCTGTGAAGTTGAAGTTGCAATGGAATTGATAAATATTGCAGAATCAAACCCGGGTCAACAGGACTATAATATCTACGTTCTGGAAAAAGATGGCAAGGTTTTTGGTTACCATTGCACCGGCAAAAGACCTTTGACAGATGCCGTATATGATTTGTACTGGATAGTAGCCGATCCCAAAGCCACAGAGAAAGGGATCGGCAGAAAACTTCTGGAGCATGCTGAAGAGTTAGTCAGACAGAGTAAAGGAAGATGGCTTCTTGCCGAGACATCTTCAAAACAAAGTTATACGCAGGCTAGAAATTTTTATCTCAGAAATAATTATTCGATTGTTGCTGAGATAAACGATTTTTATTCTATCGGAGACAACTTGATAGTTTTCGGAAAATTTTTTAGTCAACCATAAACAAACCGAGGGTTAGTCATGGAACTGTGGCAGCGTATGATAAGAGATAGTGTTCACACTGTCGATCAGCTTGTAGAAAAATTCGGTATAGACAGAAAAGTTGCTGAAGATCTCGACGAATTTTTCCAGGCGAGAATAAATCCGTACTACTTGAGCCTGATAAGGCATCCGGGAGATCCTATCTGGCGGCAATGCGTACCGGACAAAGCCGAGCTGGAAGATTTAGATGCTGAGGAAGATCCTTTAATGGAGGATGCGATGAGTCCTGTACCCAACATTACGCATCGTTACCCGGACAGAGCTCTCTTCCTTGTTACAAGCCAGTGCGGTCTGTACTGCCGATTCTGCACACGCAAGAGGAAAGTCGGAGACTATGAGAAAATCTCGATGAAGGGTCTCGACAGTGCTTTCAAATATCTTGAAGAACATACTGAGATAAGAGATGTTATTCTCTCGGGAGGAGATCCGTTAATGCTGACGGATATCATGCTTGAGAAAATTCTGATTCGCTTAAGAGAGATTCCGCATATTGAAATTATCCGTCTTGGTTCAAAAATGCCGTGTGTACTTCCCCATAGAATAACTCCTGAACTTTGTGAGATGCTGAAGAAGTATCACCCGATTTACCTGAATACGCATTTTAACCATCCATGGGAAATTACCCCGGAAAGCTCAAAAGCATGTGAAATGCTGGCGAATGCCGGTATTCCTGTCGGGAACCAGATGGTTCTGATGAAAGACGTCAATGATGATCCTGCGATTGTAAAAGAACTGATGCAAAAGTTACTGAAAATCAGAGTTCGTCCTTATTATATGTATATGGCAGATGAAACCAAGGGGGCGAATCATTTCAGGACATCCATTGAAACGGGTATCAACATAATCGAAAATCTCAGAGGTCATACGAGCGGTCTCGCTATACCTCATTTTGTAATTGATGCGCCGGGCGGAGGCGGGAAAATTCCTTTACTGCCAAATTATGTCTTACATCATGATGAAGACAGAATTATTCTGAGGAATTTCAAGAATAAGATTTACGTTTATAAAAATTATAAGGATAAAAATAATCCCGTTAAAAAGAATAACGTTTCCAGGAAACATCCTCCTATGGTAAGAACCAATATCGGAAGAACCACAAGAAATAAAGTAAAAGAAATAGATTTCACTAAGATCGAATTACCGGTATTGGAAGAAGTAGACGTATAAGATGATTGTAATAAAAAACCGGGAGTCATAAATAGTCATTCGTTGTCATTTTTAGTCACTGAGTCATTATGGGGGGAATTGCATAAGCGTTCTGATATCGTAACGGCTTATATTTCTTCGTAACTTAATATAAACTATTGTTGAATATAAGCAAATTCTTAGCGTTCAGGGGTACACCCGTGCGGGAATGTCTTAATAACAATTAATCCTGAATTCCGCCCATTGTCTAAAATCTGAGGTCAGACGGGAATAACAGAAGTCGGAAAAATTCACTAATTTACTTATTCACCCCCATACCTTCCCCAAGTCTCCTCCAAGTCTATAAACAGTCTACAGGTAAAATTGAGACGTAATTTTACCGTCTGAATTGAGACGGTATTTTCCCGTCTGATTTCAGACGTGATTTTACTGCCAAAATTTTACATATTCAAATTTTTATAATAGCACTTTATCATGATAATTTTATCCATTTCGTCCCTTACTTTGATTTTGCTATTATGACATACATATCTTTTTCAATAGTATCATTGGGGCTTTCTTCAATTCTCCCCATTTCTTTTCCATCTTTATAAAATATGAACGTGGGAACCAGTTTAATTTTCAGGCTGTCGACTTCCCCTGAAGTACTCTTTTTATCCCTGTCAACACAGATCATATTTATCCTGTTTTCAGGAAAACCTGTTTCATCAATAATCTTAAAGAAATGCGGAACCTGTTCCCTGCTGTCGCTGCACCAGGTTCCAAGAATAAGTGTAATATCTATATTGTCAAGAGCCGGTTTTAATTCATTTATTGTCAGGGAATCAGGTTCGTACATTTGATAGCCCGAATTAAACCACCAGGAGAAGCTGGTATCGGAAAAGACATTTCTTGTACACGTTCCGATCAACATCGGTTTACCTGATTCTGAATCTATAACAGTCTTGTACGTATCCTGCCCGAACAACAAGGGAAAAACCGTACAAATAAAAACGACGACGAGTAGATACCGCATTTTAATAACCTATTTTTTCTGATTGGAATTTCTTAAATCAATTCCCCACATTAATTTATTACGGAGGGTCTCAAAGTAGCTTGTTATCGATGTGTGTACCAGTTTCAATGATTTTTTACTCTTGCTTACCCTGATTTCAAAAGGCGGCGGAAAAGCAAAGACTCTTTGTCCATCGCAGTTTACCATAACTTCTTTATAAAGTGATGCGGCTCTGATTATAATTTCCTGGTTGCTTGGTAGTACAAGAGGACGCACCGTCATACTATGCGGGGAAATCGGACTAAGTGTAATAACGTCCGCATTGGGATTAACAATAGGACCGCCTACGGAAATAGAGTATCCCGTCGAACCGGTAGGTGTTGCAATAATAATTCCATCGGCTCCGAAAGTAGTCAGGTATTCACCATCGACCCTGATAGTAATCTCAATCATTTTAGGCCACCCCCCTCTGTCAATTACTATATCATTTATAGCATAGAGCGGTTCAATTTTATGGCCGATACATTCTCCGGTAATTATCATACGTTCTTCAATCAGTATCCTGTTATGCTTTATATCATCGATAAAAGCATCAAGCTGGTCAACATTTGCTTCAGCCAGAAAACCAAGCTTTCCCATATTTATACCGAGTACGGGTTTATCATAAAATTGTGCCTGATAGGAAGTGGCGAGCATGGTGCCGTCACCGCCGATTGAAATTATTAAATCGCTTTTTTTATATATGGTTTTATCAGGATGGAAAAACTGTTTATTGATTTTTTCGCTAAGTAAATCTCTTTCTGAAATTATAGTATCTGTAACCAGGAAATCAAATCCGTTCTCTTTGAGTTTTTTAATCAGGCAGGAAACTACTTCATTAACTTTCTCTTTGGTGGCATTTGCTATAATCCCGATGGTCATTTTTCATCCTTGATAGAAAGGTTCATTATCAGCAAATAACCCCATCGAAGAAAAAGAAAGTCTGTGTTAATTACCGGTTCCATTAAGATTTACTTATTGTTTTTTTCAAGCTCCCACAACTTACAATATTTTGTAAAAACATACGATGATGAAAAGATAGCTAGTATAAATCCACGGATTCCATCAAGAAAACCAGCTTTTAATAAATACATTTTGATAAAAATCCCGATAGGACGTAAAATTAAATCGGAAATTTTAAATTTTTTGCCTTTGGCTGATAATTCTTCAGCTGCAAGTGAAGTATAACGGTTATATTTTTCAAAATAATGATGAATTGAAGGGTCCGTATAATGGTTTAGATCGTTATAAAATTTTCCTGCCGGACCTGTAAATTCTAACTGTTCGTGTACGGTCTTTTTATTAAATTATACTTGGGTTGTAGTAAACAACCTTATTACCAGCCCGGGGTAC
>Ga0153915_10000717_pt1 | contig 30738 bp, 28 predicted proteins | sample Opewatmetagenome_2_FD_107003 | JGI IMG/M metagenome (GOLD analysis project Ga0153915, IMG submission 107003) | Freshwater wetland microbial communities from Ohio, USA - Open water 3 Core 3 Depth 3 metaG | ecosystem: Environmental > Aquatic > Freshwater > Wetlands | place: USA: Ohio, Lake Erie... | reverse complement strand
CAGGTGAAGAGGTGACAAGATATACCGTAAAATATACTATAAAGAAGGGAGATTATCCTGCCATTATTGCAAAAAGATACAATATGGATCTTTATGATTTCCTGAAGATGAACGGCCTGGCGCTCGCAAGCACTATCTTTCCCGGACAGGAAGTCCAGGTCGCTATGGAATGATTCTATTGGATGTTTATTGAATCCACGGCCCGGCACTATGGTTTAAAGGTCGATGATACGGTGGATGAAAGAGTGGATGTCTATCTTCTTACTGATGCGGCAATGAGATATCTTACGGCAAATAGGCTCAGATTCAATGACTGGCAGTTAGCTATACTGGCATACAACATGGGCGAGACAAAGGTCCAGGAGGCTATTGACAAGACAGGCTCCCGCGATGCCTGGGAAATAATCAGGGCAGGCTATGAGAATGATAAAGACTATTATCCAAATATCATGGCGGCAATAATAATCATGAAAAATCCGGATTCCGTCAATTGAGTTCGAATAAAAGAGAGTGAGGCTCCACCCGCTATGCGGGTGGAGCCTCACTGCAGAAATACATTGATCTTTTGCCCTTTTTGTGTAAATCTTTTCCCCGTGGGAGTCAAGATCAATGCTAATAATGCGGATGTCGGCGGAGTCTTTGTAAAAGGCATGGAATCCGAATATACACTTGCCGACGCCAACATTGAGGTCTCCGGTAATGCAGGATTAGGCCTGGCCGGCCCGGGCAGCGGCGCCTCAGCCGAGGATTTCGCCACGCTTACCATAAGGAACTCCCATATTACCACCAACGGGGAAAATAGAAACGCCACCGCTGCGCAAAATCACAGCATCCTGAAGGTCTATAATTCGACATTGACTGCCCATGGCGTTCCTTTTACCCCCGACATAACGAATACCGAACAGAAAAAGCAACTGGAGATTGACGGCAACAGCCGGGCCCACGTCACATTGAGCAATTCATACAGTTACTTCTACTACTGCACCGTCATCGCCGATGGATGGGCGGCCCTTTCAACCGACGGTTCCGAGGGTTTTGTTTATCTTGAAGCGAATAACTGCAAGGTTCTGACCGTCAAGAGCGGCTACGGTACCTATGCGGACGGCATGTGTCATAATTATATCAATAATTGCGACTTTGATGTTGCATCTATGGCGGGAATCATAGCCGGGGAAGCTGACATCACCTTTAAAGATACAAAGGCGAAGTGCGGCACTTATTTTACCCTTATCCATAGTATAGGCACGCCTGCTGAGTAAGCACACTTAAGGTGACCGGCGGTGGAATAGCATGTAAAAGTCCTGTGGTTCTCATAAAGAGCGCCAATGCCGATATCAGCTTTGACGGCGTGAGAATGGCCTCCGAGAGCGGCATCCTGCTTAAATCCGCCGTAAGCGTTGATCCTCAAGCCGCCAAATCCGCCAATACCAAGGGACAGAAGGTTTACGGCATCCACGCAACGTTCAAGGATATGGATGTTGCGGGAGATATCATCCATACGGCAGATAAGGACAATAGAACCATGACGGTTTATCTTGAGTCCGCAACGCTTACGGGCGCAATCAAAGACGGTTACATTTCTATTAATCCGCTCAGCAAGTGGATATCAACCGCGGATTCAAACGTTACAATAGTCGGCAGTATCGACCTTTCACAAATCGACGCCCCTGCCGGGGTAACTATCACTGCTATTGCAGGCGAAAGTGGAACCCATAAACTTGCAAGCGGCGGCACCTTGATCCTTAAAGCCTCTTATCTTAAGCCGCGAATGATTTGTCTGACCGAGGAACAGTGAATGACGGAGTGTCGCTGGATTTCACTGTCGGCCAGTTTTCGGAGCCGATCATGTATCAGGACTTGCTTTCCACGCGAGAGGAGGCGTTTGGCGATACGAGCGAGTCGCAGTACAAGGCGCTGTCCGAGGCGTTTCGAGCAGCGCAAGAGGCAGTATGTTGTACGCGGAAATGCTAGCGCGTTTTTAGCGTCTCAGTTTCATGTATTAGTTTAGGATATAAAAATGAAAACAGACAAATCTGATGTTTGTGAAATGTGTGGGCATCACGTAGCTATTCTGCAAAAGGCACATATCCTTGCAGAAGGGAAAAAAGCTGGAGAAAATTTTTTAATGCTTTGCCCCACATGCCACCTCATGTTTGACACACACTTAAAACCTAAAATCTTCAAAGCCCTAAATGGATTCGGAATAAATCTTCCTAAATCATGGGAGATATCTATTTATGAGCAAGCAGCAAAGGCATCAATGAAAGCAAGGGAAAAGAAAAAGTCATAACCTCTGCGTCCAAAGGGACGGAGTAAGAACCACACCGTCACTGACACCAGGCGTTGTTGCCGGACGTTTCACACAAGTAATAATGCGCTGGGGTTTGCCCCATAGGGCATTTGCTTTTAAGCGAAAACAGACATAGGGTTTAATGCATATGAAATTTAATAGATTCGTTTGGGAACTTTTTACACAGTCAGATCGAGGGAAGAAGGCCATTAAAAAATATTCCCATCTGACCAATGAGTTCATTGATGAGTGGTGTCGAACGATAGATTTTGAGTTCTTTGAGGAGTTTAAGGAACGGTTTCAAGTTCCGAGCCTTTCCATTGATGTTCCAAACCTGGTTCGCCAGTCTATTTCCGAAGTTAAGTTCAAGGGCTTGGAGGAGGCGAGTCGTTATTACATCGACACGATGGTTTCAAAGGGAATCCCCTTTGAGATGGCAGACAATGCTGGTAATAAAGAAGTGGTAGCAGGTTTTCCTTTAGAAAATGAAGAAGATTGGTATGACTACGTGGCAGCTGTATCGCTCGGGCTATACCAGGGGCAACCGGATTATTTTCTGCCATACAACTTCAGAGGCAAGTTCAACCAGGTGGAGGAAATCCATGCAGAGTTTAATATCCCGCTGCCGCCTGTTCCTGGAAAGGCTGACAAGTCGGGGCGTTGTCTCTATTACGCCTCGATCAATGGGGTTTGGCAGGAATTCCGGCTGCGATATGGCCTCTCACCGGTTGAAATGTGCGCCTTCCTCTATGACTTTGCTCAAGAATTCATCACACCCATGGATGCCTCTGACCTGCCATTGCCATCCAAGGTATGGTTCATCACTGGAGGATCGTGGGATATCGAAACCGTTGATAAAGCAACTTTCGATACTGTCACTAGGTGGAGTGGAAATACCGCTATTCGACGGGGTGACATTTTGATGATGTATCTTGTAAATCCCCGCAAGGCGATTGAATCCATCTGGAGAGCCGCTACAGATGGATCCATTGACCCTTTCTTGCACTACCATGTGACAGTATGGATCTGCAGTCACATCAAAATTGCACCAGTAACCTTTGCCGAATTGAAGAACCACCCTATCCTCTCAAAGAAGTCGGCGATAAAAGCCAATTTCCAGGGGCCATCAAGCAGGGCGTCGTGCACCGTTGAAGAGTATGAGGCCGTTTTAAAGATCATGGAAAACAAAGGGCAAGATTTATCCATACTGCCCCGAATTCCCCTGAATCAACAATTGCCACAGGTGGAACTTCAGAATGAGCGCGATGTGGAGGTGCATCTGATAGAACCATTTCTGAACCGTCTCGGCTACAAAGAAACAGACTGGATTCGGCAAATGTCGGTTAAAATGGGACGTGGCGAACGCAACTACCCGGACTACGTGTTCGGGGCTAAAACTAGGCGCGGCGAGGAGAGCGCTAAAATGGTTTTGGAGTCAAAATATCAGTTGAGTGCGCAAAGAGAATTCGTGGATGCATTTTATCAGGTAAAATCGTATGCCCTGCGCCTCCAATCAAAGGTGATGGCGATGGCGGCGAAGGAAGGGGTTTGGATATTTCCCTTGGAAAATGGAACGTTTGATATCAAAAAGGCAATCCATAAGACGTGGGGCGAGCTAGCGCATCCGGATATATTTCATGAAGTGTTGACTCGAATTGGGAAAAATGATGTGTTGGGCTGAAATCGGTTATTGGAAGTGGACTACTATAGACTACATACATAAAAAACTTAGAAACTCTGAAAGCAAGAAATATCAAGACATTTGAAGGTTTGGAATTTAGCTGACCAAGTGTGCGCAGGGTATGGTTGACATGAAAGAAAACCAGAACATCGGATACAAAACATTCTGGTGGGATGAATATCTTAGCGGTAAAAATGCCGGAAAGCAATTCTGGGGAGATGCTCCGCATATCCCAATTGCAAAGGGCTTGTTGGAATTTAGCGGGCCAAATGTGCACAGGGTATGAAGGAGATGAAAGAAAATCAGGATATCTAGTAAATGACTGTCGGCTCAGCCGATAGCTTTAGGGGCAGGGGTTCGAGGGGTCAAGCGTAATTGTAAAAGAGTAATAAGGCCATTCGCCTATGCTTTAGGAGGCTTTTGAAATAATAACACTTAACAATCTTTTTTCAGGAGGCAAATCATGAAATCCAAAATCAGATGCCTGGCAATCCTAATCCTAAATTTTCCGAACCATATTATACGTTCAGCGAGACATTCAGCTATTAACAAAATCTATGTTTAGAAGGAGGGAGGAAATGATCATGAAGAAAAGTTTAATCAAGATCTTAGCAGCCATGGGTGTTGCAACAATGCTTGTAATGCCTTTTACGGCACTTGATGCAGCAGATGCCCCAAGTAGAAGCATTGCGTCAGGCATCATATGGGTTGTCGATAAGACTACCAGCCTAAGCAGCCTGACCATTGCCGACGGCGCATTCATCATGGCCCCTAATGGCTATAGTGTGACCATGACGGTTGACGGAGTTGAGACAGGGATCGTGCCGGGCGCCTACAAGGGCGACATTGTGTTCACATTGACTGAAAAGAATGTATTTAAATATAAACAGTTGAATCACCAGTACCGCCAGGCCCTCTATCTGGATAAGACCGGCATTGTGGAGGCCAAGTCCGTCCTGTCCGCTGCCGGAAATTACAAGTTAAGCAACGGTGTCTTGACCGGTGCAAAAATCACTTCTAAGGGCGAGAAATTCAACGGCATCTTTGTGGCCGGCGGCACATACACCATTAAAGATGCTGTCATAGACTTTACCGGCAACGGCGGCGACGACTTTGACGGCTTCGGAGCTGCAGTGATGGCTGCGGGCAAGGACACCACCCTAATACTGGACGGGGCTAAGATCAAGACCCATGGCGCGGTCCGGCCCACCGTCGTCGCGACCAGAAACAGCAATGTGATTGTTAAAAACTCCACGCTTCAGGCCATGAATGGAATACTGCCGGCAGACTATGTCCCGAACGTCGAGTTAGGCGAGATGAGGGCAGTGCCCTGGATGCTGGGGCTTTCCGGCAACTGCCGCGCTACAAACCTTTTGGGTAAGAACACCACTGCCACCTATATCAATTCTTCTATCTCCTCCGAGAGCTGGGGCGTCCTCTCTGCAGATGGCGATGATGAAACTCAGGAGCCGGTATCAGCCAGTAACAGGGAACAAAAGCTCATCGCAATCAACAGCAAGATAACCAACACCGGCAAGGTCGGATATGGCAATTACTTTACTGCCTATTACTACGGCTGTGAACTCAATGTCGGCGATTATGCCTCGATAGGCGGTGCGACATATGCTGCCAGCAACCCCGAGACCATTGCCAAGCTCAATGCAGATTATAAGTTCGGTCTTACTCCCGAGGAACTCAAAGCCCTCCCCAGAACCAGAACCCACGTAACATCCGGCCGTTTCGGCATGATGCTCCAAGGTGCCGCTAATATTCTGGATGACACGGTCTTCGACACTGAGAAGGCCATCTTCCTGATAAAGGGCAGTTCTGCCAAAATCAACGTGGACGGCTCCAAAGGCGCCCAGTTGAATCCCAAGAACGGGATTATTATCCAGATACTGGAAAATGATGACCCGATGAGAATCAATGCCATTTATCATGAACCCGCAGATCCTGTGAAGGCCAAGGACTTCGACGTTACCGCTGTTAACAAATCTGATGTAGCAGCCACATTCTCCAACATTACATTGAAGGGCGACTTCTATAACGGATTCCCCGCTGCCGGCAGTAGCGGCGGTATGGGCGGCGCTCCAGACGGTGATGCCGGTGGCGCTGAGGCCCCTCCCGGCAGCGATGATGGCGGCCCGGGCGGCATGCCCGCCGCGGCTTCCGGGCTTAATATGGTCCTGAATCTTTCGAATGCCAACATTACCGGTATGATTACAGCTTCCAGGGCCAAGCACGAAAAAGACACTATTACTTCTGAGGAATATCGACTTCTGGGCGAGGTCACGAATAGACCTTGCGCTGCTGTCAACAACGGTGTGATAGTTTCCCTGAACGGTTCAACCTGGACCATTACCGGAACATCCTACCTGACCGGCATTACAATTACCGAGGGTTCTGCCATTAAAGCCCCGGAAGGCTACAAGGTGACCATGACGGTTGACGGTGCTGCAAAGGCAATCAAGGCCGGAGCCTACAAGGGCAACATCGTGCTCACAGTCACCAAATCCTGATCCGGCATTAGGTCCGTGAAAAGCGGGACGTTGTGAAAAGCGGGACGTTGTTACGTTGTTAAGTTAAAATGATTAGGGGATTTCAATTGACTTTCGCTATTGTTGTTCTTATCAATTAATGATTGTGAGGTCATATCATGGATCAAACCGATAGTGAAGGAACCTGGACACTTGCTGATGGCACGAAGCTAACGCTACGGCATATCGCACCTGCCGATGCCGATAGAGAGCAGGCGTTCGTACATGGACTTTCATCTCAATCCAGCTACCTACGTTTTCATGGTACGATCAAAGACCTCAGCAAGAAAGAATTAAAAACCTTTACGGAACCTGATTCGCGAAACGCGGTTGCCCTGATTGTCCTGCACAGTGGAGAATCAGGTGAAGAAGAAATCGGAGTGGCTCGATACGTGATCGATTCGGATCGGGCGAACTGTGAGTTTGCGATAGTCGTTGCTGACGCATGGCAAAAGCGTGGCATTGGGACAAGACTGATGAATGCATTGATAAGTCACCTTCAGGCAAGCGGGGTAAAACAGATCTCCGGCTCAGTACTTAAAAGCAACTCGGCCATGTTCAAGTTCATCAAGCAAATGGGTTTTTCAGAAACTAGTATTCCTGATGATCCGTCAACCTTGTTGGTCACAAAGCCTCTGGATTGACAGTGTTAATGTTAATGGGGACATATGTAATAGAGGGCGCTCAGTATCTATAAGCACCCCGTCGTTATCCCAGAAGATTGCTTTTTTATGCAGTTCCATGCACCTTGTGCAGGTAGTATTCATAATTGCCTTCATAGATACGCATCTCGCCATGATCAATCTCGTACACCCGATCCACCAGCGAACGGAGGAAATGCCGGTCATGGCTGACCAGAACAACCGTTCCGCTGAAAATTTTCAACGCGGCCAGAAGTATTTCGCGCGACCGTATGTCCAGGTGGTTGGTCGGTTCGTCCAGCACCAGCAGATTGACCGGTCGCGCCAGCAGGGTGGCCAGCATCACCCGGCTTTTCTCTCCGCCGGATAGGGTCGCGATCCGCTTATCCACGGCATCACCGGAGAACAGGAATGCACCCAGAAGGTTTTTGATTACACCGATATTGGCAAGCGGGATCGCGTCCTGCAGCGTCTCGAAGACAGTCTTGTCAGGATTAAGCAGTTCCATGGCATGCTGGCTGAAGTAGCCTAAGTTTACGTTTGCTCCCAGGGCCAGAGTGCCGGAGGTCGGTTCCGTCTGCCCGGCAATAACCTTTAAGAGGGTCGATTTACCGGCCCCATTGACCCCAACCACGGCAACCTTGTTCTGCCTGCGGATAACACCGGAAACCCCGCTGAACACCGGTTTCACACCGTTGTCCGGCAGGCTCCACTCCTTGGCAAGCCCATTCATAACCACCACGTCATCGCCGCTTCTGGGCGGCTCACTGAATTCAAAACGCACCGCCCGTTCCTCAGGAGGAATTTCTATCCGTTCGATCTTTTCAATCTTTTTAACCCGTGACTGAACCTGGGCCGCATGGGATGCGCGGGCTGCAAAGCGGGCAATAAACTCCTCTTCCTTGGACAGCATCTCCTGCTGGCGCTTGTGGCTTGCCAGCAGTTGCTCGCGCCGGATGTCGCGCTCACGCTCATAGAAATCATAATTGCCTCCAAAGGTTGTCACCGTTTTGTGAGCTACCTCGATAATCCGGGTAACGATACGGTTCATGAAATCGCGGTCGTGACTGGTCATCAGGAGGGCGCCGTTGAACTCGTCCGCCAGCCACTCCTCCAGCCAGATAATCGACTCCACATCCAGATGGTTGGTCGGTTCGTCAAGCAGAAGCACATCAGGCGAAAGCGTCAGGATGCCGGCAAGCGCAATGCGCATCTTCCACCCCCCGCTGAAAGATTCAACCGGATGGTGAAAGCGGTCGGGTCCGATCCCCAGACCAGTCAGCACGGTCTGCGCCCTTGTGTGCAGGTCATAGCCGCCCCGGTGCTCAAACTCCTCCTGAGTTGCACCGTACCGAGAAAGAAGTGCATCCATATCATCGGATTGCGGCTCAGTCATGGCTGCCTCCATCTCTTTCAACTCCTCAGCCAGCCTGACAGTCTCGCTGGATCCGGCCATAACCTCTTCAAGAGCGCTTCTGCCGGACATGTCACCCACATCTTGGGAAAAGTAACCAATAGTCGTCCGTTTGGCAGTCGTTATATTCCCCTGGTCAACCTCCTCCTCGCCGGTTATGATACGGAAAATCGTTGTTTTCCCCGCGCCGTTCGGACCGACCAGTCCGTTGCGGCTGCCGGGCAGGATCTGAAAGCTCGCGTCACGGAACAACATCTGCGAGCCGTGCTGTTTGGAAATATTGGAAAGATGAATCATGGACCTGGGTCACTCCTTAAGCTGAAATAGGACTGAACTTGATAGCATAAGCACTGCCTTGTGGGCAATCTTATTTTTAACGGACGCCGGCACATAGAGAATTGGGATAGGGACAGTTGAAGGTAATAGGGCATGTTGGTTCGAAAACAATTTACAATAAGCCAATATTTGACATCAACAAAATGAAGCTGACCCGAAGCGTCGTCCTCTCCTTAACACTTTGCAGTATAAAATTGAAATTTACTATAATAGCAATTTAAAAATATTTTATTGTATATTTTCGAATAAAAGATTGACATATTAATCGATACTCGTATACTTGCCTCCATATATTAATTAATCAGGAGGTGTAATATGAATACAACCAATACTGAATCCAAGCCATTCACAATCAATGACTTCAAAACAAGGAAAAAGAACGGCATTCCCATTTCAATGATCACCTGTTATGATTATTCCTTTGCACGCATACTTGAGAACACGGAGATTGATGTCGTTCTTGTGGGGGATTCACTCGGCAACGTATTTGCCGGATACAAAACAACAATTTCTGTTACCGTTGACCAGATGATATATCACGCTGCTATCGTCAAACGCGGGGCTCCTTCAAAATTAGTGATAATAGACATGCCGTTCATGAGTTATCATGTATCGGTTGAGGATTCTCTTAGAAACGCCGGGCGAATGATGAAGGAGACTGGTGTTGACGCGGTAAAGCTTGAAGGAGGGAGGGAATTTAAGGATGTTGTCAAAGCCCTGACTGCTGCGTCAATACCTGTAATGGGTCATCTGGGACTAACGCCGCAATCGATTCATAAACTTGGGGGATATTCCATACAGGGACGCGAAGACGAACAGGGGAAAAGGATTATAGAAGATGCGATGATTCTTGAGGACGCCGGGGCTTGTTCAATTGTTCTGGAAAAAGTTCCCTTATCCCTGGCGAAGGAGATATCGGAAAAGTTATCCATACCGACAATCGGCATAGGCGCCGGTAAATTTTGCGACGGCCAGGTTCTTGTACTTAATGATTTACTTGGAATAGACAAAGGATTTAATCCAAAGTTTGTTAAAAAATATGCGGATTTGTATACGCTCTCTCAAAACGCATTTGAATCTTATGACAGGGAAGTTAAAGAACGATTTTTTCCGTCAACAGAACACTCTTACAAATAGGAAGACTGCATGACATTTGAAAAAAGAAAGATTGATGACCTCGATGCAAAAATAATCGCGATTCTTCAGTCGGACGGCAGAATAAGCAACACGGAAATAGCCAAGTCGCTTGCGGTCTCGGAGGCAACGATACGGGGGAGAATAAAACGCCTCATTGATGATGAAATTATACAGATCGTTGCAGTATCGAATCCTCTTAAACTCGGATTTGAGATTACGGGTGATCTCTATATCAGCGTTGACATGACAAAGATGAAAAATGTAATAAGCTCGCTCAGCAAATTCAAGGAGTTATGGTACATAGTCGCTACAACCGGCAGATCCAACTTAAACGCCGAATTTGTCGTTAAAAATCTGGAAGAGCTCCACGATCTTGTATACAACCATCTCAGTCATATTGACGGCATACAACAGGTCGAGACGGCCGTTATTATGAAATATGTAAAACGAAGATACGATTTCGGAACTCCTCTTGATTGAATGGGAAGGCTTGTTTAAAAAAATTTGGCGTGTTTACATAAGAGAGTTGATCGGCTATAAGGTTTCAAAGGTTCCAGGGGCCAGGCGAAATATTTTTTAATTAATGGCCGTGAATCAAGGACAGCGACAGGACATATGCGGTGTGTCTAACCTGATATCTCTTTATCGGTAAGATAACACGCCGGATCGGGCGCCCACACATCGCCGGTCACGGCCTCGGCCCTGACACGGAAGTTGCCTCCGCATATATCGAGCCAACGGCATGCCGCGCAACGGCCTTTTACGTATTTCTTTTTATCCTTGAGCCCTGCCATCAGGGGATTGGTGAGATCTGTCCAGATCTCGCTGAAGGGCCTTTCAAGTACATTCCCGAAGGTGTAATGCCTCCAGAATTGATCGGCATGTACCGAACCGTCCCAACTGATGCAGCCTATTCCCCTTCCTGAACTGTTGCCTTCATTCATTTTGAGAAGCTGTAGAACCTCGTCAGCACGGGGGTTTCCTTCCCTTAGCATCCTGAGATACAGGTAGGGACCGTCTGCATGATTATCGACGGTCAGCACTTCCTTGGGCTTTCCATGTTCATGGAGGTCTTTTGTCCTGTCCATGATCAAGTCTACGGCCATCCGGGATTCATTGTGCGACAGATCCTGATCCACCAGCTCAGAACCGCGACCGGCATAGACCAGATGATAGAAGCATACCCTCGGGATGTCCATCTCTTCAAGGAGGTTTAAAATGGCCCCAATCTCGCCAAAATTTAAGCGGTTTATGGTGAATCTGATGCCTACCTTAATGCCGACATCCTGACAATTCCTGATCCCCGCAAGTGCGTCCTTGAAGGCCCCTTTTGTGCCGCGAAAACGATCATTGACCTCTTCCATGCCGTCTAGGCTTACACCGACATAAGACAGCCCGATCTTTTTAAGATCCCTTGCCTTCTTGCCTGTGATCAGGGTTCCGTTGGTGGATATGACTGCCCTCATGCCCTTATCCACGGCATAGGCGGCAATATCAGGGAGATCAGGCCTCATGAACGGTTCTCCTCCTGAAAAAAGTATGACAGGAGAACCGAACCGGGCCAAGTCATCAACCACGGCCATGGCCTGTTCCCTTGAGAGTTCTTTTTCACGCGGTCTTTTGACGGCATGGGCATAACAGTGCATGCAACTGAGATTGCATACCTGTGTTATATTCCAGACAACCACCGGTTTTTTATCGCTTGAGAATTGAAGGAGGTGTGATGGAAGCCTGCCTGAATCTCTGCCGTAACGCAAGGCATCGGAAGGCTCAACTGTTCCGCAATAGAGTTTTGATATGCCTATCATTCTGATTTTCCGGCGTCCTTTCAGCTATTCTTCCGAGACTTCCTTATCCTGAATTATATTTTTTAATTCGGCATGGAAATTCTGCCTGTAGTACTTTTTTAACAGGCCGTTGATATAGTTTTCCATATCCGTTATGGCATCGGCGCCGACAGTAAACTCATGTATTCCTGTACGATCCTTAACCAGTTTAAGGCCATATTCCAGCTTTTTAGCCAGAAAGAAGGTGAATGGTCCGGGATCTCTGCCTGTCTCAATAGCCTGTCTTATAATGCTGTCGATAGCGCTTTCGTCAAAAGAGATCTTTACGTCGAGTTTTTCAGCCAATGATGCCTCTTCCTGCTTGATCTCCAGATACATCCGGATAAAATCTTCAAACGCCGTGTTGATGTCAGAGGTTGTTTTATAATAGAGTTCGGCTATCAGTTCCCTTCTCTCCCGATACATATCAAGCCCTGATAGCTGTCTGAAATCATCCTCTCTTGAGTTAATAAATTGTATTATATCTTCTAATTCCCTCCTGTGCATGTCTTCAAAATCAGCCAAAAACTTCGGTGAATCGGGGTTTTCCATAATAGATCTGAGCGCTTCTTCCGGATTATCAACAAGTTCAGGCGTGACCAGGAGTTTTTTAATATCAGTGGATGGAAGATGCTTTTCAAAGGGTATAAGCACCTTCTCAATGGCGCTCACGAGTCCCCTGGCACCTGTCTTCTCTGCTGCCGCTATCTCCGCAATCTTGACTAATGCCTCATCTTCAAACTTGATATCTATCCCATAGGACCTGAAATCCTGCCTCTTGCTGACGATAATGGGGTTATTGGGATTTTTAAGGATCTCCACAAAGTCTTCCTTGGCCAGTTCATCGAATACCACGATAACAGGGAGCCTGCCAACGAACTCCGTTTCAAACCCGAATTCAACAAGATCGCGGGCAGTCACTTGTTTTAATATCTCCCAGGGCACCTCAGTGGACCGAACATCCGCTTCAAATCCTATCCCCTGTTTCTGGAGCCTTTTTTTGATTATATCGGCAAGATCGCCAAAGGCCCCGCTCATTATAAACAGGATATTTTTGGTGTTTACCACCCTTTTTTCCTTTTTTCCGGTACGCCTGAAATGTTCGATGGCCTGGATCTGTGAAACGGGATCATGCGCGACCTTCAAATCGACCTCCGTCTCCTCCATGGGTTTGAGAAGCGCACGCTGCACGCCTGTGCGTGATACATCATGGCCTATGATATTTTTCGCTGAGGCTATCTTGTCGATTTCATCAATGTATATTATGCCGTTTTGGGCAAGTTCTATGTCGTCATTAGCCTCATAGAGTAAATCGCGAATAAGATCCTCCACATCCCCGCCCACATAGCCTGTTTCGCTGAATTTTGTGGCATCTCCCTTGACCAGGGGTACCCCGAGTTTCTGGGCTATGAGTTTTACCATATATGTCTTGCCCACTCCGGTGGGGCCGATCATCAGGACATTATTCTTTATCATTCCAACGCCCACGCTTTTTTTCTTGCCGGCGAATTTTTTGAGATAATTGGCGCGGTTAAAGTGGGTGCAGATCTTTGTGGCAAGGACTGCCTTTGCCTGATTCTGTTTGACCACAAAGGTATCGAGATACGCCTCAAGTTCTTCCGGCAGCATGTCAAAGGATGTTAGTGAGTCTTTTTCATCTGCTGATATCCCGTCATCAGTCATCTCTTCCTGGCCTTTGGGGAAAAGAAAGGGAGATATGATCTTTATGCGGTTGCCGTATTTTTTAGATAGATATTCGCTTAATTCTCTTTCAAGCTCCTGCTGATTCGGCAGTCTTTCGCCGTCTCTCTCGTCTTTTATATCTTCATTTTCCATATTTGCCTCTTTATTATTGTCCCATCTTAAAGGATTGAGTTGCTCTAAAAAACTTTTCAAGCGCCTCGGCTTCCAATATATTCATTGCCGGAGAGGATTTCAACCCCAAACCTTTAACGTTACTATATTGACTCATCAATGCAATTCATTTAAAGTTGAAAAGATATGTTGATTCAATGTGAATTATCGGGTTTATTAACCCTTTTTATAAATAATTATTTTTTAAGGAGCGCCAGATGATCTCTCGCCTGGAAACAAGGCTTAAAAGTGAATTAACAGACCCTGAAGGCAGGAATATCAAGAGAAAGGCAGCGGACTATTTCGGGATTGAAGTGAAGGACATCCGCGTAATCAAGGTCCTGACAATAGACGCCGAACTCAATCATGATCAACTTGAAACAATCAGACAGGATATCTTTACCAATCCCGTGACCGAGGAATCTTCATTTTCCCCAATAGCAAAGGGGTTTGACTGGCTTATATGGGTAGGTTTGCGGCCAGGTGTAAGAGACACGGCAGGGAGCACCGCCATTGAGGCCATTGAGGATCTGCTTCATATAAAATTCCATGGAGACGAGGCTGTTTACACCTCCAGACTCTATGAGATCCGCGGGATATTAACAGAGGAGCAGATAAGAATATTAGCAAGCGATATACTCTCCAATGACATAATCCAGCAGTACCGGCTATTCCCGCTGGAAAAATGGGACCCTGACAAGGGCATAGGGCTTGTTATACCCAAGGTTATCCTTGATCATGTCCCCCAGGTGCGCACAATAGCCATAGGGAGCGACGAAGAGTTGAAAAATATCTCCATTGAGCGGAATCTTGCCCTTCAGGACAGTGATATACCGTCGATCCGGGAATATTATCTACGTAAAGACGTCCTTAATGAGAGGAAGAAACATGGGCTGGAACTGCCTACGGACGTGGAGCTTGAATATATAGCACAATCAAGGAGCGACCATTGCAATCATAATACCTTCAGGGGACTCTTCCGGTATCACGACCTCTCCACAGGGCAGAAGGAGATTGTTAACAACCTCTTCAAGACATGCATAGAAGCGCCGACCCTTAATATTAAGGATAAAAAGGACTGGGTTGTATCGGTCCTCTGGGACAACGCGGGCGTGGCAAGGTTTGACGATGATTATAATTATGTGATTACCGGTGAGACCCATAACAGCCCTTCCAACATGGAGGCCTACGGCGGTTCTATTACAGGGATAGTCGGCATATACAGAGACCCCATGGGGACAGGGAAGGGGTCCAAGCTGATAATGGGCATGTACGGCTATTGCGTGGGTCAGCGTGATTATGACGGCGAATTAAGACCGCGTCTCCACCCCAGGAGGCTCCTGGACGGGGTTATAGAGGGAGTCAAGGATGGAGGAAACAAGAGCGGCGTGCCGACACCCTTCGGGCTTCTTGTCTTTGACAAGGGTTACATGGGGAAATGCCTGGTCTTTGTCACGGCCTTAGGTATTATGCCCAGCCTTGTAAGCGGTCATCCATCCCATTTAAAAAGGACCGAGCCCGGCGACCTTATCATCATGGCCGGCGGCAGGGTAGGCAAGGACGGGATCCACGGTGTGACGGCCGCCTCAGAGACCTTTACCGAACACACCCCGGCAGGCCATGTCCAGATAGGCGACCCCTATACACAGAAAAAGATGCATGATTTCCTCATCGAGGTAAGGGATGAAGGACTTATATCCTATATCACAGATAACGGCGGGGGAGGGTTGTCCTCTTCCATAGGCGAATCCGCCAGATTCAGCAACGGCTGCCGTGTGGATTTGGACAAGGTGCCTTTAAAATACGCGGGTCTTGATCAGTGGGAGATATGGATCTCCGAGTCTCAGGAAAGGATGACCATAGCGGTAAAGCCCGAACACCTGGATCGTTTCATGGAGCTGTCCGCGAAACACGCCGTGGAATCCACTGTAATAGGCGAGTATAATGATTCAGGATTCCTGAGGCTCGATTATGAGGGCAGGACCTGCGCCCTTATCAACATCGCCTTTATGGAATCCGATTTTCCCCAGTGGAAGTTTGACGCGGAATGGACGCCGCCGGAGTTGAGGGGGCTGAGGGAACCTGTACTGAGCGAACCTAAAAAGCAGGGCGAGGTACTGAAGACTATATTGTCGCGACCTAATATCTGCTCCAAAAATTGGATCGCGAGACAATATGACCATGAGGTGCAGGGTGGAAGCGTTATCAAGCCCCTTGTGGGCAGGAGGCGCGACATCCCCGGCGATGCGGTAGTCATTCGACCGATACTGGATTCGACAAGGGGCATAGCAACCTCTCAAGCGCTTAATCCTTTTTATTCCGAGGTGGACACATACCACATGACCGCCGCGACCATTGATGAGGCAGTCAGAAAAGTCCTGGCCGTCGGCGGAGACCCTGATCATATAGGCGGAGTGGATAATTTCTGCTGGCCTATGATCCAGTTCCATCCTGTCAATAACCCTGATGGAAAATATAAGGCAGCCCAGTTGGTCAGATCGAACTGGGCGCTTCGAGAATATTGTCTTGCCTATGGGATACCGCTTCTGTCAGGCAAGGACAGCATGTACATAGACGGCAATCTTGAAGGCCCTTATGGCGAGAGGCGGAAGGTATCAGGCCTGCCGACACTCCTGTTTACCGTTTCCAGCGTGGTAAAGGATATCAGGAAATGCGTTACAATGGATGCCAAGTGCACGGGCGATATTGTCTATATCCTGGGTGAAACAAGGGATGAACTTGGCGGGAGCGAATATTATCAGATGATGGGCGAAGTCGGGCTTAATGTCCCATGTGTGGATGTGAATAAATCCTGGCCCTTGTATCGGGCGCTCCACAGGGCAATAGAGAACGGCATGGTATCATCAGCCCATGCCGTGTCAAGGGGAGGTCTGGCAATACATCTGGCAATGGTTGCCATGGGAGGAGAGAGAGGCATGGATATCGGGCTGGCGGACATCCCGGCTGGTGAATATCTTACGGACACGAAGATCCTTTACTCAGAGTCATCAGGCCGCTTCATTGTAACTGTAGATCCGGCAAAACAGGATGCCTTTGAGAAAATATTTTCAGGCATGAAGATAGGCCGGGCCGGTGTTGTAAGCAGTTCCTCGCATTTCAGGATAAAGGGGAGGGCCGGGGACATTATTATCGATGAAGACATAGTGCAGGTGAAGGATTGCTGGAAAAGGCCGTTTGGAGGGTTGATATGACAGTTGCAAGGGCTCTTATTCTCACGGGTTATGGACTTAATTGCGATTATGAAACAGATTACGCCTTAAGGAAGGCAGGGGCTGAGTCTCACAGGATACATATAAACGAGGTGATAGAGGGGGAGCAGTCTTCTCCGGGGAGTATTCTCTCCCGTTTTCATATCCTTGTGTTTGGCGGCGGTTTCAGTTGGGCGGATGATCATGGGGCTGGCGTTATTCTTGCCTCAAAGCTTAAATTCAATATCGGCGATCAGATATATAAATTCATAGGGGACGGAAAACTTATAATGGGGATCTGCAACGGTTTCCAATCCCTGGTCAATCTCGGTCTTCTCCCTGGATTTGATCTCGATTACAGGTCGCGCAGGGTTGCCCTTACGGCCAATAGTTCCGGAAATTTTATAGATTGCTGGATAAACCTTAGGATAAACGTTAAGTCACCCTGCGCCTTTACCAGGGGGATTGATTATCTTGAACTCCCTGTAAGACACGGGGAGGGCAATTTTTTTGCCACGGCCTCTGATATCGATCGCCTTTTTAAAAACAACCAGGTAGTAATGCAATATGCAGGCGAAAATGGGGAGGCTGCTGAGGGCAAATGGCCCTTGAATCCCAATGGCTCTTTAAGGGATATTGCGGGAATCTGTGACCCGACCGGCAGGATCTTCGGTCTCATGCCTCATCCTGAGGCATTCAATGACATAACAAACCATCCTGACTGGACCAGGAAGAAAGAGTCTTTATTAAGGGAAGGGAAGGGGTTTGAATCCTGCGAAGGAGATGGGATAAAGATATTCAGGAATGGGGTTGAGTATATCAAGAAAGAGATAGAACAAGGCAAGATGGCGGGATAAGGTGTACGGTCAGGGCTCAAGGCACAAGGTGCAGGGTGCAATGGAATGATTAAAATCTCAGTCTTAACCTTGTGCCTTATGCCCTGCGCCTTTTTAATAAAGGCTGTTTAAATGGACGACAGTTCCAATAACGATATAACAATTGATGCGGAGACAAAAAGCACAAAGGCGATAAAAAGATCGGCGCTGATTATCGCTGTCCTGGATTCCTTTATCATGCCTTTCATGGGTTCTGCCGTTAATATCACCCTCCCGGCTATCGAAAAGGAACTTCACGTGGATGCCGTTTTACTGACATGGGTATCTACTTCCTATCTCCTGGCACTCGCTGTATTCATGGTCCCTTTCGGAAGGATTGCCGATATCTACGGCAGAAAAAAGATCTTTATATTAGGGATACTGCTTTTTACCATATCTTCAATCCTTTGCGCGACCTCCCATTCCATAGAGACGCTCCTTTTTTTCAGGGTGTTCCAGGGCATAGGCAACGCCATAGCCTATGCACCGAGCACGGCTATCCTTCTTTCTGTTTATCCGCTCAGAGAACGAGGAAAAGTCCTTGGCATTAATGTAGCCGCTGTCTATATCGGACTCTCAGCCGGTCCTTTTTTAGGGGGCATTCTTACCCACTATCTCTCATGGCGAAGCGTATTCCTGTCGGCAGTTCCTTTTTGCATGGTTATACTTTTTCTGATCTTTCGATGGTTAAAGAGCGAATGGGCGGACGCCAGGGGAGAGAAATTCGATCTGACCGGTTCATTTATTTATGCGATCTCTATAGTTGCCTTGATCCTTGGCATGTCCTCTGTTACCGAGCTCAGGGGTCAGTGGCTGATACTTGTGGGGCTGGTATCTATCTTTGCATTTATTAAATGGGAGTTGAAGGAGAAACAGCCCGTCTTTGATGTGACACTATTCAGGACGAACAGGGTATTTGCCTTTTCCTGTCTGGCGGCCCTGATCAATTACGCGGCGACCTATGCCTTGTCTTTCCTGTTAAGCCTCTATCTCCAGGATATAAAGGGTTTAAGCGCCCAGACAGCGGGCATAGTGCTTGTATCCCAACCCCTTATCATGGCCGGTTTCTCGCCCCTGGCAGGAAGGATATCCGACCGCATTGAACCCAGGATTGTAGCCACTCTGGGTATGATTATCACAACGATTGGGCTCTTTTTGTTTTCTTTTCTGGAACAAGACACATCTTTAGGATACATAATAGGTTGTCTGATAGTCTTGGGATTCGGTTTTGCCTTGTTTTCTTCGCCCAACACAAATGCCATTATGAGTTCAGTGGAAAAGCGATATCTCGGCATAGCCTCAGGCGTGATCGGCACCATGAGAAGCCTGGGCATGATGGTCAGCATGGGCATTTCCACTGTAATCTTCAGCATCCTTATCGGCAGGATTCAGATCACTCAGGAACAATATCCTTTGTTGATGAAGAGCATTGTTGCAGCCTTTATCATATTCACGGCTTTCTGTTTTATCGGGATCTTTGCTTCAATGGCGAGAGGCAAAAGAAATATTTTTTAATCATTTATTTAAAAAACATGAGTGGAAATATTTCAATAATATTTGCAATTCCTTGACAAATGAGGGATTTATCATATAAGCTCTAACCCCAGTTTTAAAAATGGCCTTAACCCAGAACTTTTTGCCTTAGAGGAGTATTAAGTTATGACCCTGACAAAAGATCACTTAGTAAATTCTTTATACACCAGCCTTGAAATTCCCAAAGGAAAGGCATCTTCACTAGTTGAAACGCTTCTGGAGATTATTAAAAGCAGATTGGATAGGAGAGAAGAAGTCCTCGTATCCGGATTCGGCAAGTTTAGTCTGAAGGATAAAAATGATCGAAGAGGAAGAAATCCTGCGACAGGTGAAGATATTACCCTGGATGCCAGGAGGGTTGTTATTTTTAAATGTTCAGGGGTATTAAGGGATAAGGTGAACGGCAAAGAAGGCAATTAATCCTGAAAGGTAAAACACAGAACTATGTCACAAAAATATCCTGAATGCCCATTATATAATCATTCAAATTGCAAGGATTATGAACACCCTAAGCTTTGTGCCATTGTAAGGGCAGACAAGATATGTCTTAAAAAGAAACCAAAATCCAAATTAAAAAAAATGCCGGGTCAGAATGAATAAGTTGATCCGAGGATATGAACTATTTTACGGTGTGTTTATATAATCAATGGTTAATCCTGCCCATAGCGGGATTATATCACCCCTCCCCGGGGTCTATAACGGTCTTGCTGAAAATCCTGTATTCGACTGGTTTATTGAATGTATCCGGAATTGATCGTCCTCGGATAAACGCCGTGTAATAGTCAATCAATTTATCGGAAGTTTGGATATTTGATGTTTTATTTTGCCGGATCTACCGGTCACCGCTTTCTGCTATAACTCCCTCATCATATAATATGAGTTCCGCTACAAAACTGCCTACTATTATTTTACTTTTTATCCTGACTGGAATGCGTCGATTGTCCGCCGTGACCCATATCTGGAGCTTAGCATCCTTGCTTTTTTCAAAAACACCTCCAATTTCTCCAAGTTCAGGTTCCACTAGAAACGTATCATAGTTGATTCCGCCGACTTTTATGACTTCTCTTTTAATGACATTTATTTTTCCCAATGCCATCTTCTTGCCGTCTGTGGCTGGTATTATAATCTCATTGTTTTTTTTCAGGTCATTTAATCGAAAGGCAAAAAAGACTGATAGCGGATCAAACGTCCCTGGCATTATGGATATCGGCGCCTTCTTTTCACTTTCGCCTGTTTTGGAATATTGCGCCTGTTGTTTTTCCCAGTCAAAGTTAACGGCAATATCTTTCCGGGATTTACCCTGATGACTTTCAGTATAGAGAAGGGAATGAGTCATGTTTAAATCCGTGTAGGAGTCAATCTTGTCGCGGACCTTATAGAATATATCTACAAATTCGCTGGTGCGAGCTTTAAGAAGAATATGATATGAATCCTCGCCGTTTATATTTGCTGACGGCAACAATTCAATGGTGGCTTCTCCTGCCCGGATGGAGGACCATCTTAACTGAAAGGTCATTTTCTCACCGGCATGGAAAGGCAAGTCTCGCGTTCCTCCCAATGCCTGGTTGATGCTGCCCGTATTTATTACAATAAAGGCCACAAAAAGTAACATATTATAAAGCAGGGCTTTTTTCATAAACCAAAGCTTAGCTGAATAATCGGAGAAACTCAAGAGATGATTTTGAAAGGTCCGGTCAGCCTAACAAACAATGGAAAACAGTTTAATTTCTGAAATTTTTGTCCTTGACATGGGGTCAACTTCAGTGAGAATATATAAACAGAATGACTCAAGATTTTTATCCTGATGCCGATATATTTAAGCAGATAGCTCAAGGTGCTTTCCAATAATTATATTTTATAAATTTATTGAATATATGGAGGATAAAATGTTTCATACAGCACGGATAATGAGAATCAGTTTGCTATTTTTTGCTTTTTGTGTCACCCAAGGGATTTTTATAACCAATGCCAACAGTGACCCCGGCAGCAATTTTGCACAGGGCAAAAGCGCGCTTGAAAAAGGAGATTATAAAAATGGGGTTCAAATCTTAGCCAAGGCTGTAGAAGAGAGCGCATCAGACACAGAAAAAAAAGAATATCTGACAAAGACATTGGAAGTTATTCAAACTGTAACCACTAATCTGTTCGGCAAGGATGAACAGAGTGCTGACTATAACGGTATCCTGGAAATAGTAAATTCCGCCTTTGGCTATGGCTGCTATAAAAATTCTGAGTTGCTTTACAATCAGAGGGGTTCTGTTTTCAGAAGACAAGGTGATATTGATAAGGCCATTGTGGATTACAACAATGCCTTAAAAATTGATTCAAAATACTCTCCATCCAGATTCAATTTGGCCTTGTGCTATTTTAAACAAAAAGAATACAAGAAGGCTTATGATGAGTTAGGCAAAATTCCTGAATCAGACTCAATGGGTCCAACAGCTAAAGAAAAGAAAGACTTTCTGCTGAAGAACTTCGCACAATACATTGTTAAATAACGGCTTGTGATTCATTAATTGATGCAGACCTGATAAGGTTCCTGCTTAATAAGTAAGATCTCCTTTCCTGCTGCCCGCAAAAAGGGCAGCAGGAAAGGAGTTTTTTTTAGTTCTTATAACAGATAACATTCCCCTTGTGACGGTAAATTGACGTTAAAAAGTCAAGTTGTTGACATTAAATCAAGCCTTGTTTGATCACTATTAATATATCCATATCCTTCTTGTTCATTATCCGCCTACTACTACAGACAATCCCGCTACTGTTATAACTGAAGCCTTCTATGTCTTAATAACCCTGATGAGATTTACCCATATGGCACATATTTTGCTTCCCATTATATAAGGATTGCCGATAAAATTGGAATGAAAAACCGGCAACCATTATTTATTGAGCTTTTTAATATCTTTTTGCCGCATTTTATAAAAAAATTAAAGACCTTATAATGTCAAAAAGATAAGTGATGGATCAGAGATTAAAAACGTTCTGTGATTAGGCATAACCCGGAACCCCGGGATAATTATAGTTTATAATAAAAATTTAGAATTGAATAACCGAAAAATGGAGGCAACAATGAAACTGAATCTCAGGAACAAATTTTTAATCCCAACTCTTACCTTGGTCATACTCGGGATATGTATCACAACGGTCGTATCATATGTAAAATCAAAAAGCGCCATTGAAGATATTATTAAAAATAATATAACCCAGTTCACTGTCCTATCAAGCAATCAATTAGGTTCATGGGTTACAGAGATACAAGATGAGATAAAAAGGTGGAGCGAAGTTGACTCATATCAATCAAATTTAACCTTGGTAAAAACCGGCAATACCAGCTTTGTCAATGACATGAACAAACAATTGGCACAGGGAAAAGAGCAGCGCAAATACTATGAGTTCATAGGCATCGCAGATCCGGAGGGATATGTTGTTTTCAAGTCGGATACCGCAAGTAGCGAAGCATCGAAGGTGGCTGACAAAGACTTTTTCAAGAATTCAATTAAGGGTAAGGTATTTGTCTCAGATGTCTTTAAGAGCGAAACGTCTTCAAAACCAGTCTTCATGGTTTCTTCTCCGATTTTTGGCGTTGAGGAATTCGGCACAAAAAGGACCTCAGAGGTCACAGGTGTGATCTATGGTATAGTTGATTTTAGCTACTTTTCATCGGCCTATCTGGATACCATTAGTTTAGGGAAGACTTCATATAGTTACGTCATAAACAAAGAAGGCATTATTGTTTCACATACTGACAAGTCAAAAATATTTGCCATGGATGCCAAAAAATATGATTTTGGTCAAAAGATCATTCAAGATAAAGAAGGTGCAATGACATATACCTTTGAAGGCATAGAAAGATTTGTCGGATTCAAGCTATTGGCGGACAGAGGATGGACCGTTGTAATGGCCGTCACCGCTGATGAGGTATTCTCTCCGGTGACAAAGATCGGTTATCTCATAATGATTATCGGTATTGTGATAACCCTGGTGCTTGCTATTGGCATGTGGCTTACAACCGATATATTGATAACAAAACCCATTGCAAAGGTAGCAGCGGGGCTTAAGGATATAGCCCAGGGAGAAGGAGACCTGACGGTCAGACTTGCTGTAACCAGTGACGATGAGGTTGGGGAGCTTTCAAAATGGTTCAACATATTCATGGAAAAACTCCATACCATTATTAAGGATATCGGCGGAAACGCAGAGACGCTGACAACTTCCTCAGCCGATCTTTCCGGGCTTTCAGGCAAGATGTCGGAGGGCGCGGATAATATGTCCTCCAAATCGAATACTGTGGCAACCGCGGCAGAGGAAATGAGCACTAACATAAACTCCATTGCAGCGGCTATGGAAGAGGCGTCAACCAATATTAGTCTAGTGGCAACCGCTGCCGAGCAGATGACGGCAACCATCAACGAGATAGCGCAGAATTCAGAAAAGGCCAGATCTATCACCGGTTCAGCGGTATCAAAGGCCAGCGATGCTACTCAAAAGATAGATGAACTGGGCAAAGGCGCTCAGGAGATCGGCAAGGTGACAGAGACCATAACTGAGATCTCAGAACAAACCAATCTTTTGGCCTTGAATGCGACAATTGAGGCAGCAAGGGCCGGAGAAGCAGGAAAGGGATTCGCTGTAGTCGCCAATGAGATCAAGGAACTGGCCAGGCAGACTGCTGAGGCCACACAGGATATCAAAGACAGGATTAACAAAATCCAGTCTTCTACATCCGGCGCTGTTACGCAGGTTGAAGGAATTTCAAAGGTTATTAATGATGTAAATGAGATAGTTTCTACTATAGCAACAGCCGTTGAAGAGCAATCAGTGACAACAAAGGAAATAGCAGGAAATGTTTCTCAGGCCTCTGGCGGCATTCAGGAAGTATCAGAAAATATCGCTCAACTCTCGACCGTGGCAGGTGAGATTGCCAGAGATATTGTCGATGTGAACCAGTCATCCAATGATATGTCCAACAGCAGTTCACATGTGGATATGAGGTCTCAGGAACTTTCAAAACTGGCGGCGCAGCTAAAGGAAATGGTCGGCAGATTTAAACTTAAATAATGGCATGGACATGGAGTTTGATGGAGTTTTAGAAAGACCCTTTATGGAATAGTTAAAACTTATTTATCGGCGATCACCGCTAACAACAGTGATCGCCGAAATTTTTATTTAAAGCGGATGCACCTCATGCACAACTCATGATAATAACTAGCAAAGCTTTGCGCCATTCCCTGGCCTTTTCTCCCAACTCATTGGGAGAAGACTCGAATATATTATCTCGTGAGGATTACGAGCGTCTATAATTGCTATTTCCTTGGATTATACTTGTCTTTGTGAAGCCAACTGAATTCAGGCCTTCTAGGCGCATTAGGATTTTTTCCCCTGTCGAAACCTTCCTCTCCCGGGATCCCTATTTTAAGCACTGCGGTCAGATCATACCCTGCCGGAAAACCCAGAATCTCCGTGATCATGGCCCTTTCTTCCTCCGCATAGAAAACAATCCCACTTCCAAGTCCTTCAGCAACAGCCGCAAGACTGATGTTTTCAATGCAAAGCCAGGCGCTGCTGTCCCCGCCTTCTTTGTGGCAGACTGCTATAATAGAGGCATTTTTGAATGACTCCTTTTGGGCAAGCGCATTTTTTTGAAATTTATTGCGTTCCTCGACATTGTCCGGGGCCATGTTGAGGGTCATCTGATATTTGATTTCAGCGAGGTCATTGATGATTGATTGATCTTCAACAATAACAAATTCCCAAGGCTGCCGATTCATACCGGAAGGGGCTTTAGTCCCTTCCAGGATGATCTTCCTCAATTGATCTTCTGTCGCAGGCCCTTTAAAAACACGAATAGTCCTTCTTTTTTCAATTGCTTCGTAAAGTTCCACATTATCCTCCTTTGAAAAAATGCTGTTTATAGTCCTTGAATTATTATATGTCCTACATTAGGCATTAGGCCAACCCTGCTTTGCTTAAGTTACGGGAAGTCATATAATTCCCATATAAATGATAAGCCCGGTTAATATTTACGACATATTAACAAATGCGTTATATGATAGCAAGAGCTTAAGGAGTGCATTCAGCGGCATTTATAATCCCGGATTGGTACAGTCCCGGCCGGCGGGATTTAACGACATTTATCATCAATAGATTTATCAATGGATAATATTTTACTTGACAATATATAGCAGTGTTGCGAGCAATAGCGCATTAATGGATGGATGATTTGGTCGATACCCGATAAAAAAGGAAGGAGCTTATGCCTAAACATAATCATAAATTTGTTGAAGAATATAATGGTCTGGTGGGATTCGGATATAACCGGGAAATTGATGAAGCCACAATCAGATATTATTTACAGAAGTTTTCAGATGATGAGCACGTCTCTCTTATCTTGGGCAGGATGTCGGATCCTGATCTGGAGGCCCTGTTTAATCTCCTGGGTGATCTTATGAAGAAATATCTGAATGAAGAGGAATACCATAAGTATTTTCTCAAGGATACTGACGAAGGAGAGTAAGGTTTTTATATACATCCTGATAGGCGGTTAAGACCTTTTCTCCAAAACAGACAAAGATAACCTTTGTGAAATCCGTATCCGTCATAAGCATCCTTTTTGTCTCCTCAAGGGCGATCTTTGCAGCCCTTTCAAGGGGTAACATATATGCTCCGGTGCTTATGGAGGGGAATGCAATTGTCTTCACGCCAAGATCCCTTGCGACCTTAAAGCTGTTCCTGTAGCAATTGGCAAGCAGTTTGTCCTCATTCCTTTTACCGCCCTCCCATACAGGGCCGACCGTATGTATCACCCATTTTGCCGGGAGCCGGTATCCCTTGGTGGCCCTGGCCTCTCCGGTAGGGCAACCTCCGATCTTTCTGGTTTCCGCTACAAGTTCAGGTCCCGCGGCCCTGTGGATGGCGCCGTCAACGCCGCCTCCTCCCAAGAGAGTTGTATTGGCAGCATTGACAATAGCATCCACCTTCTGTTTTGTAATATCTCCTTCAATAATCTCAATTCTCACTTCCATAATTAAGCGCCTCCTGGTCAATGCAGGTTTGATTCTATCTCTCGCGAGGTAAATGTCAAACATTAAAGGGATATATTATTATGTAAAAGGATGGTTTAAAGGGAACGTCTTATTGACTCTTTTACAGCTTTCAAATATAAAACCAGACCAAAACAATTAGAATGGTCCATCATGAACAAATTTCCTGCTTTGATTACATTTCTCGCTGTATTCCTTACCCTATACGGGCTTCTTCATTATTATTTCTATAGGAAAGTTGTCAGTGCCTTTCATATAGGCATTTGGGGCCATATATTGATTATCCTTGTCCTCAGTTTTCTTCTCCTTTCTCCAGTCATACTTGAAATATTGGAACAGGGCGAAATAGTTGCACTTAAAACTATCATTGCTTATGTGAGTTATTTTTGGATGGGGGTACTGTTTCTGTTCTTCTCCATATATATATTGATAGATATCTGTCGAATGGTCATTTCTATCTCTTCAAGGGTATTTTCACCGGTTCTTTTAAGATACATACCGGAAGATCGGATGATCTTTATCGCTGTTCTTTTTATCATTGCCGCCATAAACGTGTATGGCTGGTTTGAGGCAGGAGATATAAGGGTTGAAAGGGTAGGGCTGAAGACATCAAAGCTGCCGGCTGAAATCAACAGCCTGAGGATAGTCCAGATATCCGACATCCACTTCAGCGCCACAAACGGGAACGGACCGGCATTGAAGATAACAAAGATATTAAAGGATCTCAAGCCGGACCTGCTGGTCTCTTCCGGAGACCTGATTGACAGGGGTCTGAGAGACAGAGAATATATTGAAGGTCTTTTTGCGGGTATTGATGCCCCCTATGGAAAATTCGCTGCCACGGGCAATCATGAATTCATATCAGGTATAGAACAAAGCACTGAGTTTACCGAAAAGGCTGGATTCAGGATGCTAAGGAATGAGGCTGTTACTGTCGGAGGGTTTCTGGATATCACGGCAATAGATGACCCTGCGGGCAAGATGTTCGGGTCTGCGCAACAGATATCGGAAAGCAAGGTTCTTGATGCCCTTTCGCCTAACCATATCAATATCTTTCTGAAACACCAGCCGCGTATAGAAAAGGGCAGCATAGGAAAATTCGACATACAGCTTTCAGGTCATACCCACAAGGGACAGATTTTTCCATTTACAATGGTTGTTTCCGTATTTTATAAATACATGGACGGCTTCTTTGAACTAGGCAATGGTTCAAGTCTCTATGTAAGCAGGGGCACAGGCACGTGGGGGCCTCCCATAAGATTTCTTACCTTTCCTGAGATAACAGTTATAGAGTTTAGTCGGGTAGAATCATTTCATAAGGAATAAAGTTAAATATGTATAATAAAAGCAGATGCATTCAACGTCTTGTAAATGCCTCACTCTATTCCCTCGCCGGTTTAAAAGCGGCATGGATTCATGAAGAGGCCTTTCGTCAGGAAATTATCCTGGCTATATTAGTAGTGCCTTTGGGTATATGGTTGGGGGTTTCAGGCACGCAGAGTGCCTTCCTTATCGGGATCTATTTTATTATTCCGCTGACGGAGCTGTTGAATTCAGCAATTGAGGCTATTGTTGACAGGATAGGACAGGAGCGACATGTCTTATCGGGAAGGGCAAAGGATTTGGGATCTGCAGCGGTGTTCCTTAGCATATGCATTGCGTTGATAGTCTGGATTATAATTGCTTGTGAACGGTTTTTTGGATAAATCACCTTAACAATTCAAAACACCTGTCTTTGGTTTTCAACTTTTTCACTCGACGATTGAATTTATTTAACCTATAATCCTATGCAGATTCTTTGGTTGTCAAATCTTCAGCTAAAAGGCCGAGTCAGAGACCATTGGTTCAGCCACAAAATATTCAAAGGCTAAAGGTAAAAAGAAAAAAAGAGTCTTTTACGTCTTAACCTTACACCGTGCGCCTTATTTATCAATTTTACTTTAACCGGATTCAGAAAAAATTTATGCCACATATAAGAAATTTCAGCATTATCGCCCATATCGATCACGGCAAATCCACCCTTGCCGACCGTATGATTCAAAAGACCGGTCTGGTGGAAGACCGTCAGTTCCGTGACCAGATACTGGATAACATGGATATCGAGAGGGAGAGGGGCATAACCATAAAAAGCCAGGCCATAACCCTCCCCTATACAAACAGTAAAGGTGAACACTTTGAACTCAGTCTCATTGACACCCCGGGGCATGTGGACTTCTCCTATGAGGTATCCAGGGCGCTGGCCTCCTGCGAAGGCGTCCTGCTCTTAGTTGACGCCTCTCAGGGCGTAGAGGCGCAGACACTCGCGAATCTCTACGCGGCCATGGAACATAACCTTGAGATTGTGCCTGTCATCAACAAAATTGATCTGCCGTCAGCCGATATTGAGATGGTCAAGGAGCAGATAGAAGTCGAGCTTGGTCTGGATTCAGATCATGTCATCCTCTGTTCAGCGAAGGAGGGGATCGGCATAGATGACATTTTTAACGCTGTCATAGAACGGATACCTCCTCCCAAAGAAGATGTTGACGCGCCTCTTAAGGCCCTTATCTTTGACGCCCATTATGATTCCTTCAGAGGGACAATAGTAAGTTGCAGGGTCTTTACCGGAAGCATCAAACCAGGCGACATCATAAGACTGATGTCAAACAATGCCAAACACAAGGTTGAGGAAGTAGGGATCTTCAGATTAAAGAGAGAACCGGCCAAAACCCTGTCAGCCGGACAGGTCGGCTATATTATCGCGGGGATAAAGACAGTAAGCGATGTTAATATAGGTGATACCGTCACACTGGATAATGATCCTGCAGCAGAACCGCTTGCCGGGTTCAAACAGGCAAAACCGGTCGTGTTTTCCTCCATCTATCCTGTCTCTTCAGATGAGTATGAAGACCTGACAGATTCCCTTCACAAATATAAGCTAAACGATGCGGCCTTTGTTTTTCAAAAGGATTCCTCAGCCGCACTTGGCCTTGGTTTCCGCTGCGGCTTTCTCGGGCTCCTGCACCTGGAGATTGTCCAGGAAAGGCTTGAAAGGGAATATGACCTTTCCATTATTATGACAGTTCCTTCGGTGGAATATCATTTTGTCCTTACCAACGGAAATGCTGTGAGTGTTGACAATCCGCTCTATTATCCTGATCCGGCCACAATAGAAAAATCATTGGAACCATACATTAAGACCAGCATCCTTATCCCTGAAAGATACATGGGTGCGGTTATGGAACTATGTCTTGAGCGGAGGGGAGAAAACTCCAGGTTCAACTATCCGACCCAGGGACGCATTGAGATCATCTTCGACATGCCTCTTGCAGAGATACTCTACGATTTTTATGATCGCTTAAAGACGGTAACACAAGGCTATGGTTCCTTTGACTATGAACTCCTGGACTATAGGGAAAATGAGCTTGTCAAGCTCGATATACTGGTAAATAGTGAAAGGGTGGATGCCCTGTCCCAAATCGTCCACAAGGACAAGGCAAGGTTAAGGGCCACGCATGCCTGTGAAAGGCTTAAGGAAGAAATCCCCAGACATATGTTCAAGATACCCATCCAGGGCGCTATAGGAGGGACAATTATCGCCAGGGAGACTATCTCGCCATTCAGGAAGGACGTGACTGCCAAGTGTTACGGGGGCGACATTTCAAGAAAGAGAAAACTCCTTGAAAAACAGAAAAAGGGAAAGAAACGCATGAAGATGGTAGGGTCGGTGGCCATTCCCCAAAGCGCCTTTGTAGCCGTGTTTAAGTCGGATAATAATTAGTGTCCATCCATAAAAGAAACTTCCAGTAAATAATACTTGCTTTTATTTTAAAGCTGATTATATTATAACCAATCAATAAAGGCTCACCTTTAAAGGTGGGCCTGTTTCGTTCTAAGGGAAAGATCTACTTGTCAAAATGTCAAAAGTGGCATCCTTAAGTATGTAAACATGATAATTTTTTGAAAGGAGGATGTCACAATGTCTAGTGGAACTGTAAAATGGTTTAATGAAAACAAGGGTTATGGCTTCATCGAGCAGGAAAATGGTAAGGATGTATTTGTTCATCATTCAGGAATAAATGCAATCGGCTTTAAGTCTCTCTCTGAAGGCGACCGGGTTGATTTTGATATAGAACAGGGTCAAAAAGGCCCTTCAGCAATAAATGTCAAAGTACTTTAAGTCGCTGCTATAAATAAAAGCAAAAGGGCGCTTCATCGATTTAGGATGGAGCGCCCTTTTTATTTTGGATAGTCATGCATCCTCAAACGGATGTTCCAGGCTGAAAAAATTCAACTAATTGATATTACTGAATAAGGATGGAATATTGAACCAAAAATGTAGTCACTAAAATATATTATAATATAACAATATTGCTTGACATATAT
>Ga0153915_10000715_pt1 | contig 30777 bp, 29 predicted proteins | sample Opewatmetagenome_2_FD_107003 | JGI IMG/M metagenome (GOLD analysis project Ga0153915, IMG submission 107003) | Freshwater wetland microbial communities from Ohio, USA - Open water 3 Core 3 Depth 3 metaG | ecosystem: Environmental > Aquatic > Freshwater > Wetlands | place: USA: Ohio, Lake Erie... | reverse complement strand
TCCGGCGTCGAGCGCGTTGAGCCGTATTGGACCTGGCCCGAGGCTGCCGCGGCGGACACCATCCCGCGAGACGAGGCGATTGCGCGGCTGAGAGCCGAGATGACGGAAGCCGTGCGCATTCGTTTGCGATCGGACGTGCCGCTGGGCGCGTTTTTGAGCGGCGGCATGGATTCAGCGGCGGTGCTGGCGCTGATGGCGGAGCAGTCGTCGCGTCCGATCAAGACGTTCACGATCGGATTCGGCGATCCCGCGTACGACGAGCTGGCCGATGCGCGATCGACCGCCGACTACTTCGGCGCCGAGCATCACGAGCAGATCGTGACGCCGGATTGCGTGCGCGTCGCCGAGACGCTCGCGTATCACTACGACGAGCCGTTTGCCGACGCCTCCGCCATTCCGACGTTTCATGTCGCCGAGCTCGCGCGCACGCACGTCACGGTCTGCCTGAGCGGCGACGGCGGCGACGAGCTGTTCGCAGGCTACACGCCCTACGCCGACGCGCTCGCGCGTGTCGCGCCCGCCGGCATCGAGACGCTTCGCTCCGTCGTCGGCGCCGGCGCGAAGCTGGTTCCGGTGCACGCGCGCGGCAAGGGACGCCTGACGGTCATGTCGCACGGTCCCGAGGCCTGGTTCGTGTGGCGCCGCACGGTGTTTCCGGATTACCTGCTCGAGGCCGTCGTGCACGGCGACGTGCGCCGGCAGGCGGCCGCGTTGCCGGAGCAGCAGGCGGTCGACCACGTGCGGCACGCACACGGCACGCTGCTGTCGCGGCTGCAGCAGTGGGATCAACGGCATTACCTGCCGGACGACATCCTCGTGAAAGTCGATCGCGCGACGATGGCGCATTCGCTCGAGGCGCGGTGTCCGCTGCTCGATCACCGCGTCATCGAGCTCGCCGCGACGCAGTCGTCGGCGCGGCACGGCGACGCGCGCACGACGAAGCGGCTGTTCCGCGACGTGATTCGCGCGTGGGTACCTGAGACCGTGCTCGCGCGGCCGAAGCGCGGTTTCGGTGTCCCCCTGCGCCGCTGGTTCCACGAGCAGATGATCGGCTGGGCCCGCGACATCCTGCTCGATCCGCACACGGCCCAGCGCGGCTGGACGAACACGAAAGAAGTCCGCGCGCTCCTGCAGCAGCACGAGGACGGATCGCGGGATCACGCGAAGCGCATCTGGGCGCTCGTGTGTCTGGAACTGTGGGCGCGTCAGCACATCGACGGCCATTCGCGAATGCGTCAGACCCAATGCGCGTGACGATGATGCTGCGGTGCCTCGGGATGATGCGAGGCGGCGGAGAGACGCGGCACATGGCGTGGATGCGCGAGCTCACGGCCATGGGCGTCGACGTCGAGGTGATCACGGGCGGGCCGCTGTTCGGCGAGATGCGGTATCCGGTGACCGATCTCGTCTGCCGCGACACAACCGTCATCAGATCGCCCTACATGCGGGACCTCGTCTACAAGACGCAGAACCGGCGTGGCCTCGGCCGCATCGGCGTCGCGATGCTGCATACCGACGAAGAGTGGTTCTGCAAGCTTGCCTGGCAGCACATCGCGGGCACCGCCTCTCGCCACAAGCCCGATATCGTGCATGCGCATGCGCTTCATCAGGCGGCGCGGCTGAAGACGATCGATGTGCCCGTCGCGATCAATCTCCCAGGCGAGCCGAATCGGCGTTACCTCGAGGACTTGAGGAAAGCCGACGTGCTCCTGTCCGATGGGTGGGGCGCGCGAAAGCTGCCCGCGATTCTGGGTCGTCCCGTCGAGAACATCACCAAGGGCGTCGACTCGGAGCTGTTTTCGCCAGACGGTCCGAGCGCGCGCGCTGAGCTCGGCGCCGGAAACGCGCCCGTGGTGATCTGCGTGAGCCGGCTCGTTCCGATCAAGAACGTCGCGCTCTTTGTCGATGCGATGGCGGTCGTTCATCGCGCCCGCCCAGACGTTCATGCGGTTATCGTCGGCGACGGCCCGCTCGAGACGGCGCTCGGGCAGCGAGCCTCGGCACTCGGGTTGAGCGATGTCATCCGCTTCGCGGGCTACGTCGAGCAGCGCGATCTGCCGCCGTGGTATCGCGCGGCTGACGTCTTCGTCCTCTCGTCGGATTTCGACAACTCGCCGAACGTCGTCCTCGAGGCCATGGCCTCGGGTCTGCCGATTGTCGCGACCGACGTCGGTGGCGTCGCCGACTTCGTGGAAGCGCCTTCAGGCGGCTCCCTCGTGCCGAAGGGCGACGCGGCGGCGATGGGCGCCGGGATTGTCACGCTTCTCAACGACGGCATCAGGCGTCGTGAGGCGGGCGCGTTCAACCGGCAGCGGGCGACGACGAAGTTTTCGTGGCGGACGAGCGCGGAGCAGTTGCTGGCGGTCTACCGGAATGCGCTCGCCGCAAAGGGGCGCGCAGCGTAGTGCAGGCCTTCAGGCCTGCCAGATCATGAAGTTCGCCATCAGAGACGACGACACGTGTTACTTCACGGACCCCGCGGATCTGGAGCGTGTGTATCACGACGTATGGGATCGGGTGCCGATCTGTCTGGCGACGGTGCCGTTCGCGATCGGCTACGAGCGCGTGGGCATTCCGCGTGAGCATTGGCACGACGGCGAAGCGTTTGCGCTTGAGCGAAATTCCGCGTTGACGGCGTTCCTGAAGTCGCTCGTCGGCGGCAGGCGCGCGACGATTGCGCTGCACGGCTACACGCATCAGGACTATCCGGACGGGTTCGAATTCCAGTCGGCGCCGGATCCGGAGCGGCGTGTCGCGGACGGACTGCGGTATCTGCGCGAGACGCTTGGCGCACGCCTGTCGATTTTCGTGCCGCCGCACAACGCGATGTCAAAGCGCGGACTCGCGGCCGTCGGCGCGGCCGGGCTCAACATCCTCGGGTCGTTTCTGTCGTTCCGGCCGTCCATGCGCCCGTGGGATTACATGACGCCCGCCAACTGGCTCCGCATCAGCCAGTTCCGGCGGAGCACCGGCAGAACGAAAAACGATCGGCTGATCTATCCGCACGTCCTTCGATATGCGGACCACGCCGAGTTCGGCTGTCACAGCCTGATTCCCGGCACGACGGTCGAAGAGCTGAGGGGCGCGTTTGATGAAGCCCGGAACGCCGGCGGTGATTTCTGTCTCGCGACGCACTACTGGGAAGTCGACGCGGCGATGAAGAGTGTGCTGCTGAAATTCCTGGACTATGCCGCCCGCGATCGCGATGTTCGATTCGTGGCTGCCGAGGAGCTCTTCGCGTGACCTACGTCACGGAATGGGGGCGCAGGGCCGCCGATCTTTACGCGTCCGACTACGCCCGCCGGTACCGGCAGCACGACGAGGAGCTGAGCCACGTCGAGGCATATCGCGCGTTCTGCGAATGGCTGCGCGACATCTGCGGGCGGTTTCGCAAGCCGATCGACGTCCTCGATCTCGGCTGCGGGACCGGACGCTATTTCGCCGCGCTGAAGAACGTGAACGAGCTCGTCGGACTCGATGCGTCCGGGCCCATGCTGGCTGAAGCCGCGAATCCTGTCGGCGCCGACCGCATCACGGCGAAGACGATTCATCTGGTCGAGGGCGACGCGCTGACGCATCGCTTTCTGCCCGACAGCTTCGACTTGATCTATTCGATTGGCGTTCTCGCCGAGCACACGCCGTTTGACAACCGGATCGTGAACAGCGTCGCGAGCTGGCTGCGGCCCGGCGGACGGTTTGCCTTCACGACCGTGCATCCGGATTCCGCGTCGATTCCGAAGACGCCTGGACGGACGCTCGGGCACGCCGCGCTGCCGTTTTCGCCGAAGCCGATCCGGCACTGGCTGCACACGAAGCTGACGGCCGGCGGCCAGTACGCGGACGAAGCGCTGATTGTCGAGCGCCTTGGTCAGCGGTTCTCGATTGAGTCAATCGTCCGGCTCGAATCCGAGGCGCACCTCCACTGCCTCTGCGTCGCCATAAGAGAAGGAGACGTGCCGGCGCGATGAGTTATCGCGATCGCGCGGTGCTCGTCGTCGGCGGCCTCGGCTTCATCGGCGGACGCCTGTCCTCGGCGCTGGCGGACGCGGGTGCGCGTGTGACGATCGTGACGCCGTCGCGCCAGAAGCATCACGACGCCGCGATCGATCTCGAGGCGCGCGGCATTCGCGTCCTCGAAGGCGACGTGCGCGATCGGCAGGCGATGGAGGCTGGCGTCCGCGGCCAGGACGTCATCTTCAACCTGGCGGGGCAGTCGGGCGCCGTGCGCAGCATGGAGGAGCCCTGGGCCGATCTCGACGTCAACGCACGCGGCATGCTGACGCTCGTCGAAGCTGTCCGTCGTGAAAATCCGCAGGCGCGAGTGGTCTTTACCGGATCCCGCCTCGAGTACGGCCGCGTGGGATCCGATCCTGTGGCGGAAACGCACGACGCCGATCCGTTGTGCATCCACGCCATCCACAAGCTCGTGTCCGAGCAGTACCTGCGGCTCTACGAGCGGCTTTACAGGATTTCCTACGCGGTGGCCAGAATCACCAACCCGTACGGCCCGGGACAGCCGCGCTCGCGCACGGCGTACGGCGTCGTCAATCGCCTGATTCATCTGGCACTTGCGGGTGACACGCTGCCCATCTACGGGGATGGCCGGCAGCGGCGGGACTACATATATATAGATGATGTCGTCCAGGCGCTCCTCGCCCTGGGCGGGCCCGACGGCAGCCCCCTGTCTTCCAACAACATCTACAACGTCGGCACCGGCGTGGGCACCTCAATCGCCGACATGGCGAAGGCCATCATTGCCGCGGCCGCCGCCGGCCGTATCGAGCTCGTCGCATGGCCGCCGCTCGCCGAGCAGATTGAGACAGGAGATTTCGTCGCCGATATCTCGCGCATTCGCGCGGATCTCGGATGGCAGCCCGCCGTGTCGCTCGACGAAGGCCTGCGGCGCACGGTCGCGTTCTACCGGGCCCACGTCGCGCAGTGAACCCCGAATCCCGGATCCCGAATCCCGAATCCCGGCTCGGACATGATCGCATCAGGGTCTGTTACATGGCGCATGCCTTCGCCGTCGGCGGCGCCGAAGAGATGGTGCTCAACCTCGTGCAGCATCTGCCCGAGCGGTTCGAGCCGATGGTCTGCTGCATCAACCAGGCAGGACCGATTGGCGAAGAGATTCGCAAGACCGGCACGCCGGTCGCGGTGCTTGGACTTACACCGGGTCTGCGACACCCGTGGGACGTCGCCGGCATCCGCCGCTATCTGCGTGACACGAAGCCGACGATCGTCCACACGTTTCTGCTCACGGCGAGTCTGTACGGACGCCTGGCCGCGATTCTCGAGCACGTGCCCATCGTCATCGGCACGGAAGTCAACGTCTACGAGCGCAAACGCGCGCATCACGTCCTCGCCGAGCGCATGCTGATGGCGGGAACCGATCGCGTGATCGTCTCGGCCAATTCGGTGCGCGATTTCTACGTGGATCAGATTCACGCCGACCCCGGAAAGATTGACGTCGTCTACAACGCCGTCGACTGGAAGAGCATTCAGCCGTCGAAATCGCGCGAGGAAATGCGCGCCTCGCTTGGACTTCAGGCGAGCGCGAAACTCGCGGGCATGATTGCGCGGCTGACGGAGCAGAAAGGCCACCGCTACCTGTTCCAGGCGATGGCGATGCCCGCGCTTGCGGATCTGCAGCTCGTCGTCGTGGGCGACGGCGACCTGCGCGAGCTGTTGAAAACGGAAGCGCAGGCGCTCGGCATCGCATCGCGTGTGCACTTTCTCGGTGCCCGGCGCGATCTCGGCGACCTGCTGGCCGCCATGGACGTCTTCGTCATGCCGTCACTGTGGGAAGGGCTGCCGCTGTCGCTGATTCTGGCGATGGGCGCGGCCATGCCCGTCGTCGCGACGGAAGTGGCGGGGATTCCGGAAATCGTCGTCGACCGCGAAACCGGCTGGCTCGTGCCTGCCGGCAACGCGCGTGCGCTCGCCTCGGCGCTGGCGGAGGTGTTCGCCGATCGCGCGCGCGCGATGAACGTTGGAAAAGCTGCGCGCGACTTCGTGCTGCCGCGCTTCGGCGTCGACGGCTACATCAACTCCGTCGTTGGTCTGTACGATCAACTCGTCCGGCTGAAGCCGGACGCTGCGGCGGTGTATTCGCATTGAAACTCGGCATCGTCTATCACATGCCGTTCTGGCGCGCCGCTGACGGCACGCTGCGGGAGCTCGAGGGATCGTTCGCGCGCTATGTCGATTCGCTCGCGCCGTACTTCGACGAGATCTCGCTGTGCGTGCCGACCATGGAACATCCGTCCGGCGAAGGGACGGCCATCAGGTCGTCGAACGTGACCGTTGCGCCGATGCCGTCCTTTGAAGGTCCGGCGCAGTTCTATCCGAAGCTGCCGGCCATCCTTCCGAAGCTGGCGTCCTGGGTGCGCGGACTCGACGTGCTGCACTGCCGCGTCCCCACTCCGGCGGCGCCATTCGCCTTCGGCTTCGCGCGGATGATGGGCAAGCCCGCGTTCATCCTCATCGTCGGCGACCTGCGTGCGCTGCTGCCGACGATGCCGTACCGGGGAGTGAAGAAGATCATCTGGCGCGGGTACACCGAGTTCGAAGAGTGGGGCATGCAGTGGATGGCCGATCACGCGCTGGCATTTGCCAACGGCGGCGCGCTGACCGAAAAGCACTCGCGGCCGAATCGTCCGGTCGTGCAAACGACGACGACGACGATCAGCGCGTCGGATATTGCCACGCGCACGGATACGTGCCTCGGCCGGCCGGTCCGGATTCTGACGGTCAGCCGCATCGATCCGAGAAAGGGCCTGCGCGTGTTGCCGGCCGCGATGGAACAGCTTGCGGCGCGCGGGATCGACGCGACGATCGACATCGTCGGACCGGCTGTCGGGCGGCCCGGCGAGGACGAGAAGGCCGCAATCGGCGCTGATGCGGCTGTGCGCCACGTCGAATCGCGCGTCAGGGTCGCCGGCGCCGTCCCGCTCGACCGGCTGCTGCCGCTCTATCGGACATATGACGTCTTCGTGCTGCCGACACTGCCGGGCGAGGGAATTCCCCGCGTGCTGCTCGAGTCGATGACGTCGGGCATGCCGGTCGTGACGACGCGCGTGAGCGGCATCCCGAGCCTGATCACGCACGAGGTCAACGGCCTGCTGATGGATCAGACGAGCGCTGAAGCTGTCGCGGACGCCGTGACGCGCGTGGTCACCGACGCGCCGCTGCGTCAGCGGCTGATTGCGAACGGCTACGGGACCGCGCGCGGCCGGACACTCGAGGCGCAGGCGGCAAAGATGATGGCGGTCGTGGCGCAGGAGCTGCACGTGCGCGTACGCCGTCCGGCTGAAGCCGGACGCTACGTATGAAATCCGCGGCCAATTCATGAAGAAGGTCTGCTTCGTCCTGCCCTCACTGGCCGGCGGCGGTGCCGAGCGCGTTGCCGTGCAGGTGCTGTCGGCGCTCGACGAGCGGCGGTGGGACCGGTCGATGTATCTGTTCAAGCGCGAAGGGCCGTATCTCGCCGATCTTCCCGCGAGCGTGCGCCTGTCGTCCTCCACGAGCGAGTCGCGCATCGGCCGGCTTCTCGAACTGCGACATTACATCCGCGAGACGCGGCCGGATCTTGTGGTCTCGTTCCTCAGCTACTTCACCGTGCTCGCGGCCGTGAAGGCCGCGGCGGTTGGCGCGCGGGTGGTGTTCGTGCTCGGCACGCCGATGTCGGCGTTTCTCGGCGACGCCGACTATCACTGGAAGACGCCGAGTCATCGGACGCTGTTCGCGATGGTCACGCGTGCGGGCTACAACCTCGCGGATGCGATTGCGACGACGTCGCAGGGCGTGTCGGACGACCTGATGGAGCACTTCGGCGTCCGCGAGGGCGCGATCAAAGTCGTGCACAATCCGATTGACTTCGCGGCCATGACCGACGCGGTCACGGAGCCGCTCGACGTCTCGGACGAACAGGCATGGAAGCATCCGGCGATTGTCTCGGCGGGGCGGCTCGCCGAGGCGAAGAACTTCCCGCTGCTGATCGAGGCGATGGCGCTGCTGCGCCGGCGGCTGCCCGCGGCGAAGCTCTTCATCCTCGGCCAGGGCGATCAGGAGCCGCAACTGCGTCAGCAGATCGCCTCGCTCGGCCTGTCGGACGCCGTGCGGCTGTGCGGGTTCCAGCGGAATCCGTGGAAGTACATCGCGCGCGCCGACGTCTTCGCGCTCACGTCGCGCTATGAAGGCTTCGGCAACGTCCTGATTGAAGCCCTGGCGTGCGGCGTGCCGGTGGTCGTGACGAGTTCACCGGGCCCGCTCGAGATCGTCCGCGACAACGTCGACGGCGTGATCGTGCCGGAGCATACGCCGTCAGCCGTCGCGCAGGCGCTCGAGTCGGTGTTGACCGATGATCGCCGTCGCGCGTCGATGGCGGCGGCGGCGAAAGAGGCGTCGAGCCGGTTTGCGCTGCCGGCCATTGCCGGGCAGTACGACTCATGGTTTTCGGAGCTGGTCGCGTGAAGACGTGGATCGTGGCGACGCTGGTCGGCATTTCGATTGGCATCGTGTACGTTCTCTCGCCGCTGACGGCGTGGTTCGTGGCGGCGATGTGGGCGCTCCATCGATATGCGACGTCCGGGCTCGAGGCCGACGAGCGCCGGTGGCTGACGGCGATCCTCGTGATTGCCGTCGCGCTGCGGGTTGCGGCTGTCGCGGGACTGTTTGCGATGACAGACCACACGCATACGCCGTTCGGCACCTTCTTCGGCGACGAGGAGTTCTACCTGCGCCGATCGATCTGGCTCCGCAACGTGGCGCTCGACATTCCCATTCACAGCGCGGATCTCATTTATGCGTTTGACGAGTCGGGATGGACCAGCCACCTCTACGTGCTCGCGTTTGCGCAGGTGCTTGTCGGGCCGTCGCCGTACGGCGCGCATCTGATCGGCATCGCCCTGTACCTGTTTGCCGCATTCATGCTGTTCCGGCTCGTGCGGCCGTCGTTCGGGCGCGCGCCATCGCTGATGGGCCTCGTGCTCGTGCTGTTTCTTCCGAGCTTCTTCGCGTGGTCGATTTCCGCGTTGAAGGAGCCGCTGTACTTCCTGATGACCGTCAGCGGCATGTCGCTCGCCGTACGGCTCGTGCGCGATCGCCGATGGCCGATCAAGCTTCTCTCGCTGGCGGCGCTCGGGGCGATCGTCGCGGCGGTGGGAACGGTGCGCGACGGCGGAGCGGTGCTGACAGGCGGCGGCATCGTGCTCGGCCTGCTGGCAGTGTGGCTCGTGCGGCGGCCCCGCGCGCTCGTCGCCGTTGCCGTTGCCCTGCCGATTGTGATCGGCGCCACGCTGAACGATCCGAAGCGTCAGATTCGCACCTATTCGCTCGTGCAGATGGCGGCGCGCCAGCATTGGGGCCACGTGCAGACCGCTGGCTGGACGTACAAGCTGCTCGACGAGCACTACTATCACGACATCAGCTCGATCGACGGCCTGGAGTTTGTCGATGCGGCCCGGTACCTCGTGCGGGCGGTCGAGCGGTACGTGACTGTACCGTGGCCGTGGGAAGCACAGTCCGCGGCGGCGCTTGCCTACATGCCCGAGCAGATCGTGTGGTACCTCCTCGTCGCGTTGCTGCCGATTGGCGCTGTGTTTTCGCTGCGCCGCGATTCGCTCCTGACAAGCCTGCTGCTGGGCATCGGCGCGGTCGCGGCACTCGCGATTGCGCTGCTCAGCGGAAACGTCGGAACGCTCGTTCGTCTTCGTGTGCTCGCATTTCCCTACGTCGCCACGCTCAGCGCGGTCGGCGCCTGTGAACTGCTCACCATGGCCACTCGTCGTGAAGACGGCCCCGTCTTCGAGAAAGCTGAACCGATATGGCAATAGTTGACGACCGTGGACGCCTCGTCGGGCGTGTCAATCTGATCGACGCCGTCGTGGCTTTCCTGATTCTGGTCCTCATCCCTGTGGCGTTCGGCGCGTACCTGTTATTCCGGACGCCGGCCGCGACGCTCACTGCAGTGGTTCCCGCGAAGCTGTACCAGGGCGGGAACCTCCGCGTGGAAGTGACGGGAGAAAATCTGCGGCCGTTCATGCGTGTGCGGTTCGACACATTACAGGGGCGCACGTTCATGATCGGAGGCACGCGCGGCGCGATGGTCGACCTTCCCGATCTCGCGCCAGGCGTGTACGACGTGGCGCTCTACGACTACATGCAGGAAGTCAGCCGTCTCCCGAAGGCGCTGACGATTCTTCCCCTTGCCCCGGTCCCGACAGTGGAGATGCAGGTTGCCGGCGCGTTCAAGGGACTTTCGTCGGAGCGCGTGAAGACGATGAAAGCCGGAGACAGACTTCAGGAAAACGGAGACGCGACGGCGGAGGTTGTCAGCGTCGGCACGCCCACGCCGAGCAGCATCACGCTCAGAGCGGGGCCCAACGTGCTGCAGGTGCCCTTGGCCGGACAGACCGATATTCCTGCGGTGCTGAAGTTGAAATGTTTCGTGTCGGCCAATGCCGATGGATCCCTGAAGTGCTCCGTGCCCGGACCGATTCAACAGACCGACGTCGCGCCGGGCTCGACGCTGTCGCTCGGCGCGCCCGACGGCTGGGCGACGTTTCAGATCGACAAAGTGCTGGGCGACAAGTAATGGGCTGGTGGTTCTTCACGCGCAGCGCGATCGAAGCGCTCACGCGTCCGTCCGCGGACGTTGACGCATGCGATCGGGCGGCGGAGGAACTGGCGCGTGGCAGCCTGATCGGGGGCGCCGTGCATCATGCCAGCACGGTTATGCGCGACGCATGGGCGGACTCACGCGCGCGCGCGGCCGTTATCTCGATCGCGCGCGACCTGACACCGGCGCCCGCCGCGTCGGCTCTGCGCGTTCGCGGATGGATCGCCGCCGTCAGCGGTGCCACGATTCTCGGCCTCGACGCCGTCAAGCCCGTACCGGTCGGACCGCTGGCCTGGCTCCTCCCGTCGCTGGCGCTCGCCGCCGGGCTGTTGACCATGCTGATGGCTGCGCCGCTGGCGCGCGCCGCCGACCATCGCCGTGACGGCGACAAGGTGATCTCACGGTAGCCGCCGCCGTGAACGAGGAGAAACGGAGGCCGTTGCGCCTGCTCGTGATCTCGCCAATCCCTCCGGAAGGCGCGGGCTGCCGTTTTCGCGTGATGCAATACGTACCCGCGCTCGAGGCCGCCGGCTTTTCTGTGACGCTCGCGCCGTTCTTTGACCTCGCGTTCTTCCGCCTAGTGTACCGGCGCGGCCACTACCTCGAAAAATTCTGCGCCTTCCTGCGGCAGAGCGCCGCGCGGCTCATGCTGCTGCTGTCGCGGAATGACTACGACGCGTTTTTTGTGTATCGAGAGGCGTATCCGTTCGGACCGGCGTGGTTTGAAACGCTGCTCGCGCGCTCGTCGGGCCGTCCGCTCGTCTACGACTTCGACGATGCGGTCTATCTGAACAACACGAGCGAAGCCAACAAGTTTGTCTCGGTGCTGAAGTATCCGCAGAAGGTGCCGTCGATCATCCGGAAGAGCGCACTCGTCCTGGCCGGCAACCAGCATCTCGCGGACTATGCGCGCGCGTACAACTCCGCGGTCGCCGTCCTTCCGACCTGCGTGGACACGTCCGTCTTCGTGCCGAGGCTGACGCCGCCCCCCGCCGGCGCGCCGCCCATGCTCGGCTGGATTGGCACGCCGACGACGGCGACGTATCTCAAGTCGCTTGGCCCGGCGCTCGCGCGCGTGGCCGCGCGGCACGCGTTCGTACTGCGCGTCAGCGGAAGCGGCGATCCGGTCCAGATTCCCGGCGTCACGACGATCAACGAGCCGTGGTCGCTCGAGCGCGAGGTCGAGCTGTTCAACACGTGCGACATCGGCGTCTACCCGCTGCGCGACGACGAATGGGAGCGGGGGAAGTGCGGCTTCAAGGCGATTCAATTCATGGCCTGCGGGCTCCCCGTCGTCGCCGCCGCCGTCGGCGTGAACCGGGAGATCATTCAGGACGGGGTCAACGGTTTCCTCGCGTTCACCGATGACGAGTGGGTGGAGAAGATCGAGCGCTTGCTGGACGACGCGCAACTGCGTGAGCGGATTGGCGCGGCTGGACGAAAGACGATCGAGCAGCGATATTCGCTGGCCGTCAACGCCCCGAAGCTCGCGTCGATGCTGCGTGATGTTGTGATGAACAAGAGGAAAGCGTAATGGCCGTCAAGGCTTCGAAGAATTTCGCCCTGACCGGCGCAGCGGGATTTGTCGCGCCGCGTCATCTCAAGGCAATTAAAGACACCGGCAACTGCCTGGTCGCCGCTGTCGATCCGCATGACGCCGTCGGCGTGCTCGACAGGTACGCATTCGACGTGCGCTTCTTCACCGAGATCGAACGATTCGACCGGCATCTCGAAAAGCTGCGCCGAGGTCCGGCCGCCGATCGCGTGGACTACGTGAGCGTCTGCTCGCCCAACTACCTGCACGACGCGCACATCCGGCTGGCGCTGCGCGTCGGGGCCGACGTCATCTGCGAGAAGCCGCTCGTGATCAACCCCTGGAATCTCGACGCCCTGCAGGAACTCGAACGCGAAGCCGGCAAGCGCGTGAACACAGTGCTGCAGCTGCGTCTTCACCCGCAGCTGATCGCGCTCCGGGACCAGCTTCTGAGCGCGCCCGCGAGAGATCTCCACGAGGTCTGTCTCACCTACATTACTGCGCGCGGCGGCTGGTACGATGTGTCGTGGAAGGGCTCCGAGGAACGCTCCGGAGGGATCGTCACCAACATCGGGATTCATTTCTTCGATCTGCTCATCTGGCTCTTCGGCCCCGTCGTCGGATGCGAAGTGCATCTGCGCGAACGGCGGCGGATGGCCGGCTATCTGCAGCTCGAGCGAGCGCGGGTGCGATGGTTTCTCTCTTGTGAGTCGTCCGACCTGCCGTTCACACCGAAAGCAGGCGTGAAGACCACATTCCGATCGATCACGGTGGACGGCGAGGAAGTCGAATTCAGCGAAGGCTTTACCGACCTGCACACGCGCGTCTACGAAGAAGCGATCGCCGGACGCGGATTCGGTATCGAGGACAGCCGGCCCTCTATCGAGTTGTGCCACCGGCTGCGGCAACACCCAGTCAGTACGAACACGTCCCGTGCCCACTCGCGTGTGACAGCGTGACTGGACGGCTCACCCGCGCCGACCTGTACATTGGCATGGCCGTGCTCGTTCTGGGCTGCACAGCGGGCATGCTGTACCTGCCGGTTTTCAGGGCCGGTGGCGGCGAGGCGATGTTCTACCAGGAAGAGTACGGGCCGGCCGTCATGGCGGCGTGCGGCCGCGGCCTAGTGAATGTCGCGCCGCAATCGAGTTCGTCGCTCGATGCGTTTCTACACAAGCGTTCGGACCAGTTCGATTGCCGTAGCCTGCCGGAGTCAATTTCGGTGATTGGATTCGATCCGCTTCAAGGCGTGACGCGCTATCTGCTAGTGGCGGCAGCGGCGGTCTGGCGTGTTGCCGGCGTCTCGTGGCGGGCGCTGGATTCGCTGTCAGCTTTGATGTTCGGCGTTGCGCTCGCGGGCGCGTATCTGGCCCTTCGCTTTGTCGCTGGACCCATTCTGTCAGCCGTTGGCACAGTTCTCTGGGCATCATCGCCCCTGCACCTTGGCAATCTGCCGCACTTGCGCGACTACTCGAAGGCGCCATTTTTCGTGCTGACCGTCGTGGCCATGGGCCTCACTGTTCGAGAGCGTCGCGGGTGGAGGCTGATCGCCCTTGGAGCTGGTTTCGGATTCGTGCAAGGCCTCGGCCTCGGCATGCGAACGGACGTCGTGCTCAACTTCGTGCCGTTTCTTATCGCACTGTTCGCGTTCGGGCACGATGGGCCGTCGTGGAACATCCGCGGCAAACTTGCCGCGGGCGCCGCCGCCCTGGCTGTCTTCGTCGTCCTGTCGTGGCCGATTCTCAAGGTGTACAGCCAGGCCGAAGGTCTGTGGCACGTCTCGCTGCTCGGCCTGACAACGCCGTTTGATCGGGCGCTGAACATACACGGCGCTCCGTATGATTTCGGGTATCTCTACGACGACAGCTACATGTCAACGGTCGTTGAGGGTTACTGGCGCAGGGCGCACGGAGCGCCGCCAGATGGACTTCACGTGGGGAGTCTGTACGACCGGGCGTGTCGCGAGTACTACCAGTTGCTTGCCAGTACATTCCCAGGCGACTTCCTGAGCCGGATGGCGGGGTCAGCGCTGCACGTGCTGAACCTTCCATTCTCGATCGCCTATGGCGCGGCCCCGCTAGGCATCACGAGCCCCGTTCTGGTCGAGCCGTTGAACTGGCGTACGCGTGGAATCATGACCCTGGCGGGCCTGGGTCCGCTGGCGGCCGGCTGTCTGCTGCTCTTCATCGGGATGCGGGGGTTGTGGAATGCCCTCGTCGCTTTCGTGCTCCTGATGTTCTGGACCACGTATCCATTTCTCCAGTTTCACTGGCGGCACGTCTTTCACCTCGAGATTCTTGCTTTTGCTGTGTGTATTTCAGCCGGCGTCCTGGCATGGCGGACCATTTGCGACGCCGCCCGGGACCGTTCATGGCACGCCACAATCGTGCGCGCGTCGAAGGCCGGGCTTCTCGTGGCCGGCCTTCTGGCCTCTGTCGTCGCGACCATCGCAGTTGCCCGTACCGTGCAGACGTCGCGCGTCCGCGCTCTCTTCCGTCAGTACGACGATGCGCCCGCACGAGCCGCTACAGCAAGAGTGGAACAGGCTCGACCCGGGTTCTCCCGCATCGTTCCCTCGGTCGTGCAGACGGACGGGTTTTCACGCCGCTTCGAGCAGGCGATGCTGGTGCTCGATTTCCACCCGAAGAGATGCAGCCAGCCGGCGGTCGACGTCAATATTCGCTATGCGGATCACGGACCGTCAGCCGCGCCGGAATTCAACTTTTCGCACGAGATGACTGTTCCGGTTGGCCGCACCGGCAGCGCGCCGACACGGGTGTTCGTCCCCGTTTATTCCGTCCCGATTGGCAGCGACAGCGTCTACGCGTTTACCGATCTGGAGGTCCCGGATGCCGCGGCCGGGTGCATCGGCGTCTCACGCGCACGTCAAGTCGAGCAATCTCCCTTGCTACTCGACGTCACGCTGCAGCCCGGGTGGGCTGAGCAGCCGCTCTTTGAGCGCGTGTATCTCGGCTCGATCGTGCCCGAACGTCTCTGGCTGAAGATGGCACGGTGGTGGCCGCGCATCGCTGAGCTGGGATGAGCCGGGCGTGAAGGTCGCGGTTCTTCAGTCCAACTATCTTCCATGGCGCGGGTACTTCGATCTGATTCATGACGTCGATCTCTTCGTCTTTTATGACGATGTGCAGTACACGGTCAATGACTGGCGCAATCGAAACTGTGTCAAAACAGCGAACGGCATCGTCTGGCTGACTATCCCGGTTGGCAACCAAAACGATCGACGCATCTGCGATGTGACGATTCGAGATCACGGGTGGCAGCGGAAGCACTGGATGACCATTGAGCAGTCATACAAGCGCGCCCCGTACTTTCATCAGTTCGAACCGCTTTTCCGTGACTTCTATCAGAAGCGCTGGACGTCGCTCTCCGAGCTGAATCAGTTGCTCATCCGGACCATCGCGCACGACGTTCTCGGGATTCAGACGTCATTTGCCGACTCGCGAGAGCACACGCTTTCGGGCTCGAAAGGAGAAAGGCTGCTGGGTCTTCTCGAGAAGCTGGGTGCGCACGAATATGTCAGCGGGCCGGCGGCCAGGGATTACATTGACCTGGCGGCGTTCGAGCGTGCCGGCATCCAGGTGCAATGGAAGGACTACTCGGGTTATCCCGAATATCCGCAGCTGCATGGACCCTTCGCGCCGAACGTGAGCATCGTTGATCTGCTGATGTGCTGCGGTGAACGTGCGCCGCACTACGTGTGGGGATATCGCGAATGACGAACTCAGGCCTGGAACGTGGTTACAACGTCAATCACGCGTTGCTGGTCCTCATCGGTCAGGGATGTGTAGAGTGGCAGCCGGACGAGTTGATCGCTGACGAGCTCGGTTACGGGGCAGTGACCTTTCCCGTACCCCCAGCGAGCGCTCATCGGCGCCAGATGAAGGGGCACGTAGTGGAAAACGGCTTGGATCGATTGTTTCCGGAGGTGCGCGATAAACCGCTGCCGCGTATCCAGATCCTGAAGCCGAACGTAGAACATGTGTTCGGCGCTGTCACAGTGCGGCGGCACGTGCGGCAGGCTGGCGCCGGAGGCTTCCGCCCACGGTTTCAGCGCGTTGGCGTACCGGGCCGACAGCGCCCGGCGCCGCGCCTGAATCGAGTCGTGCAGCTCCAACTGCCCGAACAGAAACGCGGCGAGGAGCTCGGACGGCACGTAGCTCGATCCCACGTCCACCCACGTGTACTTATCGATCTCCCCTCGAAAGAACCGGCTGCGGTCCGTGCCTTTTTCCCGCAGGATTTCGGCTCTCGCAATCATGTCCGTCGAGTTGAGCAGCAACGCTCCTCCCTCGCCGCACGTGAAGTTCTTGGTGTCGTGAAAGCTGAGCGTGCTCGCTTCGCCGAAGGAGCCGAGCGGCCGTCCCTTGTACCGGCCGAACAGCCCGTGCGCGTTGTCTTCGATGATCGCTACGCCGTGCGCCCGCGCGATCGCCAGAATGTCGTCCATCTCACACCCGACGCCCGCGTAGTGAACCACCACGATCGCCTTCGTCTTCGGGCCGATCAGTCGCGGCAGCTGCCTTTCGTCGAGGTTGAGCGTATCCGGCCGGATGTCGGCAAACACGGGCGTCGCGCCGCGAAGCACGAAGGCGTTGACCGTGGAGACAAACGTGAACGACGGCACGATGACTTGGTCGCCGGCCTCGATGTTCAGCAGCAGCGCTGCCATTTCGAGCGCGTGCGTACACGACGTCGTCAAGAGCGCCCGCCGCGCGCCGATGTGCTGCTGGAGAACTCCTTCACACTGCTTCGTGAAATCGCCGTCGCCGGACAGGTGACCGGCCGACGCGGCGCGCGCCACGTACTCGAGCTCTCGTCCGAGCGGCTTGGCCGAGTTGAACGGGATGAACCGCATGATGCGTAGTATTACATGGCTGGCTTTCGCGCCTGGTTCGGACCCTTCCTGAATTAATGTGCGGCATCGTCGGTAGTTTCCATCCCGAGGGGCGGACGGCGGATCCAGGCGTGATCGCGCGCATGCGCGATCGCATGGTCCATCGCGGGCCCGATGGCTGCGGCATCTGGACGTCGCCCGACCGCCGCTGTGTGCTCGGTCACCGGCGGCTGTCGATCATCGACCTGTCGGATGCCGCTGCGCAGCCGATGTCCAACGCTCAAGGGACGGTGGCGCTCACGTTCAACGGCGAGATCTATAACCACGCCGACGTGCGCCGCGAACTCGAAGCGCTGAACAAGTACAGCTGGAAGACGGATCACTCCGACACCGAAGTGCTGCTTCACGCGTACGAAGAGTGGGGCACCGAGTGCGTGAAGAAGTTCTACGGCATGTTCGCCGTCGGCATTTATGACGCTCGCGACCCCGGGCGTCCGCTCACGCATCTGATCCGCGACCGCGTCGGCATCAAGCCGCTCTATTTCACGAAGACCGCCGCCGGCGAATGGCTGTTCGCGTCAGAAATCCGCGCGCTCACCGCGCACCCAGCCGTGACTCCGGAAATGGATCGGACGGCGTTCTGGCACTACCTGACGTTCATCGTCACGCCGGCGCCGCTGACGCTGTTCAAGGGCATCTTCAAGCTGCCGGCCGGTCACATCCTGACGATCGATCACAACGGCGACGCGTCTGCCAGGCAGTACTGGGACTGCCTGCCAGATCGAGCGACGGCGATCCGTGAAAGCGATATGAGCGAGGCCGAGGCGGTCGCCGAGCTCACGCGCCTGCTCAAGCGGTCGATCGGGCGCCGCATGGTGTCCGACGTGCCGTTTGGCGTGCTGCTTTCGGGCGGCGTGGACTCGTCGATGAATGTCGCCCTGATGAGCGAGCTCATGTCGCGGCCGGTAACGACGTTCACGATCGGGTATAAGGGCAAGGACGACTACAACGAGTTCCAGTTCGCGCGCCGGATCAGCGAGCGCTACAAGACAGATCATCACGAAACGCTCATCGATCGAAACGAGATGCAGGACTTCCTGCCGCTGCTCGTGCAGCTGCAGGACGAGCCCATTGCGGACAACGTCTGCATTCCGCTCTACTTTCTCGCGAAGCTCGTCAAGGACAGCGGCACGACCGTCGTTCAGGTCGGCGAAGGCGCCGACGAAAATTTCCTTGGGTACTGGTGGTGCGAACACTATCGCCGCCTCTACGAGTCGGTCTACCGGCCCGCGCGAGAGGGACAGCCGCTCTGGCGGAAAATCATGTCGGCGCTCACGCAGCCGCGTGCAGCCCTGACGGGCGAAGGTCTCGAAGTTCAGCAACGCGCCGAACGCGGACAGGAGCTGTTCTGGGGAGGCGCGGTCTGCTGGTGGGGTGAACGGCGCGATCTGCTTACCCCCGATCGCGGCCCGTTTCGATCCGACGTCGATTGTCCGGTCCCCGGTCTTCTTCCCGACACTCACCGGCAGCTCGACAGCCACGCCGTCGTCTCGCACTACGTGGGTCCGCTGAAAGGCCGCATCGACGAGCCTGACGTCCTGCAGAAGATGCCGTACCTCGAGATGAAGCTGCGTCTGCCAGAACATCTGCTGATGCGTGTGGACAAGCTCACGATGGCGCACGCGGTTGAAGCGCGTGTGCCGTTTCTTGATCACGAGGTCGTGGACTTTGCGACGCGCGTGCCGCCGGCCTACAAACTGAGCGAGTCGATCGGCAAGCGCATCCTGAAAAAGGCCGCCGAGCCGTATCTCGATCACGAGCTGATTTACCGCCGGAAGCAGGGCTTCGGCGCGCCGATGGAAGAGTGGTTCGCTGAAGGCGATTTCGGCCGGCGCTGTCTCGCGGCGTTCGATCGCTCGGCGCTGTCTCGCGAAGGGTTTTTCGACAACGACTACTTCCGCGGGCTTCTGAAACAGCAGGCTCAGGGGGCCGGCGGCCACAGCTTTCAGCTGTGGACAGTGCTCAACGCGGTTCTCTGGCACGAGTCCTGGATTGCCGGCAACAAAGACTGCTTTTAGATGATCGCCCGCCGCAACCCACGGTCGATCATCTTCACCGAACGGCCGGCTTCGGCCGGCCGTTGGCGCCGTGCGGCGGGCCGCGCGCTGGGCAGCATTCTCGTCGCTCTGGTGCTCGTGCCGGGATTGGTTCGCCCATATCTGAGATTCGCGCCTGACGGCCATATGCGGATGTCATTCAACCAGGCTGTCAGTTCCGTCTTCTGCAGGTCGCTGCGACTCTCGGATCGGTTTGACATCCCAGCGGTGTTGAGCGCCAGGCCCGACCAGCTTTACGTGCCGATCGAGGCGGTCATCGATTCGCTTGCGGGATCTGTCGATGGGTATTGCCGTAGTCTCACCCTGCCGGTCGTGAACAACGAGAACTCGTTGATGCTTGCGATGCAGGGCATCGTGCTGGTGGACCGGGGGATCAGCACGGCAGGAATCGGCCGGACGTTGGCCCTCGTGAGGCTGACGATTGTGGCGATGCTCTCTTTTGCTTTGTTTTCTTCGGGCGTCAGCTTTCTCACGGGCCTCGTCGTGACCGTGATGGCGTGCTGCGTGCTCCGGATGCTGGCGCCCTATCAGTACGGGCCAGCCCGTTCATCTTCGCGCTGCCACTGCTGGCGATGGCCGTTTACCTGCTGCTGCTGAAGGCACGGCCGGCGACAACGTTCGGTGTGATCACGACGTTCGCCGGCGTTGGTCTGATGGTTGCGTTCTGGCTGAACATGCGCACCAGCCAGGCGCCGATGTCGCTGGCCATGTTTACGGCGTTTGGCGCCGCGTGGCGCCGGCCCCATGGACTCGACGACCAGACGGTGGGGCCGCGGAAGATGGCCCTTGCGCTTGCCGTATTCGCATTGACGGTTGTGACGGCACATCTGGCGCTCGTCCGCGCCGTTGATCAGCCGGGCGCAGCGGGCGTGTCGCACCATCTCATCGCACATCCACTGGTGCTGGCGTTAGCCGATCCGGCGAGCCCGCTGAGCCAGCGCGAAGGAATACAGTGGGACGATGCAAGCGGACTCAAGCTGGCCAGACGTCTCGAGCCAGGCGTTGAGTACTTGAGTGCCGAGTACGACAGGACGCTGGGCCGGTACTACTTCAAGCTGTGGAAAACTCACACGTCCGAAATGCTCGGTATCTACGTCGCAAAGATCAGACAGGCCGGATCAGGCGTGCTCGAACAGGCGGCCATCGCGCTCGAACATCGATGGGTCCCGGCCGGCGTGAGTGCGTGGCTCGGCCGCCGGACGCTTTCGGGAGTCACGCTGATCGTGCTTGCGGCCGCGACGTGGGGCGGTGGCTGGTGGCTCTTCCGGCGGACGTCGTCGCTCGTCGCATTCGGCTGGGTGCTGCTCAGTATCTCGGCGCTGAGTACTTTGCTCGAGAGCGCGATGATCGTGTCGCGCTTCTACATCTTCTATCACGGCATCCTTCTCTTATACGTGCTGACGCTGCCACTGGCCCTCGCGCAGCTGGCGCTGGATGGATTCAGGTCGCGCGGAATCGCGGACGCCCCTCTCATTCATGGCTGATTACTTCGTTCATGAGTCTTCGTACCTCGATGACGGCTGCGAGATCGGCGCCGGCACGAAGATCTGGCACTTCAGCCACGTGATGACGGGCGCAAAGATCGGCCGCGGCTGCAACATCGGCCAGAATGTCGTGATCTCGCCTGGCGTGATCGTCGGCGACAACGTGAAGATTCAGAACAACGTATCGCTCTATACCGGCGTCGTGCTCGAAGACGACGTGTTCTGCGGGCCGTCGATGGTCTTCACCAATGTGACCACGCCGCGCAGCCATGTGTCGCGCAAACACGAGTATCAACAGACGCTCGTCAAGCGCGGCGCGACGCTTGGCGCCAACTGCACGATCGTGTGCGGCCACACGATTGGCGACTACGCCTTCGTCGGCGCCGGCGCTGTCGTCACCAGGAACGTGATGCCGTACGCGCTGGTGATCGGGAATCCGGCGCGCCAGACGGGATGGATGTGCGCGTGCGGCGTCAAGCTCGAAGCCGAAGCGAGACCGCCTGCTGACATCCGATGCAGAAGCTGTGGCGCCCGCTATGGCGGCGTCGAACGCGGCTTGAAACGGGTGGAGTAGCTGGTGGCCGTTGGAGTGAGTGCGCTCGTCTCGAACCAGTGGCGGTTCAAGCGCGTGTTGTATGCGTCGGCAAAGGCAGAGTTGAGAAAGCGCTATGCCGGAACGCTGCTCAGTTCGCTCTGGCCGGTGCTGTATCCGCTGCTGTTTCTCGGCGCCTATCTGTTCGTCTGGATCGTGGTCGTCGGCGTGCGGTACCCCGGCACAGGTCGCCTTGACTACGTGATGTTTCTGTTCGGCGGGCTCGTGCCGTTCCTTTACTTGATGGACACGATGACGGCGGGCGCGGCGGTGATTAAACAGAACATCCAACTCGTCAAGAGCGTCATCCTGCCGGTCGATTTGATCATCACCCGCACCGTGCTCGTCGGTCTGGTCGGTCACCTGGTTGGCGTCGCCCTGCTGATCGCCCTTGGTGCAGTGAACGGCAGCCTGACGTGGCGAGTGGGGCTGCTGCCGATCGTGGTGGCGATCCAGGTGCTCTGGCTGGTCGGCCTTGCGTGGATCGTGGCTCCACTTGGTCTCATAGTGCCGGATGTAGGCCACCTTGTCAGCCTTGCTTCGATCCTGCTGATGTTCGTGTCGCCCATCGCGTTCAAACCGGAGATGGTGCCGGGCCGCTATCGCGTACTGCTGCAGCTGAATCCAATCACATACATGGTCGACGCCTATCGCTGGGTCACGATCGGTCCCTCTGCAGCGAGCGTGAACGCGTTGTTCTTGTTTGGCGCGCTGGCCGCGGCGGCATTCGTGATCGGCGGCGCGTTCTGCTGGCGTTTCAAAAGCTTTGCCGTTGACTTCGAATAACCTGTCGGTGTCCGCCAGGGATCTGCGCAAGGTGTATCGCCTGTACGAACGGCCGCGCGATCGGCTGTGGGATCTGCTGGGACTGCTGCCTTCCGGGTCGGGCCGGTACCGCGAACATGCCGCGCTCGACGGCGTCAGCTTCGACATCACCGTCGGCGAGAAAGTCGCCTTCATCGGCCGCAACGGCGCGGGGAAGAGCACGCTGCTGAAGCTCATCGCGCACTCGACGCTTCCGACGTCCGGAACGCTCGACGTGCGCGGAGAAACGCAGGCCCTCCTGCAGATCGGAACGGGCTTTCATCCGGATCTCACGGGCCGCGAGAACGCGCTGGCCTATCTTGCACACATCGGCGTCCTCGATCGAGCCGCTCGCGAACGCGTCGACGAGATCGTCGATTTCGCCGAGCTCGAAGAGTACATCGACCAGCCGCTGAAAACCTACTCGACCGGGATGGGGATGCGGCTGATGTTCGCAACGGCGACCACCGTGGCGCCGAGCCTTCTGATTGTCGATGAAGTGCTCGGCGTGGGTGACGCCTATTTCGCCAGGAAAAGTTTCGATCGGATTGATGCCCTCTGCAATCGCGGCGGCACCACGCTTCTCCTGGTGAGTCATGACATCTACAACGCCGCAAAGCTCTGCGATCGCATGCTCTGGCTCGATCTCGGCCGCGTGATGATTGACGGCGCCTCTGGAGATGTCATCAAGGTCTACGAGGATTCCATACGAGTACAGGAGGAACAGCGGCTGCGGCTCAAGCGGCTCTCATCGCTCAAGCGATCGACGCCGGCTGGAGCGGCAGGCATGCTCGTCGAAATCCGCGCGCAATCCAATCGTCCCCAGCCGTGTCCGGTGTACTTCAGTGAGATTTCGCTCTGGAGGGGCGAGCGGGAGCTGGCGCATCTTCCGCTGAATTCCGGCGAGGCGGCCGGGCCGTCACAGCTTCAGTTCGAAGCCGCATCGTGGGGCGCACCGTGTGTCTGGCACAACGAGCCGTGCCGGCCGATGCTCAATTACGGTTCGGTGTTCCACAAGGTCGCCGGACTGCTCGCCGAGCCCACGCCGGCGGGGGACAGACATTCGTCCGACCCACTTCAGCTGCGCGTACGTTACTGGTCAGAGCGCCCCTGCGAGCTCCTCGTTCGATGCAGCGATGGCGAGCGAGAGGGAGAGCTCGGATCGTTGCCGGCCTCGAGTGGCGTCTGGATCACACATGTGTTGGACTGCCAGCTCACGGGAACGGCCGTTGATGCCATCCAAGGAGGAAGCGCAATCGGATCGTATGGCACAGGAGATGTCCTCATCCGCGGAGCCCGATTTGTCGATGAACAGGGACGCGAGCGCGACATCCTCGAGCACGGTCGGCGGGCGACGCTCGAGTTGATGTACGAAGTCGTCAATCCGGCGCTTGGCGACGACGTGCAGGTCGTTGTGGCGTTACATCGAGATGGTACGCAGGACGTCTGCCGCTTCATCGGCCGCGAGATTCCCCTGAGCTCGAGCCCACGGTGCGGGACGATTGTTCTGAAGATACCTGCGGTCGATCTGACGGATGGCCGGTACACCGTCACCATTCTTGTGGTCCGCGCTGGATACTACGATTCGCCCCAGGCGGCGTTCTACACCATCAATCCCGACGTGTATTGTGGCCTGTCACGGCTGTTCGAGATCTCGGTCGTGGGTTCCGGGCTCATTGGCAGCGGGACCATGCGGGTGGCGGCCGGAGAGTGGTCCGTCCAGTGAGCATCTCCCTGGAGTTCCCGCGCTGTCTCGAGGTGGATTTTCCGGACGAGATCGCGCTGGCGTCCACGGCAGTCGAGCGTGTGCTCGACGCCTCGGCGGGCGCCAATCTCGAGCCGCTGGTTCGCCGTTCGCCGGCACTCAAGGACAACGACTGGTCAGTCTACCTGCGATGCAGCGTGGCGCGAATGGCGCACGTGCTCGGTGCACTGTCACGACGAGGAGTGCACGGTGCCCGCATTCTCGACGTCGGATCCTACTTCGGGAATGTGTCGCTCATGCTGGCGTCTGCCGGCCATCGCGTCGAGGCTGTTGACAGCTATCGTGCGTACGAAAGCGCCTTTGCGGGCTGTCAGAATCTCATGCGCGCGGCCGGGATCACGATTCACGATTTCGCCGACGTGGGATACGACCTTCGGGGCTTTGACGGCGGTACGTTCGATGCGGTGATCTGCCTCGGAGTGATCGAGCACGTGCCGCACACGCCGCGGCTGCTTCTGGAGTCGCTCAACCGCGTGCTCACCCGAGACGGATATCTCGTGCTGGACACGCCCAATCAAGCGTACTTGTATACGAGGCAGCGCCTCGCATCCGGAGAAAGCGTCATGGCGCCGATTGCGGCGCAGTACGCCAGCGACATTCCTTTCGAGGGCCATCACCGGGAATACATCCCGCCCGAATTGCTCTGGATGCTGCAGCAGATTGGACACACGGAGGTCGAGATCGAGTTGTTCAACTACAGCGTCTATGCGCTTGGCGCCATCGACGGACGCGACGTTGACAACTTCTGGGCGATGACGCTCGATCCGGCCATGAGGGAAATCATCATGACTATTTCCCGCAAAACGGGGGCGCTGGCAGAGGCTGCATCTGCGAGTGCAGACTGGCGCCAGCATTTTGTGGAAACAGAGCCGCACTGGCTGGCCTGCGTGCCGGAACAAGTTCGCGCGCGCCAGCGCCAGGTCGAAGCGGCGGCCGAAATTGCCGCGCAGCGGACGTTTGAAAATCTCGTGGACGAAATCGCGACGCGCGATCGTACGATTGCCGAGCTGCATCGGCACATCGGCTGGCTACAGCGCGAACGCGATGCCAGGTTGGACGAGCGCCTGAAACGTTACTGGCGGCGCGTCTTCGGCGGAGCGCGGTAACGCGAGCCTCTCCGAGTCTCGTGTTGTCCGGGACGGGGGGCGCGCAACGAGCTCAGATACACTGAGAACATCAATGATGAGCAGCGATGTGATTCGCGCGAATATCGAAGTCCATTCGCGCATGGTCGAGGTCTATCAGAAGGAGCCGCACTTCCGGCCCGAGAACCAGGCCAAAGTCCGCGAGATTCTTGCCGGCCTCCGGCAGCGGGCCGCCGGCGGCAAGCTGCTCGACATCGGTTGCGGCACGGGCTTCATTATCGATCTGGCGCGCAACCTGTTCGACGAGATCCACGGCGTGGACGTGACGCCGGCCATGCTCGCGAAGATCGATACGTCGCGCGGCAACATCACGCTCCACAACACGACCGCGGAGCAGCTGCCGTTTGCCGACGGCGCATTCGACGTCGTGACCGGATATTCGTTCCTGCATCATCTCGAGGATTTCCGCCCCGTGCTGCGGGAGGTGTTCCGCGTGCTCAAGCCCGGCGGCCTCGCTTATTTCGATCTCGATCCCAACCGCCTGTTCTGGAAGGCGCTGATGGATCTGGAGGCCGCCCACACGCCGGACTTGTCCGACATCGTGCAGCGGGAAATTCAGGCGATCCTGCATCTCGACGAGCAGGTCGAGGCCGAGTTCGGTATCGATCGGGAGATTTTCAAACGCGCTGAGCCGATGAAAGCCTTCCAGGGCGGATTGGACCCGTTCGAGTTTCAGGCCGCAGCGCGTGAGTATGGGTTCCGCGCGTGCGACGTCCGCTTCGAGTGGTTTCTCGGTCAAGGGGCCGTGATGCACGGCCAGTCCTTCAGCGCCTCCGAAACCGTCGAAGCGTATCTGCGGCGGGTGCTGCCGCTGTCGGCACACCTCTTCAAGTATCTCCAGTTCATCGTGTGTAAATGACTCGGCCTTACTTGAGCGTCGTGACGACGCTCTATCGCTCGGAGCCGTACGTCGAGGAGTTCTGGACGAGAACCGTCGCCGCCGCGTCGGCGATCACCGACTCGTTTGAAATCATCTTCGTGGACGACGGTTCGCCCGACGGATCGGCCGCTGTCGTCCGGAAGATTGTCGAACGCGATCCGCGAGCGGTCCTTGTGGAGCTGTCGAGGAACTTCGGACACCATAAAGCCATCATGGCGGGCCTCGCGGAGAGCCGTGGCGAATACGTGTTCCTGCTCGACTCCGACCTCGAGGAAGAGCCGGAGTGGCTGGCTCCGTTTTTCGCGGAGCTGCACGCCTCGCACGCGGATGTCGTCTACGGGATGCAGGCAGCGCGCGCGCAGGGGCTGCTGCGCAGGCTGGCGGGCGCGACGTACTACAAGTTCTTCAACCACATGTCGAACACGCAGGTGCCCGAGGGCGCGTGCACGGTGCGGCTCATGCGGCGAGCGTGCGTCGATGCGCTCGTGTCGGTGGGCGATCGTTCGTTGTGGCTCGGCGCCGCGTTCGCCTGGGTCGGGTTCCGCCAGGTGGCGCGGCCCGTGGAGCGCCGCGTGCTACGGGCGGAGTCGACCTACAACCTGAAGCGAAGCATTCATGTGTTTGCCGATTCCGTTGCGTGGATCTCGCGGCTGCCTCTCGTGCTGATCTTTTTTTCTGGAGCGCTGATCTCGGGCGTGTCGTTTCTGGTCGGTCTCTACTTCCTCCTGCGGAAGCTCTTCTCATCCGAGCCGATCCTCGGGGGATTTCCTTCGTTGATCATCTCCATCTGGTTTCTCGGCGGGCTCATCATTCTGTTTCTCGGCGTGATCGGCATCTACCTCTCGAGCATCTTCTCCGAGGTCAAGCGGCGCCCGCTTTATATCGTGAATGCGGTCACACGATCCGGGAGTCCCGGCCGTGAATAGTCTGGACAGTTTTACCGGCGCCTACGGCGACGACTTTCCGTACGCGCTGGACAACGAGCTGATGCTCAACTGGTATCCGCAGCGCGTCGCGGCCCTCGCGACCGGGACGTCGCTGCTCGAGCTGGGCGTCGGCCACGGCTACAGCGCCCGGTGCTTCGTCGATCGCTTTCCCCGGTACGTCGTCGTCGAAGGCTCGGCGAAGATGATCGATCGCCTGCGCGCGCAGGAAGCGACGCGATCGGTCGAAGTGGTGCACGGCATGTTCGAGGAGTTCACCACCGAGGAGAAGTTCGACATCATCGTCATGGGCTTCGTCCTGGAGCACGTTGCCGATCCCGGCGAGATCCTGCGCCGCTACCGCGGGTGTCTCGCTCCTCGCGGCTCGCTTTTTGTGACGGTGCCGAACGCTGAATCGCTGCACCGGCGCCTCGGGCATGAAGCGGGGCTGCTCGACGACCTCATGCAGCTCGGCGAGGCCGATCGGCAACTCGGACACCAGCGCCTGTACACCGTCGCATCGCTGCGCGGCGCCCTCGAGCAGGCGGGCTACGCCGTCAGAGCCGTGGAAGGGCTGTTTCTCAAGCCGATCACCACTGCCCAGATTCAGGCGCTGCGGCTGCCGGAACCGGTGCTCCACGCGATGTTGAAGGTTGGAGTCCGATACCCGGAATTGAGCGCGGGGATTTTGATGCAAGCCAGCCCTGCATCATGACGAACATTCTGATTGTCGGGTCCCGATCGATGGTCGGCCGACGGCTCAAGCGGCGGCTCGGCGGACCCTTTGCCGTGCGGACCGCCGGACGGGATGGAACCGCCGACATTCAGTTCGATCTTGCGGCGGAGTTCGTGCCTCCGCGAAACATCGACGCATTCGATGTGGTCATTCACTGCGCCGCGTCGTTCGGCGGCGACGGCCTCGACGAGGCGGTCGGCAATGAGGTCGTGAACGCCGTCGGCAGCCTGCGCACCGTGCAGCTGGCGAAGGCGGCCGGATGCCGTCATCTGATTTCGATCAACAGCATCTCGATGTACGATCACCCCGAGAATCAGTATTTCGGATCGTACGGATTATCCAAGAAACACGGACACGAAAACGTACTGTGGGCGTGCCGCCAGATCGGAATGGCCTGCACGTCCCTTGTCGTCTCGCAACTCTACGACGAGAAAGGCGAAGCGCGGCGCCACCAGCCGTTTCTCTATCACATCGTCGATTGCGCGCGCGCCGGGGCCGAAGTGCAGCTGTTCGGCCGAGCGAACCCGCGGCGTAATTTTCTGTTCGTCGAAGATCTTGCGGCCGTCGTTGAGGGCGTGATCGAGCAACGGATCCTCGGGACATTTCCGGTGCTGGCCGACGAATCGCCCACGCTGAGTGAGGTCGCGGAGACGGCGTTCCGTGTCTTCGGCACGCCGGCGCGAATTCGCATGGTCACCGACAAGCCGGACGCCAGGACCGTGTATCTGCCAGAGGATCGCGCGATCTACGCGCGCATTGGCTTGAACGGCACCACGGGCCTTGAATCCGGCTTGGCGATCATCCGCGACCACATGCGTCACGAGCATGCCTGACGACTCGATGGCGACGCGCACGGTGCTCGTGACGGGCGTTGGCGCGATCATCGGCTACGGCGTCGTCCGCTCGCTGAAGAAGTCGCGCCGCGCCGTCCGTATCGTCGGCATGGACATCTACCCGGATGCAGTCGGCCAGATCTGGTGCGATGCGTTCGACGTGGCAACGCCGGCGGCGGATCCCGGCTATGTGGGCTTTCTCACTGATCTGATCCGAAAGCACCAGATCGATCTGGTGATTCCCGCGATCGAGCAGGACGTGCGACGGATGTCCTGCGAGCGGCGCGATCTCGAGCGGACGGGCGCGAGGTTCGCGCTGAACAATCCCGAACTCATCGAGTTGGCTCACGACAAGTGGGCAATGCACCGATGGCTGAACGATGCCGGCCTGGCGGCGATTCCCGCGGCGATCGACGGCACATTTGGCGATCTCGCGGAACGCTTCGGCCTTCCTTTTATCGTGAAGCCACGTCGCGGCTACGCGTCGAAAGGGCTCGTGCGCGTGGAGACCGAAGCGGACTATCGCTACTGGCGCTCCAAACTTAACGACGAGTTCATGGCGCAGCAGCTCGTCGGCGACGATCAGCACGAGTTCACCGTCGGCGCGTTCGGATTGGGCGACGGCACTGTGATAGGCAAGATCATCCTGCGGCGCACGCTGGCCCGTGACGGATCGACGGCAAAGGCCTGGGTCTGCGCCCTGCCTGATCTTGAAACGCTTGTTGACCGCCTCGCACGGAAGTTCCGGCCCGTGGGGCCCACCAACTTCCAGTTCCGCCGGCACCGGGACGCGTACGTTCTTCTTGAGATCAATCCGCGAGTGTCGTCGTCGACGTCCTTCCGCACGGCGTTCGGCAGCAACGATGCCGAGATGTGCATCGAGTACTTCCTTGAAGGCCGGACGCCCGCGCCGCCGGCCGTGCGGCCCGGCTTTGCCGCGCGTTACATCGAGGATGTAGTGACCTTTGATCGCGATCGTTTCTGACATTCACGGGAACTTCCCGGCCCTGAGCGCGGTGTTTGCCGAGATCGATCGTCTGGGCGTCGAGCGAATCGTGTGCCTCGGAGACATCGCTGGGTACTACTGCGCCGTGAATGAATGTATCGAGGCCGTGCGCGCTCGCGGCATCGTCAACCTGATGGGCAATCACGATTACTACCTGACCAGCGGAACCGGCTGTCCGCGGTCAACATCCGCGAATCGCTGCCTCGACTACCAGCGGCAGGTCATCACGGACGCAAACCTGCGCTGGCTGGCGGAGTCGCAGTCCGCCTGTTCGGTCGACGGCGTGTCAATGGTGCACGGCGGGTGGCGGGATCCCCTGGACGAGTACCTGTATCAGGTGTCGGAAGACTACTTCGCTCCGCTGGACGGCGCACGGTTCGCCTCCGGGCACACTCACGTGCAGGGCATGTGGACCTTCACTGAAAAGGTCTACTGCAATCCAGGTTCGGTCGGGCAGCCTCGCGACGGGGATCCTCGTGCCGCATTCGCGATCTGGGCCGACGGTGTGCCGACATTGCACCGTGTTGCCTACGACATCGGCGCGACGTGCCGGCTGATGAAGGAGGCCGGGTTCGAGCCGTATGTCTACGAAAACCTCTATCACGGAACCAGGATTGGCGATGCGCATGCAACCAGATCCCGCAAGACTTGAGCAGATCCGGACGCGGGGCTTCGCGTTGGTCCCCGGCCTCCTCTCAGCGTCTCAGTCGGCGGAGCTGCGATCGCTGCTGCAGTCGTACGTTGACGAGGATTTGAGGAAGTGGGAAGGCCGGCCAGACTATCCGGACCGATGGATGGTTCACAACCTCATGTTCCGAGGGCTGCCGTTCGCGCGTCTGCTTGAACACGAGGAGATGCATGCTTATCTGTCGGCGCTGCTCGGCGACACATGCATCCTGTACGCGTGCACCTCGTCGAGCCTGCCGCCGCACGGCACCAACATGTCGAATCGGGTGCACGTGGACTGTCCCCGCGTGATCCCCAGCTACATCACCAACGTAGGAGTGATGTTTGCGCTGGATCAGTTCACCGAGGAAAACGGCGCCACCTATTTCCTGCCGCACTCCACCGAGCGCGTCGACGCTCCGTCGCCGGAGGAGTTCCTGGCGCATGCGGAGCGGGTGTTTCCGCAGGCAGGCGACGCCGTGATCTTCAACGCTCGCACGTGGCACATGGGCGGCATCAACCGGACCGATCGCGCCCGCCACGGATTCGCCTTTCAAGCGTGCCGGTCGTTCATGCGTCACCGGTTCGATTATCCGCGGATGGTTCCGCCTGAGATTCTGGCCGGCCTCGGAGAGACCGGTCGGCGGTTTCTCGGATTCAACGTACGCGTCCCTTCGTCGCTCGAGGACTACTACTTGCCGGTCGAAAAGCGGCTGTACAAGCCGAATCAGGGGTAGCGGGGACACTATCATCACCGTAGCGATGAAGATCGCCTCCATCGTCGGCGCGCGGCCGCAGTTCATCAAGGCCGCGCCG
>Ga0153915_10000714_pt1 | contig 30795 bp, 25 predicted proteins | sample Opewatmetagenome_2_FD_107003 | JGI IMG/M metagenome (GOLD analysis project Ga0153915, IMG submission 107003) | Freshwater wetland microbial communities from Ohio, USA - Open water 3 Core 3 Depth 3 metaG | ecosystem: Environmental > Aquatic > Freshwater > Wetlands | place: USA: Ohio, Lake Erie... | reverse complement strand
TAGGGATTAGGGATTTGGCAGAGTTCGTCCATCTTCATCTGCACACCGAGTATTCGCTGCTCGACGGCGCGTGCCGCATCGACGAGCTGCTCGATCAGGCGGCGGCGCTGAAGATGCCGGCCATCGGCGTCACCGAGCACGGGAACATGTTCTCGTCGGTGATCTTTCACGATCACGCGCGGGCGCGCGGCATCAAGCCGATTCTTGGCTGCGAGGTGTACGTCGCGCCGGGAAGCCGGCTGACGAAGAGCGGCAATCCGGGAGAGACTGCCAATCATCTGATTCTGCTCGCCGAGACGAACGAGGGCTACAGCAACCTGATCAAGCTGGTGTCCGCGGGCTATACCGAAGGCTTCTACTACAAGCCGCGCATCGACAAGGAGCTGCTCGCGCAGCACTCCAAAGGCCTGATTGGGATGAGCAGCTGCCTGAAAGGCGAGGTGGCCGAGGGCCTCTCGCATCAGCAGGAGCGGAAGGCGATCGAAGCCGCCGCGGCGTATCGCGACATCCTCGGTCCGGAGAACTTCTTCCTCGAGATGCAGTGGCACGGCATCGAGGACCAGCGCGTGGTGAACACCGGGCTGCCGGGCCTGGCGCGCGACCTGAAGCTTCCACTGGTCTGCACGAACGACGTCCACTACCTGCGCGAGACCGATGCGCACCCGCACGACGTGCTCCTGTGCATCGGCACGGGCAAGGCGTTCACGGATCCGAAGCGGCTGCGTTACGACAGCCGGAATTTCTTCCTGAAGACGCCCGAGCAGATGGCCGAGGCGTTCAAGGATTATCCGGACGCGCTTGCGAACACGATGCGGATCGCCGAGCGTTGTGACGTCAGGATCGCGGAGGGCGAGAACTACCTCCCGAATTTCGACGTGCCCGCGGGATTCACGCTCGACGGCTACTTCGAGCATGTCGTTCGCGCCGGCTTCGCCGAACGGCTGCCGAGGCTTCAGCATCTTGCGTCGATCGGCGCGCTGCGACACACGATCGACGAGTACGACACGCGGCTGGCGTATGAAATCGCGATGATCAAGAAGATGAAGTACCCCGGGTACTTCCTGATCACCTGGGATTTCATCCGCTATGCGCGCGATCAGGGCATTCCGGTGGGCCCGGGACGCGGATCGGCGGCGGGCAGCCTCGTCGCGTACTGCATGCGCATCACGGACGTCGACCCGCTCGACTTCGACCTCATCTTCGAGCGCTTCCTCAACCCCGAGCGCGTGTCGCTGCCCGATATCGACATCGACTTCTGCGAGCGGCGCCGCGGCGAGGTCATCGAGTACGTCACCCGGAAGTACGGCCGTGAGAACGTCGCTCAGATCATCACCTTCGGGACGATGAAGGCGAAGGCCGTGGTCCGCGACGTGGGCCGCGTGCTCGAGATGCCGTTCGCCGACGTGGACAAGGTGGCCAAGCAGATCCCCGCGGCGCTCGACATGACGCTCGACAAGGCGCTCGAAGAGAACCCCAACCTCCGGGAGATGGAGCAGAACGACCCGAAGGTGAAAGAGCTCCTGAGCGTCGCCCGCCGGCTCGAAGGCATGACGCGTCACGCGTCGGTGCACGCGGCTGGCGTCGTGATCGCGCCCAAGGCGATTACGGAGTATGCACCTCTATATAAGGGGGCCCGCGACGAAATCGTGACGCAATGGTCCATGAAGGAGATCGAGCGCGTCGGTCTCCTGAAGATGGACTTCCTGGGCCTCAGCACGCTCACGCTGATCTATGACGCGATCGAAGAGATCAAGCGCACGACGGGTGAGACGCTCGACATCGATCACGTCCCGCTCGACGATCCGAAGACGTATCAGCTGTTTCAGGACGGCCAGACCTACGGCGTGTTCCAGTTCGAATCGAGCGGCATGCGCGATATCCTCCGCAAGTCGAAACCGCAGCGCCTCGAAGATCTGATCGCGTTGAATGCGCTTTATCGCCCAGGTCCGCTTCGGAGCGGCATGGTCGATGACTACATCGCGCGGAAGCTGGGCAAGACGGAAGTGAAGTACGAGCTGCCCGAGCTCGAGCCCGTGCTCGCTGAGACGTACGGCGTCATCGCGTATCAGGAACAGGTGATGCGCATCTCGAACATCGTGGCGGGCTTCACGCTCGGCGAGGCCGACATCCTCCGCAAGGCGATGGGGAAGAAGAAGGCCGAGGTGATGCAGGCGCAGCGCGCCAAGTTCGTCGAGGGATCGAAGAAGCGCGGCGTGAGCGAGAAGAAGGCGGCGCAGCTGTTCGACCTGATGGAGCACTTCGCCGGCTACGGCTTCAATAAATCGCACTCGACGACCTACGCGTACCTGGCGTATCAGACCGCGTACCTGAAGGCCAATTACCCGTGGCACTTCGCCGCCGCGCTGTTCACCATCGAGTCGCAGAACACCGAGAAGCTGTCGATGTATCTTGGCGAGGCGCGCGAGCGAGGCATCCCCGTGCTGCCGCCGGACATCAATCAGAGCCAGCTGCGCTTCACGGTCGAAGAGAAGGGCGTGCGCTTTGGCCTGACGGCCATCAAGAACGTCGGGGAAGGCGCCATCGAGTCGCTGCTCAAGGTACGGGCCAAGCAGGGACGGATCACGTCGCTGCACGCGCTGTGCGACGAGCTCGACCTGCGCCTGTTCAACAAGCGCGTGTTCGAGAGCCTCGCGAAGGCGGGTGCGCTCGATTCGCTGGCCGCGGGTGTCACCGGACACGCGCGCGAAACCCGTCCGCGCATCGTGGCCGCCGTCGACGCCGCGTGCGAGTACGGCGCGCGCCAGCAGCGCGACCGCGAGCAGGGACAGGGCGGGCTGTTCGGCGAAGTGCAGCAGGCCGACGCCGTCGTTGACGGCCTTGCCGGCACCACGCTGCCAGCCGCGACGGCATGGACCGAGCAGGAGCAGCTCGCGTTCGAGAAAGAAACGCTCGGCCTCTACTGGAGCGGGCACCCTGTCGATCGATATCGGAACGAGCTGAAGGAATTCGGCGCGAAAGCGATCGCGGAGCTCTCGGACACGCCGGTCAGCACGGCGCCCCCGGACGCGTGGGGCCCGGGCGGCCGCAAGCCCATTCAGGCCGACACGTCGGTCGGCGGCGTGATCGCCGCGTGCCGGCAGTTGAAGACCAAGAAGGGCGATCGCATGGCCGTCTTCACTCTCGAAGACTCGCAGGCGAATGTCGAAGTGATCGCCTTCCCGGAGACCTACCAGAAGGCGGCGGCGCTCATCGAAACCGGCACGCTGGTCCTCGTCCGCGGCAAGCTCGAGCGCGACGACGAGACGGCGCGGGTGCTGGCCTCGGAGATTGTGCCGCTCGACAGCGTGCGCGAGCGCGTGGCGCGTGAAGTCGCCATTCGTGTCAAGATGCCTGCGGACCGGCGCCTGTTCGAAGCGCTCGGCGAGGTCTTTTCGCGACACCGCGGCGACCGCCGCGTGTCGTTCGAGATCGAGGTGCCGTCGAGCGCGAAGCCGCTGCGCGTGCGCGCCGACGTCTCGACGCAGATTCGCGTGCGGCCCTCGGCGACGCTCATTTCGGAAGTCGAGCAAATCGTCGGCCACGGGGCTGTCGTTTTACGATAGATTCCACGGTTCCAAGGTCCATGAATGCCTGAGACGCTCGATTTCGAAGAGCCGATTGCGCCGCTGCTGAAAGCGCTCGATGAGCTCCTGCTGCTGCCGCGGACCGATTCCGCGCAGCGCGAGATCGACGCCCTGCGGAAGAAGATCGAGGCCGCGCGCGCCGGCGTGTACGCGTCGCTCACGCCGTGGCAGCGCGTCCAGGTCGCACGCCATCCAAACCGCCCGGGCTTCGAATCGTTCATCGGCCTGATCTTCGAAGGCTTCGTTGAAATTCACGGCGACCGCCGCTTCGCCGACGATCACGCGATCATGACCGGCTTTGCCGAATACAAGGGCCAGCCGGTCCTCGTGGTCGGGCACGTCAAGGGCGTCGACACGAAGGAGAAGATCTTCCGCAATTTCGGCTACGCGCGCCCCGAAGGCTATCGCAAGGCCCTTCGCACGATGCGCCTTGCCGAGAAGTTCCGCCGGCCGATCATCGTCTTCATCGACACGCCGGCTGCATATCCGGGGATTGAGTCTGAAGAGCGCGGCGTCGCGGAAGCCATTGCCGTCAACCTGCGCGAGATGATGGTGCTCGACACGCCGATCATCGTCATCGTCTCGGGCGAAGGCGGGAGCGGCGGCGCGCTGGGCATCGCCGTCGGCGACGCGGTGCTGATGCAGGAGCACGCGATCTACAGCGTCATCCCCCCGGAAGGCTGCGCGGCGATTCTCTGGCGGGACGCCAACAAGAAAGTGGAGGCATCGGCGGCTCTCAAGCTGACGGCGCCCGATCTCCTCAAGGCCGGCATCATCGATCGCATCATTCCCGAGCCCATCGGCGGCGCCCACACCGATCCGGCCGCCGCCGCCGCCCTGGTCACCGGCGTCCTCGATGAAGTGCTCGCGGATATCTGCGCACTCGACTCAGAGACGCGCCTCGCGCGCCGGTATGACAAGTTCAGAAATATGGGAAGGGCAGGGATCGACTTCGTCGATGAGGGGTAGCGATTACCCAAATCTCCACCACAGAGGACACGGAGGACACAGAGGCTTAATCTCTAATGACACGCCGGATTCCGTCGCGCAGGTGGGGAACATTGAAGTTGATGAGCAACCCGAGTTGATAGCGACTCAGTTTCAAGTACGTCAGAACCTGCGCGAGATGGAGGGGCAGCAGTTTCTCCACCGCCTTGAGTTCCACAATTACGCAGTTTTCGATGACGAAGTCGATTCGATACGCTGCGTCGAGTTGAATGCCGTCGTAGACGATCGGAAGACGCACTTGATGTGTGAAAGGAATGCCATCTTTGGTGAGTTGGTAGCAGAGGCACGCGTCATACGTGCTTTCGAGGCAACCGGCTCCAAGAGCGGTATGTACTTTGAGAGCCGCTCCGAGAACCCTGTCTGTGATCCCAACGTGCAAGGCCAATTGATTTCCTCTGTGTCCTCTGTGTCCTCTGCGGTGGCGAGTTTCGTTCTGCAAGCGGCGGTCCGCTGATGGCGGCGGTCTCTCCTCGCTGGGAGTCCACTCCCTGTGACGATCAGGCGGCAGCGCAACTCGCCGCGGCGATCAGCGTGCCGCCCGTGGTCGCTCGTCTCCTGTGCCAGCGCGGGTTGTCCGACCCCGAACGCGCGGCGCGATTCCTTAATCCTGCGCTCGATCAACTGCACGATCCGATGGCGCTGGCGGACATGAAAGTGGCCGTCGACCGGATTCTTCGGGCGATCGCGCGGAAAGAGCGCATCGCGATCCACGGCGACTACGACGTGGACGGCGTGACGTCGACGGTGATCCTGCGGCGGAGCCTCGAGCTGCTCGGCGCGGACGTCGTGCACTTCATTCCCGAACGGCTGAAAGACGGATACGGGCTGCAGCCGGCGGCCATCGAGCGGCTGCATGCGGACGGCGTCGCGCTCATCATCTCGGTGGACTGCGGCATTCGCGGCGCGGACGCGGCCGTGCGCGCGCGCGAGCTTGGCGTGGATCTGATCATCACGGATCATCACGAGCCGGACGACGCGTTGCCGCCGGCGCTGGCGGTGATCAATCCGAAGCGGCACGACTGCTCCTATCCGGACAAGTACCTGGCCGGCGTCGGGGTGGCGCTGAAGGTGGTGCAGGCGCTGTGCGCGAGCGCGGGACGGGAGCACCTGCTGCCGGGGTTTGTGAAGGTGGCGGCCATCGGCACGCTGGCCGACGTCGTGCCACTCGTCGGCGAGAACCGCGTCATCGCGAAAGTCGGCCTCGAGCTGCTGTCGAAAGGGCCGCACAAGGTCGGGCTGCGATCGCTGCTCGATGTCTGCGGCCTCACCGGCAAGACCATCGACAGCTACCACATCGGTTTCATGCTCGCGCCCCGGGTCAACGCCGCCGGGCGCATGAGCACGCCCGATATCGCCACGCGCCTGCTGCTGGCGAGCGACGAGTCGATGGGCGATGAGGCGCGGACGCTCGCCATGCAGCTCGACGCCGAGAACGTCCGGCGGCAGGAAGAAGAAGGCGAGATCCTGGCCGCCGCGAAGAAGATCGTCCAGAACGATCCGGAGGTCGGCGCGCGGTCGATTCTGGTCGTCGCCGGGGAAGGCTGGCACCGCGGTGTCATCGGGATCGTCGCCAGCAAGCTGGTCGACGCCTTTCATCGCCCCGCCATCGTCTTATCGATTGACGGGGAGGTGGCCCACGGATCGTGCCGGAGCATCTCGCGCTTCGACATGCTGGGCGCGCTCGAACGGTCGGGCCACCTGATGATCCGGTTCGGGGGCCACAAGCAGGCGGCCGGGCTGACGATCGAAGCCGGCCGCATCCGCGAACTGCGGGCTGCCGTGAATGACGTCGCTGATGAAATACTCGGACCTGAGGACCTGATGCCGAGGCTGCGGATTGACGGCGACCTGTCGTTTCGAACCATCACCGGGGCCGTCGCGGCCGGCGTGACGTCGCTGGCGCCGTTTGGCGCCGGCAATCCCCGGCCGGTGTTCGCGGCGCGCGGCGTGGAAATCATCGACGGCCCGAGGAAGCTGAAGGAGCGGCACCTGAAGATGGCGCTCAAGCAGGAGGGCCGCATCTTCCGCGCCATCGCCTGGCGGGCCGCGGAGCGCCACGACTACCTCACGGAGCACCGTGCCGCGATCGACGTCGCGTTCTCGCTCGAACAGAACGCATTCAACGGCGAGACCTTCGTCGAGCTCACGCTCTCCGACATGAGGGCTCACGCAACTCACTCGTGATGCGCTGGCAGCGTTATGCGAAGGGCGTCCTCGTGCTTGTCGCGCTGGCGGTGGTCGTCAGCGTCGGCCTGACCCTGCAACGGCGTCGCACTCCGCCTCCACCGCCCCCGGTCGTCGTCCGCACCGATCCGAAGGCCATCGTCGAAAGCACGTCCGGGCGCGCCGTGCGCTTCAATCGCGCGCACGAAGACGTGCGCGTCGAATATGAGCGGCAGCTGACCTATGCCGACGGATCGACAAAGCTGCTCAAGGCGAAGGTTGTTGCCGACGATCGTGGCGACGGCAGGTCATTCACCGTGACGGGGGACGAGGGCGACGTCGGCAAGGACGAAGCGGTCGTGGCACTGAACGGCCATATCAAGCTCGTCGAGGGCGACGGGTTCACGGCGGAAACCGACACGGCCACGTACGACAACCACGACAACATCGTTCGCGCGCCGGGCGACGTCGAATTTCATCACGACAGGCTGTCAGGGACGGGACATGGGATGTTGTATGACAAGAACTCCGACGTCCTGACGTTTCTCGAGCGCGCCGTGACGCACATGGCGCCGAACGCCGAAGGCAGGGGCGCCGCCGATATCACCGCCGGCCATGCGACCTTCACGCGCATGGATCACGTCGTCGAATTCGGCGGCGGCGTGCACGTCAAGCGCGCCGACCAGGTGATCGACTCCGGAAGCGCGATTGCCTATCTCAGCGACGACGACAAGCGCATCACCGTGCTCGAACTGCACGGCAACGCCACGATCTCGGGGACGCCGGGCAGCGCCGGCAGCCTGCAGGGCATCACGGGCAAGGACGTCACGCTCGAATATGCCGACGACGGCCAGGCGATCGAACACGCGGCGATTGGCGGCAACGCCGTGGTCAAATTGTCCGGCGGCGAAGGAAAGCCCGGCCGGGAGATTTCGGCGAGCGCGCTCGACATCAGGCTCGCGCCGGATGGCGCGACGCCAACCGCACTGACGGCGCGAGGGAGCGTGCTACTGACGCTGCCCGCCGACCAGGGCCTGGCGGCGCGGACGGTCAGGGCGGGCACGCTGACCGCGACCGGCGATCCGCAAAAGCCCGAGCGCGGCCTGACGCAGGCGCATTTCACGACCAACGTCGAGTACCGGGAAAAGAGCGCGTCGGTCGATCGCACGGCAAAGGCGCAGCGCCTTGACGTCGGCCTGAAGCCGGCGATGGCGGCGTTCGACAGCGCAGTGTTCACGCGCGCGGCGCGCTTCGACGACGTGAAGGTGTCGGGAACGGCGGCGTCGGTGAAATATGTGGCCGACGAAGGCACGCTCGCCCTGAGCGGGACCGAGCCTGGAAGCCCGCGGCCGCATGTCTTCAACGACCAGATCACCGTGGACGCGGCGGCCGTGGATGTCACGCTGGCCGGACCGGTTCTGACCGCGAAAGGCGAGGTCAAGAGCGTCCTCCAGCCGCCGAAAAAATCGTCGCCCACTGACAGCGCGAAACTCCCGTCGATGCTGAAGCAGGATCAGGCCGTCAACGTCACGGCCGACAACCTGACGTTCGACGGCGGGGCGAACAAAGCGACGTACGATGGCCGCGCGGTGCTGTGGCAGGCCGACACGAGCGTGAAAGGCGAGTTGATTTCGATCGACAGCAAGTCCGGCGACCTCGCGGCGTCGGGCAAGGTGCTCACGACAACGATCCTCGAGCAGACCGACAAGGAAAAGAAGAAGAAGGAGCGCGTCCGGTCGACGGCCAGCGCAAAGAGCTTCACGTACGACGACAAGGCCCGCCGGGCGAGTTACTCGGGCGACGTGCATTTCTCGCAGGCGGAAAACGACCTTGCGGCGTCGACCGTGGACCTGTTTCTCAAAGCGAGCGGCAACGAGCTCGAACGGGCCGAGGCGTCGGATGAGGGCAACGGCCTCGTCCTCCGTGAACAGGGGCGGCGCACGACCGGGTCGAAGATGACGTATTCAGCTGCCGATGAGCGCTACGATGTCACCGGCGCACCCGTGGCGATTACGGATCAATGCGGGCGCGTGACCAACGGCCGGACGTTGACCTTCAGGAAGGCGACCGATACGATCGAAATCGACGGCAATCGACGCGTCCGCACCCAGACCAAGAACGGCACCAAATGCCAGTGACCGGACGCTGATGGCCACTCTCCGCACCGAAAACCTCACCAAGTCCTACAGCGGGCGCACCGTCGTCCGCGGGGTCAATCTCGACCTCTCGTCCGGCGAAGTGGTGGGTCTGCTGGGGCCCAACGGCGCCGGCAAGACGACGACGTTTTATATGACGGTGGGGCTGACCGCGCCCGACGCGGGGCGCGTGCTGCTCGATGGGCAGGACGTCACCGGCGATCCGATGTACATCCGCGCGCGGAAAGGCATCGGCTATCTCCCGCAGGAGCCGTCGATTTTCCGCGGGCTCACGGTCGAACAGAACATCCTCGCGATTCTCGAGACGATGAAGATGAGCGCGGCGGCGAGGCGTGAGCGCGTCAAGGATCTGCTCGCCGAGCTGAATCTCACGCCGGTGGCGCAGTCGCCCGCCTATACGCTGTCGGGCGGCGAGCGCCGGCGCGCGGAGATCACGCGCGCCCTCGTCATCTCGCCGAAGTTCATCCTGCTCGACGAGCCGTTTGCCGGCATCGACCCGATTGCGGTGACCGATATTCAGAAGATCATCTTCCACCTGCGCGACCGGGGCATCGGCGTCCTCATCACCGACCACAACGTCCGCGAAACCCTTCGCATCACCGACCGCGCCTACATCGTGCACGGCGGCGTCATCTTCAAGAGCGGCACCCCCGCCAGCCTCGCCGCGGATGAAGAGGTCCGGCGGATTTATCTCGGGACAGAGTTCCGATTAGACTAAAATAAGGCCTGGGAATTGCATGAGCTTCTTTAACAGCCGAGGTGTTTCGGCGACTGTCCGCCGTCACAAGACTCGGTTAACCTCTTCACATCAATAGCTTAAGCGGTATAAAACGGCGAAATGGGCATCCAGCAGCGGCTTCATACAAAACTCGTTCAGAAGCTGATTCTGACCCCGTCGTTGCAGCAGGCCATCAAGCTGCTGCCGATGTCGACCCTTGAGCTCTCCGACCTGCTCAACCAGGAGATGGTCGAGAACCCGATGCTCGAAGAGGTGCCGACCGAAGACCTCCAGCCGGCCGACGCGCTGGCCCAGGAGCAGGAAAAGCCGGCCGCCGAGACCACAAGCAAGACCGACACCTGGGACGACCAGGACTACGAATACTTCTTCGGCGACTATCTCGACGACGGCTACCGGCCCCGCGCGCCGCAGGAAGTGCGCGAGCTTCCGCCGATTGAGAACACGCTGTCCACGTCGACGTCGCTCACCGACCATCTGATGTGGCAGCTCTCGATGCAGACCGACGACCCGGTGCTTCGCGAGATCGGCTCCGCCATCATCGGGAACCTGGACGACGACGGGTATCTGGTCGCGTCGTTCGAGGAGCTGGCGGCGATGGGGCCGTGGCCCGTCGGGGACGTCGAGCGCGCGCTCAAGACCGTGCAGGGGTTCGACCCGGTCGGCGTCGCGGCCCGCGATCTTCAGGAGTGCCTGCTCCTGCAGCTCCGGCATCTCGGGCTTCAGGGCACCAATACCGAGAAGATCGTGACCGAGCATCTGCGGCTGCTCCAGAATCACCAGGTGCCCGAGATCGCGCGCAAGCTCGGCGTGCCGATCGACGACCTGAAGGAGCACATCGAGATCATCCGCCATCTCGATCCGAAGCCGGGCAGCCGCTACAACCCGAGCCAGTCGCAGTACGTCATTCCCGACGTCTACATCATCAAGGTCGAGGATCAGTACGTCGCCGTGCTGAACGAAGACGGCCTGCCGCAGATGCGGATCAGCCCGGTCTATCGCCGGCTGCTCGACAAGGGCGCCGCGGACAACAACGACGAAACGCGCGCCTACGTGAAAGACAAGTTCCGCTCCGCGCTGTGGCTCATCAAATCGGTCGAACAGCGGCAGAAGACGATCCACAAGGTCGCCAACAGCATCATCAATTTCCAGCGCGACTTCCTCGACCACGGCATCGAGCACCTGCGCCCGCTCGTGCTCCGCGACGTCGCCAACGACATCGGGATGCACGAATCGACCGTCAGCCGCGTCGTGACGAACAAGTACATGCACACGCCGCAAGGCGTGTTCGAGATGAAGTACTTCTTCCACAGCGGCATCAGCAGCTCGTACGGCGAAAGCGTGTCGTCGGTCACGATCAAGCAGCGCATCCGGAAGATCATCGAGAACGAAGACGCCAGGAAGCCGCTGAGCGACTCGAAAATCGTCAGCATCCTGCAGCGCGAAGGCCTGGTGCTGGCGCGCCGCACCATCGCGAAGTACCGCGAAGAACTGAAGATTCCCACGTCGAACCAGCGTAAAGTCTTGTACTAGACTTTCACGTGCCCTCAGTTCCAGGCGTCACCGTTCGTGGCTTGCTCGGCAGCCGGTCCGACGCGCTTGACCTGTCGATCGAACTGCTCGCCGGCGGGCGCGGACTGGACCGCCTCATCACCAATCCGCACCCGCAGAAGACCGGGCTCGCGCTCGCGGGCTTCCAGGAATATCTGCGTCCGGGCCGCGTGCTCGTCTTTGGCGAGAGCGAGATCCGCTATCTCGAAAACCTCGACTCGACCTCGCGAATCGCGCGGGTGCGTCAGGCGCTCGCGCTCGACTTTCCCTGCATCCTGATCACGGGCGGGTTCGCGCCGCCTCCGGAGATGACGCAGGAAGCCGAACAGGCAGGCGTGCCGCTGCTGAAGACCCCGGTCGTGACGCCGACCGCCATCGCGAAGCTGACGTCGATTCTCGAAGACTCGCTGGCGGAGCGGACGGTCCTCCACGCCGTGCTCATGGACATCCTCGGCCTCGGCGTGCTGATCGTGGGGGAGAGCGGCATCGGCAAAAGCGAGTGCGCGCTCGATCTGATCGTCCGCGGGCACCGGCTCGTGGCTGACGACACCGTGGAAATCCGCCGCCGGTCGGAGACCATCCTGATCGGCACGTGCCCGGAGCTGACGCGCCATCACATGGAGCTCCGGGGCCTGGGTCTGATCAACGTCAAGGATCTGTTCGGCATCGCCTCGACTCGATCCTCGAAGCGCGTCGAACTGGTCGTCCACCTCGAACGGTGGGATTCGTCGCGCGAATACGAGCGCCTCGGACTGGACGACGACTTCTATGACGTGCTCGGACTCCGCGTGCCGCTCGTCCGCATGCCTGTCGCGCCGGGACGCAATATCGCGATCCTCGTCGAGGTGGCCGCGCGCAATCAGCTCCTCAGGGCGCGCGGCCATCATGCGGCGCGCGCGCTCGCCGATCGCCTTGAACAGCGCCTGCGCGCCGGCGCCTCGGCGCCCATCGAGGAAGTGGAGGACGAAGAAGACGAGGAGACGGCTTCGTGAAGAAGCCGTTCATCGTCCTGACGGGGCTGTCGGGCTCCGGAAAGTCGCAGGCCATCCGCGCGCTCGAAGACCTCGGCTACTTCTGCGTCGACAACCTGCCGACGACGCTCATTCCGACGCTCGCGACGCTGTCACTGCGCGGCGGGGAGATCGACAAAGTCGCGATTGTGGTCGACGTCCGCGAAAAGAACCTCCTGTCGTCGTTCCCGAAGATCTTCAAGCGGCTCCGGAAGATGCGCCGGCTCAACCCGATCCTCATCTTCCTCGAGGCCAGCCACGACACGCTGGTCCGGAGGTTCAGCGAGACGCGGCGTCCGCATCCGCTCGCGCACAACCGGTCGGTCACCGAGGGCATCCGCGACGAGCGGGAGCGCATGCGGCCGATCCGGCAGCTCGCGGATGAAATCATCGACACGTCCGACATGACCGTCCACGAGCTGCGCCAGTTCTTCATGACGCTGTCGCGCGGACCCGCCCGCAGCAAGCTCGTCGTGACGCTGCTGAGCTTCGGGTACAAACACGGGCTGCCGGTCGACGCCGACCTGGCCTTCGACGTCCGGTGCCTGCCGAACCCGCATTTCGTGCCCACATTGCGCCGTCGAACCGGGCGCGACCGTGCGGTCGCCGCGTTCATGGAGCGCGACAAGTCATCGCGCGAGTTCATGAGCCGGCTCGAAGACTACGTCCGGTACGTCATGCCGCATTACATCGCCGAAGGGAAGGCGTACCTCACGATCGCCATCGGATGCACCGGGGGGCGCCACCGGTCGGTCATGATCGCGGAGCGCCTCAGGCGCGCGCTGGCCGACATCCCCGGCCTCACCCTCCGTGTCCGTCATCGCGACATCAGACGGGCGTGACCTGCCGTAGGATAACAGCGTGATTGGCGTCGTCGTCGTCACCCATGGGCAACTGGCCACCGAGCTGCTGAATGCCGCCGAGATGATCGTCGGCGACCTGCCGCGCTTCGCGGCGGTCTCCATCGGCTGGCACGACGACGTGAGCGACGCCAGGGAAGACATCGCGCAGGCGATCGAGCGGGTCCGCGGCGACGCGGGCGTCCTCCTGCTCACCGACATGTTCGGCGGCACGCCGTCGAACCTCGCGATGACGTTCATCGAAACCAACAAGATCGAGGTCATCACGGGCGTCAACCTGCCGATGCTGATCAAGCTGGCGGGGCAGGCGCGGTCGCCGGATCTCCTCGCGGTCGCGCGCGACATGCGCGAGCACGGTCGCAACGCCATCTGGGTCGCGTCCGATTTTCTCAGGTCGGAAAAGGCCGGCACGTGACGTCGCGCACCGTCACCGTCGTGAATCAGCTCGGGATGCACGCCCGCGCGGCCGCGAAGTTCGTGCATCTGGCGGCGACCTTTCAGTCGCACATCCGCGTGGCGCGGGATACGCGCGAGATGGACGGCAAAAGCATCATGGGCCTGCTGCTGCTGGCGGCCGCCCGCGGGACAACGATTCGCATCAGCGCCGAGGGGGGAGACGAAGCGGACGCCGTCGCCGCTCTGGCCGGCCTGGTGGAAACGGGATTTGGCGAGGACGTATGCAACGCCTGACTGGCATCGGCGCGTCTCCGGGGCTCGTCGCCGGCCGTGCCGTCGTGCTGATCCATCGTGAACAGGTGCTTCGATACCGCGTGCCGGCGGAGCGCCTCAACAGGGAGATTGCGCGGCTGGGCGCGAGCCGCGACCTTGCCCGCCAGCAGCTGACGGAGATCCGCAGCAGCGTGAGCCGCAAGCATGGCGCCGACCTCGCGTCCATCTTCGACGCCCAGCTGATGATGCTGGACGATCAGAAGCTGATTCCGCGCGCGGCCGAGATCGTCCGCGAGCAGCGCGTGAACGCCGCGTGGGCGATTCAGCGCGTGTTCGACGAGTTCGGCGCCGTGTTCGACGATATCGCCGACGCGTATCTTCGCGAGCGCAAGGGCGACGTGTCCGACCTGGCCGGCCGCCTGAAGATGAACCTGCGCCGGGGCGCGTCGTCGCGCGATCTGCTGCAGGAACTGGACGAAGCCTCGGTGCTCGTCGCCGACGAGCTGCCGCCGTCCATTGCGGCGCAGATCGACTGGGCGAAAGTGCGGGGCTTTGCGACCGATGCCGGCAGCCGCACGTACCACACGGCGATCCTGGCCCGATCGCTTGGCGTCCCCGCCGTCGTCGGCCTGCAGAATGCGACGCGGATCGTGCAGGCGGGGCAGGCGATTGCGCTCGATGGCGATACCGGCGAACTCGTCCTCGATCCGGGCGAGGAGATTCTCGCCCGCGCGCGGCTGCACGTTGACGACGTCGCGCCGATCGCCGGGCAGCAGGGGGAGCCGTCGGGGCCCGCGGTCACCTCGGACGGCATTCGCGTACGGCTCGATGCGAACATCGAATTCCCCGACGATCTGGCGGCCGCGCGCTACGCGGGGGCTGAAGGCATCGGGTTGTATCGCTCCGAATTCCTGCTGATGGGCGGCGTGCGCGCCTGGGGCGCGGCGAGCGCGGACGAGGAAGAGCAGTACGCCGTCTATCGCCGCATGCTCGAGGGCATGGCGCCGGGCGCGGTGACCATCCGGACATTCGACCTCGACGAAGAGGGCGGGGGGATGCGCGGGCTGCGGCTGAGCCTGCTGAAGCCGGAGCCGTTCCGCCGCCAGCTGCGCGCGCTGCTTCGCGCCTCGCGTCACGGCGCGTTGCGCATCATGTTCCCGTTTGTGTCTGGCGTCGAGGAACTGCGGGACGCGCGGCAGATGATCAAAGAGGCCGCGGCGGAGCTGGGTATCGCCGACAGGGAACTCGCACGGGTGCCGGTGGGCGCGATGATCGAAGTGCCCGCGGCCGCGTACACGGCGGACCTGATCGCGCGCGAAGCCGACTTCCTGACGATCGGCACCAACGATCTCATCCAGTATTGCCTCGCCGTCGACCGATCCGACGCGCGCGTGTCGCAGTTGTACGAGCCGCTTCACCCCGCGATTCTGCGCATGGTGGTGATGGTCCGCCGTGCGGCCGCGCGTCAGCGGATTCCGGTCTCGCTGTGCGGAGAGATGGCGTCGGACCCCGTGGTGCTGGCGCTGCTCGTCGGCCTGGGGCTCAGGGAGTTCAGCATGACGCCGGCGGCCATCCCGCTGGCCCGGCGTCTGCTGCAGGAGATGCGGAGCGACGAGCTCCACGCGATCGCACGCCGGGTGCTTCGCCTGTCCACCGCCGACGAGATCGAAACCGAGCTAGAAAGGAATATCGTCGTCAGTCAGCGGAGTTGAGCTGTCGGGCGACGCGCCGCCAAAGTCGCCGCCGGCGCTGCTGACGCGCTCGCCGCCACCCGACGAGGCCCCCCGGCCGCCTCCGCCGCCGAGCAGGACGATGCGATCGCCGCGAATCTCGGTGGTGTAGCGCTTGTTGCCGTCTTTATCGTCCCACTGCCGCGTCTGCAGCCGGCCCTCGACGTAAATCTGCTTCCCCTTCGTCAGGTACTCGTTGAGGGACTCCGCGGTCTTGCCCCACAGCACGACGCGGTGCCATTCGGTCTTTTCCTGGCGCTGGCCTGACTTGTCGTTCCAGACCTCAGTGGTGGCCATGTTGAGCGTGGCCACTGCGGCGCCGCCCGGTGTGTATCGCAATTCGGCGTCGCGCCCGAGATTGCCGACGAGGATGACTTTGTTTACGCTGCCCATGGCCGGGCATTGTACATCGTCGGCCCGGCGCTACGGCTTGGCGATCCGCTGTTTCGCAAGGCTCGCGGCGGCGCTGTCGGGATAATTCTTGATGACGGTGTCATAGGCTTCGCGCGCCCGCTCCGGCTGTTTCAGGTTTCTCAGCGATTCGCCCTTCAGATAATGGGAGTCCGGCACGGTCGTGCTCGTCGGATAGTTCCGGATCACCTTGTCGAACGCCTCCACGGCCTTGTCGTACTTGCCGTCGTTCATGTACGCGCGCCCGATGTAGAACTGCGCGTCGTCGGCCTGCGTCGCGCGCGGGAAGTCCTTCAGAAACGCCTCGAAGCCGTCGATGGCGAGGTCCCAGAGGCCGGCGGCGTAGTCCCCGAAGGCCTGTTCGTACGTCTTCGTCGGCGACGCGCCGGATGACGCGATGACGCCCGCCGCCGGCGGAGTGGCGCCGCCGGACGTGGAGGCGGGCTCCGCCGCGTCGGTGCTGGTCGTCGTCATGCGGGCGAGCGCCTGCTGCACGAGCTGGCGGAGCGCGTCGACTTCCTGCGACAGCGAGCCGACGCGGACATTGTTGTCGTCGACCTTTTCGCGCACCACTCTCAAGTCGTTGGCCAGCGTTTCGACCAGCAGCTTTTCATCGGCCACCGAGCGGCGATTGACGTCCGCCTGCTGGTCGAGCCGCGTGTTCACGGCCTTGAGGGCGTCGCTGAGCGTGCCCATCATGTTCTGCAGGAGCTGCGCCTGCTCCTGCAGGATGCGCAGGTCGGCCATGAGCTGCTGGTGTTCCTTGTTGGCGGCCGACGCCGGACGCGCGACGAGCAGCGCGAGCGACATCATCGCGAGGACTGCGAGCGGCCGGGAGAATCGTCTCGTCATGCGTTCACTCACTTGGCCGTGATGACGAAGTGCGCGCGCCGGTTCTTCGACCAGGCGCTTTCATCGTGGCCGGGATCGAACGGGAATTCCTTCCCGTAGCTCACCGTTTTCAGGCGATCGGCGGGAATGCCCAGCGATCGCAGATAGGCGAGGGCCGCGGCGGCGCGGCGATCGCCCAGAGCCAGATTGTACTCGGCGGTCCCGCGCTCGTCGCAATGACCTTCGATCGTCACCACCCACGCGCCGTTCTGCCTGAGCAGTGCGGCGGCGGCGTCGAGCGCGCTCTTGCCGTCCGGATCGATGTCGCTGCTGTCGAGCGCGAAAAAGACCGGCTTGAGCGGCGAGTTCCGGTTGAGGTCATCGAGCGACGACGCCGTCACGGCTTCTTCGCGAATCGGGGCGGGCGCGGCGGCGGCTGGCGCGGCCGGCTGCGGGCGCGGGGCGGCGGGGGCCGGCGCTGGCTCGGGTGCCGGGGCCGTTTCCGCCTCCGGAGTGGCGGTCGGCGCGAGCACCGGAGCTTTCTTCGAGCCGCACGCGGCGGCAAAAACCATCGTGGCGACGAACGTGAGACGCGCGAGTCTGTGAGTGGACATGCGGCGGTTTCCTCTCGAGAAAATCATCAGTTCGACCAGCTGGGCAGCGTATTGGTGCCGGTCCTCGTGATCTGCCGCACGTCGCGGCCATCACGGGTCATCGTCCAGACCTGAAACTTGCCGGTGCGATCCGACATAAACGCCAGGTGCCGGCCGTTCGGCGAGAACACCGGGCTTTCGTTGCTGCCTTCACCGAAGGTCAGCTGCTTCACCTGCCGTGTGTTCACGTCGAGGATCTTGATGTCGAAGCGCGCGCCCGTCCGCGCCTCGAAGGCGATTTCGTTGAAGGGCGCCTGCGACCACGTCGGACGGTCGGCGTACGACTCCGCGGTCAGCCGCTGGACCACGCCCAGCCCGTCGGCCGAGACGACGTAGATCTGCGGCGACCCCGATCGATCGGAGGTGAAGGCGATCTCGTTGCCGTTCGGGGACCACGTCGGCGTCGTGTCGATGGCGGGGTTGTTCGTCAGGCGTCTGGCGTTCGTGCCGTCGCGGCTGGCGACGTAAATCTCGGAGTTGCCGTCACGCGTGGACGAAAACGCGATGCGCGTGCCGTCGGGCGACCACGCCGGCAGGTAGTTTTCGCCGGCAGCCTTCGTCAACTCGTCGAGCGTGCCGTCGTAGATGTGGGAGACGAAGATGTTCGGCTGCCCGCGCCGCCATGAGACGTACGCGAGCGATCGAGCATCAGGCGACCACGCGGGGAAGGCGTTGAGCGTCCGGCCGACGGTCACGCGCTGCTGGCTCTGTCCGTCGTAGTCGGCGATGTAGATCTCCTTGACGTTGCGATTCTCGACAGTGCCCGTCAGCCGCTCGCCGTCACGGTCGCTCGTGAACGCGAGCTTCGTCCGCGCGACGCCGTGCAGGTTACGCTGCTTCAGGAAGATCTCGTCGGCGATCGTGTGCGCGTAGCGGCGTGGATTGGACGACCCGCTGTATTCCGTGCCGAGGACCGCGCGGCGCGTCCGGATGTCGAACATCCGGACGCGAATCTGAAAGCCCGTACCCGATTTCTGCACCGAGCCTGCCACGACGCCGTCGGTGTTCAGCTCCCGCCAGCGATCGAACGGCAGGTCGTCCACCGACTTCGCCGGCGGGATCGTCGTGTACACGTCGCGCGGGATGAAGTTGTACTCGTGCTCGTAGTTCAAGTCGTCCCAGAGCACGTCGGTGATGGTCTTTGCCGCGGCGACGGTCTCGGCGTCGTTCGACAGCGCCAGGAACGCCGGGATCGCAATTCGCGGCGGGCCGCCTGAATCGCCCGTGATGGTCGTCGCCACCTCGCTCGGCTGCTGTGGCGGAGTTTGAGCGGCCACAGCGGCCAGGCCAAGAGCGATCGCGAACGAGAGCGTGATGTATTTCATCGCTGGAATGTGAAGGTCAGGTGGACGATTAACGTCGGGTTGGGGTATTCGGGCGGGAGCGGCGTGAGCTGCCGCGTCACTTCGACGGCGCGCCGCGCGCTGAGGTCGAGCGCCGCGTAGTTGCTCGACCGCTCGACAGACGTATCCGTCAGCCGGCCGTCGCGCTGGATGGTGACCTTAATGACGACATCAGCGGCGACCTCGGCCTGCCGGTTCCAACTGGTCAGAATCCGGTCTCGCATCAGCGCGAGGTACGCGGGGCAGCAGAAGTCGCCGACGTCCAGCGTCGCGCCGATGCCCGTGCCGCCGCCGGTCGAGAGCCCGAAGCCCTGTCCGCGCGCGCCGGTGACGGCGACGGCCGATCCTGTTTGCAGCTCCGCGCCACGCGCCAGCGTGGTGCCGCGCGCATCGGGCGTCTGCGCCACGGTTTCAGTCGCCTTCGGCGGCGCTTTCACGGGCTTCGCCGGTTGCGCCTTCGCAATCGGGACCGTCATCTCCGGCGTCTTGGCGGCCGGGGCCCGGAGCGCTTCGGGCTTCGGCGCCGGCTCGGTGGTCTGCACGGCCCGCGCGCCGATCGACGTCAGGCCGCCCGCCTGTGGACCTGTGCCCGCGCCGCCGAGCGTGATCGTCATGACCGGCTTGTGTTCGTCGATCGCTTGCGACGCCCACCGCAGCGGCCCGAAGACCAGCGCGGCGCCGATGCCGAGATGCACCATCAGCGACACGGCCGCCGTCACCTGCAGCCCGCCGGGCTCCTGCATCCGATCGCGCAGAACGTCGGTGACGTCCATCAGCGTTCGTCCGGTCCTTTGGTGACGAGGCCGACGTGCTCCACGCCCGCGGCCTTGAGGAGATCGGTCACTTCCATGACCTGGCCGAGATTCACGCCGCGGTCGCCGCGCAGGTACACGTCTTTCTGCGCCGCCGATTCCATCTTCTGCCGGACGCGCTCCTGCAGCACCGAGACGTTCACTTCATCGCGGCCGATGTAGACGATGTGATTCTGACCGTAGGACAGCGGCACGGTCACTTCAATCCGCTCTCCGGTGATGGGCTGCGCGCGGCGCGCGACGGGAAGATTCACGTCGATGCCGCGCTGGATCATCGGCGCCGCGACCATGAAGATGATGAGCAGCACCAGCATCACGTCGACGAGCGGCACGACGTTGATTTCGGCGAGGGAGCTCGACACACGTCGGCCGCGGCGGCGGCCGGGCGTGACGTCGTTGGCGGCGGCGATCTTCGGCACGCTAGGTGAAGTTCCGTTCTGCGATGTTCAGGAACTCCATCGCGAAGTCGTCCATTTCCGAGGCGAACACCTTCACGCTCTGCGTCAGCAGGTTGTAGAAGTACACCGCCGGAATCGCCGCGACGAGACCGCACGCCGTGGCCACGAGGGCATCGGCGATGGGACGTGACACCACGCCGAGGTTGGTCGATCCGGTCTGCGCGATGCCTTCAAACGCCATCATGATTCCGACGACGGTGCCGAACAGCCCGATGAAGGGCGTAATCGCGGCCGTCGTGGCCAGAAAGCCGATGTGCTTCTCGAGCTTGTTGACCTCGACGAGCGACGCACGCATCAGTGCACGATCGACGCCAGCCAGACTCTTGAGAGTAGGACGCGCGCCAGGGGGGCGTGGATTGGCCCCGGACGGATCGGCCGGCGGCGTGTTCTGACGAAGCTGGGCAGTCATCTCGGCGTAACCGGCCAGGAACAGACCCACGAGCGGGCTGCCCTTGAGGGATTCGCACACCGCCTGCACTTCGGAGAACTTGCTGCTCCGCCGGAAGACCTCGAGGAAACCTGCGGTTTGCGTTCTCGTGCGGCGGAACGTCCACCACTTATGCAGGGTGATTCCCCAGGAGACGACGGAAAAAATGGCGAGGATCCCGAGCACGATTTTCGAGCTCATGCTCGAGTGCACGATGATCTCAAGTAACGCGGATCCAGACGTCGCAGGCAAACAGTTCTCCGTATAGTGTGGTTCGTGCGCCGCTGGGACAGCGCGCGCCGGCATGGGAATTCCGGCGTTAACCGGGTGGGGCGCCCGGCTCGACAGTGCAAAACTGTATCACGCCGCAAAAGTGCTGTCAAACATATGTTACCATTGGACTTCTCGCTCTTTTCCTGACCGTCCATGCTTCGCTTCCTGCGCATCACCCATCTGGCGGTCATTGATGCCGCCGAGGTGGAATTCGGCCCCGGACTCAACGTCCTCACCGGCGAAACCGGGGCGGGGAAGTCCATCCTCGTCGAAGCGGTCGGCCTGCTGCTCGGCGGACGCGCCTCCGCCGACATGGTCCGGACGGGAGAAGACCTCGCGACGATCGAGGCGATCTTCGAGACCGGCGGCGAGGAACTGCTGGTCCGGCGCGAGATCACGTCACAGGGCCGAAGCCGCGCGTTCGTGAACGGCGCGCTCGCCACCGCGGCGGTGCTTCGCGACCTCGCATCGCGTCTGGTCGAATTGCACGGGCAGCACGAACATCAGACGCTGCTCGATCCCGCGTCACATCTCGACGTCGTGGACGCGTACGGCGGCCTTGACGCGAAGGCCGCGCCGGTCGCCGCGGCCTTCGACCTCTGGCAGGCGAGCGGCGCGGAGCTGTCGCGCGTGCGAAAGGCGGCCGCCGACCGGCAGACGCGCCAGGAATTTGTCGTCTTCCAGCTCGGCGAGCTCGATCGCGCCGCGCTGAAGTCCGACGACGCCACCGAAGACGTCGACCTGGCGTCGACGCGCCAGGTGCTGGCAAGCGCCGAGCGCGTGCAGCGCCTGTGCGAGGAAAGCTATGCGGCGCTCTACGACAGCGACGGCGCCGTGCTCGCGAGCCTGGGCGGCGTCTGGCGTCGCGTGTCCGACCTGGCGGCGCTCGATCGCCGGTTCGAGCCGTTTCTCAACGAACGCGACGGCATCAAGTCGCAGCTCGAGGAGCTCGCGGCATTCCTGCGCCAGTACGGCGGATCGATCGAGGCGTCGCCCGAGCGCCTGCAGGAGGTCGAGGATCGCCTCGCCCTGCTCGATCGGCTGAAACGAAAATACGGACCGAGCCTGCGCGACTGCATCGATCGCCGCGAGGCGTTGCGGCAGGAGCTTGCCGACCTCGAACGCGGCGACGAGCGCATCGCGGAGCTGGAACGGGAGCACGCGAACGCCCGCGAGCACTATCTGACGTCCGCCCGCACGCTCTCGGAGGCGCGGCGGCGGGTGGCCGTTGCGCTGCGGAACGAGATTGAGCGGATGGCTGGCGAGCTCGCGATGGAGCAGACGCGTTTCGACGTGCGGTTTGCCGCCGACGCGCCGGAATCCGAATGGTCGGCGCGCGGGATCGATCGCGCCGAATTCTATGTCTCGCCGAATCCCGGCGAAGATCTCCGCCCGCTCGCGCGAATCGTGTCAGGCGGCGAGCTGTCCCGCCTCATGCTCGCAATCAAGACGCTGACGGCGACCTCCCGTCTCGAGTGGAATGAGGCCGACGGACGGCCGCCAAGCGGCGCCGCGCCGGGCCTGATCTTCGACGAAGTAGATGCCGGCATCGGCGGGCGAGTGGCCGAGGTCGTCGGCCGGAAGCTCTACGCGCTCGGGTCCGCGTTTCAGGTGCTGTGCATCACGCACCTGCCGCAGATTGCGGCGTACGCCGATGCGCACTACGCGATTGAGAAGCGGGTCGAGGCCGGCCGGACCCGCACGACGGTGGCGCGGCTCGACACGGACGCGCGCGTCGCCGAGATCGGACGTATGCTCGGTGGAGACATGGTGACCGACGGCCTTCGGGCATCCGCCGAAGAAATGCTTCGCCTCCGGGTCGAGAAGCGCGGGTCCGCGCCCGGGGCGAAAGGCGAACGCACACCGAAAGGCGAAAGCGAAAGAGCGAAAGCGAAAGGTCGCCGTGGCGCGTAAGTACCTCATCGAAACGTTCGGCTGTCAGATGAACTTTCACGATTCCGAACGCATGGCCGGGCTCCTCGAACAGGCCGGCTTCGAGTCGACCGACGACGCGGCGGACGCGGACGTCGTGGTCATCAACACCTGCAGCGTGCGGGAGCGCGCCGAAGAAAAGCTCTATACGCGCCTGGGCGAGCTCCGCGAGCTCGCGGCCGAACAGGGCCCGCAGGGCCACGACCGGATTGTCGCCGTCGCCGGCTGCGTCGCCCAGCAGGAAGGCGCGGCGATTCTGAAGCGCTCGGCCGGCGTCGCGGACGTCGTCGTCGGGACGCAGGCCATTCGCCGGCTGCCGATGCTCGTCGAGCAGGCGGTCGAACGCCCGGCCGCGCCGCTGCTGGATCTCAATCCGCACGACGACGTGACGTTTCCGCTGGGCGTGACGCGCCGCGGCGATCCGGTCAAGGCCTACGTCACGATCATCGAGGGCTGCAACGAGTTCTGCAGCTTCTGCGTCGTGCCCTATACGCGGGGGCACGAGCGCATGCGGCCGAAGGCCGACATCCTCGCGGAGGTGCGCGACGCCGCGGCGCGGGGTCACAAGGAAATCCAGCTCCTCGGGCAGATCGTGAATCACTACGAAGCGCCGGACGATCCGTCGTGCGACTTTGCCGCGCTGCTCGAGGCGGTCCACGAGGTGGAGGGCGTCGAGCGGATCCGGTTTGCGAGCCCGCACCCCCGCCATTTCGACGATCGCTTTCTCGCGCTGATGCGGCGGCTGCCGAAAGTCTGCCGGCATCTCCACCTGCCGGTTCAGTCGGGATCGACGCGTGTGCTCGACGCGATGCGGCGGCGGTACACGCGCGAGGGCTATCTCGATCTCGTCGCGCGCATCCGGGCGACGCTGCCGGACGTGGCGTTGTCGACGGACATGATCGTCGGCTTTCCCGGCGAAACCGACGCCGACTTCGAGCAGACGATGAGCCTGACGGCCGCCGTGCGCTACCACAGCATGTTCTCGTTCAAGTATTCGCCGCGGCCGAACACGCTGGCGGAGAAGCGCCTGGCGGACGACGTGCCGGAGGACGAGAAGACGCGCCGGATTGTCGCCCTGCAGGCGCTGCAGCGCGACATTCAGCTCGAGATCAACGAGCGCCTCGTCGGGCGCGTCGAAGACGTGCTCGTCGACTCCGCCAGCCGCCGCCGGTCGACGGAGTTGTCGGGCCGCACCAGCTCGAACGTCGTCGTGAACCTGCCGGGCGAGGCGTCGTGGATCGGCCGCGTGCTGCCGGTCCGCATCGAGCGCGCGGGCCCGCACAGCGTCCGGGGGCAGGCCGTGCTTGACAGCGCGCGGGCCGGGGCCTAGGGTGACATCATGCAGATCGAAATGAGCATCAAGGGTCTGATGGTCGACCCTGTCAGCAACATGCCCATCGTCATCCTCCGCGACAAGGACGGGGCGAAAACGCTCCCGATCTGGGTGGGGATGTTCGAGGCCAATGCGATCGCGCTGCAGATCGAGAACATCTCGACCCCGCGGCCGATGACGCACGATCTGCTGCGCAACGTCATCCACGACCTCAAGGCGTCGGTGCAGAAGATCGTGGTGTGCGACATCCAGGACAGCACGTTTTACGCGCTGATCTACCTGACGCTCAACGGGGAAATCGTGGCCATCGACGCGCGGCCGAGCGACGCGATTGCCCTGGCCCTGCGGACCCGCGCCCCGATTTTCGTCGAGGAGGCGGTCATCGACAACGCCAGGACCATCGATGTCACGGCCGACAAGGCCGACGCGGATCGGCTGCACAAGTGGCTCGAAAGCCTCGATCCGGACGACCTCGGCTACAAGATGTAAGCGCCGCGGCGCTCCCGCGGCCGCACAATCCTGCTACAATCGGCGCCGGTTGTCCCTTCACTGATGATCGTTGCCATTGCCAATCAGAAGGGCGGCGTGGGTAAGACCACGACCGCCATCAATCTGGCGGCCGCGCTGGCGCTGCGCGGCAAGCCGACGCTGCTCATCGATCTCGATCCGCAGGCCAACAGCACGATGTCGTTTCTCGACATGGCGCAGGTCACGAAGGGCATGTACGACGCAATTGCCGACCCGGCCGTGTCCATCGCAGACGTCGTGCTGCCGTCGACGCTCGAGAACCTCTTCATCGCGCCGTCGCGCATTGCGCTGGCCAAGCTCGAAGCCAAGCTGGTGGGGGAGATGGACGCGCATTTCCGGCTCAAGGACAAGCTCGAGCCGATCCGCAGGAAGTATCCGAACATCGTGATCGACTGCCCGCCGGCGCTGGGGCTGCTGACGGTCAACGCGCTCGTGGCCGCGACGCACCTGCTGATCCCGATTCAGTCCTCGTACTTCGCGCTCGAAGGCACGGACGACCTGCTCGAGACCATCGAGAAGGTGCGCGCGCGCCCGAACCCGGCCCTGCGCATCCTGGGGGTCGTGATTACGATGCACGACAAGCGGACGGCGCTGGCCCGGGACATCCGGTCGCAGATTCAGAAGGTGTTCGGCGGGAAGGTGTTCAAGACCGTCATCACGAAGAGCGTCCGGCTGGAAGAGAGCCCGGCGTACAAGGAATCGATCTTCACGTTCGCGCCGGACTCGCCCGGCGCGACCGAATACTATCGCCTGTGCGAGGAGGTTATCGATCGTGCCTAGACGAGGGCTGCCACACTCGATCGCGATGCGCCATGACGAGCACTACGTCGAGGCGCTGGCCGCGTCGGCCGGGACGCCGATCGGCCGTCTCATTCCGATCGACCAGATCGATCCCAATCCGGAGCAGCCGCGGCAGGTCATGGGCGACCTGTCCGAGCTCATCGCCTCCATCGCCGAGAAGGGGATTCTGGAGCCGCTGCTGGTCCGGCAGCGCGGCGGGCGGTTCCAGATCATCGCCGGCGAGCGGCGCTATCAGGCGGCGATTCAGGCCGGGCTGCGCGAGCTGCCCGCGGTGATTCGCGACGCCGACGAGACCGAGACCCTCGAGCTGGCCCTGATCGAGAACCTGCAGCGCAAGGATCTGACGCCGTTTGAAGAAGCCGAAGCGCTGCAGGGCCTGGCCGATCGCTGCGGGTACACGCACGAGGATCTGGCGCGCCGCCTGGGCAAGTCGCGGACGTCGGTGACCGAATCGCTGGCGCTGGCCGGCATGCCCGAAGACATCCGGCATCTCTGTCGGCTGGCCGACATTTCCAGCAAGTCCGTGCTATTACAGGTGGTTAGGCAGGACACGCCAGAAAAAATGACCGCCTTGCTGGAGAAGATTGCCAGCCAGGGCGGCGCGACCCGCCAGCAGCTCCGCGAAGCGACCGCCAAGCCGAAGCCGGGCCGGCCCAAGGCGTACGTGTTTGCCTACAAGCCCCCGGACAAGGCGTTCAACCTCAAACTCTCATTTGGCAAGAGCCGCGCGTCACGCGACGAGGTCATCGGCGCGCTCGAAGCCATCCTCAAGGAACTCCGCAAGAGCCGCTGAGGCCTGCGCGGCGCTCAGGCGCGCCAGTGCGCCGCGTCGAAGGCAGGCGTCGGGGTCTGCAGCTCGATCGCCTGGCGCGCCGGATGGCGCTCGACGGCCGTTACGGCGCCGGCGACGAGGCGCGTCACGGCAATCGTGAAGCGGACCAGCGATCCCGGGGCGGCGCCCAGGGCCGTCAGCGGCACGCAGAGCTCGAGACTGGCCCCGGCCATGGCGCGCGCCTGATCATGGTTAACATAACATCCATTATCGGACCCACTGGATCTGGCCGTGATTTTCAGGGACACGGGCTCGAGCACCGCCACCGTGAACTCGTAGCCGGCCGCCAGCTGCTCGGTCATCGGCGCCGCGCCGTCCAGCCGGATGCACAGCTCCTGGCCGCGGCTGAACCCGAACCGGACTGACGTCACGACAGGCGGCGCCGCGTCGATCTGATGCATCGCGCCGGCCGCACGCCGGACCTCGAACGACCCGGCGCCCAGCCATTCGAAATAGCTCGTCTCGTGGCCGTCGATGGCGGGCGTAATCCAGCCGGTCAGCGGCTGGACTTCCTCCGACGGCCCGGCCGTCGAGATGTTGCTGAGGAACAGGTCGTCGGGCACCGGCTGCGCAAGCAGCCGGTAAGCATTGCGCAGGTGCCGCCGGAAGAGGTCGTCGAACTCCTCGTCGTGGTCCGAGGAATGGTCGTCCCCGTACCACCAGAACCAGTCGCTGCCTTCGCCAATCAGCACCTCTTCGCGGGCCGCGGCACGGGCGGCCGCATCGACCGACGCGCCGGCGTCGTCAAGCGTCTGACGCGCCGCCGCCAGCTGATCCCACGCGCGCTGGTCGTCGCGATGCCCAATCCAGATGTAGAAGTTCGCGTCGATCCAGGAGCCGGGGAAGATGCTGCTCAGCACGGGCCCCGGCCTCGCGCACGCCTCGGCCATCGTCACCGTCGTGAGCTCGCCGTGCGCCTGCAGTTGTCCGTAGAGCGCGCGCAGGAAGGGACGTCCGCCACCCTCGAAGTGCTCCCACGCGTTTTCGCCGTCGAGGATGATGGGGATGAGGGCGTCTTCCCCGCCGGTCCGGGACCGGTAGCTGCGGCCGGCATTCACGAGCCGGTTGATGAAGTCCGATGCCGCGGCGTCCGCGTTCCAGCCCGAATAGACGAACCCGATCAGATCCGACAGCGCGTGATCGCGGAAGACGCAGCCGACCTCGCCGCCGCCGGCCGTGACGCGGTACGGCGTATACAGACGCTCGGGCTGCTCGAGTTGTCCGGCGCCGTCCCGGGTAAATCCGATGCCCAGCGAGTTCGACAGAATCTGCTCGTCGGTGGCCATCCAGCGGAACCCTGCCTTGGCGACCAGCGGCACCATGGCGTCGGACACCGAGCCCTCGGACGGCCACAATCCGACCGGCCGCCGGCCGAACAGGCGCTCATGGCAGGCCACCGCGCGCTCCAACTGCTCGGCGGCATCTTCGGGACGCTGGAACCGCCGCTTCGGCAGGTCCGATCCGGGATGCGTTCGCCGGTAGATGTCCGTGTCGCACAGCAGCGGCAGGATCGGGTGATAGAAGGGAGACGTCGATACCTCGATTTGCCCGCTGGCGACGCCCTCCCGGTACTCGGGAATCACGCGGTTCAGGATCTCGAGTTCGACGGCCCGCAGGATCTGCTTGTCGTCTTCGCTGAAGTCGCGGCCCTTCGCGACCAGCGCGCGAACCCGCTCGTCTCCGTCCAGATAGAACGGATCGATCCAGGCCAGCTTGTGCCAGACCTGCAGATCGCGCAGATCCCCGGCGGAGAACGGCACCCCGCTGCCCCGCTGTTCGGCCAGTTCTCTGTACCGCGGGTACACCTCGATCATCCGCTGGCGCTGGGCGTGAAAGAAGTTCTCGAGGATGAACGCGACGTCGGGTCCGGCGAGGTCGTCCGCCGGCTTCAGACTCAGCTCGAGATACCGATCGTGCGCGCGATCCGCGGCGAAGGCCTCGAGCTGCACGAGCAGCGACGGCACCAGGTTGAACGTGACGCGGACGCCGGGAAACTCCCGGAGCAGCGCCGCCATGCCGTAGTAGTCCTTGAGCGCGTGGAGCCGGACCCACGGCAGGATGTGCTCGCGCGTGACGAGATCCTCGTAGTACGGCTGGTGCATGTGCCACAGGAGGGCGACACGGGTCATACGTTGTAGTCTAGTGGGTGCCGATGCGAATCTTCGACCGGTACGTCGTGCGGGAGGTCCTGCTGCCGTTCCTCCTGTCGCTCGTGCTGCTGACCTTCCTGCTCATCATCCCTCCGGTCCTGAAGGAAGGCTATCCCCTGATCGCGCAGGGCGTCCGGGCGTGGATCGTCGCGCAGATCCTGGTCACCCTGCTGCCGCAGGCCCTCGCCATCAGCATCCCGATGGCGGTCCTGCTCGGCCTGCTGATTGCGTTCGGGCGGTTGTCCGCCGATCGCGAGTTCGTCGCGATGCAGTCGTGCGGCGTCAGCATCTACCGGCTCCTTCGTCCCGTCGGCCTGGTCGCCATGCTGGCGGCCGCCGCGACGGCCTACGTGATGATCGTCGCGCTGCCCAATGCCAACCAGTCGTTCCGCGAGATCACGTTCGGCGAAGTCGCCTCGCAGGTCCAGAACAACATCCGGCCCCGCGTGCTGTTCTCCCGGTTTCCGGACCGTGTACTTTACGTCCGCGAGCTCACCGACAACCATGACATGCAGGACGTGTTCTTCGCCGACACGTCGAAGGCAGGCGCGACGACGGTCTATTTCGCCCGCGAGGGCCGCGTCATCGTCGATCGCGAGAAGAAGCTCGTCCAGCTGCAGCTGTCTCATGGCACGCAGCACACGACCCGCGCCGCCGATCCCGGGGAATATCAGGGAACTGAATTCGCCGACCTCAGCCTGAGCCTCGACGCCCAGACGGTGTTTCCGCCGCCCCCGACCCGGGGGGTGCCCGAGATGACGATTGCGGAACTGCGGAAGAACATCGCCGCGACCGCGCCGGCCGACCGCGCCAACGTCGACGCGCGGCTGATGATTCAGAACAAGTACTCCATCCCGGTCGCGTGCCTCGTGCTGGCGCTCGTGGCGCTCGCCCTCGGCGTCAGCAATCGCAAGGACGGCAAGCTCGCCAGCTTCGCCATCGGCTTCATCGTCGTGTTCGCGTACTACGTGCTGCTCTACACGGCGCGAGCCGCGGCGATCGGCGGTGTCCTGAAGCCCGATATCGCTCCCTGGATTTCGCCGATGGTGCTTGGCGTGTTCGGCGTCGCGCTCACCATCTGGCGGGCCCGGTCCACCGATCGGCCGATGCTGATCAACTGGTCGATGCGCCGTGCGGCGTCCGGCGACGCGGCCGATGATGGGGACGCGCCGGGCGCGACGGAGCCGGCCGGGTCGCCGATGCTGGTCCGATCGTCCGCGCTTCGCCTGCCGGGCGTGAAAATTCTCGACTTCTATACGTCCCAGCAGTACGTGCGCGTCTTCGGCCTGTCGGTGATGTCGGCGCTCGGCATCTTCTACATCGCGACGTTCATCGATCTCGCCGACAAGCTGTTCCGCGGCTCGGCAACGACGATGATGCTGCTGCGGTTCTTTTACTACCAGACGCCGCAGTTCCTGTACTACATCATCCCCATCGCCGTGCTCGTCGCGACGCTCGTCACGATCGGCGTGATGACGAAGAACAGCGAGCTCGTGGTGATGAAAGCGTGCGGCATGAGTCTGTATCGCGCCGCGGCGCCGCTGGTGCTGTTTTCTATTGCGGCCAGCGCGGCGCTCTTCGGCCTTCAGGAGGTCGTGCTCGCGCGCGCCACCCGGCAGGCCGACCGGCTGGAAGGCCTCATCCGCAGTTGGCCGTCGCAGGAGCCGAGCGCCGTCAATCGCTGGATCGCGAGCGACTCCGGCGACATCTATCACTACGACCTCTTCGATCCGGCCGTCGATCGGTTCACGCGGTTCACGCAGTACCGGCTCGACAGGCGGACGTGGCGCCTGAGCGGCATGCTGTTCGCGGATGCCGTGTCCTCCCCCGCGCCCGTGGCAAACACGCAGCAGCTTCGTGACTGGACGGCTCAGAGAGGCTGGGTGCGGGCGCTGACGACGGCCCGTTCCGGTGACGTCGTCAAGACCGCGGTGTCTTACACGCCGTTCGCCGAACGTCCTCTGACGCTGGAGCCGCCGGCGTACTTCAAAACCGAAGTGCCGGATCCGGCGAAGATGAATTACCGGCAGCTGCGCGCGCACATCGCGACCTTGAAGGCGAGCGGCTTCAACACCGTGACGGCGATGGTCCAGCTCCAGCGCAAGGTCGCCTTCCCCTTCGCCACCGTGATCATGGCCCTGCTTGCGGTGCCGTTTGCGGTCACGACGGGCCGGCGCGGCGCGATGTACGGCATCGGCATCGGCATCGCGCTGTCGATTGCGTACTGGGTGATCCTGAACGTCTTCAGCGCCGTCGGCGAAGGCGGCGTGCTGACGCCGACGCTCGCGGCATGGGCGCCGAATCTCCTCTTCGGCGCCGCGGCGCTCTACATGATTCTGACGGTACGGACGTAGCCGTCGTAGTGCAGACCTTCAGGACGTAGCCGTCGTAGTGTAGACCTTCAGGACGTAGCCGTTGTAGTGCAGACTTTCAGGTCTGCCGCGATCGCAGGCCTGAAGCCCGCGCTACTCCTGTAATGCGGGCGACGAGATCCAGAGACGGCCGGACGCGCCCGGCTTCGTGTTCACCGTGTCGACGACAAAC
>Ga0153915_10000713_pt1 | contig 30802 bp, 23 predicted proteins | sample Opewatmetagenome_2_FD_107003 | JGI IMG/M metagenome (GOLD analysis project Ga0153915, IMG submission 107003) | Freshwater wetland microbial communities from Ohio, USA - Open water 3 Core 3 Depth 3 metaG | ecosystem: Environmental > Aquatic > Freshwater > Wetlands | place: USA: Ohio, Lake Erie... | reverse complement strand
GTTCTTGAAATAAAACCGAAACATACATATTATGATTATGAATGCAAATACACATCGGGAATGAGCGAATATGAAGTACCCGCCAGGATTTCTGATGAAACGGCTTCATACCTGCAGGCTAAAGCCCTGCTGGCTTTTAACGCAGTGGGATGCGAAAGCTATTCAAGAATAGACTTCAGGCTTGCATCCGATGGAAAAGCCTATTGCCTCGAAATAAACACTCTTCCCGGCATGACAAGCACAAGCCTTGTTCCTAAAATGGCAAAAGCTGCCGGAATTTCATTTGAAGAACTGATTGACAGGATTATTAAATCAGCGCTCCGATGAAAAAGAACAGCAGCAAAAAGTTAATTTTAGCGCTTATTATCACATTACTTGCGGGGGGCGCGCTTGTTTTCCTCTTTATTAATGATTTCGGCGTTGTAAAATATTACGATATGAAAACCGAATTGAATAAAATACAGGCAGATATCAACCGGGCTGATTTTACGCTTGATTCGCTTAAAAATGAGATCGATTCCCTTCAGAGAAGCAAAATGAAAATTGAAAGAACCGCCCGTGAAAAATTCGATATGCACAGAAGCAACGAGAAAGCTTTAAAAATAACTGAAAAATAATTAACGTTTGAACAATAAAACCGAAATACCGAAACAGCCTCTTGCCGAGCGGCTCCGTCCGCATTCGCTGGATGATTTTCAGGGGCAGAAAAAACTGCTCTCTCCCGGAAAACCCCTCAGGGTAATGATTGATAACGATTCGGTAAGCTCTATGATATTATGGGGACCTCCGGGGACAGGCAAAACAACTATTGCTAAGATTATTTCCGAATCTACCAATTCCGATTTTTTCCAGCTTAATGCCGTTTCATCAGGCGTAAAAGATATAAGGAATGTAATTGATATTGCAAGACAGAACCTGCTGATAAATAAAAGGACTATCCTATTCATTGATGAAATACACCGTTTTAATAAAGCTCAGCAGGACGCTCTGCTTTCATCTGTTGAAACCGGCGAGATTATTTTGATCGGAGCGACAACGGAAAATCCTTCATTCGAAGTCATTCCCGCTTTACGCTCCCGCTCCCGCACTTTCATACTCGAATCGCTCCAGAAAAATGACCTTGAAAATATTATCGATAATGCTCTTAACAGCGACATACTTTTAAAAACGCTTAATATTACCGAAATCGACAAAGATTTTCTCATATATATTTCCGGAGGCGACGCACGTACTCTTCTGAATGTACTCGAAGCATGCATAATTCACGACCTTAATAATGAAAAGATAACTGTATCGAAAGAAGCAATTGAGAATATAATTCAGCAGAAAAATATAATTTATGATAAAGCGGGGGAAGAGCATTACAATCTGATTTCCGCCTTTATAAAGAGCATAAGGGGCAGCGATCCCGACGGCGCATTATACTGGCTTGCACGGATGCTCGAAGGAGGAGAAGACCCTTTATTCATCTCGCGGAGAATGATTATACTTGCTTCGGAGGATATAGGGAACGCTTCGCCTAACGGGCTTGTGCTTGCAGAAGCCGCATTCAGCGCAGTTGATAAAATTGGGATGCCTGAAGCCCGGATTATACTTGCCCAGTGCGCTACATACCTCGCATCATCTCCTAAAAGCAACGCGTCTTATATGGGCATTAACAAAGCATTTGAGGACATAAAGAATAAAGAGTTATTCCCTGTGCCCGTTCACCTGCGCAATGCCCCCACAAGTTTTATGAAAAATATCGGCTACGGCAAAGAATATAAGTACCCGCACGATTTTGAAAATAATTTTACCCAGCAGGATTACCTTCCGAAAGAAATTTCAGGAACGCAGTATTATATCCCCTCCGAAAATGGCCAGGAAAAAAGCTTAAAAGAAAGGCTCAAACATATCTGGCAGGGAAAAAAGAAGTACTAGTGGAAACGAACCATCCCATTAGATTAAATATTTTATTGAAATATAATGGTTGTTTAATAGTCTTTTTTGATTTGAGTTATGATATATATACTACTATTGAGAACGCTTCTTTAATTTGGACCATATCTCCACAGTTGTTTTCCCGTAATATCAACTTTAAAAAATAGATTTTTCATCGCCTAACGATTAAGATTATTCCCGTCTGCCCGTAATTTTAGAATTTAAATGGGGACTGATTTTTGCATTGTAGAGCGAGTAAGATTAATCTACTTTAATGTTATAAATAATATTTTCTTTGTTTTTGCTGGGGATGTAAGAAAAATAAGCTTTGCCGAAATTGGAGTGGTAACGCTTTTAATAATAATCAACTATATCGGAAACTGTAAAGGCATCCGTTCAGGGAGGTTTTTACGCAAACAATTAATGGAGAAACAATTATGAGAACAATTCTACGGTTTTTATTATTCGCTACTTTTTTGTTTATTAGTTTTACGCCGGCAACTGCGCAGTGGGTGCAAACAGGCGGACCATGCGGCGGAATGGTTAGTTCGGTTTTAGCGGAGGGTTCTAATGTTTTCGCCGGCACATACAACGGCGTTTATCTTTCAACGGACAACGGCGCAAGCTGGACAAGGAGAAGCAGCGGCTTAACAAATGTAGTAATTAACGCTTTGGCCAAAAACGGAACTAATTTATTCACCGCAACAAGCGACGGGGTTTTTCTTTCCACAGATAACGGGTTAAACTGGACTCAGGTTAACTCCGGATTAACTAACCTCAAAGTAGCTGCCCTTGCCGTCAGCGGTTCAAATCTTTTTGCAGGCACTTCAACAGGTATTTTTCTTTCAACCGACAACGGGACAAGCTGGACTTCTAAAAACTCTGGACTTACCAGCGCCAACGTAAGATCTTTTGTATTCAATGGAACAAACTTATATGCCGGCACTGCACAAGGCGGCGTCTTTCTTTCCACTGATAACGGAACAAGCTGGACTCAATATAATTCCGGTTTAACAGGCTTATATATATATTCTATGGCGGTAAGCGGAACAACTACTTTTGCCGGGACTTCGACAGGATTATTTTTACTCTTAGAAGGAAGTACAAAATGGGTTTCAGCCGGTTCTGATTTTTCAAATCAGCGCGTTGCGGCTTTAACAGTGAGCGGTGAAAACATCTTCACAAGCACAGGTCTTAAGGTTTTCTTATCTGCCGATAATGGGAGTACATGGACAAATGTAAGCTCCGGTTTAACCAATATAACCGCTATCAATTCACTTTCTGCAAGCGGCTCTAACATCTTTGCAGCTACTTATGAAGGGATTTATCTTTCCACCGATAACGGCAATTCCTGGGCTGCCAGCAATACAGGATTAACAAATTCTTCGGTTAATACTCTCACTTCTATCGGTTCCGATTTATTCTGTGGAACCTCCTCCAACCAGATTTTCCTTTCAACCAACGCAGGAACATCATGGGAATCCTGCAGTTCAGGGCTGCCTTCCTCTTCTGTCATCGTTTTAGCTGTATGCAATTCAAATCTTTTTGCCAGCACTTACTCGGGCTTATATAAATCTGAAAATAATGGAACAAGTTGGACCAAAACTAAGCTTGATTTAACTAATCCCTGGGTTTACTCTCTCGCTGTCAGTGGCCAGAGCATATTTGCCGGCGCAGATGAAGGCATATTTCTTTCAACCGATAATGGAGAGAATTGGGTTAATATTAATGCAGATGCTTCTACGCAAAGCGCCTATTCATTAGCCTTAAGCGGAACATATTTATACAGCGGAACGCCAAGCGGCGTTGAAATTTATAATTATAACGGAACCAGCTGGGTAAAAACAGGCGCTAATTTAACCAATGAATGGATAAATTCTCTTATAATAAGTGGAAATAATCTTTTTGCGGGAACTACCAATGGCGTATTCCTTTCTACAGATAATGGAACGACCTGGAGCCAGGTAAATTCAGGCTTAACCAACTTGAATGTAACTGCATTTGCAGTGAGCGGTACAAATCTTTTTGCAAGCACATATAGCGGAGGAATATTCCTTTCTACCGATAATGGCGCCAGCTGGACTTCAGTTAATTCCGGATTAAATGCTAATGGTTTTGTCGACCTTGCAATTTGCGGAACAAATCTATATGTATGCACTGCCTATGGCGGAGTTTGGAAAAGACCACTTTTAGAGATGCCCCTGCATGCAGAAAAGCCATCAACCACATTGCCGGCCAAGTATATTTTGGCTCAGAATTACCCAAATCCCTTTAATCCGACCACAACTATCTCTTACACAGTCCCCTCAAACTCACACGTAACGCTTAAAGTACTTGATACTTTGGGAAGAGAAGTGGCTGTTCTTGTTAATGAAGAAAAATCAGCAGGTAACCATAAAGCGCTGTTTAACGGAAACAATTTAGCATCAGGCATTTATCTTTACCGGTTACAGGCAAATAATTTCTCGGTAACAAAAAAACTGATATTGATGAAATAATGTTTATATATCCGTTAAACGCATCTATGGATATTTTATTACTCCCCGGTTTTTTATAGCCGGGGACAAAATAAGGAGCTACTATGAAATTGAAATCGACTGTTTTTATTTTATTATTTTTTATTGCTTCTATCGTTTTCCCGCAATCAATAGTAAATCAGGTTAAAATTGATACATTAAAACAATATTTGCAGGAATTAACAGGTTTCAGTTCTTGCACAATAGACGGCAGCGCATATACCATTACATCAAGAAACACTCTATATACGACGATGACTTCGCTTGCTATAAAATACATTAAATACAGACTCCAGAGTTACGGACTTACGGTAACCGAGCAGACTTTTATATACACGGAAAATTCAAAAAATTATAAGATAAAGAATATCTATGCAGTTCAGAAAGGCAGTCAGTATCCGGATAAAAAATTTATTGTATGCGCCCATTATGATTCTATGCCTTCTGCAGAGCTTTCACCCGGCGCCGACGATAACGGATCGGGCGCTTGCGCCGTTCTTGAAGCAGCCAGAATAATTTCAAAGTACAATCCTAAATACACAGTTGAATATGTTTTATTTGGAGCTGAAGAGCAGTATCTTGTAGGAAGCCGGTATTTTGTTCAACAGGCTTATCAGAATAATGATGATATTGTCGGCGTGCTGAATTTAGATATGATTGGCTGGGATAAGGACGGAGATAATTGTATGGAATTATACTATCAAACGCCGAGCGGCAAAGAGACTCTTATGTCTGAGCTTCTTAACAGCCTTACTGCCGTAAACCAGAATTATAATATCGGGTTAACTCTTGTGCAAATGAATACAGCCTCTGTCAGCAGCGATCATACTGCATTTTATGAGTATGGCTATCCGGCAGTTTTAGCTATAGAAGAGATATCGGATTTTAACGAAGGGTATCATACGGCACAAGATAATTTTTCAAACATATATATGGATTTTTATGAAAAATGCTCGAAGCTTGCAATTACTGCTCTGGCTGAAATATCCGTAGTGGAAAGCCCCGTGTCGATTGAAGAGAACAAGCAAATCCCTTCTGAATTTGCACTTTACCAGAATTATCCCAATCCGTTTAATCCAAGCACTGTAATCTCTTATAATATTAAGACAGCCGGACATGTCCGTTTGGCCGTATTTGATTTGCTTGGAAGAGAGATAAAAACCCTTGTGGATCAATATCAACCGGAAGGCAGGCAACAGGTTACTTTCTCTGTTGAGGATAAAGGAATTACAAGCGGTATTTATTTATATCGGCTTCAGACTGAAAACCTGTCCCAAATTAAAAAGATGGTTTATATGAAATAATACTTCAAGCCAAGGAATAATTCTCTTTTCCTTGGCTCAATAAAAAAAATTATCAGGGACATTGCATATTTTACAAATTGTTATGCGTCGTTTTCTCTTTTGAAAAAACCTCTTTTATCTGAGCAAGATTGTCTTTGTTTACAAGAATAAGAACTATATCTCCCTCTTCAAGAATAGAACCGCCGCTGGGTACAAGAAAATTTTCATCCCGGTTAATCATTGTTATAAGACAATCCTTCGGAAGCCCAATTTCCACAATTGTTTTTCCCGCGACATCTGCATTAAAAGGGACGAATAGATCTATCAATTCGGTATTTACCCCCTGCATCGGCGCAAACTCTATCGGATAATGTTTTTTTCTTTGAGCGGGGGAATCGACTTTAAATAATTTTGCTGCGGGGGTTAATGTCCATCCCTGAAGCAGAAGAGACGTAATAACAATAAAGAAAACAATACCGAAAATTGTATCGGCCTGAGGAACCCCTGCAAGAAGCGGAAAAGTAGCAAGGATAATAGGAACCGCCCCCCGTAAACCCACCCATGATATAAAAGCTTTCTCGTTAAAACTGAATTTTGAAAAGCTCAGCGATAAAAAGACGCTTACAGGGCGGGCAATAAAAACCAGAAAAAGAGATAAAGTTATTCCAATTGTAAAAACATCCAATAAACGGGATGGGAAGACAAGAAGGCCAAGGGTTAAAAACATACAAATCTGGCTTAGCCATGCCAAACCATCGAAGAATCTTAGCATGCTTTTTTTCTGCACAAAGTTTTCGCTTCCCACAATTATTCCGGCTATATAAACAGCAAGAAATCCGCTGCCGCCGAGCAACGTGGTGAATCCGTAAATAAAGCATGCATACGCAAGAGAGAAAACAGGATAGATGCCTTCGGCTCTTAGCTTCAGTTTATTAATAATCACTGTCATTGCTTTTCCGAATGCATATCCTAGAATGCTTACGGCTCCCATCTGAATCAGGAATGAAAGAAGTATTTTAACATATCCTGTTGCAGGATTTGTAATAAGCTGAATTAATCCTATTGTAAGAAAAACCGCCATCGGATCGTTGCTTCCTGATTCAAGTTCAAGGAGAGAATTGATTTTCCCTTTAAGGCTGAGATTGCGGGAACGGAGAGTTGAAAATACAGCCGCGGCGTCGGTAGATGAAATAACCGCTCCCAGAAGAAGCCCTGTCATAAGTTCAAAGTGAAAAACGAACTTCATGAACAATCCGATTAATAGCGCCGTGGATAAAACGCCGAATGTCGAAAGCGACACAGCTTCTTTCAGCGCTTCCTTAGCCGAGTTCCAATGAGTCTCAAGTCCCCCCGAGAAAAGAATAAATACAAGCGCGGCAATGCCTATTGACTGAGCAATTTCGGGATTGTCAAAAGGGATTCCGAAAAGCCCTTCGGAACCGGCAAGCATTCCGATACCGATGAATAAAACAAGGTAAGGCAGACCGAGATTTTCGGATAATTTTGCAATGGCAATGCTTAATAAAATCAACAGGGGAAATACTATGAGAAAATACTCTATAAAAACCATCAGCGCCGCCCTTTATAGAATTTAGACAACAATAAATAAAATATTTTGGAAAAAGGAAAGGTTATAAATACAGGATTTTGCTCGGTGAACTTTTAAAGTTATAAAATTACTGTTTAAGGCTCATTTTGCTTAGTAATTCAAGTCCCGCAGCGCTTGTTAACAATCTTTGTTTCTTATCGCTTAGAAATTTCTGCGTCCAATTGACCATTCCGCCGTCAATAATATCCGCAACAGCGCCGTTATATCTTACAAAATATTTAAACCTGATTCCGGCATAATAATCCTCTTTCTTTTCTTCCCAATTGTAAGCGGTATTGTTTGTTTTTGCAAAATTTTCAATCATCGTAAACAATTTGCCGTTAAATGCCCTTTCAAAATCATCGCAATAAATAGTCAGCGTTATATCTTCATCCTTAAAAATCCTCTTAAGCATTTGCAGATAAAATTTCAGGTGCTCTTCAAGATTTTCCAGTTCAAAGCTGAAACTGCCTTTATCTTTTCCTGCGGTTGCCATGCAGAACAATCCGAAATGCGCGCTGAATAATGGATTGGTAAAATACTGCCCTCTTGTATGCCTGTGAGTTGTGGAATATTTAATAATATCCTTTTTTTCGTCTTTAATATCGGAAGCAATCTTTAATGCCAGAACATTTGTCGCATCCGAAACAACTTCGGTTCCCCTTACCGCGCTAACGATATTATTCTGGTCCACGAATGCGGCGGAACTGCAGGTTCCAAGAGATGTAAGAGGCGAAAGCATAACAGGTTTAAAACCGTATTTTTCCGATTCAGCAAGCCACAGCACTTCATCCTGCTTAAATACGACAGGGTTAACCGTTGAAGTAGCGCAAAACCGGTTCTGCCTGAAATCCTTAAGTACTTCGGGCGGTGTAATTTTAGAAGCGCGCGCCCGGAATAACTCAAGTAAAAACGAATTAAGCTCCGAACCCGATAACTTTTCCAAAATCTTACCGGGAAGATTTTCAAACCCCAATTTCTGTTCAATGTTTTTTAGAATTTTCGTCATAAATCGTTATTACAAAAACCTGCTTTTTATAATCTTAAGATTACATAATAAATAAATGAGTTTAAACGGATTCCCTGTTAAATTTTTCAGAAAGTTTTTTCATTTGGTAGCGCAGCAAAAAGAATGTCACTAATGAAGCAAGCAGATCGGACGCAGGCATAGCCGCCCATATTCCGTATAACCCGCCGAATGAAGAAATGATGTAAATCATCGGAATTAAAAAAATCACCTGCCTCGAAAGCGAAAGGATAACCGAGACTTTTGCATGTCCGATTGACTGGAAAAAATTTGCAGTCACCATTTGAAACCCTACTATAAAGAACACTGCAAAGCTAATTCTCATTCCTGTTGATGAAACGGCAATTAATTGTCCGTCGGAGGTAAAAGCGGATGCTACTAATCCCGGAAATAATTCGATAAGTATAAATCCGAAACTTGTAACACATGTGCCTGCAACTAATGTTTTTGTAAATACTTCCTTAACTCTTTGGAACCGCCGGGCGCCGTAATTATATCCGGCAATCGGCTGCATCCCCTGGTTGAATCCCAGAACTATCATCATAAACATTGTTATCATGCTTGCTATTATTCCATATGCGCCTACTGCATAATCCCCTCCGTAACTAACCAGTTTAATATTTACAATAATAGCGACAAGAGAAGTGCAGACAAACATAATAAAAGTTGACATTCCGATTGATAAAATATCAAGTATAATATTTAATCTAAGTTTAAAATGCCCTTTTAGAAAATGAACAGTGCTGTTCTTATTCATAAAGTGAAAAAGAATCCATGCAAGCCCTGCCGACTGCGCCGCTACTGTTGCAAATGCCGCTCCTTTAATTCCCCATTTGAACCAGAAAATAAAGAGAGGCGCAAGAACAAGGTTCAACCCGACAGTTAAAAGAGTAGCCGCCATTGCTTTGCGGGGGTAACCCGATGAACGCATAATATTATTCAATCCCATATAGAGATGTGTGACAACATTTCCCAACAGAATAATATGCATAAATTCTTTTGCATAAGGGAGGGTCTCTTTACTGGCGCCGAACAGAAACAATATCCTGTCGATGAAAGCAAGCATTATTATGGAATAGACAATGCCGATAATGACATTAAGCATTGAAGCATTTCCAAGTATATGCGAAGCCCTGCCGGTATCTTTTTCTCCGAGCCTTATAGAAACCATCGAAGATGCGCCTGCGCCTATTAATGAACCGAAGGCTGCCGACAAGTTCATTATCGGAAGAGTAAGTGCGAGCCCCGAAATAGCCATAGGCCCGACTCCGTGCCCTATAAAAATACGGTCAATTACATTATAAAGAGAGGATGCAGTTGTAGCAACAATTGCGGGAATTGAATAACGCCATAAAAGCGCGCCTATTTTTTCTGTTTCAAGTATATTGGGTGAATTGTCAGTCGTCATAAATCAAATGTTTTATTGCAAAAATATGTATTTAAGTAAATAAAAACCCTCCCGGCAATGGGAGGGCTTTTAAATCATTTGTTTTCTACCGGTGTCTTTACATCGCAAAAATCATCCGTTGGTTTCAACCTGTTCAGTTAAAACAATTTCCTTTTTTCCTAAAAGATTTCTGATCTTGACTTTAGCATTTTCCACAATCATATAAACAGAAGGAACAAGTACAAGGGTAAGAAGCAGAGAGCTTGTTAAGCCGCCTATAATAACCCATGCAAGACCGTTCTTGCTTTCGGAGGATGCGCCTGTTGCAATTGCAAGTGGAAGCATACCGAAAATCATCGAGATTGTGGTCATAAGAATAGGCCTCAATCTTTCCTTTCCTGCTTCAACAAGAGCTTCAAGAACAGGCAGTCCTTCTTCTTTCAGTTTGTTGGTAAAATCAACAAGAAGAATAGCGTTCTTAGCAACAAGCCCCATAAGCATAATCATACCGATAAGCGCATAAATAGAAATATTCTGTCCTGCTAAAGCAAGCGCAAGAAGAGCTCCTATAACGGCAACCGGAAGTGAAAACAATACTACAAACGGATAGATATAAGAATTGTATAAAGCAACCATAACGAAATAAACGAGGAAAATTGCGGCGATGAGAGCAAAGAAAAGACTGCTGAACGCTTCAGCCTGCCTCTGCATCTGCCCAATATATTCTATAGTAACGTTATTCGAGCGAATGTTTTGAGCAATCAGTTTCTTAAGATCGTCGCCTACGGTTCCTACAGGACGGCCGAATACCTGCGCCTTAATTGTAAGGGATGATATTCTGTTATAACGTTCGAGTTTATTAGGACCGAGCGACTGATATATATTGGCAAATTGGCGTAATTCAATGATATCCCCTTTTGAATTTAGGAAGGTAATAGAGCTTATATCATCAACTTTTTCTCTGTCGAATTGATCCATTTTCACATTAATATCATAATCGGTGCCGTTTTCCGAATACTGTAAATCGGTATTTCCGGCAAGCGCAAGCTGAAGCGTGTTCCCTACATCTGCAACCGATAATCCGAGCATGGACATTTTATTCCTATCGAGAGTAACATGCATTTCAGGTTTGCTTTTTTCAACCGAAAGCCTGATATCGTTTATGCCGGGCACTGTGCTTATAAGAGGCATAACCTGATCGGCAACTTTATAAATCTCATTCATATCGGAACTGCGCAGCAGAATCTGTATCGGAGCATCGCTCGTACCGAACATACTTGCGGCCGCAACAGTAACTTTTAAACCGGGTATTGAAGAAAGAATTTCTTTCTTAATGTTTTCGGCATATAAATCTATTTTCTGCGATCTTTTCTTTTTATCAATAATAGTAACCGTCATTTCAGATTTATATGCTACGCTGCTTCCGCTTCCCATGCCGGAACTTGAATATCCGATATTCGAAAACACTTTTTTAACTTCAGGTTTGGTAAATAGAAGTTTTTCAACTTTTTCAACGAGCATATTCGATTGATGGAGAGTATTTTGCGGTTCTCCCTCAAGCTGAATCGTGAATTCGCCTCTGTCTCCGTTAGGCATAAATTCGGTTCCAATAAATTTCATTCCTACAAGAGAAAAAGATGCAAGGAATAAAACAGTTGCAGAAAGAAGAACCGTTTTTCTGTGCCCTAATCCCCAACGGAGAATTTTTTCGTAGAAAGCGACAAGTTTTTTGTACCCTTCTTCAAAAGTGAGGGCTATTTTTCCCATTAGGGTATTTCTGGTAAGCTTTTCAATTTTACTGAAACGCGATGCAAGAAGAGGCGTTACAGTAAAAGAAACAAAAAGGCTCATAAGCGTAGAAAAAACCACCACAAGTGAAAATTCTTTTAACATATTTCCTATCATACCCGATACAAGCGCCATCGGAACAAACACAACCACATCCACCATTGTAATTGCAACCGCAGTGAATCCTATCTCGTTTCTTCCTTCAAGAGCGGCTTTTTCCCTTGCTTTTCCCATCGCTAAATGACGGTAGATATTCTCCAGAACTACAATTGAATCATCCACAAGAATACCTATTACAAGCGACAAGGCCATCAAAGTCATTATGTTAAGAGAGAAATTGAAAATGTACATGGCCGTAAAAACCGAAACCAGAGAAGTAGGTATGGAAACAAGCACGATAAATGAGTTTCTTACGCTGTGAAGAAATAAAAACATTACAATTGCAACAAGAACAATAGCAAGCATAAGGTCTTCCATAACGGCATTTGCAGAATCGAGCGTGTAAACGGAATTATCTGAAGCAATATCAAATTTTATTCCTGCTGAAGCGTACTGTTTTTCAATTGCCGCCATTTCTAATTTGACAAGTTCGCAGACTTTAACGGAGTTTGCATCTGATTGTTTTTGAATCTGTAAACCAATGGAGTTTTCTCCGTTAATCCTGTTAAGGTTCGAATATTCAGCTATTCCATCGGCTATTTCCGCCACATCCGAAAGCTTAATCAGGCTGCCGTCCTGTTTTTTAGAAATAATTAAATCCCTTAACTGTTGAAGAGAAGTAATTTTACCGGATAAACGCACGGTGTACTGGCTTGAATTGCCTTCTATTTTACCTGTTGCATACTGCAGGTTCGAACTGCTGACCGCCGAATAAACCTGGCTAATTGATATCTTATAAGCGGAGAGTTTTCGTTTATCAACATTGACTTTTATCTCCCTTTCATCGCCGCCGAGAATAGTAACCTGCCCGACGCCGTTAATTTTGGAAAGCAGCGGTTTAATCTGGTCTTTAGTAATCTGATACAATTGAGTAGGAGCAATTTTACCATAAACGCCGAGCTTTAAGACAGGAATTTCATCTGTCGAAAAACTCATTAAAGAAGGAGTTTTTGCCCCGGAAGGGAGCTGATATAAAACTGCATTTACTTTTCTTTGCGCATCCTGAAGAGCAATATTTGTATTGGTGTTTGCCATCAATTCAATTGAAATAACGGAATACCCCTCCTGAGATGAAGCGCTTAAAGTCTTAACGTTTTCCAAAGCGGAAAGCGCGTCTTCCAGTTTCTTGGTTACCGAAGTCTCGACTTCGTCCGCCGAAGCGCCGGGATATTGAGTGGTAACCGAAAGGTACGGAACATCTATTTTAGGTATCAGTTCGTAATTCAGCATATTGTAACAGAGAATTCCAAGCAGCGTTAAAGCCGTGAAAACTATTACAACAAGCGTAGATCGTTTTATAGCTAATTCAGTTATTGTCATGGCGGCTTCTTAATTGTTTATAATTTTAATTGATTTGTTATCGGTCAGGTTTACCTGCCCGCTTACAATTATTTTTTCATCGGCTGAAATGCCTGATGTAACTTCAAGCTGGTCTCCCGCTTCTCTTCCGACAACAATGCTCTTCAAAACGGCTTTCCCGTTCCGGGCTACGTAAACTTTTGCATCTTTAATGCTTCCCTGAAGAGCGGCGCGAGGAATGAACATCCCGTCGTTGCTGTTTTTTATTTCAACTTCAACATTTACAAATGTGCCTGCTTTAAGAGGATTTTTTCCGTTGTTAGTGACTTCAATTTCAACCGCATAATTATGTGCGTCGTCTCCTCTCGGAGTTACAAAGCTGATTCTTCCTTCGAATGACACTCCTCTGTAGATATCGGTTGTTACTTTCACTTTCTGGCCGGGACGCAGATAATAAACATTCGTTTCGGAAACATTAACTTTTACTTTCAGCTTTGAAACATCTACAATAGAAGCAATGGGATTGCCTGTGTTTACATAAGCGCCTTCTTCGACTGTTTTCTTTGTTATAATGCCGGAAATAGGAGATGTAATTTTAGTATATGAAAGCTGTCTTTCAGCTTCATCAAGTTTATTTTTGGCGGTTTCGTAAGAAGTGCGCGCATGGTCAAGTTCCTGTTCCGATGCGGTTCCGCCTTTGAAAAGGTTTTCAGTTCTATCAAGATCTTTTTTCAGTTTTTCAACATCGATTTTAGCTGTTTCATAAGTCAATTTTTTTATCTTATCGTCAATAGAGGCAATAACGCTTCCTTTTTGAAATGACTGCCCCAGTTCATAATTAAGAGAAGTAATTTTGCCTGAAGTTTCAGCCGGAATATCAAGTTCTTTATTTGGATACAAAGTTCCAGTAAAATTCAAAGTTAAAGAAGCATTTTTCTTTTCTACGTCTTTAACGCTGACGGTCACGGCATCGGCGGAAAGATTTTCATTCTGAAGTATATTTTTATCGCGGCTGCTTTTTAATTTTATTGCCGCCAGTACAACGAGAACAAGCACAATTGCTATTACTATTATTCTTTTCATATCCGGTCACTTTAAATTATTAATAAATTGATTTAACATTCCCCGTGATTTATCGAGGTTCAGTTTTGCAATATAAAGGGTAAGCAGTTTTGAATAATAATTATTCTGCGTTTCCCTTAAAGAACTTTCGGTCTGGACAAGCTCAAGAGAAGAACCTGTTCCCTGGGCAAATTCCAACTGGGTGTTTTTATAAACGCTTTCGGCAAGAGCAAGATTTTCTCTTTCAGTCTGTATATTGTCAAGCGCATTACGGTACTGCATATCGTAATTTGAAGTCTCAACCTTTATTGCCTGTTCGGTATATTTCATGTTCTCTTTAACTTTTTCAATATTAAGCTGCGATTGTTCAACTCTTGCGAGCCTTTGAAAACCCGAAAAAACAGGTATTTTTAATTCTAAGCCGATTGCTGAATTATCGTACCATTGTTTTCCGCCTTTGAGAAAATCAAACTCCGAACGCATTGCCTGATAACCATAATTTGCATAAAAAGAAAGCGTGGGCAGATATGCGGCAATATTATTCTGTTTATCGGCCTGATATAATTCAAGGGTTGTGTTGAGAATCTTATATTCAATTCGGTTGTTAAAAGAATTTTCCGCTTCGCCTAATTTCTGAAAAACAATTGCGCTGTCGGGAAGTGCTTCAGTTAAAACAATCGAACTATCCACAGGCATGCCCATATAGTATTTCAGGTTGTTCAGCTCCTGTTTATAACTAAGCTCTTTCTGCTGAACCTGCGAATTAGTGCTGTTATAGCTGACTCGGATTTTATCTACATCGATTTTCTTTGCAAGCCCATTTTTAAATTTCAGTTCAGTCGAGTTAAGAGTTTTTCCTGAAGCGGTAAGAATATCCTTCAGATTATTAAGCTGTCTCTGAACTATTAAAGCTCTGTAAAATGCCGCGCTTACATCATACATCGTCTGTTCTTCCGCTTTCTGAATATTTTGTTCCGACATATCTTCACTTATCTTAGCGGCTTTTAACCCTACCCAGAAAGAAGGATCGAATATTTTCTGAGTAAGCTTAATGCTCGAAGTTAAATTATATTTTGTTCCCATTTTAACCGGAATCATTTCCCCTGCTTTGCCCATCAGTTCTCCCGGCAGAAGGGAGGTTGTAATAATAAGTTTATCTTCAAGAGACGCGCTGATATCAATCTGGGGCAGTCCCTTTCCAATTTGTTCCTTTACTGTTTTGCTGCTTATATCGGCTTCGATATGTGCGATTTTAACGCTGCTGCTTTTCTGCCTGGCATAATCAATGCACTTTTTCAGCGAATATTCCTGTCCGGAAACAGTTAACTGCAAAAGAAGCAGCGGAATTGCGATTAGCTTTAGAGTTTTCATAGTCTCCACATTTGTTTTTAAATATTCTGTAGCTTATATGTCGATTATATGCTTTCGATGAACCTATTAATCATTTTAGAAAATATTTCTCTCGGGTCCTGTTCCTCAAGATGGGGAAAATGAGATAATTTCATTACAATCGAGATGGCTCCATTAATCAGGCACATCCAATTGAGAATTAATTCATGCATTTTTTCCTTTTCCTGTGCAAGTTCCAAGAATGTACTTTCAATCGCCTTGAAATTTGCAACCATTTCATCATTCGGAGTAGGCCTTTCAAGGCTAAACATAAGCTGGTACAATTCTTTATTGTTAAAAGCAAAATCCCAGTGGTTAAGAGAGAGAATCTTAATTATTTCCTTAGGGTCTGTTTCATTCTTCTTTAATTCATTAAATTCAGAATGCATTTTGTTAAAGCCCGAATAAATAATTTCCTGTATCAGTTCTTCCTTACCGGCAAAATGTTCATATACAATTGGAGGAGTGTATTCAATCTCATCGGCAATTTTGCGTATAGTGAGGGAATTCCAGCCGTCTTTATGAGCAATTTTCCTTGCAGCTTCAAGAATTCTCTGTTTAATTTCCTCTTTTTCTCTTTGTCTTCTTTCCAAGTGACTCATTTTACAACCGTTATATTTTCTAACATTGTTAGACGAAATTTAATCCTTTTTGGTTCCACAACAAAAAAAAAATTTTTTTTCTCTTCTCTGAGGAGGTATAAAGCCCGAAAATAAGTCGATTTACCCATAAATAGAAATAAAAACGCCATTTACCGACTATTTCCGGCTTTTCGCCGATTATCCTTAATAGTTTCTTGACAAATGAAATATCTTTGCCGTGTAAATAATCGGAGGCTACTATGAGAAGGAATAATATATCGGCAAGCTGGATTATTGGGGTGGTACTGCTTGTTATCGGGGCTCGTATGTTCTTAGAAAGGCTTAATTTCCATTTTTTTGACTTATATTTCCCCTGGTGGGTATTTTCGTGGCATTTTGTCTTTATTGTAATCGGCTTAATAATAATTACCACCACTTCAAACCGGACAACCGGTATCATTCTGATGGGCATCGGTTTCTTTACAATGCTGCCTCACTGGTTTCCCCTTTTATTTGTTTTACTCGGAATTTATCTTCTTACGAGAGGAAACGGGGCACACTTCCCTTTTTCAATGCAGGAAACGCAGACAGGGGTCAACCCTGATTTAATAGAAGTAGTTACAGTTTTCGGCGGATGCAACAAAATTTATCAGTCTTCCAATCTTAAAGGGGGAACAATACTTGCAGCCTTCGGCGGTTCGGAAATCAACCTGCAGCAATGCCATCTTGCCGAAGGAATTAACATTATTGATGCAACGGTTATTTTCGGAGGCACAACAATTCAGGCCCCGGCGGACTGGAATATACAGATTGATATAACGCCTATTTTCGGCGGAGCCGGCGATAAACGCATTAAAGGGCCTAATGTAAATATAGATTCAACCCGCATACTCGTTTTAAAAGGCGTCGCTATTTTCGGCGGAATAGATATAAAAAATTAAAGGAGGCATTATGAAAAATTCAAATTCTCGCAGCATTGCAGGCATAATACTAATTCTTTTCGGCGGCCTCTGGTTCCTTTCAAAATTGCATATCACTTATTTTGATGTTTGGGATTATTTCTGGCCCGGTGTCTTTGTAACTATCGGAATTGTCCTTGCCGTCAAAGGAAAAGCTTTGTTCTTAGCCACTCTGTTTATTTTCTTCGGCGGATTAAATTTATTGTCTAATTTTTTTGATATAAGCTTTAATAGCCTTTTTGATGATTTTTGGCCTTTAATTCTGGTGGCGCTTGGGCTTTTGATACTTTTCAGAAAAAAAGACAAGTCCCGCTGCATAAAAGACCAGTGTTTCGACGACAAGTCAACTGGAAATCCGTTTTACAGTAATGGAAACGAGCCGCCGGCCAATGCAAATCAGGATGTAAAAGACCCTCAGGCTCCCGAAGATGAAAAAGGAAAGACTATATTCTCATACCAGGATTCCGATTCCAAAGTACGTTGGGATTCTAAAGGATTCTATTATAAAGATACCGATAGTACTTTTTATTCGAGTAACGGACAGACTTATTATAAAGAGAATAAGGGTTCTTCTTCGGAATACTGGAACAGTTTTGATGCAGACCGCATTGATGAAGTAGCTATTTTAACAAGCTGCCGTAAATATGTCACCTCGCAAAGTTTCAAAGGCGGAAAAATTACCGCTATTCTCGGAGGAGGCATAATCGATTTTACTGGAGCCCGGCTTGCCGAAGGCGAAAATATTATCGAGTATAATTCAATTCTCGGAGGCGTTACCTTCAGAGTGCCTCAGGATTGGAAAATAATTGTAAATGTTCATTCGGTTTTCGGCGGTTTCGAGGATAAAAGAAGATATTTTAATTCAACAGAACCCCAGACCGGAGCCGTACTTGTTATAAAAGGCACTGTTGTTTTCGGAGGTGGAACAATTACTTTTAATTATTGAGCAGGGTGAAAGATTAAAATGGACGACTGTAAGGTTGTAAGTATTTTTGGGGCAAGCGGAAGAGTCGGCAAAGAAGCAGTAAAACTGGCTCTTCTGCAGGGATATAAAGTAAAAGCGCATTGCAGGCCGAAAGCCAACTGCGATCTTAAACATGAAAATCTCTCCGTTTTCAAAGGAGAAATTACAAATTACGAACTTATTAAAGACATTGTTAACGAAAGCAGTTGCGTAATTATAGTTCTCGGGCAGAGGAAACCATATACCGATATTTTCTGCAAAACAGCTTCTGAAATGATAGTTAAAGCAATGAAGGAATGCGGCGCAAGAAGACTCGTCTGTCTAACCGGGGCAATGATAGGCGATAGCGATGCTAATTTGACCTTTCCATTTAAAATGCTGAAAAGACTAATGAATCGGCGAAACCCGGCATTATTTAATGACCGCGCCGGTCAGGAAGATACCATAAAAGGTTCAGATACCGATTGGACTTTGGTAAAACCTCCGCGTCTCGTTGAAAACGGCGAAAGAAAAATATTTATCTATTCGGAAACTCTTAAAATGGGGCTTTCTTCTTCTATCGGTTTTGACGATTTAGCGGAATTTTTAGTTGAGCAAATCAAGTCTAAAGATTATCTTCATAAATCAGTTTATGTTAAATATTAAGGTTATAAACAATTTATGGTAAACCCTTATTTACGAAGTAAAAAAATCTTTACATTCTACGCCGCAATCTGGGGGCTGATTGCCGTTATCCATTTTTTCATAACCGTTTTTTTACTTCATGTAAATTATAAATTCGCCGCCGTTGAAACCGCTGTGTTCAATCTTCTTTATCTTGCAATCGGATTGAGTTTATGGTACACCGCTAATTACAATTCAATTGAGAATTATACCCCGGTGAAAATTGTTATCAACCATTTAACTGCCGCCGTTATAACTTCCGGGTTGTGGATTGGAGTTTCCTTTTTTATTCTTACTTCAATTCTCATAGACAATAAAAGCTATAAAGACGTGCTGTTCAACTCACTAATCTGGCGTTTTCTCACGGGAATATTCTATTATTCAGCGCTTACTGCAATAAATTATGTTATAATTTATTATAACAGTTTTCAAACTAAACTTCTGCGCGAGGCGGAATTAAATTCCTTTGTTAAAGAGGCGGAATTGAAATCGCTTAAATATCAGATAAATCCCCATTTTATTTTCAACAGCTTAAATTCCATAAGCTCCCTTACAATTACAAATCCCGATAAAGCGCGTGAGATGACAATAAAACTTTCGCAGTTCCTCAGAAGCACACTTTCGAAAAACGAAAAACAGATGAACAAGCTCTCAGAGGAAATTTCCAATACAAAACTTTACCTCGAAATTGAAAAAGTGCGTTTCGAAGACAGGCTCGAATTTGCCGAGGAAATAGATAAATATTGTTCTGATATTGAAGTCCCAAGCATGGTGCTTCAGCCCTTGTTTGAAAATGCAATTAAGCATGGCGTATATGAGAGCATAGAGAAAGTAATTATTAAACTCACAGCCCGGATCGAAAAAGAGTACCTTAAAATAACCGTAATAAATAATTTCGATCCTGAGTCGGTTTCATCCAAAGGGGAGGGCATAGGGCTAAGGAATATCAAAAGCAGGCTTAAACTTTTATACAATCAGGAGAATCTTCTTTCATTCAGCAAAGGGATAGATATTTTTTCGGTTGATATATTCATACCGCTTAAATAAAGAGGGAAAAATGGGTGAAATAAAAGCAGTAATTATAGACGATGAAAAGCTCGGCAGAGACATAATTAAGAATTATCTGCTTAATTTTCCGCAGATTGAGCCGGCGGCAGAATGCTCAAACGGTTTTGAAGGAATTAAAGCAATTAATGAAATTAAACCCGATTTGATCTTTCTCGATATCCAGATGCCGAAAATAAACGGCTTCGAAATGCTCGAGGTTATTGAAGAACCACCGGTAATTATTTTTACCACTGCATTCGATCAATACGCCCTTAAAGCTTTTGAAGTAAACGCAACCGATTATTTAATGAAACCTTTTTCGCTTGAACGTTTTTCAGAAGCAGTTACAAAAGCTTTAAGGCAGATAGATAAAAAAGAAACTTTCGCAGCAAAGGCCGAAGGCTTAATTAGAAGCAACGACAGCAGAGAAGGATTTCTTGACAGGGTTGTTGTAAAAACAAATCAGAAAATTTCTATTATTCCTTCAGATGATATCTCATATATTGAAGCTCAGGATGATTACGTAATGATTCACACCCCGCAGGGAAAATTCCTCAAGCAAAAGACAATGAAATTTTTTGAAGAAAGGCTGAATCCTAAAGACTTTTTACGGATTCACAGGGCTTTTATAGTTAAGCTGAGGCAGATTAAACAGATAGAATTATTCGAAAAGGAATCTTACCGGGTTATTCTGCACAGCGGAGAGAAATTATCGGTAAGCAAATCGGGCTATCAAAAACTTAAAGAAATATTTTAGACGCGCTGAAGCGGATTCAGACTGCCTGTTCGAAAGCTTCTTTCGATTCCATAATAAACTTTCTTACAAGTTCTCTGCTTTTCCTTCCCCCCGGCTCTTCAACGCCGGTATGAACATCAACCCCCGCAGGACGAATCTGTAAAATTGCATTTTTAACATTTGAAGGATTAAGCCCGCCGGCAATAATAACAGGACGCGGGGAAATTTCAACAATCTTCCTGCTTATGCTCCAGTCGTGCGTTTTTCCAGTCGCTCCTTCAGCTCCGGTAACAGGATCGAATGTATCCGTAATATAAGCATCAACCCAGGGAGATAATGTATAAACCATTTCTTCAAGCAAAGGATAATTATCCTTTGCAATAACAAGGCTTTTGATAATTTTAAGGCCGGGCATTAATGTTTTTATTTTTTCCAATTCTTCTTTGCTTATTCTGCCGTGAAGCTGTACAATACTTACATTAAGCTTACTGCAGAAACCGGCAATGTCTTCAGCTTTATTGAGATATGTAATCAACACTCCGCGGCTCGGAGGAGGAATAATCTTTATTACTTCAACCGCTTCTTCTTCGGTCAGGTCTTCTTTATTAACCGGGAGCCTTAAAGGGAAACCGAGATAGTCCGTCCCTTCTTCAACAAGCATTAAAGCCTCGTCTTTATCAATTACGCCCGCTATCTGAATAAGATTTTTCATGTTGCCGTTTTATTTATTAATAATTTTATGTCAGGCAATAATAATAAAAATGAGTGAAACGAAGGCCTTATTTACCTTAAAAATAATTTTTATTTTTCCGGGCGCATTATAAGAGAAGGGAAATAATTTATTTTTCGTCCATGAACGGATATTTAAAATCCCTGCGGGGCACAAAATTCTCTTTAATGGTTCTCGGCGAAACCCATCTTACAAGATTAAGGAAACTGCCTGCTTTATCATTTGTTCCGCTTCCTCTTGCGCCGCCGAAAGGCTGCTGGCCTACAACAGCGCCGGTCGGTTTATCATTTATGTAAAAATTACCCGCGGAATGTCTTAATATTTTTTCAGCCGTTATAATCGCTTCCCTATCCTGTGCAAAAACCGCCCCTGTTAAGGCGTAAGGGGATGTTTCATCGCAGATGCGGAGCGTGTTTTCAAACTCATTATCCTCATAAACAAATACGGTAAGCACCGGGCCGAATATTTCTTCTTCCATCGTTTTAAATTTTGGATTGGAGGTTAAAATTATTGTCGGATTTATGTAAAATCCTTTTGTTGAATTATATTTTCCTCCGGCTATAATTTCAGCTTCAGGCGAATTTTTAGCATATTCAATATAACCGGCAATATTATCAAATGATTTTTTATCTATCACTGCATTATTATAATTCGAGAAATCGGAAACATCCCCCGTTTTTAATTTTTTCAATTCCGAGATGAGATATTCTTTTAATTCCGGCCATAAAGATTTGGGTATATAGGCTCTTGAGGCGGCAGAGCATTTCTGCCCCTGATATTCGAACGCTCCCTGAATAAGCGCAACTCCGAGCCCCCGGATATTGGCCGATGAATGCGCAAATACAAAATCCTTGCCCCCTGTTTCGCCGACAATACGGGGATATGATTTAAAGTTGAGAAGATTATCCGATATCGATTTCCATAAATGCCGGAATGTTTCTGAACTTCCGGTAAAATGAAGCCCGGCAAAATGAATACTTTGAAACACCTGACTGCTTATAAGAGAACCGTTTCCGGGAAGAAAATTTATAACGCCGGAAGGAAGCCCGGCAGCTTCAAGTAGTTTCATTACATAATAACCCGAATACACCCCCGTAGATGCCGGTTTTAGCAAGGCTACATTGCCCATTATTGCAGGAGCCCCCGGAAGATTTGCATTGAAAGTAGTAAAATTAAATGGAGCCACCGCATAAATAAAACCTTCAAGCGGACGATATTCAAGCCTGTTCCACATTCCATGAGGAGAATGAGGCGGCTGTTCCTGATAAATCTTATTTGCATAATAAACATTAAAGCGGAAAAAATCGGCAGTTTCGCATGCGGCATCAATTTCAGCCTGACGGACATTTTTGCTCTGGCCAAGCATTGTAGCGGCATTCAGAATATAACGCCATTCGGTTAAGGTAATTAAATCGGCCGCGCGTAAAAATATTGCAACCCTGTCCTGCCATTCCATTGTTGACCATGTTTTATAAGCCTCCATTGCAGCGTCAATAGCCATCTGCACTTCTTTTTCCCCCGCCTTATGGAATTTTCCTATAATATGTTTGTGATTGTGGGGCATTACAATATTTTCGGTGTCCCCTGTCCTTATTTCTTTTCCCCCTATAATAAGGGGAATATCTATTTGCCGATTCTGCATTTCCATTAATTTAGCTTTTAGGAGGATTCTTTCTTCGGAACCGGGCTCATAATTTTTTACCGGTTCATTATCGGGGAGCGGATGATGAAATACTGCATTTGCCATTATAAAACTCTTTATTGTTAAAACTATGTTTGTTTTCCATTAATAACACAGTTTATCCTTTTTTAATTCCATAAAAAGAGCAGCGGGCAGGCAAAAAGGAATAACCGCTTATCGGCAAATATTCGAAAAATCAATTTTTCCGGTTATTCTTTCAAAATTTAATGTTTTCGGCGGGTTAAAATACGAACTTGCAGAACCTGTCGGCGCGTATCGATTTAATAAGCTCAAACGGATTTGAGAACGGGATATCGCTGTTCCAAGACCAATACACAAACAAAGGGCGGCCTATTACATTTCTTCGCGGGACAAAACCCCAGAAACGGCAATCGTAACTGTTATCCCTGTTATCCCCCATCAGAAAATAATAATTATCTTTAACTTCATATTGCGTTGTCTGAATGCCATCAACAAAGATTTTATTATCCTTAATACTAACGGCTTCTTTTCCATATTCTCTGTTAATAAAGGTTCTCCATTTTTCAATGTTATTTTCCGACAAAGTGATTCTATCCCCTTTTTGTGGAATAACGACCGGGCCGTAATTATCGGAATTATAAAGAGCCCCCTTTGGAAAAATATCATCTTCAACAAGTCCGGCAGGCTTGGTTTTATTATTCATATAATTTACATGCGCCGGAATAGGGAGTTCCTTTCCGTTTACAAAAACTACTTTATTTATTATTTCAAGAGTGTCTCCCGGTTCGGCGACGCACCTTTTTACCCAGCTTTCAATCCTATCCGCTTTAATTTCATCCCTGTTGCCCGGGAAATTAAAAACAACAACATCCCCCTTTTGAGGCGAACCCCATTCCAATAATTTTATATGGGGAAGTTCAATATCGGTAAAAGGAATATTCCGCGGGGTTGTGAGATCATAAGAGAGTTTATTTATAATTAACCTGTCCCCCGTCATAATCGTATTTTCCATCGAACCGGTAGGGACAAGCGAACCCTGAAGAATTGAACCCGTAACTAAGAAAAGAAAAACTGTAAGAGAGCCATATTCCTTAATGTATTTTATAACCTGTTCTCTTTTCAGACCCTTAAAGAATAATTTTTTCATCGCTTCTCCTTTCTTACTCTCTGCTTATATTATTAAAAGAGCATAAATGTTCCAATTACGGTATGCCGGCCATTTGTTAATAATTTATCTGTATTTGTAGATGAAATTGCCCGTGATTTATGTCACAGCGGGAAGTGTATTCATTGAATGATTCCCACAAATTGCAGAATGAGAATAAATATTGATGAATATTATTAGGATGAAATTCTGCATAATCATTTATAATAATCTGCCCTCCAATTGCTTAAAATATTGTTATTACTACCGCACCAGATTATCCGAAATAGAATTATTGGAATATTTATGAACCGGCATTTATGCCGCTCCCGGTTTTACAGAAATAGAACAACCGCGTATAGAATACTAATGTTAACCGCAGAGACATTCAGCGCCATTTTATAAAATTTACCTGCCTGAATTAAAGGAACCCGGCCAAATCCCTTTTCTATCTTAAACTATTCAGCCCTATATTTTGTTAGAGATTTATTAACAGGAGTAATATATATTTGTAAGTAGATTTTAGGATGGATGCAATGAAAAGACTTAATATTATTTTTATTCTGACAGCAGTAATTATTATATGGGGGAATAATATTTTTGCACAGCTGTACCTGCCGAGGTTAAGCCCTCAAGCGTCAATTATGCAGAATATCGGAATTACTAAAGTTGAAATAAGATATAACCGCCCCGCCGTGCGCGAAAGAGTTATCTGGGGCGATCTTGTGCCTTACAATAAGATATGGCGTACTGGAGCAAATGAAGCAACAACCATTGAATTTTCTACGGATGTAAAAGTAAACGGCAATATTGTGCCTAAAGGGAAATATTCACTCTACACTATCCCCGGTGAAACAGAATGGACTGTAATTCTGAATAAACAATGGGATCAATGGGGTTTGGATTATGATAAATACGTATCGGAAGATCTGCTCCGTTTTAAAGTTAAACCCGAAACATGCGATTTTTACGAAAGGATGCTTTTTTATTTTTCAAATACATCCCGAAAAACGGCCGATTTGAATCTTGCATGGGAAAAACTGAAAATATCATTTTCTATTGAATCTTATTTGACAACAGGCGATGATAAAAAAGTAAGATTAAGTCCGACCGCTTCCGTTTACCAGACAGTAGGCTACACCGATTTTATTCTTACATTCGGAAGCCCGGCGGTTAATAACCGCGCTATATGGGGCGCTCTGGTTCCTTACAATAAAGTATGGCGGGCAGGGGCTAATGAAGCGACAACAATCGAATTTTCAACTCCGGTTTCAATTCAGGGCACGCCGGTTCCGGCAGGCAAATATGCCATATTTACAATTCCGGCAGAAAATGAATGGACTATCATCCTGAATAAGAAATGGAATCAATGGGGATTGGACTATGAAAAGAACAAATCGGAAGATTTGATTCAATTTAAAGCCCGGCCTGAAAAAAATTCTTTCAATGAAAGACTGTTTTTTAAATTCCTCGATTTCACAGACAGTTCCGCAACAATAGCGCTTATCTGGGAAAATATTAAGGTTCCTTTCAAAATAAACATAAGCCTCGAAGATATTGCGTTAAAACAGATTCAAAATTCACTCTTGAAAGCAAAAGAGGGGGACTGGAGAATATTTCTGGATGCCGCCGAATACGCCGTAGATAATAATTTCTTTAATAGCGAACCTTTAAAATGGATTGATAAATCTCTTTCGATTAATGAAACCTATAAAGCATATTTTATAAAAGCAGAATATTTTTATAAAAACAGGCAATTCACTGAAGCATTAAAACAGATTGATAAATGCCGCGATAAAGGACAATCGGAAAAAGATTATCAGTCTTTTCTTTCGAGAGTGGACGACCTTGAAAGGAAAGTAAAAGAAAATAATTAATGAAAACATTTAATATTCCACCCAATTACAGAAGCTCTATTATCTCGGCGTTAAAAGAGAAGAGAAAATCGGAAGACCCGCGCAAGAATGATTTCTCCCCTTTTAATATTGATCTCGGCCCGGTTAAATTTCTTATTGCCCGGCATTTCGGATTCTGTTTCGGAGTTGAAAATGCAATTGATATTGCTTATAAAACCATTGAAGAAAATAAAGGGAAAAACATATTCTTCCTAAGCGAGATGATTCACAACCCGGCCGTAAACTCGGATCTGCAAAGCAGAGGCGTAAAATTTATTATGGATAATTACGGCAACCGTTTTATAAACTGGGACGAGATAACCTCCAACGATATTGTAATTATACCTGCATTCGGAACAACGCTTGAAACAGAGAAAATATTGAAGGATAAAGGCATCGATACCGTTAAATTCAATACTACCTGCCCTTTCGTAGAAAGAGTGTGGAATAAAGCCGAAATGCTGGGTAAACAGGATTTTACAATAATCATTCACGGTAAACACAGCCACGAAGAAACTAAAGGCACTTTTTCACATGCGGCGGTTCATGCTCCGTCGGTTATAGTGCGCAATCCCGAAGAAGCGGAATTTCTGGCAAAAATAATTACAAATGATTCTGTAAAAAATGAGTTTTACAAATATTTCAAAGGAAAATATTCTGAAGGTTTTGATGTAGAAAAAGACCTGAATAAAATAGGGATTGTCAATCAGACTACAATGCTTGCCGAGGAAACCGCTTATATTGCAGGCATTCTTAAAGATGCAATGATTTCGAGATACGGCGGCGGGAACGTTAAAGAGCATTTTGCAGATACCAGAGATACTCTCTGCTACGCTACAAACGACAATCAGAAAGCAGTTTACGGACTTCTTGAAAACGACGCCGACCTTGCAATTGTGATAGGCGGCTACAACAGTTCTAACACAACGCATCTTGTAGAGCTTCTGGAAAATAAATTTCCGGTATATTTTATTTCGGGAGCAAAAAAGATTTTATCGAGCGAGACAATAAATCATTTTGATATTCATAAGAAAGAAGAGATTACGACAAATAATTTTTTCCCTTCAAAGCAAGGCATTACAATTGCTCTTACAAGCGGAGCTTCATGCCCTGATTCCCTTGTGGACGAAGTATTAAATAAGATTATTTCTTTCTTCCCCGGAGCAAAAGAGTTTACCGTTTAACAATATTGCCCGCTGCCGTTATCTAAATTCAGCTGAATATTTTTTCATTGAAAACCGCGAACTTTATTTTAATTCATCGGGTAAATGACAAACATTGCACAATCTCACCTCTCCCCGTCTGACGTTTTTCACTTTTCACTCTAAAGCACTTCCACCATCGAGCCGTAAGATGAATCGAACAGCCGGCGGTATGTACGCATTGCATAACTGTCCGTCATGCCCGACATATAATCGCAGATAAGCCGCGCTTTTTTCCCTGAGTCTTTCTCATCCCTTACATATTTATCATCAAAATCAGGCAGGAGCTTAATGCGGGAATTTGTCGTAATATAATTCTCTTCAAAAAGACGGAAAAGTTTTTCAATCATCATATTCCCTTTGAACTCAATCTGATGAAGCTGAGCGGACTGGAAAACAAGTTCAACTGAAATTCTCTTATAAAGCTGCGCTTTACGGGATATTTCGCCATCAATAGATATATGATACCTGTACCTGTTCGATTTACCGCTGAAGGGATTATTCCTTTCCTCTACTTTTACAGCCTGAATAAAATCGCCTATCTGCATACCGAATTTTGCTTTAAATTTTCCCGCTTTCATCCATTCGAGCATATTATTGATAAGCCCATGTTCAAAATCAGAGAGTACGGCTTCATTCTGTTTCTGCCACCCTGCCAGTTTTTCAATTGTAAGGAATCCCCCCGATATGCTGTCAACAAGATCGTTTATGGCATAAGCGGTATCATCCGCCCAATCCATAATTTCACATTCTATACTGCGGAATGAATTAAGTCCATCCGCCGGAATAAGAGTATTAATTTCTTCGCCGCCGAATACAAATTTCAGATATTCCTCCTGCTCATTGTACAGGAAATGATTGAAAGGATTATCGAATGAGTTGTACAGCCTTTTATATTTCAAAATTCCGTCAAGGAAGGCGCGCGTAGGATTCATTCCCCTTCTCTTTGTATCGTCACGGTAAAATGTCTCGGTTATAGAGCGTAAAGTCTGCGCATTACCTTCATAGCCGCCGTATTCTTTCATAAGAAGATTCAGTTTTCTTTCCCCTGCATGGCCGAAAGGAGGATTGCCGAGATCGTGCGTAAGGCAGATTGATTCTACAAGATCGGAATCGATATGATAATCCGCGTTAAAATAGTTTCCATACTGCTTAAAGATATAATTGCAGATTGACCTTCCTATCTGCGCTACTTCAATAGAATGTGTAAGCCTGGTTCTGTAAAAGTCATATTCACCCGGCAAAAAGACCTGTGTCTTTCCTTGAAGCCTTCGAAATTCAGAGGAATGGATTATCCTGTCACGGTCAATCTGGAAATGCGTTCTGTATTCATTTCCGCGCGGACTTTCTTTCAAGCGCGTATAATCAAAATCATTATAAAAGTTATTCATCTGCTATATTCATTTTTATTTGTAATGTGTAAATTTAGCAAAGTATTTTGATATTTAAATAAGAAAGAAGATTATGGGGCATAATCATCATAATTCCGGTTCGACCGGAAAAAGGCTTACGGCGACAATTATACTTAATTTTTTAACTTCAGCCGCTGAAATTATCGGGGGTATCCTCTCCGGCAGTTTATCGCTTGTTTCGGATGCGCTTCATAATCTAAGCGATGGATTCTCCGTAATAATAAGCTACATTGCTCTTAAGCTCAAGAAAAAGGATAATTCATTAAAACATACATTCGGGTTAAAACGCGCTGAAATTCTTGCCGCGGTTATAAATGCCTCCACACTGATAGTTATTTACCTTTTCCTTTTTTACGAGGCGGTAAAAAGGTTCTATTCCGCACAGCATATTGAACCTTCTTTAATGATTATTGTAGCATCCATCGGACTGGCGGCAAACATTGCGGGCACTCTCCTTCTGAAAAAGGATTCAAAGGATAGCATTAATATCCGCTCTTCTTATTTTCATCTTCTAAGCGATTCCGTTGCTTCGGCGGCGGTAATTTTGGGGGGCATTGCAATATCTTTCTGGAATATTTACTGGATTGACCCCCTGCTTACAATCCTTATCGGCATATACATCGTAAGGGAAAGTTTCGTAATTCTTTCGGAGGCTATTCATATCCTTATGGAGGGCGCGCCGGTTAATATTTCTATTGAGGATATTCAGAAAGAAATTGAGACTATTAAGGGAGTAAACAACATCCACCATGTGCATCTCTGGATGGTCGGCGAAAACGACGCGCACCTCGAAGCGCATATAGACGTTGAGGATAGGCTCATAAGCGGAAGCGGAGAACTGCTGGAGCAAATTGAAACCGCGCTGAAAGATAAATTCGGGATTAAACATGTTACTCTTCAGTTTGAATGTAATGTGTGCAAAGAAACAGGATTGCTGGGAATGCATTAAGAATAAGACACAGATTTTTATGATCCGTTATGATGATTTATGATCTTATTTTATCTTAACCGATCATAAGAATCTGCGTCCCATTTAAAGTTTTATTTAAGCAGTACCATCTTTTTAGTCTGCAAATACTTTGGAGTAGAGATAGCGTATATATATGTGCCTGAAGCTACTTTATGCCCTGCGGCATCATCGCCGTTCCAGGTCAATGTATGGGAGCCGGCGCTTAAATCGGCGCTGGTCAATTCTTTTATTTCTCTTCCGAGCATGTCATAAATTCTAACGGATACCTTTGCCGCTTCAGGAAGCGTAAATTGTATCTTTGTGCTCGGGTTAAACGGATTGGGATAATTTTGAGCTACCGTAAAACTAGTAGGCAAAAGTTCAACAATTTTTTCATTACCTACAGTACCAACTGTGACATATGCTCTCATCATATAAAGATAAATTGTTGTATCGTCCTTATTAATATAATACCAACCGGCAGAACCCCCGCTTTCAGAAGAATTCAAGTACGTCAGGCTATGATAAGCCGAGGTTGCTTTGTACACTGAAACTGCAATTTTAGGCTTCCCTGAGACAACAGGGAATGCTACAGCAAATTTATTTGCAGCGCTGATATTATTTGAAGTAAGATCAACTTTTGTCCACGTATAACTTGTTGTCGGTGTAACAGACATACTGCTAAGCAGTTTAGCGCCCAAGGGAGTAGGGCTTGAATAACCCGTATATTTCCAAATACCTCCGGTTACAGTACCGGCTTGACTGAACATAACTTTCAACGAATCAATTTTACCACCCGTTACAGAGTCAAAATAAACACAAACTGTATCGCCAGCCGCCCAATTAAATGCTCCTACCGCGCTATTTACATCATAACTAAGTTCATTTATAGTATTTGTTCCGGTAGATGCATAATTCATCGAATAAGCAGAACCGCCGCTGCTATTAAGAATTAGATACTGTATGTAATCATAATTACCGCTGATTGATGAAACGCTGTAAGTTGAATTTAAGTTTACATCTTCAACAACCGGCGTGCCTGAAGAAGTATATTTTATTGCTTTTATTTTATTATAGGTAGAATTTCCCCCGCTGAAAGTTGAATTTAATGTAAGGCTTCCCTTGTGTGTAATAATCTGTGCGCCGTATATCGGTACGCTTGTGGAATTTGAACTTACTGTAGAAGTCCAGTAAACAGTTCCTAACGGTTTTTCCATCCCCGTAACTTTCGTATAAACATATTTTGAGCCTAATGAAGCATTATCAACAGCGTTGGCAATATACCAGTCCTGAAGAATATCATCAAACCTTCTTGATGTTGTGGTAGTTAAGCTGCTTAAAGCATTATTAATGCCTGTTACGCCTACAGATGAATTTTGTACAACCTTTGTCAGAAATTCAGCGCCGAACTGTTCATAGTAATAAAGCATAAAACGCGC
>Ga0153915_10000712_pt1 | contig 30817 bp, 22 predicted proteins | sample Opewatmetagenome_2_FD_107003 | JGI IMG/M metagenome (GOLD analysis project Ga0153915, IMG submission 107003) | Freshwater wetland microbial communities from Ohio, USA - Open water 3 Core 3 Depth 3 metaG | ecosystem: Environmental > Aquatic > Freshwater > Wetlands | place: USA: Ohio, Lake Erie... | reverse complement strand
GCGGAAAAACTTGTCGCCACAATCAACGGTCAGTTCTCTATCCATGGTGATAAATCACAATGGCTTGGCGACCTGACGATCAGTCAGGCCTACTACAATTTCCTGAAGCGGTTCGATGCCGAGGGAAGCATCCGGTACACAGGCGACTTTCTCAACCCGGAACTCAACATCACGGCGACGTATCAGAGTACACGCACCATTCAGGACTCCACAGGCCGACCGAATGAAAGAGTTGTGGTCACGTTCAAGATCACTGGCACCAAGAAAGAGCCGAAGATTGAAACCAGTATGACGATTGATGATATCGACTATGCACTCTACAAAGGGGTGAAATCAAACGATGTACAGTCTGACGCGATTCAATTCATCGTGTATGGAAATTTTCCCCTGACAATGACACAAAGAAACGAAGCCAGTACTGACATTCAGAAACAGCTTGGTCTCTCGGCGATCACCGGGGCCGCCTCGATGCTCACTGGCGCCCTTTCCGAATTTCTCAGGACGCAAACTGGCTTCATCAATTCCGTGGACATCCGCTACGGTGGAGTTCGAGGGACGGAGATCCGGCTGAGTGGGTCCGCACTGAAAGGCTTTTGGCGCTTTGGCGGCAGTTTTGTTGAGGAACCGCTCACGAATGCGGAATTCAGCCTCCTCTACTCATTTGAAGCAATTTTCGGACAACCGTCTCTCCGCAACTTGATGTTTGAGTTCGAACGCCGAGTCGAATCAAGCGCGCTGCAACTTAATGATCTCAAGCGGGTCAACTCGGCACGCCTTTTCTATCGCTTCTCATTTTGAAGGAGGTTGCTATCGCGTCGCTGAAGAAGAAGGTGCTGACCTACCTCTCTAGTAATGCCGGGACCAGCATCAGCATCAAGGATTTGTCTCGGCACATGAACATTCATGACCGGGAAGAGTTTCATTCGCTGCGTGAACTGGTCGATGATCTTGAACGGCGGGGCGTTCTGAAATTGGACGAGCAGAGGCGAATCAGCTATGTCAGGCCGGAACGCGCAGAGGCTAAGAAGAGTAAGAAGAGTCAAAGCAGCCGCGTCGTCGGCCCTCTGAAGGTGAGCAAACGCGGAATGGGGATGGTTCGAGTACCAGGAACGGAAACAGACATCCTGATTGCCCCCGGATCGATGGGAACGGCGTTCCATGGTGATGTTGTCGCGGTAATTCCTTTTGCCCGGCGGGTTTCACAGCGGCGAGGAGCGGAGGATGCGGCTCCAGAGGGAGAAGTAGTTGAGATCGTGGAAAGGCGCGTACAAACCATCACCGGGACTCTTAAGAAGGCACGGAACTTTCTCTTTGTGGAACCAGATGATCGTCGGTATTCGCGGGATGTGTACGTGTCTCGCGAAAGCGCTCGGAAGGCTCATGAGGGTGACAAGGTGGTTGTCCGGCTGTTGCCATGGACGGACCCGCACCTGAATCCTGAAGGAGCTATTGAAGAAGTGCTCGGCTTGGCAGGAGACGCCCGTGTCGAAGTCATGAGTGTTGCTCGCGGCTTCGGACTGCCGACGGCCTTTCCAAGGGAAGTTGAACGGGAGGCAGCACAACTCCCCGGGGTCATCCCACCCACCGAGATTGCCTCCCGCCTGGACTACCGATCTGTACCCACAGTAACCATTGATCCCGAGGATGCGAAGGATTTCGACGATGCCCTCTCGTGTGAGGATTTGCACAACGGGACTCTCCGTGTCGGCGTCCACATCGCTGATGTCAGCTTCTATGTGCAGGAAGGCAGTGCGCTTGATGATGAGGCCCTGACGCGCGGAACCAGCGTGTACTTGGTGAATGAGGTCATCCCAATGCTGCCGGAGCGCCTCTCGAACGACCTGTGCAGTCTCAGGCCGCGAAAGGACCGGCTGACGTTCAGTGTTCTCCTCGATGTGCGTCCGGACGGAACCGTGGAGAAGCACCGTATTGCACAAACCATCATCCACAGCGCCCGGCGCTTCACGTATGAAGAGGTTCAAGAAATCATTGATGCGGGAAAAGGAGAACATGCCGATACTATCCTTCCGCTCTATCACCTTTCCAGGGTTCTCCTAGCCCGCCGGCAAAAGCAGGGGAGCATTGACTTTGAGACTGCGGAGGCAAAATTCCGGTTCGATAGCCACGGTTTCCCCTCTGCGATTTTGAAAAAGGAGCGACTCGCATCACACCGTCTTGTTGAAGAGTTCATGCTCCTCGCTAACGCCACGATTGCACGCCACGTAGGTGCCGGGAAAAGCGAATCGAATCCATTGATCTACCGTGTCCACGATCTACCCGACCCTGTACGATTAAAGGAGCTTGCCTCGTTTGTCAAGCAATTCGGTTTTTCGCTGGAAGCGAGGAACGGAGTGACCTCTCGTTCACTCCAAAAACTCCTTGATCAGGCTAGAGGTTCTGAGGTAGAAAACCTGATCAATGAGATTGCCTTACGATCCATGGCCAAAGCGGTTTATTCGGAGAAGAATGTCGGCCATTATGGACTCGCCTTCCCTTTCTATACTCATTTCACATCTCCGATTCGACGGTACCCTGATCTGGTCGTGCATCGCCTACTTAAAGAATATGACCGTGGCGTCGGTGTGCGCCGATTGAATGCCTTGCGGGAACGCCTTCCGGGGATAGCGGAACAATCCTCCCAGCGCGAACGCATAGCCATGGAAGCTGAGCGCGAATCGGTGCGTGTTATGCAAGTGGAGTATATGAAACGCCACCTCGGCGATGAATTCGAGGGGGTGATCGGCGGAGTGACAAGCTTCGGCTTCTTTGTGGAGATTACCGAGCTGTTGGTGGAGGGGCTCGTACGAGTGCGGGATCTGACCGATGATTATTATCTGTATGATGAAGCACGATACGCCCTACGGGGTCGATCGCACGGGAGGGTTTTTAGGTTGGGGGATACGGTGCGGGTTCGCGTGCTTACCGTAAATCCTGATGATCGAACCATCGATCTTGAACTAGTGGAGTAATATCAGGAACTTTTGTTTTCTCGTTGTGTTGTAATGAGTTAGGAGGACGATGTTTGCAATTCCCCGGTGAGATTTGTAGACTAGTGAAGAGCGATTTGGGCGAAAGACATCATTCCGTGGGAGAGGGAGTGAGCGCAATGAAAAGCATGGGGGTTTGGACGATGCGCATTGCATGTGCGCTAATAATTGCCTTTGTGCTGAGGATTGACACAGCACAGGCTCAGGACGAGGTTTTTGGGAAGAATAAAGTTCAGTACAAACACTTTAACTGGTCCTTCCTTCAGTCGGATCATTTCGACATCTATTTTTCAGATGGCGGCTACGAGCTTGCCCAATTTGCAGCGGTTGCGGCGGAATCGGCGTATACATCGATTACAAAACTTATCCGCTATCAGTTGATCAATCGTGTTCCTATTGTCATCTACAATTCTCACAATGACTTTCAGCAGACAAACGTCATCAGTGAGTATATGGAAGAAGGGATTGGCGGTGTAACTGAGCTCTTCAAGAACCGCGTCGTACTTCCGTTTGAAGGGGATTACAAGAAATTCCGCCATGTCATTCACCACGAGCTCGTACATGCCGTGCTCAACGACATGTTCTACGGCGGCTCCATCCAATCGATTCTCTCCAACAACATCACGCTGCAACTCCCGGCCTGGCTCAACGAAGGGCTGGCTGAATATGCTGCCTTACGGTGGGATACTAACTCCGATATGTATATGCGTGATGCTACCGTGCAGGAAAATCTCGTACCCATCTCTCAGCTGTATGGCTACGCCGCCTACCGTGGGGGGCAGTCTGTCTGGTGGTATATTGCCAACAAGTACGGTGAACAAAAGATTGGCGATATCCTCAACCGTATCAAGAGTACCCGAAGCGTGGAGGCCGGTTACCGCGGCGCGATTGGCCTCAGTCTTGAGGAGCTGTCGGAGCGCTGGCAGAAGGACTTGAAGGTGAATTACTGGCCCGATATCGCGAAGCGGGAGGACCTGACTGATTATGCACGTCGGTTGACTGATCACCGCAAGGATGGGAGTTTCTATAATACGAGCCCGGCTATATCGCCGACCGGCGACAAGGTTGCCTTCATCTCGAACCGGAACGATTTCTTTGATGTGTTTATCATGAACGCCGCCGACGGGTCCAGTGTGGACAAACTGCTCGATGGTCAGCAGACACGAAACCTGGAAGAGTTGCATTTGTTGACGCCAGGGATGAGTTGGTCTCCCGATGGAAAGCGCATCGTTCTTGCTACGAAAGCGGGTGATCAGGATGCGCTCCTGTTGATTGATGTGGACAGCGGGAAGCAAGAGAAGGTAACATTCGGTCTGGACGGAATATTCTCTGTCGTCTGGTCGCCTGTGGGTGACAGACTTGCGTTCGTTGGGAATAAGGACCAGCAATCGGATATCTATGTCTATGAGTTGAAGAACAAGAGGTTGGTCAATCTGACGAATGATATTTTTAGCGATGCAACGCCTGGATGGTCCCCTGACGGGAAGTTCCTTGCGTTTTCCTCCGATCGAGGCGCGGAACTGAACGGTGAAGGTCTGGACATGCGCCACGCCAAATACAATCAGGCCGACCTCTACCTCATAGACGTGGAGACTCGTGCAATAACGCGGCTGACAGACTGGCCGGGGAGCGATGAGGTTTCACCCGTTTTTGGACCTACCGGGAAGAATATCCTGTTCGTATCGGATAGGAACGGAATCAACAACCTATACACAATGAACATCGCCACGAAGGCATGGCGGCCGATAACTAATTCGTTAACCGGTGTGGATCAGCCTTCTCTGTCAAAGGATGGTTCTAAACTTGTCTTCGCATCGCTCAACCGCAGTGGGTATGACATATTCCTGATGAGGAACCCGTTTGAGCGGGAGCTGAAGATCGCAGAGCTAGAGCCGACCAGCTATTTCAAGCTGGTTGGGGGAACGCAGGTCGCGAAAGAACAGGGAACGCCGTCAGACACGTTGCACACCGCCCAACCGGGGGTTTCACTTGTCGCTGCTGACACAACAGCTGTGAAAGCGGCACAAGATACAGCTGGCCTGTACGGAAAGGATATTCAGATCGACTTCAGTAACTACGTGTTTAAAGACACCTACAGCGACGTGGTTCCCAAGGATTCATTGTTGCGAGGTCTGCCGAAGATCGCAAATAACCTCGATACAAACGGGAACTACCGGGTCAACAGGTATAGGCTGAATTTTACACCAGACATCATTTATGGCAATGCCGGATACGACACGTTCTATGGAGTCACCGGCTCAACGATCATGGCATTCAGCGACTTGCTGGGAGATCACCAGATCGTTTTTTCGACTAATCTGATGCTGGATCTCAAGAACAGTGAATACGGGTTGCAGTATTTCTATCTACCTAACCGACTTGACCTTGGGTTCGGCGGATTTCACAGCGCACGCTTTGTCATTATCAATGATTTGCATGGTGGGAGCCTTTATCGCTTCAGGTTGTATGGGGCAAACGTTCTTGCGCTTTACCCCATGGATAAATTCAACCGTCTGGAGTTCGGATTGAACTGGTATAACATATCGAAGGAGAACCTGGACTACCCTGAAGATCCAATCCAGCTTCGGACAGTAATCGTGCCAGAGATCAGCTACGTGTACGACACAATCCTCTGGGGTTACATCTCGCCGGTGAATGGCACGCGATATCGTTTCAACCTCTTCGGGACGCCGAAATTGGGGAGCAGTGGCTTGGAATTTATGAATCTGACAGGGGATTACAGAACCTATCTTCGACTAGGACGCAATTATAGTATTGCTCTTCGTCTTGCCGGTGGAGGGAGTTTCGGCCGCAATCCACAGAAGTTCATCGTCGGGGGAGTGAGCAACTGGATCAACAGAACCTTTGAAGGTGGGTACGTTCCGTTGGACAATGCGGAGGACTATTTGTTCCTGCAGGTGGGTGTTCCGCTGCGCGGATACAACTACAATGCGGCAATCGGCTCGCGCTATGGGTTGTTCAACTTCGAGTTCCGATACCCTCTTTTCGCCTTTTTGCAGGCGGGTCCCCTGCCCATAGGACTGCAGAGCCTAGGTGGGGTTATGTTCTTCGATATGGGATCGGCATGGAACAGAGAGCGGGATTTCAAAGCCTTTACAAGGGACGAGAATGGAAACACAGTCACTCGCGATTTGCTGATGGGAATGGGGACTGGCGCGCGGGTGTTCTTCTTGGCATTTCTTCTAAAGTTCGATGTTGCATGGGCATGGAATGGGAGCAGCTTCTCCGTCCCGAAGTACTATTTCTCTCTGGGTGCTGATTTTTAAGCGCATCGGTTTCTAAGCGTGAAAAGCCCCCGACCGCAGTCAGCCGGGGGTTTTTTGTTGAGGTGTTGCTGATTGTGAGACAAGATCAGTTGATTGGCAGGGTCACTCTGAAGAGCGACCCCCTGTTGACTTCACTGTGAACAGTGATGGAACCACGATGGAGCTGGGCAATCCACTGGGCGATCGAAAGACCGAGGCCGCTCCCGCCCAGCTCCCTAGAACGAGCCTTATCCACTCGATAGAATCTATCGAAGATCTTCCCCAGCTCTGACTCAGGGATGCCAATGCCCGTATCCTCGACCTGGAACACTGCGGAACCGTTCTGGAGCTCCATTGACAGTGTTACGGTTCCACACTCCGGAGTGTACTTGATCGCGTTGTCGATGAGATTCAGAAAGAGCTGTCGTAACCGGATCCTGTCGCCGACAATAGTGATCGGAGCGTTTGAGCGAAGCTCAACATGGATCTTCTTCCTCTCGGCAAGGACCTCACTATCCTCGTAGAGCTCACTGACGAGTGTCTTCAGGTCGACTTCAGAAAAATCTGCGTGGTAGCCTCCAAGATCAGCCTTGGCCAGCATTAGGAGGTTGTCGATGATGGAGTTGAGGCGCAAGATTTCTTCGAGCGTGCTTTCGAAGACCCGCCGGTATTCATCGGCCGATTTCGGGCTTCGCAGGGCAAGCTCGATTTCTCCGCGGATAATAGTGAGAGGGGTCCGCAGTTCGTGGGAGGCGTCGGCAGAAAACTGGCGAACCTGGGCAAACGACTGGTGGAGGCGGCGGATCATTTCGTTGATTGTCTCCGTCAGGCGTCCGATCTCGTCGTCAATGTCCCTTTCGGGAATGGTCTGGTCGAGGTTCTCTGCTGTGATGCGCCGTGCACGGGTCGTAATGCTGTCGACGGGTTTGAGCGCCCGAGTAGCAAGGGCAAATCCTCCAAAGACAGAGATTGCCAGCGCCGTTGGAATAAGGATAAGAAAGATAAGGTAGAGATTGTCGAGCAAGTCGCGGAGTTCAGCGAGAGGGTAACCAACGAAATATGTAAAATTCTTCTCGCGGATCGCTGCAACACGAATTGGTTCGTTACTGAGTTCACCGGTAGTTACGGCAGTCACATACATGGGGATTGTGTCACGGACAACAATGCTGTCGGTCGCGAGGTTGTACGATCTGTGAGCGATCTGACCCTGCGCATCGAGGATCTGGATGTAGGTCTTCTTCCTACTGCGGAGGGAATGGCGAAAGATCTGGTTCCAGATCTCATCTGCTTCCTCGGACACGGTGTCCCGATCGGTCTTTTCAAGGCCTGGAAGTGGTTCCTTAGCCTTCCGGCGGATGATGGCATCGATCCCCCGGTGCCCCGCTTTTACCTTGCTCGCCTGAGGCTCGATGTAATCCCGTACCCAGCGGACCTCGTACTTCAAAGAAGTGTCAAGGTTCTCAGAAAGGGACTTGTTGGTATAGTAGTACGAGACAACGCCGAAGATCAGCAGGGTGGAAGAGACCAGCAGCGAGTACCAGAAGGTCAGCCGAACGCGGATTGACTGGAAAGAGAATGCCATCAGTCCTCCCGCAAGACGTACCCAACACCACGCACCGTGTGAATCAACCTCTTATCGGATGTGCTGTCGATCTTGTTGCGAAGATGATTGACGTACACATCAATGAGGTTTGTGCCGGTGTCAAAATTGTAATCCCAGATATGCTCGGAGATAATGGTGCGACTGAGGACGCGATCCCTGTTTCGCAGAAAATACTCCAAGAGGGCGTATTCTTTTGCTGTAAGCTCGATGTTCTTTCCCCCGCGCCGGGCTTTGTGCGTGACGGTATCAAGCTCCAGATCGGCGCAGGTCAAGAGGGTCGACTTTTCGATCGATCCCCGCCGGAGCAGGGACCGGACACGTGCGAGCAGTTCGGCAAATGCAAAAGGTTTGGTCAGGTAGTCATCGGCTCCGCTATCAAGGCCGGCGACCTTGTCCTCGGTTGCAGTCTTTGCCGTGAGCATGAGAATAGGTGTTGCGACCTTGGCGTTGCGAAGGCGCCGTGTTACCTCTAGGCCACTCATGGTCGGGAGCATAACATCAAGGATAAGCAGATCGTAGGTTTGGGTCTCTGCCATTACAGCACCGTTCTCCCCATCGTACGTCACGTCCACCGAGTAGTGCTCTTCTTCGAGCCCCTGCTGGATAAACCGAGCGACCTTCTTTTCGTCTTCTACCACTAGAATACGCATTGCTGTATTGTGAAACGTACACCATTTCACCGAGAGTTGCAAAATGACGCCGTTGGATTCTTCTGTCCATTTTCCCTATATTTTCGTCTATGCACGCTCTCTCCTCTGCTCTTGCGCTATGCGCGCTGATATTTACCGGCTGCATCCGCACGATTGCTGTGTCAACGGTAGGTGGAATTGTCGATGACGGTTTCGGGGCCTTCACCGAGGAATCGGACCTCGCTTTCGCCGAGCAAGCACTGCCAGCAAACATGAAGCTACTTGATATTTTGCTCAAGAGTGATTCCACCAACGAACGGATGCTACGCCTGGCAAGCGAGGGGTACTCCAGTTACGCCCTTTCGTTCCTGGAGGACAGCGATCAGATGCGTGCCCGAGATTTCTATCGCAGGGGCCGTGAGTACGCGTTCCGCCTCCTCCGTGAGGATAGGGAAATGGCGCGCGCGCTGGACGGGACAGTAGATGATCTCAAATCCGTTCTCGCGGCTAGAGGAAAACAAGAGGTGCCGGCAGTATTCTGGGCTGCCTTCGGATGGGGAAGCGAGATTTCCTTGAGCCTCACTGATCCGGATGCAATCGGTGATCTCCCCAGGGCGGAAGCCATGATGGATTTTGTGGCACGGCACGATTCCACATTCTACTTTGCCGGGGCAGACGTCTTTCTCGGAACGCTCTACGGAGGCCGGCCAAGAATACTAGGTGGTGACCTGGAGAAGGCCCGGGCGCATTTCGAAAAAGCGCTACGCATCAATCGCGGCGAATTTCTGATGACATACGTCTACTATGCTCGTTCGGTGGCAGTTCAGTCCCAGGATGAAGCACTCTTTGATGAACTTCTCGGCAAAGTCCTCAAAGCGCCAGTTGACATCTTGCCCGTTGCTCGCCTGGCAAATCAAGTGGCCAAAAAGAAGGCGCAGCTGCTGCTGGCTAAGAAGCCCGATCTTTTCTGAATCTACCTTACGGAGATCCTAGGTGAAACAACGAATGTTGATGACGGTCTTGCTTGTGGTCGCTGTCCTGCTTGCAGTGGTTGTTGAACAATCGCCAGCGCAGCAGTATACAATCAAGTTTGCAACGTTGGCGACGGAAGGAACCACATGGATTAACATCTTCAAGGAGATGGATGCAGCGATCCGAAAAGAGAGTGGAGGCCGCATCGGATTTAAGATATATCCCGGGGGTGTCCAAGGGGAAGATAAAGATGTCATGCGTAAGATCCGCCTCGGTCAGATCCAGAGCGCGGGAATCACAGGGGTTGGCGTGGGTGAAATCTCTCCAAAATTGCGCATTCTTGATGCACCGTTTCTCTTCCAGAATCCTGAGGAGGTGGATTACCTCCATCAGGTGATGGACGCAGAATTTGAGCAGGCGTTCCGCGACAACGATTTTGTGCTTCTTGGGTGGGCTGAAGTCGGGTTTGTCTATGTCTATTCAAATACGCCGGTGAGGACGACAGCAGACATGAAGGGCGTGAAGATGTGGATGTGGGAGGGAGACCAGATTGCGGAGGCTGCCTTCAAGGCCCTGGGAATCCAACCCATCCCGATGTCGGTGGTGGATGTGTTCACGTCGCTTCAAACAGGCCTGATCAACGCTGCGTACACTTCACCGCTGGCGGCACTGGCGCTCCAATGGAACACACGGGTGAAGTATATGCTGAGTGTGCCGCTTGCCGATGCAAGCGGAGCGGTGGTTATTTCAAAGAAGAAATTCGATTCCCTTCCACCAGACCTTCAGGAGATTCTCCTACGGAACGGGAAGAACTATATGGCCGAGCTCACGAGAAAAAGTCGTGCGGAAAACACTGCGGCTATTCAAACGTTAAAGAAAAACGGCATTCAGATAGTTGAAGTTACCGACAAAAAGACTCTGCAGGATTACCAAAGCACTGGCAGAACAGCGCGCCAGATGCTTGTCGGGAAGCTCTACGACCAGGCATTCCTTGATCGCGTCGACAAGGCCCTTGCGGACTTCCGCACATCCCACCGTACCTCCAAATGAAATTCATCCGTATTCTCGTCTGGATTGAGACAGCGCTGCTCGTGCTTTCTCTTTCCATCATGGTGATTCTCGCTTTTGCGCAGGTCGTCTTGCGAAACCTCTTCGGGACCGGTTTTCTCTGGGCTGATCCCTTGGTGCGGCAGATGGTTCTCTGGACAGGATTCCTGGGGGCAGCCCTTGCGACCAATGATGATCGTCACATCAGCATCGATGCCTTCACGAAGTATTTTTCTGTTCGTACAAAACAGTTGTTCAAGATTGCCACAAGTGCTGCGGCTGCTGTGATCGCGTTCTTTTTGCTCTCTGCGGCCTGGGAGTTCATGGTGAATGAGATGGAGTCCGGTGGAGAGATCTTCCTGGGAATTCCCTCATGGGTCGGGCTGGCGATCATCCCTGTAGGATACGCGCTCATAACGATTCATTTTGCATTCAACGTGATAATCAATGCAAAGGCACGGTTTGGGCGAGGGGCGGACGAAGGGAGGGCGAGCTAGCATATGGCAACCTTCCTCTGGGGGCTTCTACTCGTTCTCCTTGCTCTGTTTGGCGCTCCGCTGTTTACGATCTTTGCTGCAATCTCCATGCTTGCCTTCAACGCCGAAGGCATCAGCACTTCGGTGATTATGGTCGATCTGAATCGCATCTTCACCAATCCCACACTGGTTGCGATCCCACTGTTTACCTTCTCGGGGTATATCCTTGCTGACAGCAAAGCACCATTCAGGCTGGTAAACCTTGCGAGGGCGTTCTTCGGGTCGATCCCCGGCGGCCTGGCTGTGGTCACACTTGTAACGTGTGCTCTCTTCACCGCCTTCACAGGAGCAAGTGGCGTTACGATTATCGCGCTGGGTGGATTACTGTATCCGATCCTCATTCAAGAAAAGTACCCTGAATCCTTTGCGCTGGGCTTGGTAACTACTTCTGGAAGCCTCGGACTGTTGTTCCCGCCAAGTTTGCCGCTGATTCTCTATGCCCTCGTATCAGCGATCAGTGTTGACAAGTTGTTTGCGGCGGGCGTGGTTCCAGGGTTCATTCTTCTGGCTGTCTTAGGTGTGTTTGCGATGCAACGGGGAGTCCGGTACAAGATTCCACGCACGCAGTTTCAATGGGGTAATGCGAAACGGGCAGTGCGGGACGCGGCATGGGAAATTCCGCTCCCGATTGTCATCGTGGGGGGTATCTACAGCGGCATGTTCACAGCCACCGAAGCGGCCGCGGTGACTGCATTCTATGTGTTCATCGTGGAATTCTTTGTCTACAGGGATCTCTCACTCACGAAAGATCTCGGCCGCGTGATGAAAGACAGTATGCTGCTCGTAGGCGCTATCATGATGATCATTGGAGTGGCGATGGGGTTGACAAACTATCTGATCGACCAGGAAGTGCCAGTCCGCCTTTTCGAGTTTACCAAGTCATTCATCAGTAGCCCGACGATGTTTCTTGTTGTTCTTAACCTTTTCCTCCTGGTTGTTGGTATGATGATGGATATATTCTCTGCCATCATCGTCGTTGTGCCGTTGATTAAACCGATTGCGGATGCATACGGCATCGATCAGATTCACCTGGGGATCATATTCCTGACTAATCTGGAAATCGGTTATCTGACCCCACCTGTCGGCCTAAATCTCTTTATCTCCAGCCTACGCTTCAATCGACCGGTCTTCTCTGTGGTTCGTGCGACCCTCCCCTACATAGGTATTCTGCTGGTTGTGCTACTTCTGATTACCTACATCCCTGATTTGAGTCTCTCGCTGGTGCACATTCTCGGAGTGAAATGACTTCGAGGCTTACCCGCATCCGTTTGCCCTCTTGATCAAATGCATGTCCCTTCTTCGGTGGTGTACTCCACGGATCTGCGGTATGCAACCACATTCGTTGTTGGTCTGGCATTGGAGGAAGGTTGGCGTGAGGTTAAGGGCCGACGATTAGCGGTTGTTCGACCGTGGCTGTTCCCGTGTGCAACCTAAGCAGGTAGCTGCCCTTGGGAATTTGTAGTGGATCTACCCCCACGATGTGCGTTCCCCCTTCTTCCTGTCGGTTTACCAGAACGGCAAAGATGCGTTCCTTTCCTCCTGATGTACTCTCGAGTATTTCTAATGTCACGCGTGTGCGGGATGGCACCCTGTAAGCAAAGAGTGTCGGAGCCGTCGACCCCTTGCCGAACGAAGTGGAGAGGGTCGTGACGTTGGAGAGTTTGCCTTCGAGAGCCACGAGTTCCTTCACGACAGCTGTACCTACGGTCGAGGATGGGCTTTCGTTGTTTGCTTTGTCAAGAGCCGTGACGGCGTAGTAGTAGGTTAGGCCCGATGGAATCTTCAGTGTGTCTACGTAGTAGTTGGCAGGTGCTGGTATGATGGCGACAATGTTTGGGCCAAAGTCGGTTCGTGGTGCGGCCGGAGAGCTCCGGTAAATCACATACCGGCGGGCCCCGTCGCCGTCTGTCGCGCGAGGGGAAGGTGTCCATTCGAGATGGAAGACATTGGTGGTGACTTCGGCAACAGCGAGGCTGGAGGGAGGAAGTGGCGGTAGAGAATCTTTCCATGGCATTGGAGGGATCAGGGCTAGGGAAGTGTACCGGTCCCCGAACATATCGAGCGATCTGACATTGTCGAGGCGAAAGAATGCCTGCCCTTGATTGCGTGCTTGCCGGGAGACATCAATCTGGCGAATGAGCTCACGGAACACCTCTGGCTTATACGCTCCGATGCCTGTATAAATGTGGCGCCCATTGGCGCCGGCCTGCCAACGGTAAGCGAGCCGGGCAAAGTCCGGATCCCCCTTGGAGGTACCGATATCCCAATAAATCTGCGGCGAAAGATAGTCTTGGAGCCCACGGCGCAACCAGCCTTCGGAGTCCTGATAGACAGCATCGTAGCTGCCAATTGTATTTGAACCGGGGTCGGTTTCATAAACTCCAAAGGGTGAAGAGCCGATCTTCAGCATTGGCCGTGCAGCCGAAGCCGATGAAGCGAATTCAGCAACAAATGCGTCAATGTTAGCCCGCCGCCAAGCATCGCGGTCCGTCCCTCCACCGTACTTTCGATATGTCTCCTGATCGGGAAAAGTGCGATTTGGATATCGGATGAAGTCAAAATTGATGCCGTCTAGCGCATACTTTTGAATGAGATCAAGAGCTACAGTGATGAGGTAGCGGCGTACCGAGGGTATTCCGGGATCAAGCCAGAGTTCTCCCGCATCTGCAACCACCCATTGCGGGTGTGCACGGCTAACATGCAACGGTGTGCTGACGGAGACGGCGTTCGCCCCTCGAACCTTGTACACATTGAACCAGCCGTGCACCTCGATGCCAAGTGCATGGGCTTCAGCCAAAAGGAATGATAGAGGGTCCCAACCAGGATCGCGTCCAAGCACGCCTGTGAGATTTTCAGCCCAGGGCTCATAGGCGGATCGGTAGTATGCATCGCCGCGGGCGCGAACCTGGAAGAAGAGCGTGTTGAAGTTTGCGCGGTGAAGGTCTTGAAGGATGGCGCGCAGAGAACGCTGCTGTTCAATTGGGTCCGTGCTCTTGGGCCAATCAAGGCCGGCGGTTGTCAGCCAGACTGCGCGGACTTCACACTTCGGTGGAACCGAAGATTGCGCAGCAACGATTGTCGGTAGTAATGCGACAACAAGAGTGGGGAACGAGAAATTGCGCAACATTGCCGAGAACATTGTGAATGATCTGAGAATATAGGCAGGCGAGTGGCCAGAATCAACGCAGCCCCGGAAAGCGCACGGGGCTGCGCTGACCTGCGACAGACTGTTCCCTCGGCAGCACAAGTTTCATTGTCGCTATCTGGCTTCCTGCTGCGGGCCGGTCAATGTAAACACCACTGGCAAGACCGTCCGCACTCAGTGTCGCACTGTAAGTTCCGGTAGGTTGCGTCTCATTAACAAGCCTCCTTGCTAGTTGGCCGGTGATATCGAATACCGTCAGCACCGCCTTCGAAGAGGACGGAACAGGGACAATCGATGTGGAGGGATTGAAAGGAATTGGAAAATTCTAGGCGAGCGAGAGCTGCGTTGGCGTTTCCTCGTCAACGGTTGTTAGCGCGGATACGGCGATGACGAACTTCGGGGCTTGATTCCATGCTCCGCCGAGGTAGGGTCTCGTCCGGTGTGAGTGTACCGCTAAAAACTGCAACGTCTATACTGGTTGTTGATCCCGGGACCAAGACTGTGCATGTTTTTGTCTCGTTCACCTTGAAGGCAGAGGGGACGCTGAGTGTTAGTATGGCAGTCTTCGTTGCGTTTGGATGGCAGGCAACGCACCGCGTGGCGTTGCCTTTGAGAGTGTAACCTGGTATGCCGGTGCTACGAGCGATGGCCACGGATGCGAAAGCAACCCCACAGATTAAACCGACAAGGAGCAATTGGCGGTGCTTCATATGAATCTCCTCCCAGGTGTGTGTGCAACAGACAGTGAATCTCCATTTCTCAAAGCTCCTCCTAGTCACTATTGCCGAGTGCGGTGGTTCCGGGATTGATTTATTCGCAGGACCACGCGAATCGCATCTCTTTTTCTCTTATCTTGCATGGAGAGAGCCAAATATCCCACTCTGCAGTGGACTCATTGGAAATCTGTCATCACCAAGGTATATTAATTAGGCCATGAGCAAACTCCGATCGAAATACGTCTGCCAGTCATGCGGATATGAATCGGCTAGGTGGATCGGGAAATGCCCAAATTGCGATAGCTGGAACAGCTTTGTGGAAGAGGTTATTGCACCCAGAGGGAAAGGGCGATCCGCGTCCGGAAAGGCTCCGGGAGCTGTCCCTATATCGATTGATGAGGTTCAGAGTGAGCCGGAGCCCAGAGCCTCCACAGGGATTCCAGAGCTCGATCGTGTCCTTGGCGGGGGGATCGTTGCTGGATCCATTGTACTTGTGGGCGGAGATCCGGGCATCGGCAAATCTACGCTGATGATGCAGATGGCCTCGGCTATTTCCGAGAAGGTGGTGCTCTATATAACCGGTGAGGAGTCAGTCCGTCAAATCAAACTCCGAGCCGAACGCCTTGATGTGCAACCATCAAGAAATCTTCTTCTTCTTGCGGAGACCAACCTCGACGTGCTTGATCCTCTCCTTCAAAATGCCAGTCCAGATTTAGTCATTGTCGACTCAATTCAAACAATGTATCAGCCCTTATTGGAGAGCGCTCCAGGGACAGTCAGCCAGGTCCGTGAGGCGACTGGGTTCTTTGCCAGGCACGCGAAGGTGCGCAACATTCCAATGTTCCTCGTTGGCCATGTGACAAAGGAAGGAGTGATCGCGGGGCCAAAGGTCATCGAGCATATGGTCGATACCGTTTTGCAGTTTGAGGGTGAACGGCAGTATGCTTATCGGATACTGCGTGCGATGAAAAACCGATTTGGCTCTACAAACGAGATCGGCATATTCGAAATGCACGACGGCGGACTCCGCGAAGTGAGCAATCCATCGCAGGTGTTTCTGGCAGAGCGTAGGTACGGAACTTCCGGCTCCACGGTGGTTGCGACTCTTGAGGGGACCCGCCCCCTTTTGGTGGAAGTTCAGGCGCTCGTCGCACCGACAAGCTACGGAGTGCCTCAACGCACGGCAACAGGGTTCGATACCCGACGACTCCAGATGCTACTTGCCGTCTTGGAGAAGCGGGCGGGGCTCCACGTCGGACAGTTTGACGTTTTTGTGAATGTCGCTGGGGGCATTCGGATCGACGAGCCCGCCGCAGATCTGGGTATGGCTGTGGCAATTGTCTCGAGTCTCAAGGATGTCCCTGTGGATTCGCAGGCCGTGGTGATCGGGGAAGTCGGTCTCGGAGGGGAGATACGCACGATCCATCAGGTGGAAAAACGTATTGCTGAGGCTGCAAAACTTGGGTTCGAGCGCATTGTGATTCCCCGAAACAACCTCCGGGGCCGTTCAACTCCTGATCGGGCCGAGATTCTGGAGGTTGATTCGCTCGGTGGCGCACTGGATATCCTGATGGGAGGTTGAGGGTAGACACATGAGCAGGTGTCTCATCAAGCCCGGGATAATCATCACGATGGACCGAACAAAGCGGATGCTCAGCGGCGGCAGTGTGCTCATTAATGGAGATAGTATTGAGAACGTTCTTACCGCTGACCAGCTTGCAGGATCTCTGGACGCCTTCACAGAAGTCATTGATGTTCCCAACCTCACACTAATTCCCGGGTTTATCCAAACCCATCTTCATCTCTGCCAAACGCTATTCCGGGGACTTGCAGACGATCTTCCGCTGCTGGATTGGCTCCGTCTGCGGATCTTTCCTCTTGAGGCGGCACACGACGCGTCTTCGATGAACGTGTCTGCCCGCTTGGGATTAAGCGAATTAATCGCTTCTGGTACTACGACGATCATGGATATGGGGAGTCTCCGTCATGAAGAAGAGATCGTCCGTGCAATTGACGAGTCAGGTATGCGTGCGGTGGTAGGGAAGGCCATGATGGACATCAACGAGGCCTATCCAAAACTCAAGGAAAGGACAGATGACGCAATCCGATCAACGCTTGATGAGATTCGAGCGTGGCATGGGTCGGCAAATGGAAGGATCCTGTACGCGGTAGCTCCCCGCTTCATACTCTCCTGCACGGACAGACTGCTATTGGAGGCGTCAGCAATTGCAACCGACCATCCTGGGATGCGGTTTCACACACACGCTGCGGAAAACAGCGGCGAACTGGCGCTGGTAAGAAAGCGCTGTGCAGCGGATAATATCGAGTATTTTGCAAAGGTTGGAATTCTGCAGGAACACACGTGTCTCGCGCACTGCGTGTGGCTTCAGGAGAGGGAGCTCGATCTACTGGTAGAAAGGCGCGCAAATGTTCTTCACTGCCCTTCCTCGAATCTGAAGTTGGGATCCGGTGTCGCGCGCGTGCCGGAGATGCTTCAACGGGGGATAACGGTGTCGCTCGGGGCGGACGGGGCTCCATGCAACAACACACTGAATATGTTTCAAGAGATGCGGCTGGCCGCAATGATTCAAAAATCGGTCCACGGCTCAGATTCCATGCGGGCGGATGAAGTGTTCACATTGGCCACCCTGGGTGGGGCTAGAACCTTAGCTTTGGAGAAGGAAATCGGAAGTATCGAAGCGGGAAAGAGGGCCGACTTGGTACTTCTGGACTTGCAAAAGCCATGGAACCCCTCACGGTTGACAACAGCAAGCGATCTATACTCTGCAGTAGTTTATACAGGATCTCCGGCCAATGTTGACTCAGTTATGGTCGACGGGTCCTGGCTGTACCGGAAAGGCCTACACCAGCGCCTTGACGACGAGCGTGCAGTTTCTCAAGCTCGAGAGGAGCTCAAAGCACTTCTTCAGAGGGTCGAGTGGACATGACGACAATTCTCTTGGCGACCCACAATCAGGACAAGGCAAAGGAGTTTCGAGCTATTTTTGACGGCCTAGATATTGACTTGAAAACTCTTGATGCTTTCCCCCAGGTGGGCCCGATTGAGGAGGATGCACCGACACTCGAAGGCAACGCACTGAAGAAAGCGAGGGAGGTTTTCCGGCTCACCGGCGTTCCCTCGCTGGCTGATGATACGGGTCTTGAGGTACGCTATCTGAATGATGCTCCGGGAGTCTACTCATCTCGTTACGCAGGACCAGGAGCAAGCTATGCGGATAACGTCCGGAAGCTGCTCCGCGTCCTTCGCGGTGTTCCCCCGAGACGACGAGGGGCCCGGTTCCGGTGCGTCCTCGCCTTTGTTGTTGGCGCGGACAAGTACGAATTGGCAGATGGGATCGTAAATGGCGTCATTCTTGAGTCACCACGGGGCAATGGCGGCTTCGGCTATGATCCGGTCTTCCTCCCGAATGGCCATAAGCACACTTACGCGGAAATGGATATGGAGACCAAGAACCGTGTAAGCCATCGGGCTCAAGCTGGCCAGAAAATGAAGGGAATGCTGCAGAAATACCTCTGAGGTTGTCCTTCTCTCGTAGTTCTCGCGAAATATTGAACTTTCGTAATTACATTGTTAATTTGTTCGAGGAAATTCGCGAGAGCCTTCTTAACTTAATGAATCTGCTCAGGTTCCTGAAACGGAGCCAATTTCGACCGGCTTGGCAGTACAGCGTTAGAACATTCCTCTGGCAGATTCAGACGGGTTCACCCAATTACTTGGTTGGTGAAGATCGCGACCCCGATGAACGCAGGGCTACTTTCTTCTGCCTTGACCGTGCCACCGGAAAACCAGCATGGGAGCGGCTCAATCCGGGGGACGCCTGGTGGATTGGCATTGAAGCCGTTGAGGGTACCATTGCTCTCTTCCACGGGTTTGCCAGCCCGGACATGCCACTCCATAAGGGGCTGACAGTCGTGGACCTTGCTTCGGGCAGGGTCCTTTGGTCTAATCCGGATGTACGGTTCCTGAGGCTACGTGCGACGTCGGTTCTGGTCCTGAAAGAATCATTAGAGCGGAGAGTTTGTCTTGAACTTGACCTGCTGACAGGATTGATTGTCAAAGAATGCGGTGACAGTGATAAAGGCATTTCAGCAGGAGTTGTCTTATCTCCTCCCGGGAGTTCTAGGGCAGAAGTCCCCCATCCTTTCGGACATAGTGACTTCAGTCAGCCGGAATCCCCTCAGGCAATTCGGCAGATAATTCCGGCAGATGTTGTGGAGGGATCAGCGTTCGTGCTTCTGACCAGCGGCTTTTTCGTGGTGAGTTACTGTGTTCCGACCTCTCACCGATCAGAGGGAGCTTCAACCGTGTATACTGTTCTCCAGGTTCTTCGCCAGCGCGATGGCGTACCAATGTATGCTGACCGTACAAACGTCAGCACCGCAGCAATGATGGCCGAACCGTTCTTTGTGCAGAACGGCGTATTATACTATGTAAAACAGCGCTCCACGCTGGTGGCGGTTCCACTTCATGCCGCCTGACCGGAGATCGAGGATAATTCTATGAAAGTGAAGGTCAAGAAAGTTGATGCCTTTACTGAGACACCGCTAACGGGTAATCCTGCGGGGGTCCTGCTCTCTGCCGAAGGACTGACGCCCGATCAGATGCAGGCTGTTGCTCGAGAGATAGCGGCACCTGAAACTGCGTTTGTTCTCCCCTCATCGACTCCAGCCGCTGATCTGCGGATTCGTTGGTTCACGCCTACCCTGGAAGATCCCCTTTGCGGGCATGCAACAATTGCTGCATTCTATGCCCTTGCAGAAGAGGGTATGCACGGCATGACGGGGCTTGGCACATTCACGTTCAGCCTCGACACAAAGTCTGGTATCCTCCCGGTAGCCGTTGAAAAGACTCGGGATGGAATTACTGTGTTCTTTGGGCTCCCCGTTCCAGAATTTACGCGCGCTGGTCAATACAAGCTCGACATCATGCGTATCCTTAACCTCATGCCCGAAGATTTCGAAAACAGGATGCCGATTGTAGTAGATCGGTATCTGTATGTGCCAATCCGGAGGCTGCATACGCTGTTTTCTCTGAAACCGACGTTGTCTGCAATGGCACAGTTCCTCTCGAACAAGAATCTGACGGGTACGTGTGTGTTTACGACGGAGACGATTGACCGCGGCTCCTCTGTCCATTCTCGCTTTTTCGCCCCAAATTGTGGGATTGATGAGGATCCAGTCACCGGATCGGCCAATGGTCCGCTCGGGGTCTATCTGTTTGAGCGGGGTGAAGTCGAGCCCGTGGGCGACACCGTAACGCTGATTGGTGAACAGGGAGATGCTATCGGGCGTCGTGGGCGTGTCCAAATCCAGTTGAAAGTTGCGGGCAATCGGGTGCTGTCGGTGCAGATCGGCGGCAAGGCAGTAACGGTGCTTGAAGGCGAAATGGTCGTGGGGTGAGCTGTCGATCTGTCCCACCGCGGAGATCCTGCAATGTCCTTCGAATCGGTTCTATTCCTTCTTATCCTCCTTGCAGCACTAGCACTGTTTATATGGCAGGTGCAGCGCCTCCTTGATGCTATTCGCGCAGGAAAGCCTGAGAACCGTTTCGACAAAGCAGGACAGCGACTGAAAGTTGTCCTCACAGTCGCCCTCGGACAGAGTAAACTCCTTCGCGAACCGCTTGCAGGTCTTCTGCACTTCTCCATCTTTTGGGGTTTCGTCATTCTCTTGTCGGCAGTCCTGGAATCGATTGGAGAAGGTCTGGCGCCGGGATTCTCGTTGGCCTTCCTTGGATCTCTCTATCCTCCGCTTGCGTGCCTCCAAGATGTGATCGGGTTGTTGGTAGTGATAACTGTTGTTTTTTCGATTTTGCGCCGGCTCTTTGCCCCTCCGAAACGACTGCGCGTCGAGGGACACTCTAAGTGGGATGCCATCCTAATTCTTGGACTGATCCTCATCGTCATGATCACGATGTTCGGGCAGAACGCGACGCGCATGCTTCTCGCACATGAAATTGCCGACAATGCCCGGTTTGTATCCTCATGGACTTCCAGCTTTTTCAACGGTGAGTCAGCGGGTTCTCTGGGCACATGGAACAGGGTTTTCTTCTGGGGCCACATGCTTGCAGTGCTTGGGTTCTTGAATTACCTCCCCTTATCGAAGCACTTGCATGTGCTTACCTCCATTCCCAATGTCTACTTCTCCTCTCTTGGTCCCCGAGGTGCGTTACAGCCTATCAACCTGGCAGATGAGACGCTGACAAAGTATGGGGTAACCGATGTCGAGGATCTCACCTGGAAGCAAATCCTGAACGGATACACCTGCACGGAATGCGGTCGCTGCTCCGCAGCCTGCCCCGCTAATACTACTGGGAAGTTGCTGGATCCGAAGAAGGTCATCGTGGACGTGCGTACCCGAGCCACCGAGAGGGCACACGCCTTCACTCTGCCGACAGAGGGAAATACACAACGTAATACACTGTTGGCACATCAGCTCCTCGATAACTTTCTCTCGGAGCAGGAACTCTGGGCCTGCACAACGTGTATGGCATGCGTTCAAGAATGTCCAGTGATGATCGAGCATGTAGATACCATTGTGGATCTCCGCCGTGGCCTTGTCCTGAATGAGTCACGCTTTCCAGAGGAGTTGCGTGCCACGTTCTCCAACCTTGAGCGAAATTTCACCCCATGGGGGTTTGGGCATGCGGCGCGCGCCGACTGGGTCGAGGGACTCGATATACCGCGAATGGCAGACGTAGGACGCGCCGATTTCCTGTTCTGGGTGGGATGTGCCGGAGCGTATGACTCCCGGTATCAGAAAGTGTCTCAGGCCTTTGCCCGGCTTCTGAACATGGCTGGAGTGAATTATGCGATTCTTGGTCTCGAGGAGAAATGCAACGGTGACGCTGCACGTCGGATGGGAAATGAATACCTTGCTCAGACGCTTATTACTGAAAACATCAAAACGCTTGCCAAATACAGCGTGGACAAGATCATTGTGACCTGCCCTCACTGTCTTCAGTCGCTTGGCAAGGAGTATCGGCAATTTGGTGCAGAATACGAGGTCGTCCACCATTCGGTCTTTATCCGACAACTGATCGAAGGAGGAAGACTGAAGCTCACAGGTGCTCAGAAAGCACGAATCACGTTTCACGATCCCTGCTATCTTGGCCGGTACAATAACGAGTATGATGCTCCGCGTGAAGTCCTCAGCATGGTAGAAGGTCTTGAGCAGCGGGAAATGAAACGCTCCCGTGATCGGAGTTTTTGTTGTGGCGCGGGCGGTGGACGGATGTGGATGGAGGAACGAGAGGGAAAGCGGGTGAACATCGAACGAACTGAAGAAGCCCTTGCCACCGGCGCAGACGTGGTCGGAACCGGATGCCCCTTCTGTATGACTATGCTAACGGACGGCATGAAAGAAAGCCCGAGGCCGGCCATGGTCAGAGATATTGCGGAGATAGTCCTGGAGTCATGCCAGGCCTGAAAATCCGCTGTCTCGTCCATCCAAACAGCAGAACCGCAACTAGGGGGAGTGATGGATCCGCATTGCGTAGCGTTGCACACGATTGCTGAGCTGAATCGCCGGTTGTTTCTCAGCTGTCTTGATGGCTTGACCGACGCACAATTGAGCGAGCGTCTAAGCGATTCGACGAGCAGCGTTCTCTTCCTTGCTTCACATCTCTTAGATGCTCGTGCCTATCTTGTGACGTTGGCCGGCGGAACTCTATCTCATCCACTCGTCGAACAACTCCGATCAGTGACAACGATCGAGGAGCTCCCAATGGTCCCGAGTCTGGGGCACATCCGCTCGGGGTGGGAAACTGTGAGTGTCGCGCTGTTGAACCGGTTGCCAGCTCTTAGGGCTGAGGAGCTTGCCCGGGCAAGCTCCGACCGGATGCCGGTTCTCGACCAGACCGTCCTTGGGGCTATGACATTTCTTCTGCAGCATGAATCCTACCATCTCGGCCAGTTGGCAATGCTGAAGAAGCATCTAACCGGGAAGCCAATGAAGTACACTTCGAAAGGGACATCGTGAAACTTCGGAGGGAATCGGATCTGGTAGCAATTGTCACGGGAGCATCGAGCGGAATTGGGATGGAAACGGCTCGTGCCCTCGCGCGAAGGGGAGTTCAGGTAGTCTTAGCATCCCGATCAGCCGGGGCGCTAACTAAGCTTGCCGAGGAAATCACGGGATCGGGTGGCCACGCTACGGTGGCGGTAACCGATGTGACTGACCGGAACCAGATTCATAGGTTGGTACAAAATACTGTAGCACGGTTCGGTAAAATCGATATCTGTATCTGCAATGCGGGCAACTACGTACGCAAGCGGCTGTCGGATTCGAACATCGAAGATGTCGAGCGAAGTATGTTGGTAAACTTCTATGGATCCGTCTGTCTTCTCTATGAGGCCCTTCCTCAAATGGTGCGGCAGAAAAGTGGGCATCTCGTGGCAGTGAGTTCTGTTGATGGGAAGAAAGGGCTTCCGATGGATGCACCCTATGTGGCGGCGAAATCCGCGATGTGTGGATTTATGGATGTGATGCGTCAGGAGCTTCGGGGGACTGGCGTTCGGGCGACCACGATTCTCCCGGGGCGAGTGGACACTCCAATGATCGCGCAACTGACCGTTCCCTTTCTGTCCGCCAAGATCTCGAGCGCGCGTGTCGCACGTGGCATTATTAGAGCCATCGAGAGAAACCGTGCAGAACTCGTCATCCCCTTTTTCGGGCCAAAATTCCTCATCATCGCAAGTGCTTTCTCGGCCCGGTTTGGCGACTTGCTGACTCGCCTCTTCAGGCTGGAAGGAGAGGAGAAATCTGAGTATCTTAACGCGCAATGACAACACCTCCCCCCCTCTATCAGCATATCAGTGAACGAGACACCGCGCGGATCCTCGGTTTGACGAAACGAGTCCCTCTAACCCCGGAATCAATGGCGGCAGGACTCCGTGTGACTTTTTTTCCCATTACGTCGGCGTCTGAACAGGTTCGTGCCTTTGCTGAACGGCTGCGGGAGGCCTTGCTCAGCTGTGGCGCTCGTGTTCTTGAATATTCGGCCGCCGCTGCACCTGCGCGGCCAGGCAAACTGCAGGAAGATCTTATCATCATTGCTGCGGGAGAGCTGGCAACCGGTAACCTCCCGGTTGATCACGTGCAGAGCCTCCGGACTACAACGATTGTCGGCATTGTTGATGGCCCATGCCCGGCTGTTGAAGAAACAGCAGACCAGGAAAAACTGGATCGTATCGTGCAGACCTTGAGCTGGAGCATTGTCCAGGTTGCGATCTATGTCGATGCCGATCATTGGACCATCACTACCATGAACGGGGCGGTGATTCCCTGTCCCCAGCGTGGCTCATTCGCTCAGGACGTTCTCAACGTTCTTGTCCCTAAGCTGGCTGCACCAGTGGTTCCACCCCGAGCCGCGGATTTCGATCTTCGCCCCGGGGTTCTTGATCTGAATGATCCATCTCTCCGACCGTATGTGGACGATTTTGTGAGGAGTGGCCCCGTCTGGCAACAAACCGGTCTTCTCCTGTACCATACCTCTATGGAGGAGCTACAGTTCCGCAATGCCTGGTACAAGCGAATCGCGGCTGCGTACCTGGATCACCGGTCGGGCATGAGCTATGGTTTTCTGGCTCGCCAGATGGCCTCCACTTACCATCCCTCCTGGATGGAAAGGGAAGAAGCTGATGAAGTGGTACTCCGGCTAGCAGGCGACGGGTTTCCAATTTCCGTCCCCGGCGTCTGGGTGCTGACTACACGTTCGGGTTGCGACAAGTCGCGAATTGATCCATTAAAAGATCTGCTGCTGATGGGACTGTCACGGGGCCGGGTGGTAATTGCTACACCCAGAGGGCTCAATCCGCAGATAGATTCCAAGCCTTCATATGACACGCAGACAATTCTAGCCCATGCGGTGGCAAACGCGCTCATTGCATCACTGTTGAATATGCTACATACCGAATCGCGATTTTCTTCGATGATTGCTGGAAATGGCGCTGCTCTCGCACACTGGCATGGATACATTCCGAAAGCCGCCATACCTCCCGGATATACTGTACATGGAACTGCTAACCCGCCTGTCTCCTGCTCGACATATCAAGCTGCGTTGTTTGCCTTTGCTGGAAAGATCGGGGCAGTTGCCGAATGCCTGAAAAACGGCGCCACGTTCGAGGGAGATATCCATGTCGAACCGCATCATGGGGTCAACGTCACGGGTCCCTCCCTGCTAGATCTTGCGCGTTGGGCTATAGATAAAGTGGTCGATCGGCCGCGCACCGTGCTTTCACAACAACGACGTGCCATCGGGCAATGAATGCCATCACTCTTGCATCGCTGATAGCTGGACTCGTTCTGCTCATCGCTGGGCGGAAGGCATTCTGGGCGTTTCTCGGGCTTGCCGCTTTTGCTGTCACAGTCGCCTTTGTTCAACGCTACCTTCCGAATCTTGATGAGCGAACTCTTCTCGTGGTGGCTTTGGTGACGGGAGGAATCGCGGCGGCGGCAGCGGTAGTTCTCGCCAAAGCAGTTGTCTGGATAGGCGGATTTATTGGAGGGGGATACATTGGTGTCGTTGTCTGGGAAATGCTGATGCCGTCTGCGACAGGGTTCCCCTGGGTCGCATTTGTGATCGGAGGACTCATCGGTATGGTGCTGATGAAGTTGCTGTTCGAATCTCTTCTGGTTCTTGGTTCATCAGCTGTCGGTGCAGCTCTGTTGGTGCACATACTCCGCTTCGAAGGAACACTCGGGCTATTCTTCCTTATCGTGTTCGCTGCGGTCGGTGTCATCATTCAAGGGCGGCTCTGGCGGAAGAAGAAGGAAGAAGCCAAGAAGGAATAATCCGAGGAGTTGCTGTACGTGAGTCGTTCGTTCATACAGAAGATTTTCGCCTGGTTTCGCGGCGAGGAAGAGGAGGCTGGGGTTCTCCGAGGCACTTTCCCTCGTGAGGTACCCGTCGCAGCAGGGTACACGCGTTTCCAGGATCTGCCGATTCGCCAGGAAGTAATGCGCGCCGTTGCTGATCTTCAGTTCCGCTACTGTACTCCGATTCAAGCAGCCGTCCTTCCGCAATCGCTTGTGGGGAGTGATGTTGCAGGGCAGGCGCAGACGGGTACAGGCAAGACTGCGGCCTTTCTTATAACGATTCTCACGCACCTTCTGACAAAGCCAGCTCCACCAAAACGTCGTCTCTCTTCCCCCCGGGCTCTAGTGCTGGCCCCAACGCGGGAACTTGTGCTCCAGATAGAGAGAGATGCGCGGCTCCTGTCGAAATACACCCCTTGTTCTATCTTGGCCGTATTCGGGGGGATGGAATTCGACAAGCAGAAGAGGTCGCTTCGTGACAACCAAGTCGATATCGTCGTTGCCACACCAGGCCGCCTCTTGGATTTCCAGCGGCGGAAATACGTCAACCTTGGAATGGTAGAAATCCTCGTGATTGACGAGGCCGACCGGATGCTTGACATGGGATTCATTCCCGACGTTCGCAGGATTGTCGAGGGTACTCCGCCGAAAGGGCGCCGGCAAACGATGCTCTTCAGTGCAACACTGACCCCGGATGTCCGCCGTCTCACATCATCGTGGACGCGAGACGCAAAGATTATCGAGGTGACGCCGGAGAATATCGCGGTCGACACGATAGACCAGCAGGTGTTCATTACTACGACTGATGAGAAATTCGCTCTCCTCTACAATATGATTGCCCAGCAGAACCTTGAGCGAGTTCTCATTTTCGCCAACAGACGTGACGTTAGCATGAGACTTGCTGAGAAACTGAAGAGTTATGGTTTCAGCACGGGGCTTCTTACGGGGGACGTTGATCAGCAACGGCGGATCAAGACCTTGGAAGCATTCCGAACGGGCAGAAATCGCGTGTTGGTTGCGACGGATGTGGCCGCTCGTGGCCTGCATATCGAGGGGATCAGCCATGTGATCAACTACAATCTTCCGACGAACGCGGAAGATTACGTACACCGGATTGGTCGTACAGGCCGCGCTGGTGCAAGTGGGATATCCGTCAGCTTTGCCTGCGAGGATGACGCACCGCAAATTCCGGTGATCGAAGAGTTTATTGGGAAGAAACTGTCTGCTGTGTATCCTAATGAGACGTGGCTTGCCCCGCTTCCAGAGCCCCAGCATCGGATTGTACGTTCCCCTCGGCCCGATCACCAAAAGCGACTCCACGACAGCAGACGCCATGGATACAGTCGGGGCCGTTCTCATCACTCGAGAGGATGAGAGCAACGATCTGACTAGTAGCGCTGCAAGTGAAACCCTATAACGATAGAACGGAGAATATCGTGTGCCGCTGACGCCGTGGGTGCTGCGACTCTTGATAGCGAATATTGCTGTCTACCTCCTGACGATGGCAGCGCCTCGTCTCGTAGAAGTTCTCATGCTCGTGCCGGCCCTTGTTCTTGAGCGGCCATGGACATCGGTGACCTACATGTTCGTACACGGGGGCATGATGCACATCTTCTTCAATATGCTGGGGCTAGTCTTCTTTGGCCCGCGCGTTGAGGACGAGCTCGGTGAGCGCGACTTTCTCCTTCTCTATTTTCTGAGCGGGATCTCGGGTGCTTTGCTCTCGGTTATCACACCATTCACTGCAATCGTCGGGGCCTCAGGAGCGCTGTACGGAGTTATGATGGCGTATGCATATCTCTGGCCCCGTTCCCAGATATACATCTGGGGAGTGATGCCGGTTCAGGCAAGGTGGCTTGTCGTCATTATGACTGCAATGTCACTCTACGGTGGCTTCAGCGGCTCTGATGGGATCGCTCATTTCGCACATCTTGGTGGGTTCCTTGGAGGGTATTTGTTTCTTCGGTGGCGTTCACGCCGGTCAGTACAAAGATCTATTGCCGTTCCAGCAGACCTTTCGGTTCCCTCTCGAGCCGACCTCCACCGATGGGGTCGGATTGATCGGAACACGCTCCATGAAGTGAATCGTGAAGAATTTGATAGAATCCAGTCGAAGATCCGTGAGGTCGGCGCTGCTGCCTTAACACCGGCCGAACGGGAATTTCTCGACCGCTTCAGTCCAGAAGAACCCAACTGACTCTTTTTCCTGCTTCGATCTGTCAACCAACGATTTCTCTTCCATCCATGACTTCAAAAGAGAGAGTCCTGCGTGCCCTGCGCCATCAGCCGGTTGATCATACTCCCGTGTTCATGTGGTTCCATCCGGAAACAACTCGGCAGCTTGCAAAGACGCTTGAAATACCACCGCAGTTCCTTGGTGATGTTCTTGGCAATGATGTGCACCAGACCTGGGTGGGGAACAACTACGCGATGGAAGGTATCACGCATGAGCATGATGGTCAGACACATCGTGATGACTGGGGCATTGAATGGGTAAGAATCGGAGGGTTTAACCAGATTCTTACTTCGCCGCTTGAACATGCGACTGCAGAGGTGATGCGCCGATATGAATTCCCTCTCCGGCGTGTCAACACACTTGTAGGTGCAATGGAACAGGTCATGGAGGGAGCGAGGGAGTATCTAATTGGTTGTGATGTTTCTCCATGCCTCTTCGAAATGATCTGCAGGCTCCGCGGAATGGAACAAGCCATGATTGACATTGCCGAGCAACCGGATCTCGCCGACGACCTGCTTGAGAAGGCCACAGGGTTTGCGTGTGCCTTGTCGGAAGAGGCGTGCAGACGATACAAACCTGATTGGCTTTGGACGGGCGATGACGTTGCGGGTCAGCAGGCGCTGATGATTAGTCCATCGGTCTGGCGGTCTCTCGTGCGGCCGCGGCTCACAAGAATCGTACAGGTGGGGAAACAACACAACATTCCGGTCGCGTATCATTGCTGTGGGGCCTTGCGGCCGATCATTCCGGATCTCATCGCGATGGGAATCGATGTCTTGAACCCGATCCAGTCCAAGTGCCCAGGTATGGATCCAATTGAGCTGAAAAGGGAATTCGGGACATCCCTGACGTTCATGGGGGGAGTGGATACGATGGATCTACTTCCGAATGGCACGCCGGGTGAAGTGCTTCGCGAAACTATCTCTCTGATTGAGGAGATGACCCGCGACGGCGGCGGGTATATCCTAGCTGCATCGCATACGGTTCCTCCCGAAACTCCTCAAGAGAATATCTTCGCACTATACTCGGCAGCAGGAATTACTAAGGAGCAAATCCTTGACCGTGCGGCAAGTGTTCGGCGGGCCGTCAACGGCTGACATCGACGACTGCTGAATACTCGCAAGCGCGGGAGACTCGGATCGGCCAGATGTTTCAGTCAGTTGTATCTTCCGTGGGTCCGCCGTACATTTGATTACTAGCCCTTCCTTCCTCAGAATCCGGAGTCCAGTCGTGCCTCCTCGACTATTGCTTACTATCATCACTCTTATGCTCCTCCACTCTCCCCTTGCGTTGGCTCAAAAGAAGGCGGATCTGTCGGGAGTGTGGGAGCTCTTGCCTGACAAGAGCACAGAGATTGATCTCTATTCTGCACTTGCTGTCAAGATTTCCCAGGCTGGCAACACCGTCATCGTTGTCCGGAAGTACGGGACGAGCCGCTCGTTTACTGATTCACTGGTTCTTGAGCCTGGTGGGAAGTCGTTGACTGTCCCGATCGAGGATCGTGTGTTTCCGACCAACGTTTTCATGGGTCTTTCAATGACTGTAGGATCTGGTCGGCAAGTAAGAGCATGGTGGGAAGGAGAGTCGTTGAAGTTGAAGGAAGAGTTCCCCCTTCGGGGATCACAGGGAGCGACGCCGGTAACTGTGATGAATACGTTTTCATTGAAAAGCGAGAAGGACATTCTTGTTTACACGGTTGACAGATCGACCCGGACAAGTGGACCACCAATAACATATATAATGAAGAAGAAGGGGGCGCGGCAGGCCTACGTCATCCACGTGCAAGATAACTGGCAGGTGAGGGAACACCTTGATCAGCAAGCGTTCCTGATCAGCCTGCAGGGACTAGCCAACAAGAATGGACCCCTCGTGTACCTGTTGTATCCAGATGATTGGCCATTTACCTACGTCAACTCCGTGTATGATTTCTATCGCAACCGGCGGTACTACACATTCAAAGAGCTCAAGTCCGAACAGGAAGCGCTTGGAGAACTGCAAAAGTATGTGAAGGGATATGTTGTGTGGGACAAAAATGTCCGGACATCCCTTATCGTTGCATTCACGGTTGCGGGACTGGAAAATGCGGTGGTGGTAAGTGAAGACCAGTTGCCGATAGTCGAGAAAGCAGGCTTGAAACGGATAGAAGATTTCCGGGGAAAATTCAGCGGCCAGACAGATGCACAAATCTACACCTGGGCCTATCGCCAGTACTGGCGACGCTGCAGCAAAGAATTCATCATCTGGCTCGGCGGCGAACATGGAAATATCATGAAACCGGCGGTCGCTGACTGGGGGATCTACAAGCAGGTTTTCTTCCACGACCTTTCCTGCAGAATATCGGATAAAGAAGAATATGAATTAGCCAGCACGCTGCTCTCAGAGATGAAACCGATGTCGATGGTGATGGGCTGGCATTCGTATGCCAAAGATCTGGAAAGAGAATTTGTCACCCTTACCTCGAAATTCGGACACCGCGTAGAAGGACTGCACACATTGCCAAACCTCAGCTTCAGTGCGCAGATCTCTGTAACGCCGGGCTTCACGTTTCGGAACAACCACCATATAGAACCGGGTATGACATACGTTCCTGACCCGAAAGTCTATGTGACATGCATTCAGACAGATGGTATTGGTCTTGGGGCATGGCTGAAACCCGGACGCGGAGAGATACCCTATGCATGGGAAGTACTCATGAACTATACGTGGATGGCGCCGGGGATGGCAGAGTACTTCTATACTCTTGCGACGCCGAACGACTACTTTCTCGGATGTCTTTCGGGGCCCGGTTACCTCTACCCAAAGGCAGTGCCCCCCCCGCTCTTGGAGAAATTGATACAGATG
>Ga0153915_10000711_pt1 | contig 30833 bp, 28 predicted proteins | sample Opewatmetagenome_2_FD_107003 | JGI IMG/M metagenome (GOLD analysis project Ga0153915, IMG submission 107003) | Freshwater wetland microbial communities from Ohio, USA - Open water 3 Core 3 Depth 3 metaG | ecosystem: Environmental > Aquatic > Freshwater > Wetlands | place: USA: Ohio, Lake Erie... | reverse complement strand
TCTCTGGAACACGCTTTCTCCAGTGGGCCTTCCGCATCCTTTGTTTCAAGCATTCCACCGGGCACCGAGAGGAAGAGGGGACAATACATCGAATCGCCTGCACGTTCTCCAATCAAGATACTCTGACGATCAGGCGACAGGAGGATTATTTGACAACCGAGGCAGCCATAGCCTGAAAGACCCAACCCAAGACTATCTAGGGTTACGACTCTTGAGAACCTGATTGTGCTAAGGTCAAGATGTACGCCGGTTGACGAAACCTGTAGCTCGTCTAGGACCAAGAGTGACCCATCGTACGCGCTGGGATGTTCCAGTAGGGCCTTTTTCCAGATGTCCTCTCTCTTTGCTTCCAGTCTGGGCTGCAGCAGAACCTCTTTGTTAGGATAACATCGCCACGACACATACTCAAGTGGTACACGTCCTTTCCAGTGAACTGTGAGCCGAAGCTGTGTATTGACCATGGAATCACCGGGCCGCCGTCGTTTCTAATGGTCGTCAGTCGTTCTATGAGGACGTGTCGATTCGTTAGAGCCACGCCCTAGATGAAGTTAGAGTGCCTCTTGGCTTGCACTCACAGACCGCCCGTGCCTTTGCCCTTGAGATCCCTCAGGAGATCGCGAATCTCACGCAGAGTCAACAGCATCTCATCATCAAGGCTGTCTTCCATCCTTGGCACGGGTTCCTCATGAGGAAGAACCACTTCAGTCCCGAGCGTGTAGGGCTCTCGGAACTTCCTCAGTTCTCTGAGAATGAAGTCCCTGACTTCCTCATAGAACACTATTCCTTCGAGCTTCTGTTCGGGCCCCTGCTGCCTGGGCCCAGAGAAGCCCGCAGTTTCAATCTCGACCGTGCCTATCCCAAAGAGCCGATCGAATACTCCAGCCCTGCTCGAGATGTTTGTGATGGTCCTGAAGGGAACATGCTTTCTCGTCACGTTCAATATGCCCTGTTTCACGTAAACCTCGGGCATCGTTTCGCCTGACTCTGAGATGACCGAGTACTCTATCGAGTTGATGTAAATGGGCGTTAGTACGAGTGCCGGAATCAGCCATATCAGGTTGAAGATCCACACGCCGACGTTTATGAGTAGCGACCACTGACTGACCCACAGCCCATAAACAGTCACTTCGGGGTTTTCACCTGTCGACATCATGTATACTACCCCTAGGACCATCAGAATGATGAACGCCCAGAGTGCGACAGCTATTGAGATTTCAATCGTCCAGTTCTTGTTTCTGAACGCCTTTGATGGTCTGAAGACCTTCCCACTGAACATCTTCTCAGCAGGCGGCCTGATCACCTTCGTTTCCTCATCGTGTGTCATGCTTATCTGCCTCCTCTCCTGTCGAGTTTCTCGTCCATTCTCTGGAGAATGTCCCTCATCTCGCGGAGAGTAATCAGTATCTCATCAGTGGTGGCATTCTCAGCTAAGGCCACAGGGCGCTCTTGAGCGTACCCGGTCTTCGTCGGTTGCACGACCTCCGTGCCAGTGACATACGGCGCGCCAAGCTTTCTGAGTTCTCTCAGTATGTAGTCTCTGAGCTCCTCATAGAAGACCACGCCCTCAATCTTCTCTTCGGGTTCTGTAGCTCCTGCTGCTCCCACTGAGGCACCTGCGGTTTCAATCTCGATATTGCCTATCCGAAAGAGCCGATCGAATGGTCCCGCCGTGCTTGCGATGTTTGTGATAGTTCTCAGGGGTACATGTTTCTTCGTGATGTCTATGATGCCTTTCTTGACATATATCTCGGGGAGACTCTCGCCCGACTGTCCCAACACAGAGTACTCAATTGAGTTCACGTAGACCTGAATTAATGCCGCGGTTGGAATGGACCAACAGGCATTGATGACCCAGATCCACCAGCTCATCTGGACCCACTGGTGCTCAAGCAAGTTCCAGAAATCCGGCAGACCCACAGACTGGAAGAGATATGCGATCCCGTAGAACATCAGAATCGTGATTGCCCATATTGTCACTGCGGTGAAAGCTACAGTGAACCAGTACTTATTCCTCAGCCGCTTCGATGGCCTGAATACTTTGCCGCTTGTCACCACTTCGAAAGGCGGCCTGATCACAGTCACACCTGTTTCGCCGTTCAATTCTGCTCACCTGGCTCAGTCTTTCTCTTGTAACGCGGTACTTCTTTCGCTGCTAGCTTGTTGAAAATGGCAACAGACTGCAAGGTCATTGGCAATGCCTCCTCGTCAGGCCTGAGCGTTATGTCGTACTCCTGCATGATGGCGTCTAGAGTTTCTCTGCACTCGGGCTCCTTTGGACATTCAGGACATAGCTTTCCAGCGTAAGAATCATGTCTATACCATACTATTATTCCGAACTTCTCGGTAAAGACAATGTAGACCTGTGCATTCGCCTGATAGTCAAAGCCGATCAGCAGACCCTTGTAGTCAAGGAGGCTCTCGATATCCAACCGATGGCTGTTCGCATGGTCCCTGAGGGTCTTCGCAATCTTCTCTCTGGCTCGGTTCAAGACCCGAGATACATAGGCCGGGCTCCACTTCTCCTCACCGCTATCCTCGGCTATCTCGCTAGTGCTTTTCCCCCTCTGAAACTCGCGCCAGACGATTTCCTCATGAGCCGAGAGTAGTCCCACTCTGTTTTCCTCGCAGTCTTCAATCATCTACTGAGAGATGGTAATTCTTGACCACGTAGATGTAAAGATTTATATATAAAGTTCGTGGTCTATGATACCAAGATTCGGTAAACATTTACCCGGTGATCTATGAAATGAAGAACAACGGAATCTGTATTCGAACTGAGAAACTGAACAAGACTTTCGGGACGGTCCAAGCAGTGAGAGATCTGGACTTGGAGGTGTCGTCAGGAAGCCGCTTCGGCTTTCTAGGTCCCAACGGTGCAGGAAAGACAACAACTGTCCGCATGCTATCAGGACTGATGAAACCGACAAGTGGTGCTGCCACTGTCATTGGCTTTGACATCGAAAGGCAGAGGGATGACATCAAGTCCGTGACAGGCTTGCTCCCCGAGAGCCCGGGCCTATACTCCAAGCTCTCTGCAGTTGAGTTCTTGGAATTCATAGGGGCTCTGAAGGGCATGACTGGCGCAGTTTTGAACCGACGAATTGAGAAGCTGCTTTCGATGCTTGGGCTTGAGGGCAGACGAGATGACCTGCTTGAGTCCTACTCATCAGGAATGAAGCAGAAAGTACTGATCGCTTCGACACTGCTGCACGAACCAAAGCTTGTCTTCCTTGACGAGCCGACTTCCCGTCTGGACCCGAGCGCTGCCGTTCTAGTCAAGGACATCATCCTGGTACTCGCAGAAGAAACCAGTACGACCTTCTTCATCTGCACACACCAGACCTCATTTGCGGAGGAGGTGTGTGACATGGTTGGAATACTCAATCAAGGCCAGCTTGTGACCACTGGTCCTCCTCATGCAATTGTCGAGTCCTCAGGAGCACACGACCTTGAGGATGCATACCTGAAGATCGTTGGCGGCAAAGTCGATCGCGAGTCACTTCTCTCTTGGAGGTGAAACTGTGGTCCATACATGGTACCACATAGCGAAGGCCGAGTACTTCGTTTTGACCAGCGGAATGAGGAAACACAGGGGCTCCCTAGCTGTGGCTCTGTTCCTTCTTGCGACCCTATGGGCAGTTGAGATCGCACCGGCAGTCATCAGTGCTGCCCTTGGTGCTCTCATCCCAATGTCGCAGCTCCGATTTCTACTGCTGATCATCTTCCCGGGAGTGATGCGTGCTGCCATGATGTTCCTGTGGACCGCGCTCCTGCTCTTCCCGCTGTCGACAGCCCTCCAAGAAATCAAGGTTGGCCAATGGGAGCTATTCCTCTCACATAAGGTAAAGACGAGGGACATAATGACTGGGACTTTCCTGGGCAAGATGCCACTGTACGGGCTACTGGTCCTTATCTTGTCCCCACTATTGATCTCGCCCTTCATGATGGCATTCGATGTGAGTTTCGCCGGCCAAGTACTAGTCTATGCGGTGATAGCACTCTTGACAATCACGACGATCTGGTTGTCGAACTTCATTACGGCTGTCGTGCAAGCCCGGCTTGGCGATTCCTCCCGAGGCAATGACATTGCCAAGGCTCTCTCCCTTATAGTGGCCATGGTTGTCATCATACCAATGTACGGGATGATGTTCTTCATGCAGACTCTATCTCAGATTCTTGGCATGAATCTGTTCCTGTTGATGCCCTTCACTTGGACAGCAGACTTAATCAGCTGGCTCACGATTGGCTTCAATGGCATTGGACTGACTGAGTTGCAGATAGCGGCTTTCACGGGTGTGCTTCAGCTCAACATGCTGACGAACGCCTTGTTGATGGGTGCCTTTGGGGTTCTGATTCTCATTGTTGGACTGACATTGGCGGACCGTGTGTTTACTATAAACGTTGGAGCTCGTACCGAGAAGGTCACGACAGTGGGTCGCGAGAACCTGCTGCTGCGTGGCATTCGTGCTATGGTCCGTGGACCTACGGGTGCTCTCATCGTTGTCAGTCTCAAGGACTTCGGCAGGAAAGCTCAGAATCTCTCCAAGGTGTTCTATGGATCAGTTCTAGCTCTAGTGATGCCGATAATGATGCGACAGGTGATGGAAGTGGAAGGCTCAACTCTCGAATTCGTCGGAATCCTGAGCGAGTTTGGCTTGATGATCGCGATTCTTGGTGTCATTCCCTTCGCCGGGAGCGGCTTCTTAGAGAGCAAGGACCAGCTATGGATGATTCAGAGTGCGGCAAAGGGCGCGTCGCATTTCATGATGGCGCGACTGGCGTCAGCTCTGCTGATTGCACTCCCTACAGTCATTGTTCCTCTGGCTGCGGTGGTATACATCTTCGGACTGACTGTAACGGAGTCGATTCAGCTACTCATCTTTGCATGGGCAATTGTATCCGGGGCGGTGATGGTGAGCATTGGTGTCACAGCACGAAACCCGAACTATGAAGATACCAAATCATCTGCTCACCAAGCAGTCATGATAGTCGCAACGATGTTGGTGATGCTCAGTATCCTGGCACCTATGTTCCTAGACATAATCTGCTTAGTGGCAGGCATCGACCTGTTCCAGCACGTCGGGCTAGAAGCACTCATAATGGTCGGCAGTCCTACAATCGTGTTCTTCGTCGGTCTTCTGATGATGCGTCTTGGGATCGGGAGTCTGTCGAAGCCTCAAACGTGAAGGATGGCGAATTCGCCACCAAACGTCTAAGAGCGGCCAGGGGTACTCTACTGGTTGGGATATGCCAACATCACTGCCGGGCGCGCACGACTAGGTCCCTGGCCGTCAGTCTCTCGAAGGGGGACTCTTGGTAATCGGAGAAGAAGTCTACAGAACGGAATCTGGCCGCGAGGACCGTACTCTTGATTGCCTCAGGATTGAGGTTCAGGACTCTCTGCGTAGAGGTTGCCGCTGACCACTGAGACCCGATCTTTGTGAAGGCAGAAATCACAAGCGAGGACGCCGTCCCGTCGGCCGAGTGTTCGAAGAATCTTGTGAAGACGGTTTCTTCTCCATTGGGCATTGTTCCTGCCTTAGTCGGGAAGAATCTAAAACCCGACTTACGAATCTCCTCGAAGTTGAGCACTTGAAAAACGAAGCTTCCTGCTGGAGCAAGCTTGAGGTAGACCGACGCGATTACTTGTCGAACATCCTCAAAGGTTGGTAGTAATGCAAGTGAGTTGCCCAAGCAGATGACCAAGTCGAGCTTGTGCTTCACCGCCTTCTCAACATCCCTCATGTCTGCCACCAGAAACTCTGCATTGACCCCTTCCTTCTCTGCAAGAGCTCGAGCTGCACTGATCATGCCTATGCTGCTGTCAAGGCCTATGACGTCTGCTCCTTTTTGTGCCAGAGCTACTGCGTGTCTTCCGCTACCACACGCCATATCTAGTACCCTGGGGCGTTTCGACATAGGCAGGCATTTCAACAGGAAAGGCATTTCCTTACCCAGTCGGGCTGCCCAGTCGATTGAGCTGTCGTATGCGATGGAAACCTCGTCGAATGAGCTCATGCTTTGTCGCTGTCTCCACTATCTCCCGTCAGGTGAATCTCTTCAGGCGCAAAGAGAACCCTTCCTTCCATTCCGCCCGCGATGGTAACAGCTTGACCGCTGATATGCCCTGATAGAACGTCAGAAGACAGGAACAGGATGGCATTGGCGATATCTGCAGGCACTGCTGTCTTTCGCATTGGAATAGTCTGGAGTATCCTCTTGACCTTCTTGCTGTCCTTCAGGGTATCCTCAGACATAGGTGTCAACGTCCATCCCGGGTTGACAAGGTTCACCCGTCCTTTCGGCGCGAGATGCACTATCTCGTTCTTTAGACTCATCAACAGCCCATACATTGCAGCCTTGGAAGTTGAGTAGTCACAGAACCATGCTTCTCCAAACAGTCCTGCCGTCGAGCCTACAAGAATCAAGGACGCACACTCACTTCTGAAGCGCCCGAGGTTCTGGAAGAAGTACTTGGCAGACAGAAAAGTACCTGTGAGATTGACGGCAAGAGTGTTTTCCCATTGCTTGAGATCCATCTGATTAATGGGAGCCCTTTCCGGGTTTGCTATGCCTGCATTCGCGACGAGGACGTCGACCCTGCCGAAAGCCGTATTGGCTTGCTCAAAGAGTGACTTGACCTCGGTTTCATTCCGGATGTCAGCTCCAACCATTATCGCCTGTTTGGGCCAGTCATGTATGATGCGTTTCAGCTCAGTGGTTGAGCGATGATATGCAGCGGTCACCCGTGAGCCTTCGCTCAGAAACAGTCTGGCGAGCTCAATGCCAATTCCTCCGCTTGCTCCTGTAATCAGCACATGCTTGTTCTTCAGACCCGTTTCCATTGAGTTCTGCCACCACCAGTCGGTATGTTTCCATGAATTCTGAAATGCCTTTGAAGCATTCGCAGGATCTATCTCGGTTTCAGTTGAGGAGCGCGGTCAGATGCCAAGTCCAAGATTCGTAGTTGCAGCTTGACATGACCATGAGCGAGATGAAGTGACAGTCGCTGGTCCTAGCGTCCCTTCCACAGAATCGTATGGTAGCGATCCACCAAGACCTCTGGCCAGTTGCCTATTGACCTTAGCATTAGGTCCGCTGTCAGTGAAACGTCGGAATCAACTTGCAGGTCCTGAAGCTGAGGGCAGTGAAAGAGAGGAGAAACGTCGATTCGCTTGAGCAGGTTGTTCTTGAGCACAATCTCCTGTAGGTCGCGACACTCGCTCAGGGGGGTTAAGTCGATTTCTTCCAGAAGATTGTGGTTGAGTTTCAGCCCCTTCAGGCGAACGCATTTGGCCAGTGGAGTGAGGTCTATCTCTGACAGACGGTTATACCGCAGGTTTAGGTACTCTAGGTCTGAGCACCATATCAGAGGTAGCAAATCAATCGAAGCAGCATCGCGCAGGTCCAAGCTGACACTTGTTTCATCAGTCCGGAAGACTTCACATTCCTCGGTGCCTACAGTGGTTGAATACCTGATGAAGACCTCTGTCATAGCGGAGCCCTCCGCCCAAGACTTTGGCTCTGACGACCAGTCTGCTGACTCATGAAGAGCAACCTACATCTTCAAGAACCAGCACTTAAGGACTCCTCATTGGTTCCATGTCCGAGGCAAAAACGATATCATCCGCCTTAACGTACTTGGGGACCAGACGGTTTGAGAAAAAGGAGAGCGGCCGAATGAGAAAGAGAATGAGAAGTCCGGTCGACTGTGTTGCCTCCCCTCGTCTGTCCACGTTCTCGATAGTCGCAAGAGACGCTGACAACGGTGATCTAGGTGTCGTAGTCCAGTCCAAGTTCCCTGCAGTCGGAGCTATAGTGCCCTCGGCAGCAGCCGGGATAGGCGCGATTGCGAGTCAGGCCTGGGCCAACTCATCGTATGGCCGTAGAGGTCTTGCACTGATGAAGAAGGGCCTAACGGCGACACAGACACTCAAGGGTCTTCTCAAGTCTGACAAGATGGCAGAGCATCGCCAAGTCGGCATTGTGGACTCCAAGGGTCGCGCTGCTGCACACACGGGCAGCGAGTGTATGGAGTGGGCAGGGCACATGGTTGGCAAGGGCTACAGTTGTCAGGGTAACATTCTAGCAGGCGAGTCTGTCGTAACAAGTATGGCTGAGGTCTTCGAACAGACCGAAGGTGATCTCATAGATAGACTGTTTGCAGGCTTGAAAGCTGGGCAAGCTGAGGGTGGCGACAGACGAGGAATGCAGTCTGCCGCGATACTGGTTGTCAGAGACAAAGGTGGATACGGCGGAGGAAATGACAGATATGTCGATGTTAGAGTCGATGATAATCCACGTCCCATCGAGGAATTGGAGCGCATTTTCAAGATATACGAACTGTGCTTACTCAGCAGAGAACCCTCAACCCGACTTGTCAGACTTGAGGGCGATGTTGCTCAGAAGGTCCAACAAGCTCTAGTCGCTCTGGATTACTTGACTGCCGTCGAGAAATCGGGGTTCCCACCCGAGGCCGCAGACGCTCTCCAGAAGTACATCAATGTCAGCAACTTTGAGAACAAGCTGCGCAGCGATGGAACTATCTGGCGAAGCGTCTTGGAGTATCTCTTAAATGAAGCAGGTCTGAGCTGAGCTACTCTGCATTTCATCTAGGTACAAAGAACTACGAGTACAGCCGGTTTTCTCCTCTGATCAGCTCCAGTCCTCTCTGAAGGACGTACAGTTTCTTGTACTGGCCTGTCTGTTTGGCCTCGGCCATCTCATCGACGAGAGTCTGCTCCACGTAGTGGCTCATGTCTTTCATCAAAGAGTCCTGTATCAGCTGGATTCTCTCAGGCCCCTTATGGCTTTCCAGCAGCTCCACAAACAGGGCATTCTTGATCTTCTCAATGACCAGAAGAGGATCCATCTCCTCATGACTTGTGAACCATCTCAGTCTGCGCTGTAGGCGCATCTCATCAAGTGGCCTCGGCCTACTCCTTCTTGCTCCGAGCTCCTGATCTGCTACTATAACGACCACTGTATCCACATCGATATTAGCAAGATTAGGGCAAAAGAATAGGGGTGAGGCATCGATGCTGCGCAGCGGATTCACAATCAGTGACAGTCTGCGAAGTTCTTTGCATGTTATGAGTGGCCATAGGTCGACCTCTTCCAACAAGTTGTGCGACAGATCAAGAGTCTGGAGGTTGCCCAAACGTCCGACTGGCGAGAGGTCCACTGAGACGATTCGCTTGGACGACAGATCGATGACCTTAGTGTCAGGACTCAAACTTGAGCTAGTGTCAGCGCCATCTCTCGTTACATATCTGATGACGGAATCAGCCACGGATGAGCCTCCCGGAGTTGTGTCATGGCTGCTGATGATGGCACTCGAACTAGATTCTAACCTCCTAATAACTAGTATCGATGATGGTCTGCAAGCCTTCAAATGGTCCTGCGTTAGAACGCTGTCACTTATCTGAACGAGTAACGCTCTTCTCGCCAAGGGTCCGCTTCATTGTGATAGCCTCTGACCTCCCAGTACCCGGGCTCGTCTGACTCGACGAACTTCAGCCCGACCAACCACTTGACGGACTTGTAGGCATAGATTGAGCTTATGACGCTCCGAAGCGGGCCTCCGTGCTTTGGCTCCAGTTCCTTACCTCCCCACCTGTAGGCGAGGATTGTATCATCCCTCAGAAAGGCGTCGATTGGCGTGTTGCTGGTGTATCCTGAGTCAGCAATCATGACGACATGTCTCGCAGTAGGCCTAATCTTGGCCGCTTCACAGATGGTTCGCCCCAAGACGCCTTCCCATTCATTGTCCAACCTGCTCCAACCAGTCACACAATGGAAGTCAGCAACCAGCTTGCATGAGGGCATGGCCAAGAACTGGTCCCAAGTCAACTCGAGGGGACTATCGACTTCACCTGTGACTCGGAAGCGCCACTTCTGGCGATCAAACTTCATCGGCCGCTCAACGTTAAGAACCGGGAAGCTATCAGTCTTGTGCTGTCCAGGTGGGATTCTTTCTCTCTTCATCACAACCACATGCTGCTGATTTCCGGCTAATTTCAACCTGTTGAAGGGCTCCTTGTCAAGCAAAGTTGTATCGGATGGGCTAAAAGGTGGAATTCCGAAGTCGATGGCGTGCCCATCGAGTCTGACTTCCGCAGGAAATGGATAATCTCCGACAGCCACAGAGGACATTCAGTCTGGGAAGTGAAGGGTGGCGACAAGGGCACAATCCACGGGACGAGGGTCGGAGTCCACATGAAGTCATGTATTGCCTGCATGAAGTGCTTGACTGCGTGCCCCACGAGTGTCTTTGCGGAGTGGGAAGATGAATCCAACCGCCAAGTCGTGGACCCTGCGCGCGAGTTCGACTGCATAGAGTGTCTGATATGCGAACTCGTTTGCCCCACGCATGCGATTCACGTCGAAAGGGAACATGGCTCGGAGGCCACTCTGGACTCATTGCTGCAGGGCCGCTGATGGCAGATGACATCATTGACCTGAAACTGGGACTCACCAGTATGATTGGACATTATGTATTTGTTCGTGAGGTCCGGCACTGGGAAACCCTAGAGTCTTTATTGCACGGTGTACAGTCAGATTGCTGTGGCGGCAGTGTTATGTTCGAAGTACTGTTGACAGATAGTGAGAAGAGAATTCGCGATGAGGTGCGTGCCTTTGTCCGAGACAAGGTCGACAGGTCTTTGATTCTGAGCATGGACTCTCGCGAGAAAGAGTATCCATACGAGTTCGTGAAGGCCCTAGGGCAAGCAAACCTGATCGGGTTGCGTTTTCCTAAGAAGTATGGCGGTCGAGGTCTTGGATGGGTTTCCGAGATGGCGGCGATAGAGGAAGTTGGCGTCCTTGGTATTGCCCTCGGATGCGCCTACTCGTTACCAAGCATAATCGGTGAGGGAATCAACAAGTTTGGGACTGAGGAGCAAAAGCGCAATTACCTGCTTCCTACACTGCGTGGCGAAAAGATATGTGGAGAGGGCTTGACCGAGCCACGTGGTGGTTCTGACTTCTTTGGCACCAACACGGTCGCTGTCAAACGAGGGGAGAGGTTCGTGATCAACGGGGAAAAGCGTTTCGTGGCCGGGGGTGTTGGTGCAGACTACTTCCTGATTTATGCGAAGACTGAATTCACTGGTCCGCCTCACAAGTCGTTGAGTGCCTTCTTGGTGAATCGCGATTCAGGAGTGAAAGTCGAAGAGGAGTACGAACTCATGGGATGCCGTGGAATGGGTGCAGCGAGAATAGTGCTAAACAACATTGAGGCTTCCGAAACAGATCTCGTTGGGGGCCCGAACGCAGGAAATGATGTGTTCAATGCAATGATGGTCCCCGAACGTCTGACTTCAGCAGCGGGGGCAATAGGAATGGGTCGAGCGGCGCTCGAGATAGCGGTGAGATACTCTGACAAGAGGGAAGCGTTCGGCCAGAAGATATGCCGCTTTGAAGGTGTGAGCTTCAAGGTGGCTGACTGTGCCACTCAGCTGGACGCAGCCAGGGGACTTGTCTATCATGCGGCCAAGAAGGCAGACACAGGTGCCTGGTGCCGCAAGGAGGTATCTCAGGCAAAGGTGTTTGCAACCGAGGCAGGTTTTCAAGCCATCCACGAGTCGATGCAGATGCTCGGAGGGATTGGCTACACAAACGTGTACCCTATCGAGAGGCTGTTTCGTGACTCTCGGTTAGGAATCACTTGGACGGGCAGCAATGAGGTTCAGCGCCTAATCATCCAGAATGAAGTGTACAAAGAGATTCTGTCCGAGGAACGAGGTCTCAAACGCGACGTTGAGTTAGACACTCCGGGTGCACACAAGACGGCTGAGAAGGTCTTCAGCGAACCCGCAGACAAGTACCTGAAATCATCTTAGTTTCACGTGCTAGCCAAGAGTTTCCATCCGATTCATGTGGCCACAGCATCAACTTCATAAGGTCCTCTGGTTAAATATAGTTAAGACTGTGGAATCAGTCTAAGCCAATAGGTGTGAGAAGAATGGCAAAGCTCGTATGTCAGAAATGTGGCCAAGAAGTAGCCGTACCGATTCATTGTGGAAAGGAGATGCATCAGGAGGGTCATGAGCTCGTATGCTGGATGGGGCCCGAGTGTGGGCATCAAGCGATCCCAAGACATCACGGTGTTCCGATGGTCTACAAGTCATGAATGCTGACTTGTGAAACCATCCTCCCCCTAGATGTGACAGACCAAAACGCAAAGGGTTATCTCTTGGCGTGGTGGTGCTTCGGCAGGCGGTCCCATGCTGTCCCAGGTGACGTCTGAGCTTTTCTTGATACTATATGGCGTTCCTGCCCTCTTAATAGGACTCTTAGCTGGTTATAGTTTCGGGGGTCATAAGAGTCTCACACGGGCCGAGCGGCTTGGCTTTGGTCTTGTCATCTGTGTATTGAGCGGTCTAGTGATGACATTCCTTCTGGCTCCCTTTGCGCCTGTAGCCATGCCCAATGTCCTTGTGCAAGTGCTCTCCTTTTCTTTTGGCTACGTATTCGGGGCGTTTAACAACTGGGCCCCCATTGAGTCCCGAGCGCCAAAGCGCCATGTCGTCTTCGAACCCGAAGATGATGATGAGTTCGACAAAGAGGTCGACAAGGCTCTCGGATCCAATCGTTGACACAGATTGCTCTGAGAACATGAGGATTGCATCAGTCCTAAGGTAGACCACAGAAGCGTTAATAGAGACCTTGGAGGAAGGAACTCCATCGTATCTCGTTAGGGGACACTGAAAATGAGAAAGACCTTGCCGCCTCTGATTTCACTTCTGTTGGTCACATGCATGTTGTGGTCTGCACTGATAGTGCCATTGGAGGCTGCGCCGCCACCGGGCTGGAGCGGCGATGACAACTTGGCATTCCTGCTCGAACTGAACGGGACATCTGCTTATTACTCCAATTCGAGCCATCCAATACCTGTCGACTTGTCGACCAACCTGACCATGGAACTCTCAATAGACGTAGGCGCCGCCCTGAAACTCTGGAGTGGTCTTTTTGTGATGAAGTACTTGGCCATACCCATAGTGAATCAGCCCTTCGAGTTCCTCGGGCTGTCATTGCCTGCAGGCTTGGAAGAAGTGTTGATCAACACTTCGTTTCCGCTGTTGGGCGAGTTGGGTGGGCTTAATCTGATCACTGGAACAGTCGAAGGTGTGTTCTCATTTGTCTATGAACTTGATTCGGATCCGGGGACGAACGTCACAGTGAGTCAGAACTTTGTTCTTCAGCTTGGGCCCGTTGGCCCGGCAGCACTCCTGTCTGTTGCCGGCCTCATAACTGTCGGGTTCACGATAACATCTGTCTTTGGTCTGCTGCTCTCACTCGATGAGTTTCAGCAAGGGATAATGGCCGCAAGGAAGATGAGAGGAGCCAAGAAGGCCTCTGATGTTGGTATATTCCCACGTGCTGTCGTCCTCAGAAGGCATCCGAAGAAGGACGCAGAGAAGGTCAGCAAGGAGGAACTCGTGAGGCGCGTAGGCGAGGCCGCCCGTGGAGGATGGGACGGGAAGCGATGCCCGAAGTGCGGCAAGAAGTGGACTCCTGAAACCACAAGCTGCCCCAAGTGCAAGCTGGATCGTCAGTCGGCAGTGGCCTACTTCTCTCAAGATATCGCGGAGTATGCTCCTAAGGCCCTCAACGTTGTGAAGCCAAAGTCCAAAATACCAGTTGGACGATTCTCAAGGCGACTCAGACTGAAGCCCGAGAAGGGTGGGGCATTAGCCGCGGCGTTGACTGACATGGGTGTCTTCCAGACACGGAGTGTCAAGACTCCACTTATGAAAGTGGCACTGTCTGGGATGACCCTCTCCGGTGTGTACTTGAGCTGGACGCAGGTCATTGGTGGGGCCATTCCTTCCTGGCTAGACATATTGCTGTTCACATGCGCCGGACTAGTGATTTCGGTACTCGTGGCCTACTTCATGAAATGGCTTGCACGTATTCCAAAGCTTGGTTATGACTAGAGTGAGAGGGCTTTCACGGCCCTCTAGCCCCGGTCTAGAGGTGCTGCCACAGACCGACAATATGGCTGAGTGTCGAAGACCACCAGGATCCCCATCAGGGAACGATTGTCAGTGTGATTTGCAGGAAGGTCTGTTCGAGCCAGAGGATGGTTGACGCAGTCACTACTTCCAGCAAAGATAGTACTGATCCAACCTTGAGGTACTCTCTCAGAGATATCTCAAGACCCTTCCTTTTCATGGTTCCCAGCCACATGAGTATGGCCAGTGAGCCTAATGGAAAGAAGTGGGGTCCTAGGTTATTACCAATGATGTTGGAGAATATCAAGCTCGTACTGGCCTGTGCACTCAAGCCTGCAGTGGAGATCGCCTGCTCGACAGACAGGAGTCCCAGCATCGTCATTGGCCAGTTGTTCATAGCGCTTGCACCCACAGTGACGATGAGACTGGGGACCAGAACGGAGAGCACAGCGGGCAAAGTCAAGGACGCAAGAAAGAGAGCCGCAAAGAAGTCGATTGCACCCGCATGCCTCAGCCCTTGGACCACAAGGAATATCGCAATCATAAAGAACAGGATGTCCCAATTGACCCTCCTCAACACATGCACTGGGCCATTCTCCACTCCTGTCGTTGTATGATTAACCCTGTATGTCAGGGCGTAGAGTGTAAGCAGAAAGACCGCACCGGAGAGTATGACGAACGAAACTGGTATCCTGTTGAGCGAGGTCAGAACATAACCCACATCTATGGCGATTAAGGTGACAATGCTCGTTCTCAGGTGCATGGGCTTAGGGCTGGTCTTGATCAGGTCCTCCACTGTTTCGGCTGCATAGGTTCGAGGAATCCGTTTCCTGAAGAATAGATAGACCACCAGAACGCTCTGGACTACTGTGACCAGTCCGACAAGACCCATGAACATCATATGCTGGATGAACGTGTATCCGAAGTAATCAGCACTCACAATGTTGACCGGGTTGCTCGTGATCAGTGGCATGGCCGCAGTGTCTGCGATGAGTCCCGCTCCGAACAAGTAGGCCAAGCTGCCCTCTCTGCTTGTCTTCAGCTCCTTGACCATCTCCATGACTAGAGGTGTCAGTATCAACACTGCGCTATCATTTGCGAAGAGTATGCTGACCGAGGCTGTGAAGAAAGAAACGAAGAAGAATAACCTGATGCCATTTCCATGTGCTAGTCTTGCGACTCTGAGCGCAGCCCACCGGAAGAAGCCCATGGCATCGAGAGTGACTGACATCATCACTATTCCAAGAAAGGCGAGCGCCGCGTCCCATATGTTGCCCAAGGCATTCAGAGCATCAGTGATTGTGACCGTGCCGACAAGAAGAGAAAGCAGTGCTCCTATTCCCGCCGCGACACCCAAGTTTATGCCTTTCGGCCGCCTGAGCATCAAGAAAAGGGTAGTAAGGAATATGCCAATTGAAGCTGCCGCGGCGTAGTCCATGCATTCTCGTGCCGAGGGATAGCGTGTATAATACTATCTGTGCCGTTGTCTAGACGCTAGTGGACCTGTCATGGTATGACTTAACAGCCCCTGCGTCAAATCAGTCGCTAGTTCGGTCTTCGGCTGCATCGGCTGTCTTGGCGTCATTGCCATGCCGGTTCGTACGTGCGCGAAGACTAGGACCAGAACGGGACTTGGTGTCAGATGCGCAAATCCTTGCTACAGCACACGAGCGTATGGGAGAATGATGAGCTTCGAGTTGATGTTCCGTACAGTGCAGCCGGCGTGAGCACAACTGTCTTGCTGACGTCGAAGTTCACAGGCAAGATGATGCTGATGGACGTTGGCGACGGTGCTCTACGGGATCTACTCTCATTTGGCAGCACCGCGTTCGTCAATGAAGCTGATCCAATTGCTATCACACATGGTCACTTCGATCACATAGGTGGCATTCACACAATACTTGGATTCATGAGGATGCTGAAACGTTCGAGTCCATTGAACATACTAGTTCCTGTTGGCTGCACAGAGGCGATAAGCTTGGTCGGAGCCTTCAAACAGTCGTACGCTGGGAGTCACCCATTCAGAATCCAGATTCACGAGATTGAGGATCTTTCTGGTTTCGACACAGACTTCTTCAAGATTCAGGCCGTCGCAGTCGAGCACTACGGCTTGGAGAACACATCCGACGAGGAGGTTCTGATGCCCGCTCTTGGTTTCAGAGTGAGAGTAGGCAACACAGTCGTGGGCTATACCGGCGACACCAGAATGTGTCAAGGCGCTGAGAGAGTGGTCAAGGACGTTGACATCGCAGTCATTGAAGCTACGAGGAAGGATACCGACCCCGTAGACATCCCTGTACACCTCTCGGAATCGGAGGCCAAACGTCTTGGAACGCTGGCCAAACAATACATTCTGATTCACAGGACTCCCACAATCGCAGAGTCATCTACCGGAAGCACCAGGGCCACTAGGTCAAAGCGAGAAAAGTGCACTCCTGACTGACATGCATGTCTGGACAGTCAATCCTCGACGACGGCTCGTATCCTCATCAGTCCTGCGCCGATGCTGTCCTGTTTTGTGATTCTGAAATGCTTCAAGACTCCGGTGTGCTCAACGTGAGGCCCGCCACAGACCTCCTTACTGAAGTCATCTATTGTGTAGACAGAAACCTCATCACCGTAGGTTTCCCTGAAGAATGCAAGGGCTCCCTGTCTTACGGCCTCGTCCAGTTTCATGAACTCGTGAGTCACCGTCAAATCCTTCTTGATGGCCTCATTGACCAAATCCTCTACCTGTTTCAGTTCCTCGGTAGTGAGTTTCCTCGGGAAGGTGAAGTCGAACCGAAGACGCTCCTTCGTTATGTTGCTCCCGTTCTGACGCACTGAGTTTCCCAAGACTTTTCTGAGAGCTGCTTGAAGGAGATGGGTGGCCGTGTGGAGCTTTGTGATCTCTTCGCTGTGATCCGCCAAGCCGCCCTTGAACTTACCCTCCGTTGCCGTCCTCGATATGTCTCTGTGCTGCTCGAACTGCCTTCTGAACTCCTCCATGTCAATCTTGATGCTCCTCTCGGCTGCGAGTTCCGCCGTCATTTCTAGAGGCAGACCGAAGCTTGTGAACAAGACAAAGGCATCCTTTCCTGTGATAGTACCATTCTCTTCAAGTATCTGTTCGAATTTCCTGAGGGCCTTCCCCAGAGTTCCCCTGAACTTGTCTTCTTCAGCCACAAGGTTTTGCATCACGAAGTCACGATTCCTTTGGACTTCTTCATACACGTCCTTGTAGAGCTCTACTACGACATCCGCTAGGTCTGCCAGGAACCCCTTACCCATACCCAGCTCGTCTGCGCAGCGTATTGACTTCCTCAGGAGTCGGCGTACGATATAACCGTGTTCCACGTTAGATGGAGAAATGCGTCTGTCATCAGACATAATCATGACAGCAGATTTCACATGGTCTGCTATGATCCTAATCCGCCTTTGGTCTGCCTCAGTCAGCTCCCTCTTTCCCGAAAGCTGCTTTATCCGGTCTATGATTGGTGTGAACGCCTCGGTTTCATAGAAGTTCTGGACTCCTCTCAGGATGGCAATCGTTCGTTCCAGACCCATGCCGGTGTCGACGTTCTTCTGCTTCAGCAGCTCGTATCCTCCGTCCTCTCTCTTATTATACTGCATGAAGACATCATTCCAGATTTCCATGTAATGCCCACAGGAGCAGCCTGGTCTACAGTCAGGACCGCATTTTGGAGTCTGGCTGACCTCAATGAACATCTCTGTGCAAGGGCCGCACGGCCCAGTTGTGCCTGCAGGTCCCCACCAGTTGTCTGCCTTTGGAAGATAGAACACCCTCTCCTTGGATATCCCTAGACCCATCCAAACACTCACAGACTCCTCATCTCGGGGCGCATCAGAATCACCAACAAACACGGTCACCGAGAGCGTGTCTGGATTGATACCAAGCCATTTCTTGGAGGTGAGGAACTCATAGCTCCAAGTGATGGCCTCCTTCTTCCAGTAGTCGCCGAGACTCCAGTTGCCCAACATCTCGAAGAACGTGAGGTGACTATTGTCACCGACGCTGTCTATATCGGTAGTCCGAATGCATTTCTGACAGCTTGTGAGACGCTTTCCTTGCGGATGTGGTTGCCCCAGCAAGTATGGAACCAACGGATGCATGCCTGCCGTCGTGAACAACACGGTCGGATCATGTTCTGGCATCAGTGACGCAGAGCCAACCACTGCATGTTTCTTCTGCTTGAAGAACTCGATGTACTTCCGACGCAGTTCGTCCATTCGCATAACTGTCACCAGACCATCAAGATGCCGATTTGTCGGCGTTCGACTTGTCGTATTTTAATGCTTTTGCTGGGTCGCATTCTATCAACAGGTGGAGCCGCTGTGCCATGGGCGAAGTATTGAAACAGTTCAGTACTCTGGCCAAAGAGTATCAGACTAGTATGAGTCCGGAGGGCGACATCCTGTACCTTCTCAGCCTAGATGGCAGCCATGGAAACCTGTCAATCCAATCTAGGAACCTGTCATTGCTGACTATGTCTGCTCCCTTCTCCTCAGCGGTCCTTATGATCAGAAGGTCGTCATCAGTACCCTTTGGTGCCTGGATGACCTGTCTTTTGGATATCATGTCTGCAAGAGCTTCATCTCTGTCGATTTGATGAATCAGGGCCCCTGAAACAACAACAATGGGGACAAACCCTACACTGGCAAGACTACGACTGGCGGTCACAATGTTCTCGAGTCTTGGCTGTCCGTCAGTGGAGAGGTAGTATGCCACATTGCTCCCATCGATGATGACTACCTTTCTCACGGCTCTTCCTCTGGGAGCATTTCTCTCCTGTCTGCACCGCATGACATGCTCGTCCAACATGTCCCGACGGAAGAGCTTGTCGCAGTAAGGACATCGTGCCCGTTTTGACAATGGCTCAGCCTCTCATACGTTGCGACCTACAGAGCTGTTCCCAATAAGAATCCGCTTGTGCTGGCGACGAGCGCAGCCCATGTCCAGTCACTCATCACATGAGCAGTTGAGCACCGGTTCCGGACGTGCTAACTAAAGATAATTAAAGAAATGATTACATAACATCTTAGGCGTCCAATCTCCGTTGTGCTCGTCCTCCCGGCGGCATATCGCGGAGGCGGACGCCACCGTCTTCTTGTCAATTCCATAGAAATCGTGGAATTACTGTACACAGATTCTCACGGATGATTCCCGTAGGGGAGGTCTGCACATATGTCCCCCTCTACAAAGCCCGGTACCTCTACAGTATCGCCGTTGATGTCAATCTGGGCGACAGCCGCGCGGACTAGATCAGTGATTCCCTCGTCGGATGGTCTACCATACCCTAGAGGAACAGTCAATGCCGTGATTGGCCCTATCTGCGCCTTCTTCCTGACATGGCTGTGACCAGAGATGGACAGTCTGACCCTAGTATCCTTCAGAAGAATCTTGCCTGTGCTTTCCGCTCCCATGAAGGCCGAGAAGAAATCCCATGGCAGTCTGCCCTTGTAGAAGGATAGCTCTCGAAAAGGAATGTGATGTGACACATAGACTACGCGTTCAATTTCACCAGGCAGGTTAGAGAGGTCATACTCAAGTCTTCTGTTGAACAATTCTGTCGCCTCACAATCGCTAAAGTCCCACTCTATGCTGAAGGCATCAAACCAGACCTCTCCTCTGAACTCCTTCTGCTCATACGCGCTGTCAGGAATGCGCAGATCATGGCTTCTTAGCGAGTAGTCATACCAACCGATGCTGCCCACAAACGCCAGGTCATCAACGATGTATGGATTGTCCGGTAGATGAATGAACCCATTTGCCCGACAAGTTTCTCCTATCACATGGGAATACTTCTCAAGTGAACTGAAGCGGTTGTCTTCCTCAAGCCACAGGTCGTGGTTGCCCGCCACGTAAAGATTCTCGCACTCTGGAATGCTAAGTTTCGCCAGTGTCTGCGAAAGCATTTGTGACCTGTCACTGATGTCTCCCGCTATGATAAACACGTCCGGTGACAACTCCTCAACGCGCGCCCGGATTCCGTCCACAAGTGCCTTGTCGCTTCCGTCGCTGCGGACATGTAGGTCTGAGATAGCTGCTATCCTCATGGTCATCCCTTCAGTTTCAGCAACATCCCTGAGCGTATGGCAACCATTCGGTGGGCGTCTTGGACCTGTTGGTGTGATACTGTTTCCCTATACAAGTTAGTAATAGGCGGACATACCACAGCTTTGATATCCTGTGCCCAGAGTGACCCCTGTCAATCGTTCGATGGTGGACACGATGGCCAACGAGATCAGAGCATACAAGCCCAGAGATGCTGACTTATCGAAGATGAAGGTGGTCACAGACCCCAAGGAGATAGCTGACAGCTACGGGCTCTACCTTGATGATGAGTCTCATTCATTTGATGGCCATGCCGATCAGATAGTCTTTCCATCGACTGAGGAAGAACTGGCAACAGTTCTTAAGAACGCATATGGGCGTGCTCAGCAAATCACTATTCAAGGCGGGCGGACGGGTCTCACTGGAGGAGCAGTTCCACTGGGAGGAGTGGCTCTGAATCTGGAGAAGATGAAGCAGCTGCTCTATGTTAGTTACTCCTCCGAGGAGCAATTCTACTCAGTGGCAGCACAATCCGGGATGTCGCTTGAGGACTTAATCAAGGCAGTCACATCAAAAGCACTTGGGGTTCTGAGGGGGAAGGGAACCAGAGAGCAGCAACAGGCACTTGAGAAGTTCCTTGCCGATCCTCGGAGCTATTACTTCCCTGTCGACCCAACGGAAACAACTGCTTGGCTGGGTGGACTCGTAGCCTGCAACGCATCAGGAGCGAGGACCTTCAGGTATGGGGCAGTCAGAAACTGGGTACGCAGAATCAAGGTCGTGCTGGTCAATGGTGACGTCCTAGATATCGAACGCGGTAAGGTGTTCGCTCAGGACCGCAAGTTCCGAGTGGTCCTCAGCAATGGGTCAAAGATCGAGTTCTTGGTGCCGAGCTATTCAATGCCGAAGACCAAGAATGCGGCTGGCCTTTACACAAAACCAGACATGGACCTTATCGATCTGTTCATTGGTTCTGAAGGAATACTTGGCGTGGTCACTGAGGTTGAACTCATCTTGGCGGAGATGCCTAAGAACATAATGTCAGTCATGGCATTCTTCCCCAGTGAGGATGACGCGGTTGGTTTTGTCTACGATGCCAGATCTGACAGTTCAAAGGTGAGAATGGACTTCCTTGAGTACTTCGGACCTACCGCCTTGAAGATGATTCGTGAAAAGGCCAGCTCAGCCGGAATCAAGGTCCCTGCAATGACCGACCGCACACAAGCAATCGTGTTTTTCGAGTTTCCATATCGTGACGAGGAGATGGAGGAGAAAGTAATGGCTCTCGAAGAGATGCTGAATAGCCACAACTCCTCCTCTGAGTCAAGCTGGGCGGGACTCGACCGGACAGAGCTGGAGAAGATGAAGGTGGTGCGCCACTTCGTGCCTGAAACCATCAACGCCATCATCGCGAAGCGCAAGCAAGAGTATCATGAAGTGCACAAGATTGGAACTGACATGGCAGTCCCCGATCAGGCACTAAGAGAGTACCTCAAGTTCTATCACGATACACTTGAGCGGCAGGGCATGGAATACGTTGTTTTTGGTCACATTGGGAATAACCACTTACACGTGAACATGATGCCACGAAACAATGAGGAGGTCGAACAGGGCATGGAAAACTACATGCTCTTCGCAAGGAAGGCAGTCGAGCTAGGCGGTACGGTCGCCGCCGAACATGGAATCGGGAAGCTGAAACGAGCCTTCCTCGAAATGATGTACGGCCCAAAGGGAATCTCTGAGATGCAGGCAGTGAAGAAGGCACTCGATCCGAAGTGGTTGCTCAATCCTGGCGACATGGTCCCAGTCCCGCGCGAGTTCAGCCAGAGGAAGGTCCAGTAAAGGAGCACACTTCATCCTCGACCTGTCTAATCTTATCACACAAGTCGGGTTCCTCTTGACACAATCGCTTCATATCCCTGATACCGACAGCAGTCCAGTATTGCTTCAAGGCGTTTTCAGTGCTCTGACAGCAGCCATCATGGCATTGTGAAAGACTGCTACGAATCTCGTCGACGATCTGGTCGATGGGCATCTTCCTGATTCTCACTCGTGTCCAGTAGTCACAGTCCTTGCCTCGGCAGGGCCCTTTCACAATGACACACCAGGCCATCAGATACCATCCCAGTGGGCTTACCAACCAAGGGAGATGTTTCTTAAGCATTATTAACCAGACCGAGTCGGTTCTGATTCCTTCAGCGGGGCTCAGCTTGTCGTGCTGGACCAGCCTCCAATCTCCTTTTGCTGATAGCTAGGCACCGTGAAGGTACAACCGTTCTCACTTGGCGACAGGCCAAGAGCTACACATCTTGAAGCTCGTATTCTCATCATGGCCAAGTGCCTATTCGCCGCCCACAACACATGTGACTGTGTGGAGGCAGTCACACATGATTAAATCAAATCCTCGAAGGCGTATTGTCCAAACAAAACAGGTGTTTGATGCAACTATGATGGGAGATGAACAACTGGCGGCGGAGCTGAACAGTCGGAAGCTCACGAAGAGCCAGTCAATTGTGCTGCGCATCTTGCGAGAGAACGGCATGCGTGGAGCCACTCCAAAGCAGATCGTAGACGAGGTTTCTTTTGCCCCTCGAACCGTCAGATATGCTCTGAGAAAGCTTTTGAAACGAAAGCTGATTCGACGTATTCCGTGTCTGCAGGACATGCGCCAGTATCTATACTTCCCGGTATAGATTCCACAAGTGAGAGAGGACGGCATTTCAGACCGCAAGGTCCCCTCTCAGGCCTTGCGAATCTCGATTCTGCCCATTAGGCTATCTTTTCCAGCGAACAGCACCTTCCCGTGTGCCTTGACAAGCTCAGAATAGACATCTATTGGGTTGTCGATCCTCGCCAGCATGTCGGCACTGTAGGCACATATTGCAATCATTGGGATGTCGAGGAAAGTATGCAGTGCCTGCTCGTACTGAATGAGTTGGGGGACCATCTGATGCTGAATGAAGCAGCCCGTTTCACCCGTGACCCTCATGCCCCGGAATCCATCTGTCATGGCCTCTCTGTAGAGATTGTCCCATGAGGTCATGACTTCTGGCATGCTGAACTCGCCGTTTCTAATGTAGAAGCCATCGTAGCTCAGGACATCAAGTGCACCAGACTTTTCGTACTCCCTTACTTCGACACCGAATTGCTCCATTCCTCGTCTTATTTCATCTGGGGTTTCTTCTGAACATATGTACTTCGCGGCCTCGCCGTTCTCCAAGCCTGCCTTGATGTAGTTGAAGAGCGTGTTCCGCTTTGCGACTTGAGAGTCGTAGACAAGGATCACATGGTCTCTCGGCCTGAGTCGTTTGAGTATACGAGTGATCTTCTCAGATGACGAGAGTCTGAAGGTCTTCCAGTCCGTTGAGGTTCGGAAGTGGTCTTCGAAGTCTCTCTCTATGAGCCCAAGCAGACTGCCATCACTGGTCCACAGACACTTGCCTTCTGCCGCCCCGCCTTCTGTGGACGTGACAATCATGGCCTCCCTTCCGTCGAACACAACGTAGCGACTAGGGAACCCATCACCGTACTTCAGAGAGAAAGAGTGTCCCGGGAAACATTTGTCCAGCGTCCTCGGAATCATCTGCTCGTCGTCAGGACAGTCCGTGAGGATGCGGACCTTGACGTTCCTACTCTTGAGTCTCCCGAAATCGTCTGCATAGGATGAGAGGAGCCGAGCGACGTTCTCGCTTGAGTCCACAATGTCAATCGAACTCTTTGCACCTGCAATCAGAGAGGCGGTTCTCTTTGTCATTGCATCCCTCTCAGATATCAGCACGAAGTTTGAGATTTCCTCATTCTTGTCTATCTCCTCGTCGGTTCCCCTGAAGGTGCTCAGGACATCGTTCTTCTTGGCAGTCAGTTCCAGTATGTGCCTATCCGACTCCTCTTTCTTGCGTGCAATCAGTTTCGACAGGGCATCTTCAAGGGGCAAGGCCTTCACTTTGACAGGTCTGCCTAGCACTCTGTCTACCAATCCCCCCTTCTCGAGCTTCGGCAGAGTTCTGTAGACTTCCTCTCGACGAATCCTCGCGAGCTTTGAGATCCTACCTGCGGAGGTCGTACCCAGCTTAACTACGGCCAGATAGACCTTGGCCTCATATGGTGTTAACCCGAAATCCGAGAGCATCTTGGCGCTCTGTTCCAGCTCAGACAAGACAGAATCGACTCCTTGCAGCGAAAGTTATCCGAATAATGTATCACTGTGTATTTGAGAGTATTGGCTCAAGTTGTGTGAGAGTTTCTCTGGGCCTACCTAAGCAGAGGTTGGGCACCAACACTTATCTCTTGGACTCAGTTTATTCATAGTGGGCGGAAGGAAGTTGCCAAGGGAACCACGATACATCGCACTCTTCATACTGTCAGTCGTTCTTGCATCGGCAATCTACATGGGCTGGTCTGCTGAGAGAGCTCTCGGAGAAGTCGCTGTGGGAGACTTCCAGATTGTTCGGGCGAATGGTAGAACCGTCGATTTCTCTGTTTTCAAGCCCCGCACACAGACCTATAGCGGTCCCTTGCCCGCAGTCTTGACCATCCATGGAATCTCTGCATCAAGGGATGCCATGCTGCCCTTCAACACTGAATTGGCACGAAGGAACTTCACAGTCGTGTCTGTGGACCTGGCTGGCCATGGGGTGTCCTCTGAAACGTTCAGCTTCTCTACGTTCCTAGAGGTCGCCAAAGATGCTTACGAGGCTGTTCGCTATGTCCAGCTGAGCGATCGTGGCACCAGCAACTTCACCTATGGTGTCCTTGGACACTCACTGGGTGCTGGTGTCGCACTCCTCATGCAGGCGATGCCTGTACAGCCCAATGCCACAGTGATTATTGGTGGAGGGATAGGTGAGAACTTCGGAGGACTGTCGTTGCCCCTCAATCAGACTCATCCTCAGAATCTCATGATTGCTTGCGGCCTGTACGACGAGCTGGTATCTCCGGCATCAGCCATCGAATCGCTGAAGACCGCAACCGGGCTGTCAGATGTCAATGAGAACACAACCTACGGCAGCTTTCTGAACGGGACCGCAAGGAAGCTTGTGCTGAGCAACACCGATCATCTGTTCGAAATGTCTGATCCCGTGATTGTCACTCAGTCAGTTGACTGGATGGGACGTTCGCTTCAGGGAGTACACCAGCTCGAACAACACACACTTTCACCATCTAGCCACATCTACCAGTACGCAACCATTGCCGTCGCGATTCAGTCATCATCTGTTCTGTTGGCAGTCCTTCCCCTATTCCTCATTACGTACTCAATACTACCATTGAAGCTCAGGCCAACACGGGCACAAAATGACCTGCCCGAACTCTCGACGAGGAGGAGTCTTGAGTCCAGTTTCCTGATTGGAGTCTTTGCTGGCGTTCTGTTTCTTTCGATTATGCTGATGGGTCTCATGCTTGAGTTCGCCGGATTGGCCCTCATTCCGGTATCGTTTGGCACTACTCTAACGCTCTACTCCATAATCATGTACTTTGTCGTTGGTTTCTCCGTGAGATGGCTCCTTGGTAGAAAGCCGGAGCACGCCGGCGACGATGCAGGTTCCGACGACAGACGTAAGCTGGCACTCCATGACCTCTCCAGGTCGCTTGTCCTCTTGATTCCGGTCATAGTCTGGTTGTTTCTCTGGTCTTGGTTGTCTTCATCATTAGCTGGAATCAGGCTTGCCGCTACCCCTCAGACGACAGGAGCTGCCAGTCTAGAAAGAGCGGCATACACTGGGGTCTTGACTCTGACACTCCTCCCTCTTTTCTATGCAGATGCAGTGTGGCTAGATGGAGTAGCCAAAGTGACCTCGGGTTGGTCTTCGCTCTTCTCGTTGTCTAAGAAGTGTGTGGGTGTGATTGTTTACAGGTTGGCTGGATTCGGTATCGTGGTGGGACTGCTCTATATCCCGTTTCTTGCTGGGGCCCAACTGGGATTCATAATGTTCGTGGCACTACTCATGCTTCCCTTCGCTGTCCTATTCGGCTTTAGTGCACTGGTCACCCTATGGGTTGGAGGACTGACAAAGAACCTGTTGGCTGCCGCTCTGCTTAACGCATTTCTCTTGGCTATGATTGTGGCCAGCACGTTCGAGATCATCTGATCCTGGAAAGTAGTAGGCAGAAAGAGAACAGGCGCGTGCATCTGCTGTCGTTTCCTGATTGTGATTCATCACACGCGCCAAGAGCCACAGTTGCGGACACTACGTGCCTTCGGCATAGGCCGTCGCATATGCCGCCTGCTCTCGAGTGAGTCGATCGATTTTGATGCCCATGGTTTCAAGCTTGGCTAGTGCAGTCTGCCTGTCTAGGTCCTTCGGGAACTCATAGACTGCAGGTTTCAGATTCCTCCCATTCACTGAGAGCCAGAGCATTGCATTGAGCTGGGCAGCAAAGGACAGATCCATCACTTCAGACGGATGCCCCTCTGCAGCGACGAGATTGACAAGCCTGCCTTCGCCCAAAAGGTAGAGGCGTCGCCCGTCCTTTAGCATATACTCATCAAGTGCCGGACGCACTCTCTTCTTTCCCTCACTCAGAGCTGCCAAATCGTTTGTATTGACTTCAACGTTGTAGTGTCCAGCGTTGCCGAGGATAGCTCCGTCCTTCATCGCCTTCATGTGTTCACCAGTGATTATATCCTTCATACCAGTGGCAGTAATGAACAGGTCCCCCTCTTTTGCCGCTTGCTTCATCGGCATGACTCTGTAACCGTCCATCCGCGCCTGTAGTGCCCTGACTGGGTCTGCTTCTGTCACGACAACATCTGCGCCCAGTCCGCGCGCTCTGGTCGCGAGACCGTGTCCACAGAAGCCGTAGCCAGAAATCACAACGGTCTTACCGGCAATCAGTATCGCGGAGGCTCGCAGCACACCATCGAATGAGCTCTGTCCTGTGCCATAGACGTTGTCGAACATATGTTTCGTGTCGGCATCGTTGACGGCCATGATTGGATACTTGAGCGCTCCATCCTCAGCCATTGCCCTGACCCTGATCACTCCAGTGGTGGTTTCTTCCGAGCCGCCATACAGCTCTGGTATCATCTCCTCATGCTTCCTATGAAGAGTGAAGATGAGGTCCGCGCCATCATCGAGTGTGAGGTTCGGACGATGCTCCAGTGTCTTTTCGATGCACCAGTAGTACTCTTCTTTGCTCAAGCCGTTCCAAGCAAAGACTGGTATGTCATTTGCAGCCATAGCGGCCGCGACCTTATCGTTGGTCGAGAGCGGGTTGCAGCCAGACCATGCGACCTCAGCGCCGGCTGCCCTCAGGGTTTCGACCAAAACTGCAGTTTCCTTGGTAACATGGAGACAACCTGAGATTCTCATTCCCTTCAGAGGTTTCTTCTCAGAGTGCTGTTTCCTCAAATGCATGAGCACTGGCATGTGCTTTTCCGCGTAGTCAACGAGCATCCTGCCTTCTTCGGCGAGCTTGATGTCCCTGACCTTATAGTCCACCATATGATTCACCAAACATGAGCCGGAGTATGACTTATATGAATGCTACATCCACTTATCGCATACAAAGCATCATGTTGGCTTGCGAATGTCCCATTCTATCACGGAAGGCGAATCATCTCTTCTGAGGCTGCTGCTGAAGAGCTCTCGCTCGACCACGGATTACTTGGGCGACCAGCTTGGCAAGAGCCGCAACTGGATCACTCGCATGATGAAACGCCTAGCAGAGAAACATGTCATAATGGCATACGTCACTGTGTTTGACCCGGCCCAAGTCTTCAGTGAGAAAAGCACTGTTCTCCTGATCAAGACAAATCCACGGGAGCTCAGGCTGAGCAAAGCACTTCTAGAATTGCCAGAACTCGAATCGCTTGATGGTATCTCTGGAGAACACTCTCTGCATGGGCTCCTCAGATTCAGGAGTCCAGCAGGATTCGATGCGTTTCTCAACAGAATCGATCGAATGCTTGCCATTTCAGACTCCCGGACTTACAAGCTGGTTCAGGTTCTGGCCACATACAAGACTCGCGGTTTTGTCATCGATAAGCCGCAATCGAAACAGCCACCTCTTACAACAAGCGAGCTGGATCTGATACGGGTCATCTATAGACAGTCACCCTCGGATGAGTTTCCGATGCCCCTGTCACAGGAGGAGATAGGCCACAGGATGGACCCAAAGTTGAGCCAGCCTGCCGTGTCGAGAATAATGAAGCGTCTTCAGGAGAGAAGCACAATCGTAGGCTACACTGTCGATATCAGCTTTGGGCATGTGGGGCTGCCCGTCAAGTTCTTCCTACAAATCAAGACTCGTCCGGGCACAATAGCTGAAACCGCACGCTATGTGAGCAGAATGGACGAAGTCTGGGACCTGCACAGGACCAGTGAGGACTTCAGCTTGTTTGCAACAGTGCGCACAGAGAATGTCGACCACTACAATAGATTTCTGAAGAACCTATACAACAACGAGTCTGTTCTTGACACTCAATCACAGGTTTCACTTGAGGAATGGTTTGTTCCGGTGAGATAGCACAAGTGTCGTCCCACTGGAAGTCCCTCAGAATGAAGGGAAAGGCCATATCGGTTCTCTCGTGATGTGCGAGTGTGATGAGCCATTAGAGGAGGAGGACATTGAAGTTCGATCCACTCTTCATAGGATTCTACTACCTTGAATCCTGACGGCCCTCTTCCTGACGCTTCTCTCGATGTCGCGCCGCGATAGCTCTGGCTCCACGAAGACATATGGATGGGGGTCAATTACGGCTTTCCTCACCGGTGGAGTCTCCTTCAGTGCTTTATCGCAAAGTCCTGGGAACCACATTGGTACTATCGGTGGCTACTTCCTGATTCTTCTTGAAGTGTTCCAGTACTACTTTGACAGGCTGAAAAGTCGACGGGGCACGAAGGGAGTTTTTCACACTACCGGCCGGCATCCAGTCCAAACTAGGATGAACCAAGGTGGCTTGTGAAGTTCAGTTTTGTGAAGCAGGATTCTTCTGCAGGGGCACTCTCCGAAGTTGAGCACACGTTCACCGAAACAAGGATGCTAATGGAGGCCTTGACAGTCCCGCACTGACCTGTTCTGCATACACTCCCGGACATGTGTACCTTCGGTGTTTTATCCATCATTGAATAGGCTCGTTCGAGGAAGCGGATGACTCTCCTAACAGCATGTTAGTCCAGAGTGAATGTCTGCATTTCCAGGCGATACCTAGCAATGCTACTAGCATCACTGAGCTCACCAGAGAGTTTGCAAGAGCAAACCCTGCCTGCAGATCACCCTCTGGTGCCAAAAGCAAGACGAGTATGCCAACTATTGTGTACGGGTCTATCCAAGGCCACAGAACCGGATTGAACCAGTGCATGGGCAGGTCAAGTGCAAGGTGGCCGAGCAGACCGACCAGGCATGACAAGTACAGAGCTGTGCCCAATGAGCAAGCTTTGTTCAGCCCGAGTCGCTCAACTCGGAATATGTTGGCAACCAGAGGGGGATACAGATAGTGCGTTATGAGCACTGAGAGGAGCATTCCGAGAGTGAGCAGGCCCAAGAGACTGTGCAGAATCAGGTGATCAGGAACTCCACGATCGAAGACCCACAAGATGGGCACCTCAATGTCTGGTATGAATGAGCCCACAATTAGGCCGGGTAATGGTAATCTTCCTTGCAGCCTGTGTAGACCATATGCAACTGGATAATGTAAAGGCGTTAGCGGCACTGCGGTCACCTAGCCTGACACTTGCGTAACATCCTGAAATGAATAACTGGGACAGTCCTCAAGAGTCTTATAGAGCATGCGCCTCAGTACCGTTGGTGCCAGAGCGATGGGCCTGTACAGATTTGATGGTAAGATGCCAAAGATACACCCGGGCGCATATGTTTCTCCTCGAGCAGCAGTCATTGGAGATGTTGAGATTGGGGATGGAGCCAGCGTCTGGGAGTTTGCTGTGATTCGAGGGGATATGAACAAGATACGAGTTGGCAAGAACACTTCCATACAGGACAACTGCACAGTTCATGCCACATTCACTGAACCGACTACCATAGGCAATCTTGTGACTGCAGGTCACAACTCAGTGATCCATGCGTGTGAGATAGGTGACAACGTCGTTGTTGGCATCGGTGCGATAGTTCTCAATGGTGCCAAGGTTGGAAGCGGCAGCGTCATAGGTGCAGGTGCTGTTGTTACGGAAAACACGTTGGTCCCTGAGAATTCATTGGTACTGGGAATACCCGGCAAGGTTGTGAAGGAAGTCTCAGCTGACATGCACGAAACCTTCACGACCAACGCAGAGCTCTACATTGAGCTTGGAAGGAAGCATAAAGAGGAATTGGAGCGGTCCAAGAAGAGCAAGTAGAGGAATCGCCGCCTGCTACAGGCATGCCTCTATTCATTCACGCGGCCATGCCTGCTCTTTGGTCAACAGAGGGGCCCGTTTTCTCAAGGTTCAGTAAGTAATCAAGCTGAAATCAGAAGCCTCTACCACGATTGGGTTTTTGCCAGAGCGCTACGTAAGGAGGCATGGGAAATTGGAAGAAAAACGAGGAACGGGGCACACGTAGCCCCGTCCGACATCTAGGCCTTGATGCCTTTCTTGTCGAGTTCCTTCTTCCGGAGCTCTCGTCTGAGTACTTTGCCCACTTGGCTCAAGGGTAGTGACTCCACAAACTCGATTTCTTTGGGTCTCTTGTATCCTGCCAGTCTACTCTTCGCCCACTCAAGAATCTCATCTGGAGTTGCGGTCTGTCCCGGTTTCAAGACCACGAAGGCCTTGACGTACTCATCACCCGGGTCATCTTTCTTGGGCACACCAATGACAGCAGCCATGGCTATCTTGGGGTGCTCATAGAGCGCGTCCTCAATCTCACGCGGATAGGCCTTGAGC
>Ga0153915_10000710_pt1 | contig 30877 bp, 23 predicted proteins | sample Opewatmetagenome_2_FD_107003 | JGI IMG/M metagenome (GOLD analysis project Ga0153915, IMG submission 107003) | Freshwater wetland microbial communities from Ohio, USA - Open water 3 Core 3 Depth 3 metaG | ecosystem: Environmental > Aquatic > Freshwater > Wetlands | place: USA: Ohio, Lake Erie... | reverse complement strand
GCCCGCACCGCCCGCAACGCCTCGTGGATCTCGTCCAGGTCGGAGAACGTCTCGAGCACGAAGCCGTGCACGCCGCCGTCCAGGAGGCCGAGCGCCTGCGCCTTGAAGAACTCGAAGGCCTCCACGCGGGACGTCTGGCCGAACGGCTCCAGCCGGACTCCGAGCGGCCCGATGGCCCCGGTCACCAACGCCCGCTCGCCCGCGGCCTCGCGCGCCACCTCCGCAGCCCGGCGGTTGATGGCGTGCGTTCGATCGGCGAGCCCGTAGTGGGAGAGCTTCACCGGGTTGGCGCCGAAGGTGTTGGTCTCGATGATCTCTGCTCCGGCCTTCACGTAGGCGCGATGGATGTCCTGCACTAGGTCCGGCGCCTTGAGGTTGAGCTCGTCGTAGCAGACGTTGATGAAGACGCCCTTCCCGTACAGCATCGTCCCCATCGCGCCGTCGAAGACGTGGACCCGCCCGTCGGCGAGCAGGTCCGTGAGGGCTCGCTCAGGCATCGGGGTCGTAGCCCAGGACCGGCGAGAGCCATCGCTCCATCGCCCGAATGTCCATCCCCTTGCGACGCGCGTAGTCCGCCGCCTGGTCCCTGCCGATTCTCCCGAGGCCGAAGTAGCGCGCCTGGGGATGCGCGAGGTACCAGCCGCTCACGGAGGCGGCGGGCCACATCGCGTAGCTCTCGGTCAGCGCGACCCCGGTGCGCGCGGTGGCGTCCAGCAGCTTGAACAGGGCCGCCTTCTCCGTGTGATCGGGACAGGCGGGATAGCCCGGCGCGGGGCGGATGCCGACGTACCGCTCGGCGACGAGCGCCGCGTTGTCCAGAGCTTCATCTGGCGCGTAGCCCCAGAGCTCGCGGCGCACGCGCTGGTGCAGCCGCTCGGCCAGGGATTCGGCCAACCGGTCCGCGAGCGCCTTGGCGAGGATGGCGGAGTAGTCGTCATGCTGCCGCTCGAACTCCGCACACAGCTCCTCGACGCCGAACCCGGCGCTCACGACGAAGGCGCCCATCCAGTCGGGCAGCCCGGAGTCCCGGGGCGCCAGGAAGTCCGCCAGGCAGACGTTCGGCCTGCCGGGCGGCCGCTCCATCTGCTGCCGTAGGTGGTGGAGCACCGCCAGGACCCGCGTGCGGCCGCCGTCGGCGTAGACCTCGACGTCATCCTCGCCCACCGAGTTGGCCGGGAAGAGGCCGAGCACCGCTTTGGCACGGAGCCATCGCTCGGTCACCAGGCGCGACAGCAGTCGCTGCGCGTCGGCCCACAGCCTCCGGGCTTCACTCCCCGCCGCGGGATCGTCGAGGATGTCGGGATAGCGGCCCCGCAGCTCCCAGGTCGTGAAGAACGGCGTCCAGTCCACCGTCTCCACCAGCGTCTCGAGCGGAACGTCCATCACCTGGACGCCAGGCACGGCCGGTTGCGGCGGGCAATAGCCCTCCCAGGCGAGCGCCAGCTTGTTTCGCCGCGCCTCCGCCAGGGTGACCAGCCGGGCGTCGGCGCGCCGCCCGGCGTGCTCCTCCCGCAGCCGCGCGTACTCCTCGCGCACGCGGGCGGCGAACGGCGCGCACCGGTCGCGGCTCAGCAGGCTGCTCACGACGCCGACGCCGCGTGAGGCGTCGGGCACGTGCACCGTGGGCCCGCGGTACACCGGCGCGATCCTCACCGCTGTGTGGATCCTGGAGGTCGTAGCGCCCCCGATCAGGAGGGGGATCGCGAACCCCTCGCGCTCCAGCTCCTTCCCCACGTGCACCATCTCGTCCAGGGACGGCGTGATGAGCCCGCTGAGACCGACGGCGTCCGCCCCCACCTGCCGCGCCGTCTCCAGGATCGTGGCCGCAGGGACCATCACCCCCAGGTCCACGACCTCGTACCCGTTACAGCGCAGCACGACGGCGACGATGTTCTTGCCGATGTCGTGGACGTCGCCCTTGACCGTGGCCAGCACGATAGTGCCGTTGGACTTCGGGGCGTCGCCACCGGCGGCGCGCTCCCGCTCGATGAAGGGCACCAGGTACGCAACGGCTCGCTTCATCACGCGAGCGCTCTTGACCACCTGCGGGAGGAACATTTTGCCAGCACCGAACAGATCGCCGACGACGTTCATCCCCTCCATCAGCGGGCCCTCGATCACGGCGATGGCCTTCTCGCGGGCCCGCCTGGCTTCCTCCACGTCGTCCTCGATGTGCTCGAGGATCCCGGCGACCAGAGCGTGGGTGAGCCGGCGCTCGACCGGCCAGCTCCGCCACTGCAGCTCCTCCTTCGCTTTCGGCGCGCCGGTCACGCGTTCGGCGAGCGCGATGAGCCGCTCGGTCGCCTCGTCGCTCCGGTTGAACAACAGGTCCTCGACCGCCGTTCGCAGGTCCCCGGGAATGTCGTCGTAGACCGCGAGCTGGCCCGGGTTCACGATCCCTAGGTCCATGCCGGCTTGCCGCGCGTGGTACAGGAAGGCGGAGTGCATCGCCTGGCGCACCACTCCGTTGCTGCGGAACGAGAACGACAGGTTGCTCACGCCGCCGGAGACCAGCGCCCGGGGCAGCGTGTCCTTGATGGTCCTGCACGCGCGGAGGAAGTCCACCGCGTACAGCGCGTGCTCGGCCATCCCGGTCCCCACGGGGAAGATGTTCGGGTCGAGGATGATGTCCTCGGGCGGGACACCGGCTTGCTCGGTGAGCACGCGGTAGGCGCGCGTGAGGATGGCGACGCGGCGTTCGTAGGTGTCGGCCTGGCCCCGCTCGTCGAATGCCATGACGACCACCGCGGCACCGTAGCGGCGGATCCGCTTCGCCCGCTCGACGAACGCCTGCTCACCCTCCTTGAGGCTGATGGAGTTGACGATCCCCTTGCCCTGGAGACACTTGAGCCCGGTCTCGATCACCTCCCACCGCGAGGAGTCGATCATCACCGGGACCCGGCTGATGTCGGGCTCCGCCGCGGCGAGGTTCAGGAACGTGCGCATGGCGGCGGCGGAATCGAGCAGCGCCTCGTCCATGTTGACGTCGATCACCTGCGCGCCGTTGTCCACCTGCTCGCGGGCGATCTCGAGCGCCGTCTCGAAGTCGCCGCGCTTGATCAGCTCGGCGAACCGGGCGGAGCCTGTGACGTTGGTCCGCTCTCCCACGTTCACGAACAGGGAGTCGGGCCGGATGGCGAGCGGCTCAAGGCCCGAAAGCCTGGTGTGGGGCGGGATCTCCGGTACGGCGCGGGGCGGAAGCTCGGCCACGGCCGTCGCGATCGCGTGGATGTGCGCCGGCGTGGTACCGCAGCAGCCTCCGACGATGTTCAGCAGTCCGGCGGCGGCGAACTCGGCGAGGACGGCCGCCATCTCCTCCGGACCCTGGTCGTACTCGCCGAACGCGTTGGGAAGCCCCGCATTGGGGTGACAGCTCACCGGCACGTCGGCGATGCGGGCCAGCTCCTCGATATAGGGGCGCAGGTCTCGGGCCCCCAGCGCGCAGTTGAGGCCGACGCTGAAAAGCGGCGCGTGGCGGACCGAGTTCCAGAAAGCTTCGGTGGTCTGGCCCGACAGGGTGCGGCCGCTCTTGTCCGTGATGGTGCCGGAGACCATCACCGGCACGGCCAGGCTGCGGCGCTCGAGCACGTCCCCGATGGCGAACAGGGCTGCCTTGCAGTTGAGCGTGTCGAACACCGTCTCGACCATCAGCAGGTCGACGCCGCCGTCGAGCAGCGCGTCGGCCTGCTCGGCGTAGGCCGCGGCAAGCGTGTCAAAGTCGACCGTCCGGGCCCCCGGGTCGTTCACGTCGCGCGAAATCGAGCCTGAACGGTTGGTCGGGCCCAGGACGCCCGCCACGAAGCGCGGACGCCGCGGCTCACGGGCGGTGAACTCATCGGCCACGCGGCGGGCGAGCCGCACAGCCTCGAGGTTGAGCTCCGGCACGAGCTGCTGCGTGCGGTAATCCGATTGCGAGAACGCGTTGCTGTTGAACGTGTTCGTTTCCGCGATGTCGGCCCCTGCCTCGAAGTAGGCGCGGTGGATCGCCGCGACAAGGTCGGGCCGCGTGAGCGTCAGGAGATCGGTGTTCCCCTTGAGCGGCACCGGATGCGCGGCGAAGCGCTGGCCCCGGATGTCCTCTTCCGCCAGGGCGTAGCGCTGAATCATCGTGCCCATCGCGCCGTCGAGCACGAGAATGCGCCCTTCCAGCGCGCGGTGAAGCGATTCCTGTCGGTTTGTGTCCGGCATCGCTCCGGATCCCCCGGAAATGCCAGGCCCGGCGGTGCTCAAAGCTGGCACCGCCGGGCCGGCCTTTTAGCGGAATGTTTAACGTGGCCGCAATACGCCGCAAATCGCCACGATGTCGGTTGTCAAAGTGCAATGTACAGTCGCCCCGCGGTGCGCGCCAGGCGAGGTCCTACCGGAGCAGCAGGCTCCGCGCGTCGCTGGCGGCGATGCCTCGGACCTCGACCGTCTTGCGCCGGCCGCTCGCGCCGGTCGTGACGGCGACGGCGTTGCGGGGCACCCCGAGCATCCTGGCCAGGTACCGCACCAGCTCGTGGTTTGCCTCCCCCTCGACCGGCGGCGCCGCGAGGCGGATCCGCAGCCGCCCCTCGGCGACGCCGGTGATCTCGGTGCGCGAGGCCCGCGGCGCCGCGATCACCGCGAGGCTGATCCCAGCCGGGGTCTCCCGGAGCCAGCTGGTCACAGTGACCCCACGATGTAGGGGCGAGCGAGCTGCAGCAGGAACCACGCGACCAGCGGAGTGAGGTCGAACATGCCGATGGGCGGCACGATGCGCCGCAGCGGGGCGAGCAGCCACTCGGTGAGGAACACGAACGGGCGCATCCAGCGGGTGTAGCGCGAGGCGCCGATCCAGGAGCCGAGAATGCGGACGATGAGGGCGATCATCACCAGGTTGAACGCCCAGTCCACCGCGAGGCGCACCAGCGACCGCGGTCCGAAGTCGGCGGCCGCCCGGACCGTGAGCGCCTGGGCGGCCAGCCACTCCACCACGGTGATCGCGAGGATCCCGCTCACCACGGCGAGGCCGATGAGCCACCACGGCGCCGACTGCGGGTTGCCGCCGCCGCGGAGGATGCGCCGCTCGAGGGGGAGCAGCACGGGGTGGGTCAGGCGCCGGATGGCGCGCGCGGCTCGACCGAAGGGGTTCAGCTTCCGCGTCTGGACTGCCATCGCCGCCAGACCGCCGAGCGCGACGATCCCCGCCGCGGCCAGCACCGCGTAGCGGAACCAGGCGAACGGGTGGGTGGTCACGGCGCGGAGACGGGGCGGCCGGCCCTCAATTCACCCGGATCGTCTTCCGCTTCATGAAGTCCATCAGGATGAACTGGCCGAGCGTCATCGTGTTGGTGAAGTAGGCCTTGCCTCGGCAGAGTTCGGAGACCTTCTTGACGAAGTCCACCAGCATCCGGTCACGCGCGAGCATGAACGTGTTGATCATGATGTTGCTGCGCTTGCAGAGCGCGACCTCTCGGTACGTGGCCTGCAGGATCTTCGGGTCCAGCCCCATGGAGTTGACGTAGACGCGTCCGTCGGGCAGGGTGAGCGCTGACGGCTTGCCATCGGTGATCATGATGATCTGGCGCATGTCCTTGCGCTGCCCGAGCAGCAGCCGGCGCGCCAGCTTCAAGCCCTCGGCGGTGTTGGTGTGATACGGACCCACCTGGGCGTGCGCGAGCTTCGCGAGCGGGATCTCCTCGGCGGAATCGTGGAATAGCACCACCTTGAGCGTGTCGCCCGGGAACTGCGACCGGATGAGGTGGGTCAGGGCGAGCGCGACCTTCTTGGCCGGCGTGAACCGGTCCTCGCCGTACAGGATCATGGAGTGTGAGCAGTCGAGCATCAGCACCGTCGCGGCACTGGACCGGTACTCCGCCTGATGCACCATCAGGTCGCGGTACTCGAGATTCAACGGCACCCCGAGCCCCTCCCGCTCGATCGCCGAGAGCAGCGTCGCGATCACGTCGAGGTTCATCGTGTCGCCGTACTCGTACGGCTTGCTCGCGGCTTCCGCCTCCACGCCGGTGGCGAGGTACGGCGTGTCGTGGCTGCCGTAGCTCGACTTGCCGATGCTCCCCAGCAGGTTCCGCAGCGCCCGGTAGCCGAGAAAGTCCACGCCCTTCTCGGTGAGGTTGAAATGCACCTGCTGTGCCGCCGAGCGCGCCTCCCCGTCGGTGCCTTCGACGACCTCCTGCCCGCCGGGCATCCGGGGGGCCTCGGTGGCGTTGAGGTAGCCCTGTTCGATCAGCCGCTGGACGATGGCGTCCAGCAGCTCAGCGAGCTCCTGCTTGAGCTGGGCATCGCGGGCCTCGTCGCCGGTGCTTTCGCCCCGCAGCGACTTGAGCATGTCCGGCGTCAGGAGACCCGACTGCATCAGGGCTTCGAGGATGGCCTGCTTGAGGCCCTCCATGGTGCGCTCCGCCGGCTCCTCGCCGAAGTCGCCCCAATACGGGTGCGAGTGGGGACCGCCGGCGAACCCGGACTGGAGCAGGAAGTCGGCGAGCTGGTCGAGCAGGTCCTGGAGGTTGACCGCATCGGCTAGCTGGGCGAGGTGCTTGGAAAAAGTGGTGTAGCGCACGGGCTTCCCGGAAAGCTGTACGCAACGCCACATTCCGGCAATGCCCGTGCCGCCGATCTCGCCCTTCCGCGCCCTCCGCCACCGCAACTTCCGTCTCTTCTTCATCGGCCAGTCCATCAGCCTCGTGGGGACGTGGATGCAGATGGTGGCGCAGGGGTGGCTCGTGCTCGACCTGACGAACTCCCCGTTCTACGTCGGCCTGGTGAGCGCCCTGAGCTCGCTGCCGATTCTGCTGGTATCCCTGCCCGCCGGGGTGTTCGCGGACCGCGCGAACAAGCACCGGATCGTCATCCTGACCCAAGCGCTGTCGCTGCTCCAGGCGCTCGTCCTCGCGATCCTCATCTGGACGCAGCACATCGCGCTGTGGCAGGTGGCCGCCATCGCGGTCTTTCTCGGCCTGGTCAACGCCGTCGACACGCCGACCCGGCAGGCCTTCATGGTCGAGCTGGTGGGCAAGGAGGACCTGACCAACGCGATCGCGCTCAACTCGTCGGCCTTCAACGCTGCACGGGTGGTGGGGCCGTCCATCGCCGGCGTGCTGATCAGCGCGGTGGGGTTGGCGTGGTGCTACTTCCTCAACGCGCTGTCGTATCTGGCCGTGATCGCCGGGCTGTGGATGATGCGGCTCCCGCCGTTCGTCCGTCCCGCTCGCGCCGGGGGCGGGCTGGAGCGGTTCCGCGAGGGCCTGCGCTACGTGCGGGGCGACCGGCGGGTCTTCGCCCTGATCGCGATGATGGCGGTCATCAGCGTATTCGGCTTCCCGTTCCTCGTGCTGATGCCGGTGTTCGCGCGCGATGTGCTGAAGGTCGGCGCGGCGGGCCTCGGCTTCCTGATGGCGGCGACGGGGGTCGGCGCGGTGCTGGCCGCATTGGGCCTCGCCGCGTTCGGGCCGCACGTGCGCAAGGGCGCCTTGCTGGTGTGGACGGGGCCGGTGTTCGGCGCCTCCATCGCGCTGTTCGCCGTGACCCGCTGGTTCCCGCTCGCGCTGGCGATCCTGCCGGTGAGCGGCGGCGCGATGATTCTCAACAACGCCGTGACGAACACCCTGCTGCAGTCCGTGGTCCCGGACAGGCTGCGCGGGCGGGTGATGGGCTTCTTCACCTTCGTCTTCATCGGAATGGCGCCGTTCGGCGCCTTCCAGGCCGGATGGCTGGCCGAGCGCCTCGGTGCGCCCGCGGCCGTGGTGATCGGAGGCTCCGTGTGCGCGCTCGCGTCCCTGCTGGTCTGGCGGCGCGTGCCGGAGGTGCCGGCGCTGCGGTAGGGGTGGGTCAGGCCAGCCCGGCCTGGCGCACGGCCGCGACGATCAGGTCGGCGGCCGCGCCGTAGCCGAGCCAGGCGGTGTTCACCACGACGTGGTAGTTGGCGGCGTCGTCGCGGCGGCGCCGGTAGTACCGCTCCAGATACCGCTCGCGCGCGGCGTCGATGTCATCGACCATCTGCGTCGCCTCCTCGGTGCCGACGGCGAGCCGCTCCGCCACGGTGTGGATGCGGACGCTGCGCGGCGCCACGACGTAGGCGTGCAGCGCCCGCGCTCCCTCCGGCGCGGTGCCGAGGTAGGCGGTCGCGCCACGGCCCACCAGGACCACCCGGCCGTGGGTCGCCGCCTCGGCGATGACCCGCTCCGTGACCCGGATCAGCGCCTCCTCGTCTGGCTCGTGCTCCCGGGCGGCGGCGGGGACGAAGACCTCCGGCGCGGACACCGCCAGCGTGCTCGCCAGGCGCTCGATGAGAGAGGGCGCGCGCTCCTCGCGGGCCGCCACCTCCTCGGGCGGCAGCCCTGCCCGCTGCGCGACCTCGCCGACGAACTCGTTGTCGATCACCGTCCACCCGAGGCTCTCGGCCACCCGCTGCGCGACCAGCGAGCCGCCGGCGCCGTATTGCCGCGTGATCGTGACGACGCCCATCCCCGCTCAGCGCCCGCGCAGGCTGTTGATGTCGAGGATCGGCACGCCCCCGGAGGATGCCTGGCCCCTGGTGGCGGCGGAGGCGGTGGTGACGAAGAACGCGATGACCAGGGACACGAGCCCAAGCACCAGCTCACCCATGGCTGACTCCGGTCGGAGGCAGCTTCAAGATACGGGCGGCGGTAGGAACCCGACAGCAAACGGCGCGCGCGGTGCCGCCCGGTCCGATCGCTAGGCGAAGGGGCTGCCGGGCCCCGACTTGGGGAATGGCGGGCCCTGCCGATCCGGACGGATGCGGGTGTACCCGGCCTCCTCGTTCCGCGCGATGCGGCGCTCGGCGGCGAGACCCTCCAGCACCAGCTCGCACGCCGCCACCGCCGTCGCCGGATCCTTGCGGCGCGCGAGGCCAAGCGTGTCCACGAGGTCGAGCAGGCCCGGGACGACCCCGAAGCCCTTGAGGAGCGTGTCCGAGCGCTCGTCGTGCGACACCTTGAGCGCGCCCCCCTCGTCGAACCAGTGGACGATGTCGTCCACATTCGCGCCGCCCGCCCGGTCGCTGAAGGTGGCCCCCGCGGCCCGCTTGATCAGCTCGCGCGCGATCGTGTCGCCGCCCTGCAGCTCGCCCTCGTACTCCAGCTCCAGCTTGCCGGTGATGGCCGGGACGGCCGCGTACACGTCGGAGACCCGCGGGACCACCGCCTTCTCCTTGTTGACGGTGGCGCGCCGCTCGGCGTTGGACACCACGTTCTCCAGCACCGAGATCGGCAGCCGCTGGCTGACGCCGGAGCGCTTGTCCACCCGCTTGTCCCCGCGCGCCTCGAAGGCGATCCGCTCCACCATCTCGGCGATGAAGTCGGGCACTATCACGGGACGCCCCCCACGCTCGATCCACGCTTCCTGTCCGGTGATCGCCATCCCGAGGTCCAGCGAGCGCGGATAGTGGGTCATGATCTCCGAGCCGACCCGGTCCTTCAACGGCGTGATGATCTTGCCGCGGGCCGTGTAGTCCTCGGGGTTCGCCGTGAAGACCAGCGCCACGTCAAGCGGGAGCCGGATCGGGTAGCCTTTGATCTGGACGTCGCCTTCCTGCATGATGTTGAACAGCCCCACCTGGATCTTCGCCGCCAGGTCCGGCAGCTCGTTGATGGCGAAGATGCCCCGGTTGGCGCGTGGCAGCAGCCCGTAGTGGATCGTCAGCTCGTCAGAGAGCAGGTGCCCGCCACGCGCCGCCTTGATCGGATCCACATCGCCGATGATGTCGGCGATGGTGACGTCGGGCGTGGCCAGTTTCTCCACGTATCGCTGCCCGCGCGGCACCCAGGCGATCGGAGCCCGCTCGCCGTGCTCCTCCACCTGCATCCGCCCGGACTTGGAGATCGGCGCGAACGGGTTGTCGTTGACCTCGCTCCCCGCGAGGATCGGGATCTCCTCGTCCAGCAGCGCCATGAGCCCGCGCACGATGCGGGACTTCGCCTGCCCCCGCAGGCCCAGCAGAATGAAGTTGTGGCGCGAGAGGATGGCGTTGACGAGCTGCGGCACCACGGTGTCGTCGTAGCCGACGATGCCCGGGAAGATGGGCTGCTCGGTCTCGAGCCGACACAACAGGTTGATCCGCATCTCGTCCTTCACGGTGCGGCTCCGGCGGTCGGGCGTGCCCCACTCCGACTGCGACAGGTCGCCCAGCGTCTGTGGCTTGATCATAGCGGGGATATTCATACCCCACTGTCCGCGGTTCAAGCCCACGCGGATCCGGACCGGAGAGCCGCTGGAATCCGTCGCGATCCGGTCGAGTCACCCGATGCCGCGGTGCCGCCATTCGCCCAGCGGCAGGGTGACCGGGGAGGCGGATTATCCCGGGTGCGGGCCGGTGATTCGCGCGCCGGGCGTGAGCACCTCGGCGACGTCGGCTTACTCACGGTCCGGGGCGCGGGCGGCCCCGCCTTCCCCTCCGCTCGCGAGGTGGGCCCGCCCTGAGCCGGGCAGCCAACACATTGGCCGACAAGGAATTACAGTCCCAGGTGCGAGGCGGCGACGGCGGGGCGTGCGCGCAGCGGTTGCGCCGCGCGGGGAGTGCCCCAACCTTGACAGCCTGTGGGGTTGAGGTAGGTTTTGCGGCGGTTGAGGCCGGCGTCAGCGGCGCACGAGCCTCGAGGTGTGATCCGCTGAGAGATAATTCAGTGTCAAAGGAGATTCGATGAAGCGTCTGTTCCTGGCAGTTGCGGTCCTCGGGATCGTGGCGTGCGCCAAGAAGGAAGCGGCGCCCCCAGCCGAAACGCAGACCCCAGCTGCCGCGCCGGCACCGGCCATGGCTCCCGCGGACACCATGAAGCCCGCCCCGATGGCGGACACCATGAAGAAGGCGGAGACGCCAGCACCCGCGAAGAAGAAGGGCATGTAAGCTCGTCTGCCTTCGCCATACGAGGACCCGGAGCCGACTCCGGGTCTTCGTGTTTTCAGGGGCGAACGCGCGGGCGCGCCGGGGCGCGGAAGCTGGCGCCGGTGCGCTCGGCGGCTTCTGCCACGGCCAACGGCGGGCGCCATTGCAGCAGCTGGGTGGCGCGCGAAGAGTCGTAGGGATTCTCTCCAGCGAGGAACTGCACGGCGGCGGAGAGTGACACCGTCTGCCACGGCGAGAGGAGCGCGCCGCCGGTGCGGTCCCACAGTCGTGCCGCGGACCAGGCGAGGCCGCGCGGGATCCGGACCCAGTGCGGCCGGATGCCGAGCCCGGCGGCGAAGCGCTCGACGAACTCGCGCATGGTGAGCCGTCCGTCGTTGGTGACGTTGAACGGCCCGCTCGCGCCGGGACGATCGAGGGCGCAGGTCACGGCCGCGGCGACGCTGCCGGCGTACACGAGCGTCATGTGGTTGGTCCCGCCGCCGATCAGCGGCGCCACCCCGCGGCGCAGCAGCATGGCGACCCGCGGCGAGAAGTGCCGGTCGCCCTCGCCGTAGAGCACGCAGGGGCGGAGCGCGACGGCGCTGAGCCCCGTCTCTCGAGCCACGTTCCACAGCACCAGCTCGGCCTCGCGCTTGGACCGCTCGTACGGGTCGCGCGGCACGGGGGCGTGCTCGAGGTCGAACCCCTCGTCGTGCCCCACCCGGTCAAGGCCCGACGCCAGGCGGTTGCCGTACACGGCCACCGACGAGACATGGATCATCCGTGCGCCGCGCCGCGCGGCGCACCGGACCACGCGCTCGGTCCCGAAAACGTTGACCTCGTGCCACGCCTCCCAGCGGCCGCCGGACAGCACCGTGGCCGCGGCGTGGACCACCGCGTCGCACCCCTCCATCAGCGGGTCGAACCGCGTGGCAGCGGAGAGATCACCGCGCGCCGGCTCGACACCGAGCGCCGTGAGTTCCGCCGCCGCTCGATCGCTCCGGGCGAGCGCGCGGACCGTGTCGCCGCGACGGGTGAGCGCGGCTATGACGTGCCTCCCGACGAGGCCCGTGCCGCCGGTAACGAACACCTTCACGGCGCCCCACCCCCGGGCGGCGGCTCCCACGGCAGCTCGCGCACCGTCCCGGGCAAGCCGTCGGGCGCCGTCACGGTGTCTCCGCGCGGGACGTCCCGGCGCAGCACCGCGAGGCCCGCATAGCAGCCACCGGCCTCCCACCAGCAGGCGCTGGTGAGCCGCCCCGCCGTGCGCTCGCCGGCCACGAGCGGCGCTGGCAGCGCGTCCGGGAGCCGCTCCATCGCGACGCCCGCGAGGTGTCGGTTGGCATGGCCGCGGAAGTGCACGCGCGCCACTGTCTCCTGGCCCAGATAGCAACCCTTGGTGTAGGACACCGCGCCCAGCTCGTCGAGCCGGGCCTCCTGCGGCAGCGTCTTGTCGTCTATCTCCGCGCCAAGCTGCGGGAAGCCGGCCAGAATCCGGCGCTCCTCGAGCAATGCGCCCGTCACGGGCACCGCCCCGGCCCTCGCCAGGCGCGCGAGGAGGTCGCCGGCGGCGCCGGCGGGTACGAGGCAGTCGAAGCCGTCGAGCCCGCGCGCCACGATGCGCGCCGCCAGGATCCGGGAGCCGCCGTGGCGGAGGTGCGCGACTCGGCCGGCGAGCAGGGGCACGGCGCCGCCTGCTGCGGCGGCGAGCGCGGCCGCCGCCGCGGGGCCGTACACGCCGATGGATGCCGTCTCCGTCGTGGTGACCGCGTAGTGGCACAGCCGTGGCGGCAGGGAGCGTTCGAACACCGCCTCGATCTCGGCGGCGGCGCTGGCGGGCGCCTCGAGCAGAAGGGCGTCGGCGGTGCGCATGACCCACAACGGGGCGACAATCATGCCCTTCGCGGTGAGCAGCGCGCCGAACGCGTGGCTGCCCTCGCCCGCCTTGTCCACGTCGCATGTGAGCAGGCCCTGAAGGCAGGCTACGCGCCCGGCCCCGGTGAGCTGGAAGCGGGCCAGGTCGGCGCGGGCAATGACCGCGGCGCGCGTCGAGAGGGCCTCGCGCTCGGCCGGGCCCACCATTCCGCGTGGCACGACAGGCCCCGGCGGCGGGGGTGTGACGTCAGGCGCCGCCACCGACGTCCACCTCCCTGAACAGGGGAGCCAGTTCCGCCACTTCGTGGCCGACGAACGACCTCCACACGACGTCCGCGCAGGCCAGCGTTTCCTCGTCCCTCGATGTCGTCAGCGCCACGCAGCCTGCCCCCAGCGCCCGGGCGGCGGCGATCCCCGGGAGGGAGTCTTCGACGATCGCGGCGCGCACGCCTCCGGGCGCCCCGCTCGTGAGCCGCGCCAGGGCGAGCCGGAGTCCGGCGGGGTCGGGCTTGCCGGCAGGCACGTCCTCGGCACTCACCACCGCCGCGACCACGTCGGCGATCCCCGCCCGCTCGAGTCCCGCTGTGATCTCGTGGCGCAGCGCGCCGCTCACCACCGCGATACGGGCGACGTGCGCGGCCGCCCGGACGAACGCCTGCACGCCCGGCACCACCGGGACGCCGGCGCGCGTGGCCTCCGCGTACCACGCGGCTTTCCGCGCGGCGAGCCGGTCGAGTGAGGCCGTATCGAGTCGGCGGTTCGCCCGTTGGAACGCGATCCGGATGCAGGTCCGGTCCTCCAGGCCGAGGTAGTCCGCGTAGTACGCCGCCTCGTCCACGGCGACCCGCTCGATCGCGAGGACGTCCCTGAGCGCGGCGAAGTGGATCGGCTCGTCGTCCACCAGCACGCCGTTGTAGTCGAGGAGGAGTACGTCGGTCATGACCCTCGGCCGGCCAGCCACTCGCCGATCACGGGCCGCACCCTGCGGCTCATTGCTGGTAGGCGCGATCGAGGAGTTCCACCGGATGGCGCACTTCCACGTCGAGCCCTGCGAGGAGCGCGCCAGCCCCGATCTGCATGAGGCATCCTGGATTGCCGGTGGCGACGATGTCGGGCGCCGCCGCGGCAATGGCTGCGAGCTTGATGCTCAGCACATCGCGTGCAAGGTCTCCTTGGAGCAGGGAGTAGATCCCGGCGCTCCCACAGCACCGGTCGCTGCCCTCGAGCGTGACCAGCTCCAGCTCCGGGATGGCGTCCAGGAGGGCCAGCGGCGCCGCAGCGACCTTCTGCGCGTGCAGGAGATGACATGGCGCGTCGTAGGCCACGCGCAGCCGCAGCGGTCCGGGGCGCCGCGGGCCACGCTCGGCGAGCACCTCTGTCACGTCGCGGACCCGCGCCGCGAAGGCCTGCGCACGCTCCGCGAGTGGATCGCCCGCGAGCCACTCTCCGTAGGCTTTGAGTGCGGCTCCACAGCCAGCGCTGTTCGTCACGATCGGCGGGCCTGGCGCGCCCGCGTCGAACGCGCGCACGTTCGTCTTCGCCAGCTCCAGGGCCAGTGCCATGTCGCCGGCGTGAGCCGCGAGCGCTCCGCAGCAGACCTGCCCCGGGACCTCTCGCGTCGCGATACCGTTGATCGCGAGCGTACGCACCGTCGCCGCGTGAACATGGCCGAACAGTCCCTGCATCACGCAGCCGCGAAACAGGGCCATCTCGCCGGCTGCACGCGCCGGCGACCCGCCGGGTGGCGTGCTCCACTTCGTGCCATCGGCCCTCCACCGTTGCGGGCTGCCCGGACGTGTCGCCGCCAACATGGCGAGCGCCATGACGGGCGCACCACTCCGCACCCCGGCCGTGCGGACCATCCGTTCCGGGATCCCGGTGGCGCGCGCGGCGCGCGCCGCCAGCCACAGCAGCCGCTGGCGCTCGGGCCGGGCCAGCAGCCACAGGCCTGCGGCCAGCATGGGCGGCGTCCCGCGCGCGGCCGCGATGAGGGATCGCGCCGCTTCGAGCGCGGGCCCGTAGACGACGCCCGAGGGGCAGGCGTCCTCGCACGCCCGGCAGCCGAGGCAGCGGTCGAGGTGGAGGTCCGCGGCGGCGTCGTCCGCGGCCATCTCGCCGCGGTAGATCGCCCGCATCAGGACGATCCGGCCCCGGGGCGAGTCGGCCTCGTCCGCCGTCACTTCGTAGGTCGGACAGGCGCTCAGGCAGAAGCCGCAGTGGACGCACGGATCGAGGCCCGCCCAGGCGCGCGCGGTCACGAGAGGAGGGGCGCCGCAAGGCAGCCCGGCGGGTCGAAGAGGGCCTTGAGGGCGCGCGTGATCCGCTCCGTGGCTGGCGGGAGCGCGCCCCAAACGCCCACGGCGGCACGCGTCGGGGCGTCGGCCCGCTCGAGCGTCACCGGCCACCCGCGCGTCGCCGCGTCGCCGCGGAGTAGTCGTGCCACGCCGGGCTCGAGCGCCCTGACCCCGACGCGGACGGTGCCGCGCGGCACCGTGACGCTGACTCCGAGCAGCGTGCCCAGGTAGCGCTGCGCCACCAGGACCGCCTCGGTCCAGGACCCGGGTTCCGAGCCGATGCGCAGCACGACGGGCCAGCCGCCGACGGCCTGCCGCCACTCGAGCCATGCGGCATCGCCGTCCGACGTCACAGCACGTCCAGCGCCGGCCGCGCGCGCGACCACCTCCAGCTCTTCGGCGACGCCGGCCACGGACCCCAGCGCCCGCGCGGCGAGCACCCATCCGTCCCCCCAACCCAGCCGCGCGGCGAGTTCGGGGCTCACCACCTCGAGCGCGGCGGGCGCAGCTCCGGAGGCCATCGCGGCCGCAGCGGCCCGGGCAGCCCATTCCGTGCTCCCCCGCCATGCCGAGGTGCGGTCGGCCTGCGGCAGCGCGCGCAGCCTGAGGTGCGCCTCCGCGATCACACCGAAACCGCCATGGCCGCCGATGACCAGCTTCGCGAGGTCGAAGCCAGCCACGTTCTTCACCACGCGGCCGCCCAGACGGATCACGGTGCCGTTGCCGGCGACCACCACCAACCCGAGCACCTGGTCGCGCACGGGCCCGAACTGAGCGGCCAGCGGCCCCGAGCCGCCCGACGCCAGGACGCCGCCCAGCGTGCGCGAGAGCGACCCCGGAGGATCCACGGCCAGGAACGCCCCACGGGCGGCGAGCCGTGCGGCGATCGTCGCGAGCGGGGCGCCGGCCCCGGCGGTAACCACCAGATCGGCGGGATTGAAATCGGAAACGGCATCGAGCGAAGACGCCGAGACGACGTCGCAGCCAGCCGGCACGTCCGTCCACCACTGTCCGGCGCCGCGCACGTGGAAGGTCGTGCCGTTCCGGGCCCCGGCCTCGACCGAGGCCGCCAGGCCCGCGAGGTCGGCGGGGGTCGCTAGGCGGCCGACGAGGGCTTGCGGCACGCCTCGACCTCCGCGCGAACCGCGGCCGTGAAGGTGCGGGCTTCCTCGATCAGGGGACGGGCGTCCTCCGCGCGCCAGCCGGTGAAGCTGCGGCGGTCGCCCTTCATCTCGAACAGGGTCAGGAAGCCGCTGGGCAGCTCGGCGCGCATCATGTGTCCGAGTTCCTGCAACGAGCGCTGGGTGTGCCACGGCTCGTCCCTGAGCCACACCCGGACCATCGCCACCGCCATCACCCCCGGATACGCCTCCTCGATGGCGCGAGCGCCCGAGCCCTCAGCGAGGTGCTTCTCCGCGGCGGACAGCCTGCGCTCCGCGTCGGCGAGCTGCCCGTCCATCTGAGAGAGCCAGCGGGTCGGAACGGGCCCGCTCACGCGTCGCTCCAGGGCCGCCATTCGCGGCACTGCGCGACCGGAATCACCTTGCCCGGGTTGGCCCGCCCGTCCGGATCGAACACGCGCCGCGCGGCGTCCATCAGTCCCAGGTCGTCGGGGCCGAAGACCAGCGGCATGTAGGCGAGCTTGTCGAGCCCGACGCCGTGCTCGCCGGTGATCGTGCCGCCGGCGGCGACACAGGTGCGGATGATTTCGCCACTGGCAGCGTGCACCCGCTCCACCTGGTCGGCGTCCGACGCGTCGAAGCTCAAGTTCGGATGCAGGTTCCCGTCGCCGGCGTGAAACACGTTGGTCACCCGGAGCCGGAACCGCTCGCCGATCGACGCGATCGCCTCAAGGACCTCCGGGAGCGCGCTCCTCGGCACCACGGCATCCTGCACGACCAGGTCCGCGCTGACGCGGCCCATCGCGCCGAACGCCTTCTTGCGCCCCTGCCACAGCTTCTCCCGTTCGGCGGCGTCGCGCGCCACGCGCACGCTCCTCGCGCCGGACGAGTCGAGAATGGACTGGGCCAGCGCCGCGTCGGCGTCCACCGCGCAGGCCCCGCCGGCGAGCTCCGCCAGCAGCACGGCGGCCGCGTCCGCCGGATACCCGGCGGCGTAGGCGCTCGATTCCACCATCTGGATCGCGTTGTGATCCATCATCTCCATCGCCGCCGGCACGACGCCGGCCGCGATGATGCGCGAGACCGCCTCGCCCGCCAGCCGCAGGCTCGCGTAGTCGGCAAGCATCGTGCGGACGTGCTGCGGGAGCGGCACGAGACGCACGGTGATCTCCGTGGCGATCCCGAACATCCCCTCGCTCCCCACGAATGCGCCGACCAGGTCGGGCCCCCACGGGTCGCCGGCCCGGCTCCCGAATCGCGCCAGCTCGCCCGACGGCAGCGCGACCTCCAACGCGAGGATGTGGTTGCTGGTCACGCCGTACTTCAGGCAGTGCGGGCCGCCCGCGTTCTCGGCCACGTTCCCCCCGATGGTGCAGGCGGTCTGGCTCGACGGGTCGGGAGCGTACATCAGGTGATGCGGGGCGACGGCGCGGCTCAAGGTCGCGTTCACTACGCCGGGCTCGACGACGGCGCGCCGGTTGGCGGGATCCACGGCGAGAATCCGGGCCAGGCGCGTCAGCGTCACCAGCACGGCCGGCGCCTCGCCGAGCGCGCCGCCCGACAGGCCCGTACCCGCCCCACGCGCCACGAAGGGAACGCCGCGCGCCGCCAGCAGGGTGAGGACCGCCCTCACCTCCTGCGCGCTTCCGGGCAGGACCACCAGCGCCGGCGTGCGGCGGTGCGTGGGGAGCCCGTCGGAGGCGAACGTGGCCAGCTCGGCGCGCTCGGTACGCACGAAACGCGCGCCGACGATGCGCGAGATGTCTTCAGCCAGGACCAGGGAATCCATCGGAATCACAGGAATATACTAGGGCGCAGAGCTGCCGGGTTGCGGGTTGGCGGCCGGGTGAAGGCGGAAGGCCCTCGACTGAGAAGACGAAGGGCGCCCCGCTGTCGAGCGCCCTTCCTTGTCACTGCCTGCTTCCTACCACTGCAACGCTGCCACCCTGGGCTCAGGCCGCCCGCCAGAACCTCAGCAGCGCCTGCCCGTCCGGGCACTCGCGCAGCTTCTCGAACGCCCGCTCGCGGATCTGCCGGATCCGCTCGCGCGTGACGCCCATCAGCGCGCCGATCTTCTCGAGCGTCATCGCCTCCGAGCCCTGCTCCAGGCCGTAGTAGAGATACAAGATCTTGCGTTCGCGCGGGGTTAGGTACTGCTCGAACACACGGTCGATGAAGCCGCGCATCAGCTTCGAGTCCGTCGTCTCCTCGATCTCCCCGCCCTCGACCCCGGCGAAGCGCTCGCCCAGCGTGGCGGCGTCCCGGTCGGTACGGTCCACCGGCGCATCGAGCGAAACCTCGGCGGCCGTCATCCGCCGCGCAGTGCGAACGTTGTCCGCAGTGTCACCCAGGGCCCGCGCGATCTCGTTGTCCGTCGGGTCGCGGCCCAGCTCCTGTGCCAGGACCATCTCCGTCCGGGACATCTTGATAAGCTGCGCGTTCTGGTTGAGCGGGATCCGAACACTCCGCGTCTGCTCCGCCAGGGCCTTGAGAACCGCCTGCCGCACCCACCAGACGGCATACGAGATGAACTTCACGCCCTGCTCGGGATCGAACTTCCGCACCGCCTTGAGCAGCCCCTCGTTCCCGATGGCCACCAGCTCGGAGAGATCCAAGCCGTGCCCCTGGTACTTCTTCACGTAGGAGATCACGAACCGCAGGTTCGCCGTCACCAGCCGCTCGGCGGCCGCCGGATCGCCCTTCTGGGCCAGCCGGGCGAGCCGCCGCTCCTCCGCGGGGTCGTCAATCAGCGGCAGTTTCTGGATGTCCTGCAGGTACTGGTCAAACGCTCCCGAGGCGCTCTGACGGAAGAACCCCTTGGGCTTGCCGTTGCGTCGCTGGAGCATGCTGGGCCCCTATGCGGTCTGGGACGCTGGACCGGAGCGGAAATCCCTGCCGATTTTGCGGGCCCATAATAGGAAGCGTGCGAAATCGGTGTCAAGTTAACAATTGTTTCCACATCACTAAGTTGTTACTCGCACGCTGGTTCTGGCAATCGTGCACATTTCCCCATCGCCAGACACCGATGTAATTCTCGGGGCATCATCGTAACATGTTGCTATTAACTATGTTGCGCATTACATGAAGAGAAGATGTTCTTATGGTGTTCAGAAGCTGGAGAACTACCGGCAGGCATCCAGCGCGTCCACGATCCGCTCCGGCGCAATCTCCACCGTCCAGGCACCGTCGGCACTCTGCGCCATTCGGCCGATGGCGCACGGCAGGGCGAAGCGCACCACTCCGGCGCGCACCTTCTTGTCGTGCTGCATGCTCTCGATGAGGTCCTGGTTGGAGACGGTCGCGGGGACGGTGCAGGGCAGGTCGCAGTGCTCGAGCAGGTCGAGCACGCCGCGCCGCGTGCCCTGCTGCGCGGTGCCGCAGTCCTCGGCCAGCCGGGCTTCCACCGCCATTCCCACGGCGACCGCTTCGCCGTGGAGCAGGCCGTAGCCGGTTCTGGCCTCCAGCGCGTGGCCCACCGTGTGGCCGAAGTTGAGGATCTGGCGGCGGCCCCGCTCTGTCGTATCGGACGCCACGATCGCGCCCTTGATGCGCACGCTCGCCGTGACTGCGGACTCGAGCGCGTCGAGCGAGCGGGCCAGGCACGACTTGGCCGAGGCGCCGATCCGCGCGGCGTACGCGGCATCCGCGACCACGCCGTGCTTGATGGCTTCCGCGAGACCGGAGGCGATCTGGTTGCGTGGGAGTGTGGAAAGCAGCTCGATGTCGGCCAGGACGAACTGCGGCTGATGGAACGCGCCGATCAGGTTCTTGCCCGCCGGCGTGTCCACGCCGGTCTTCCCGCCGATGGAAGCATCGATCATGGCGAGCACGGTCGTGGGGACCTGGGCGTACGGGATGCCGCGATGCAGGGTGGCCGCGACGAAGCCGGCGAGGTCCCCGGCCACCCCGCCGCCCAGGCCCACCACCGCCCCGTCCCGGCCGACGCGCGCCGCGAGCAGCCGGTCGGTGAGTTCGGTCCACGTATCCCTGACCTTGTTCCATTCGCCGGCCGGGAAGGTGAAGAGCCGCGCGGAAAGCCCGGCGTCCTCCAGAAGGCCCAGGACCCGCTTGCCGTACAATGCGCCCACATGGCTGTCGGTGACGACGGCGTACTGGTGCGCTGGACACCGGTCGCGAAGCAGCCCGGGCAGGTCGGGGAGAATCCCGCGCCCCACGATGACCTCGTATGAGGCGTGACGGGGCTCGGCCCCCGGAACGCTGATGGTGGTCACTGGAGTGGCGGCATCTCTCCTCACCACGTCACGTCCGGCTCGCCGGCCTGAAGGTTCGCGCGTCGCGCCAGAACGAACAGCAGGTCCGAGAGCCGGTTCAGGTAGGCGAGGATCTCGCCGCTGTCCCTCACCTCGCGCTCGCGATACAGGCGGACCACCGAGCGCTCGGCGCGCCGGCACGCCGTCCTGGCGACGTGGAGCGCCGCCGCCTTCGGGGAGCCGCCCGGCAGCACGAACTGCTTGACCGGGACGAGCTCGAGCTCCGCGGTGTCAATCGCGTCCTCGAGGGCGCGTACGCGGTCAGGCGTGACCGCCACCTTGGAGCGCTGCGCGCCGCGCAGCGCGCCGGGGTCCGGCGAGGCGAGCGACCCGCCGATCGCGAACAGGTCGCGCTGGATCTGGGCCAGCAGGCCGTCGGTGGGGTCGGCCGGTGGCGTCGCACGCGCGGCGCCGATCGCGGCGTTCGCCTCGTCCACCTCGCCGTACGCCGTGACGCGCAGGTCGTCCTTGGGCACCCGGTCGCCACCCATCAACGACGTCTCGCCCGCGTCTCCGGTCCTGGTGTAGATCTTCACGCGGCGCAAGCTACGGCGGGCGGCGGGACGCCGTCCAGTACGGCCGGGCTACCGGGCCAGCGCGGCGACGATCGCGTCGATCCGCGCCAGCGCTTCGCGCTCCGTCCCGGCGTGGTTGTTGAGCTCGATGGAGAAGGTCCAGACACGTCCGTCGGTCAGCTCCAAGTAGCCGGCGAGCGTGTTCACGTGGTTGATGGAGCCCGTCTTCGCCCGGACCCGCCCCGCCAGCGTGTTGCCGAAGCGGCGCTGTAAGGTGCCGGTCTGCCCGGCGACCGGGAGCGCGCCCAGGAACGCCGCGGCCCGGGGGTGGTCGCCCATCCTGAGCAGCAGCCGCACCAGGGCGCGCGGCGCCATCAGGTTCCAGGTCGAGAGGCCCGAGCCGTCGACGAGGGCGAACAGGGTCGAGTCCACGCCCAGTGAGTCGATCAGGAACCGGCGCTCGACGTCGAGGCCCGCGGCCCAGGTCCCCTCGCCGCGGAGCTCGCGGCCCAGCGTCTTGAGAAGCATCTCCGCGAACCAGTTCTGGCTCGTCTCCAGGATGGGCCGGATGATCTCGGGGAGTGGGGGCGAGAGGTGCTCGGCGAGCGGGGCGCCGAGGCGGGCGGCGGCGTAGGCGGTCGAGTCGAAGGTCGTGCGGATGCGGCCGCCCACCGTGATCCCCCGGCTCTCCAGCGACCGGCGGAGCGCCGCCGCCGCGTAGGCGGGGGCGTCGTGGATCGCGAAATACTCCGTGTCCGGTTCGGCGCCCGCCGGCAGATCTCCCTCGGCCCACACCACGTTCGTCCCCGGCAGGCGGAAGAAGTCGAGCGTGCGTTTCGAGTTCGCGGACACCGTGCGGGCGCGGTTGGCGAACTGCACCAGCCCGAAGTCCGGCTGGAACGTGATCGCGGGCGGCTGGCCAGGAGGGCCGGGCGCGACCAGGAAATCCACGCTGTTGTCGTTGAAGGCGAGGGCGGTCACCGGCGCCGCGTACCACCAGTTGAGGTCGTAGCTCTGCCACGACGGGTGCACGGTGGCACTGTCGAAGTACGAGGCGTCGCCCACGAGGTCCCCCGTGACCTGCGTGACGCCGCGCCCGCGCAGCGTGTCCGCAAGCTCGTCGAAGGCGGCGAAGACCGAGGGGAAGTCGCGCCCCGAAAGCGTGGGGTCGCCGCGCCCGTACAGCACCAGATCGCCGCGCACCACGCCGCCGACCACCGGGCCCGCGGCGTATACGCTGGTCCGATACCGGTAGTCCGGCGGGAGCAGGGCGGATGCGACCGCCGTGACGACCAGCTTCACGCCGCTCGCGGGCACGAACAGCCGCCGGCCGTTCCGCTCGAAGACGATGCGGTTGTGCCGGTCGGCGATCGCGACGCCCCAAGGCGCGCGGTTGAACGGCCTGGCGTTCAGCAGACAGGTGATCCGCTGTGCGAGAAATCCGGCGCGGCAGTCGATCGGTGCGCGCGTCGCCGCGCGCCGAGACGACGCCGCAGCCTGCGCCCCGGCCGGCATGGCCGCGCATACCGTGGCGGCGACCACGACGGTTGCGATGGCGTGGCATGACAAGTGGTTTGGGCTCAAGCGGTTGACATCATGGAGCAGGTGTACGAAAATACGACAGTTCCACCGCGGCGGTCAATTCGGTCGCGCGGCCATCGCGCACCTCAGCACGGGTTCCCATCCCAACCAATGCCCGCGGTCTCGCTCCCGGCCCACTGCAACGTACCTGTGCCGCAAGCGGCTGTGTGAGGGCGTGGTCCCTGCTCATGGTGGCGGCGCTCTGTTCGCGCGACTTGGCCGCCCAACCCGGGCAGGCGCCCGAGCGCACCGTCACGTCCGTGACGTTCCAGGGGAACCACGCGCTGGACCGGCTGACGCTCGCCGCGGCAATCGCGACGAGCGCCTCGACGTGGACCTACAGGGTGCCGCTCCTCAAGCATCTCGGGCTGGGCCAGCGCCGGCTGTTCGACGAGCTGGATTTCCGCCGCGACGTCGTGCGGCTCCAGATCCTCTACCGCCAGCATGGCTACTTCGAGGCCCGCATCGACACGACGGTGGACCGGACGCCGAGCAGCGTGGCGGTGGTGTTCGCCATCGAGGAGGGCCCCCCGGTGCTGGTGGATTCGATCGACATCCGCGGCGTCGACTCGGTCCTCGACGTCCGGCGCCTCGAGGCGAAGTTGCCGCTGACGGAGGGCCGGCCGTTCGACCGCACGGCCTTCGAGGCCGCGGCCGACACCATCGCCCTGATGGTGCAGAACCGCGGCTATCCCTTCGTGGCCGTCTACCGGAATTACAACGTGCAACGGGCCACGCGCCTGGCCTCCGTGGAATACGAAGTCGTGCCCGGATCGCGGGCGCGCGTCGGGGACCTCGTGATCCTGGGGGCCAAGGCCGTCAGCGAGCGCACCATCCAGCGCTCGCTCGCCGTGCGGCGGGGCGACTGGTTCAGCCAGGATGCCCTGTACGACTCGCAGCGCAGCCTCTACCAGACCGATCTGTTCCGCTACGTGAGCGTCGGCATCGCCCCCGACTCGACCGTGGGCGGCGCCGACTCGCTGGTGCGGGTGCAGGTTCGCGTCACCGAGGGCTCCCGGGCGCAGCTGCGGACGGGGGTGGGGTACGGCACCATCGACTGCTTCCGCACGCAGGCCACGCTGACCGCTGCCAACTTTCTCGGCGGAGGCCGGCGGCTGGACCTCGCCGGGAAGCTCTCCAAGATGGGCGTGGGTTCGCCCACGGATTGGGGACTCGGCAGCTCCGTCTGCTCGGCGCTGTCGGGGGACCAGTTCTCGGAGCGGATCAACTATCTGGCGTCGGCCACCTTCACGCAGCCCGCCGTCATCGGCCGGCGGACCACGCTGACGCTTACGCCTTTCGCCGAGCGCCGGTCCGAGTACAAGGCCTTCGAGCGCGACGGCATCGGCAGCTCGCTGGCCATGTCGCTCGGCGTGGGTCGGGCATCGCTCCTGACGCTGTCGTACCGCCTCACCTACGGCCGCACCCAGGCCGACACGGCCGTCTACTGCATCTACTTCGAGCGGTGCGAGCGGCAGGCGATCGACCAGCTCAGCCAGGATCACCGCCAGGCGGCGTTGTCCCTGGCCGTGGTGCGAAACACCGCCAACTCGCCGATCGAGCCGACCGCCGGCTCGGCGCTCTCACTCGAGGTCTCGCACGCCTCCCCTCTGGTCGGGTCGGAGCGACTGATCTCCTACAACAAGATCGTGGCCGAGGGGTCGTGGTACGCGCAGCTGGCCCGCGGCTGGGTCGTGGCGGTGCGGGTGCGGGGGGGCGTGGTCCGGCCCGGCCTCGCCTTCGTCGCCGACTCCTCGATCCGTTTCGTTCCACCGGAGGAGCGCTTCTACGCCGGCGGTCCGGCGTCAGTCCGCGGCTTCGGACGCAACGAGTTGGGGCCCGTCGTGTACGTGGCCGACAGCATGGTGCTCGCTCCGACGACGGGCGACCGCGTGCCGGTGGGTGTGCGGACGTCGCCCATCGGCAGCCACGCGATCGCGCTCGCCAACTTCGAGCTGCGGATGCCATCGCCGGTGTGGCCCAGCCGGTTGCGCCTGGCCGGGTTCGTGGATGCAGGCGAGTTGTGGGACCAGACCGCGGGGGGACTCCTGCCTTCAGGGCTCAAGGTGACACCGGGCGTCGGCCTGCGCGTAGGTACGCCGCTCGGCCCCCTGCGCCTCGACGTCGCCTACAACGACTACCCGCGCCAGCCCGGCCCCCTGTATTCGGTCGTCAGGAACGCTGCCGGCGCGCCGACGGGGTTGAACCTGGAGCAGTCGGACTATCAGGGTCCTCCCCGCGGGGCGGGCTTCTTCCGGCGCCTGCAGTTCCAGTTCAGCGTGGGCGAGGCGTTCTAGCGTGATCCGCCGCGCGTTGCTCGTGACCGGAGGCGTCGTCGTGGGCCTGGTGCTGCTGCTCGCGGCGGCGGTGGCTGCCATCCTGGCCTCGGCGCCCGGGCATGCCGTGGCGCGCCGGCTCGCCGTGGGCGCACTCCGGAGCGCCGTGGACGGCCGCGTGACCATCGGCTCGCTCAGCGGCTCCCTGTGGCGCGCAGCCGAGTTCAAAGACGTCGAGCTCACGATGCCCGACGGTCGGCCGGTGATCCGGGTCGGAAGCGTCAAGGTGAGCTTCGCGCTCGCAGACCTCGTGCGGCGTCGTTACGTGCTCTCGCGGGTCGAGTTGGACCGGCCGACGGTGGTGCTGGAAACCGGCGTCGACGGCCACCTCACCCTCGAGCACCTCTTCAGGCTGCTGCAGCCGAAGACCGGGCCGCCGGGCCGGCGGCCGCTGGTCGACTTCCGCGCCGTGCGCATCACGGACGGCACGCTGGTGCTGCGCGAGCGGCCGGACAGCGCCGGCGTCGCCTTCTCGCGCCGCTTCCTCGGCATCAACCTCGACCTCAGGCGCCTGCGCGTATCGCATCCGGACTCGACCGGCGTGGGGGCGGACATCCGCCGGCTCGCCGTCTCGATCAGCGACCCCGCCGCCCGCGTTGACGATGCCACGGGCCACGTCACGGTGGACGGCGACAGCGCACGGTTCGATCTCTCGCGGATCGTGCTGCCGGGCACGGCCGGCACGGCACGCGGCGTAGTGCGGTGGGGCGAAGGCGCGCGCCGGAGCCGCGCCACCCTCGACCTCGCGGCCAACTTGCGGCGGGCGGGCCTGGCAGACTTCCGCTGGGCGGTCAAAGGGCTGCCCGAAACGGGCGGCGGCCGTGTCGCCGTGCGGGCCCGTCTCCTCGCCGGCGGCGGCAGCGAGTGGGTGTTCGAGGATGCGGACATCGCGTCCGGCCGGAGCAGGGTGCGGGGCACCGCGGCCTTCGCGATCGGCGCCAGGGGCGGAGTGCACTTCTCCCGGCTCAATGTGGACGCCGACCCGCTCGATCTCGAGCTGCTCGCTCCTTTCCTCGGCAAGATGCCGGTGACTGGGCTGGTGGCGGGCCACGTTGATGCATCCGGCACGCCGGCCGCGCTCGACCTGGGCGCCGACTTGGCGTTCACCGACGAACGGGCCTCCGGGCGGCCCGTCAACCACGCCGCGGGGTCGGGGCTGGTCTCCGTGGGCGGTCGTGGGGGATTCGTGTTCCACCGTTTCGCCCTCACGCGCTCCGATATCTCGCTCGCGACCATCTCGCAGTTCGCACCGTCGATCACGCTCAGGGGTCGGCTGGACCTGAGCGGCACGCTCGACGGGCCCTGGCAGGATGCTGCGTTCGCCGGGGTGATCAGGCACGAGGACGGCGGCGCCGGCGGGTCGTCGGCGCGGGGCGCCGCGCGGCTGACCCTCGCGGACACGGTGCGCATCGACGCGGACGTGGTCGCCGACTCGCTTTCTTTGGACGACCTGGCGCGGTCCTACCCGACCATCGGGCTGCGCGGCGCGCTCGCCGGGCGCGTGCGGGTGAAGGGCCCGGCGGGAGCGCTCGCGATCGACGCGACGCTGTCTGGCCCGGGCGGCGCGATCGAGGGGCGGGGTGAAGTCGCGGAGCGCGGTGGCGGAGTGCAGGTCCGCTTCGACGGCAGGCTCGACAGTCTCGACATCTCGCACCACCTCCCCGGGGCGCCGCGGACGCGGCTCACCGGCACCTGGCACGTGGACCTCACCGTGCCCAGCGCGGACAGCGGTGAACCCGTGAGCGGCGCCCTTGCCGTGGCGTTGAGTGGGAGCCGGGTGGCGGGGCTGGACCTGGTGCGCGCCGGCACGAAGCTGACGGTGACGCCGGAGCGCATAGAGGTCGACACCGCGTACCTCGAGCGGCCGGGGTTGGTCGTGGTGGCGTACGGCGCGCTGGGGCGCGCCGGGCAGCCAGCGGGGCAGTTGTCGCTCGCCCTCGATGCCGACACGCTCGCCAGCCTCCAGCCGCTGTTCGCGTGGCTGCGGAGGGCCGGAGGAGACACGGCTGCGAGCCAACTGGTCGTGCGCGGCGCCGGGTACGTCCACGGCCGGATCGTGGGCGCCACCGACGCTTGGGAAGCGCAGGGCGAGCTGGTGGCCGACAGCATCGACTTCGGATCCGTGTCCACGGTGAACGGCCGCGTGAGAGGCACGGTGCGTGGCGGCTCGCGCGGCCTGGCGTTCACGCTGCGGGCCACGGCTGACACCCTCGCCATCGCAGGACTGCGCTACGCGCGCGTCCTGGTCACCGCCTCCGGCCCGCTCGACAGCCTGCGGCTGCACATCGGTGGCGCCTTCGCCCTCGCGTCGTCGCTGCAGGCCGACCTGATGCTCGGCGCGGACTCGTCGGGCTGGACCGCGCGCATTGAGGGGGGAACGCTGACCCTGCTCGACCGGCGCTGGACCCTCGTGGGCGCGCCGCGGATCTCTTTCACGCGCGAGGTCGTGGCCATCGACTCGTTGGAGCTTCGCGCGCAATCCGGCGCCCGCGTCCGCGTCGTCGGGCGCCTCCCGCTGGAAGGGGAGGGCGACGTCTCCCTGGTGGCCGACAGCGTCCCGGTGTCCGATCTATACGCCCTCGCGGAGGCCGACACGACCGGGATCGGGGGCGTCCTGAGCGCGAGAGTGCACCTCGACGGCACCGCCACGAGCCCGCGCATCCAGGCCGCCGCGTCCCTGGTGGAGGGCCGCTTCGGCGACTTCCGCGCCCCCCTGGTAGAGGGCTCCGCCGACTACGTGGGCCGCCGGCTCGCCTTCCGTGGCGGCCTGTGGCGTGACCAGCAGCAGGTCGTCACGGTGTCCGGCTCGCTGCCGCTCGATCTCGCGCTCACCAGCGTGGAGCAGCGCCAGCTTCCCGATACGCTCGAGATCCGGCTGCGGGCCGATTCGGTGGACCTGGCGGTCCTCGACGTGTTGACCTCCCTGGTCCGCAACGTCAGCGGCCAGCTCACCGCCGACGTCGCGGTCCGCGGCACGTGGCGGCAGCCGGAGCTCGCGGGGGCCGCGCGTATCACTGGCGGCGCCGCGGGCATTCCGGCCCTGGGGGCGCGCTACAGCGGGATCGAGGCGCGCCTATCGCTCTCGGGCAACCGGCTCGCCGTCGAGACCGCCCGCCTCAAAGGCGGGGCAGGCACAATGGACGTGGGAGGCGAGGTCCGCTTCGAGTCGCTCACGCGGCCCGTGCTCGACCTGACGCTGACCGCCCGCGGTTTCGCCGCCTTCACGCAGCGCGACTTCGCCGGGCTCACCGGCAGCGGCACACTGCACCTGACGGGGCCGCTGGTCGGCGCCACCCTCAGCGGGCGGCTGGTGGTGGATGCGGGGTTCCTTGCGTTCGCGGATCTGGTCGAGAAGCGGATCGTCAACCTCGACGACCCGGAGTTCCGCGCCGTGGTGGACTCCAACCTGGCGAGCGCGGTCGGGCTGGGCCCGAGCGCGCCCAACATCTTCCTCGACAGCCTGCGGATCCAGGGGCTCACGGTGTCGATGGGCCCCGACGTGTGGCTGCGGTCGCACGAGGCCAACATCCAGCTGGCGGGCGATATCACCGTCGCCAAGAACGTCGAAAGCGGTGCCAGCAGGTACCGTCTGGACGGCACGCTGCGCGCCGTGCGGGGCACGTATCGGCTGGTCGTCGGCCCGACCGGCAAGGAGTTCCGCGTCACGCGCGGGACGGTGCGCTTCTTCGGCACTCCCGACCTCAACCCCGACCTCGACATCGTGGCGGAGCACTCGGTCCGTGCGGTGCAGGGCAGCGATGTGGTGGTGCGCGCGGTCATCAGCGGCACCCTCCTGGTGCCGCGGCTGACGCTGGAGAGCGACCAGCGTCCGCCCCTGTCCGAGACCGAGATCGTCTCGTATCTGTTGTTCGGCCGTCCATCGTTCGACCTGGCATCGGGCGCCGGGGCGCCGGGCAGCGAGCAGGCGATCTTCCAGGGCGCGCTGGTGGGCCTGGCCGGCGCGTTGTCGGGCGAGCTGGAGCAGACGCTGGTGAACGACCTCGGCATCCCCGTGGACTACCTCGCGATCCGTCCGGGCGGAGGGTCGGTGGGCGACATCTTCGGCAGCGCACGGGTCGAGGCGGGCACGCAGATCGGTGAGCGGACGTTCCTCACGCTCAACGCCGGACTGTGCCAGGTGGTGCGCTGGTCGCAGGCGCTCGGCGCCAACGTGGAGTACCGCCTGGCGCCCCGCTGGACGCTCCAGGCCAGCATCGAGCCCACCGTGCAGGAGTGTCGTCCGGTGGGCTTCCGGATCCGCCCGCCCGTGCCCTACCAGGTCGGTATGGACCTGTTCTGGCAGTGGGGCGTGCCGTGAAGCGCGCACTCATCATTACCAACCCCTCGGCCGCCAGCGCCGGGGCGCGTGCCCTGGAGGCGGCCCGCTCGCGGCTGGAGGCGCGCGGGCTCGAGGTCGTGGTGAAGAGGACTGCCGCGCTGGGCGACGGCGAGCGGCTGGCGCGGGCCGCCGTGGCCGACGGAGTGGACGTCGTGATCGCGCACGGCGGCGACGGCACTGTGAACGACGTCGTCGCCGGCCTGGCGGGCACCGGACGGCCGCTCGGTTTGCTGCCGGGCGGCACCGGCAACGTGCTCGCGGGGAACCTCGGGGTGCGCCGCTCGCCGGTCGCGGCGGCGGACACGATCCTCGCGGGTGCGCCGCGGGTCATCGACCTGGGGCGGCTCCGGACGCCCGCGGGCACCCGGTACTTCGCCTCGAACTGCGCCGCCGGCTTCGCGGCCGACCTCATGGCCGCGACCGCGCCGCGCCACAAGCGGCGATTCGGGGTGGCCGCGTACGTCGCGCAGGCCGTCCTCATCGCCGCAGATCTGGTGCGCGTGTCGAGCCAGGTGGAGGTGGACGGGGTCGTGCACGAGGGCCGGGCCTCCACAGTGATCGTGGCCAACTGCAGCGAGATCGTGCCCGGCCTGCTGAGTCTCGGCGCCAACATCGTGCCCGACGACGGCCTGCTGGACGTGGCCGTGATCGATGCGGCGTCCTACGCGGTGGCGCTCCGGCTGCTCTGGCGGATGCTGCAGCGTCGCCCGGATGCGGACTCCGCGATCACGTTCCATCGCGGACGGTTGGTGCGCATCACCACGGAGCCGGTGCTGCCGGCGCAGGCGGACGGGGAGCCCACCGGCACGACCCCGATGACGGTGGACCTGCTTCCCGGCGCGCTCACCGTTCTGGTTCCGGCGGCGCGGCGCTCACGGTGGGGCTCCGATGTCAGCTGACTTCGCCCCGTTGGCATCGCCGCTGGCCGGCCGCCGGGTGCTGGTGGTGGACGACGAGCGGGCGATCGCCGCGGCCGTCGTGCGGCGGCTCGAGCGCGATGGCGCGGTGTGCGTCGCGGCCCACTCCGGGACGGAAGGCCTGGAGCGGCTGGCGGGCGAGCCGTTCGACGTGATGGTCACCGACGTCGAAATGCCAGGGAAGTCCGGGCTCGAGCTGCTCCACGCCGCGTGCACGGTCGCGGAGCCGCCGGCGGTGATCGTCATGGTTCCACCGGGCGGGATCGCGGTCGTCGTGGAGGCCTTGGGACGTGGCGCGGATGGGTGCGTCGTCAAGCCGTTCGACCCGGAGCAGGTCGCGCACGAGGCCGCGCGGATCGTCGAGCTCAGGAGCCTGCGGCGGGCGGCGGCCGCCGGGGCGACGTTGGCGGCGGGGCCGGTCCTGGCCGTGCTGGGCGAGATCGTCAGCGCGTCAGAGCGCGCCGACCCGTACCGCGCCGGGTTCTCCGCGCGCACGGCGCGGCTGGCTGGCGCGTTCGCGCCCGCGCTCGGCTTGGACGGCGAGCGGCTGGTGCTGGCGGCCCGCGTGCACGATGTGGGCATGCTGGCCGTCCCACCTGCGGAGCTGCACGCCAAGACCGGCATGGACCGCCCGACGCAGCACCTGATCCGCGTGCACCCCACCCTCGGGGCACGGTGGATCGAGCGGCTTGGCGCGGACCGTGCGCTGGTCGCCGCGGTGGCGGCCCATCACGAGCGGTTCGACGGCAACGGATACCCGGGCGGGCTGGCCGGGGAGGACATCCCGCCGCTCGCCCGCGCGCTCG